>Ga0070741_10011421_pt1 | contig 16406 bp, 15 predicted proteins | sample Coa_R1_4_FD_66440 | JGI IMG/M metagenome (GOLD analysis project Ga0070741, IMG submission 66440) | Surface soil microbial communities from Centralia Pennsylvania, which are recovering from an underground coalmine fire - Coalmine... | ecosystem: Environmental > Terrestrial > Soil > Unclassified ...
GTCGACTGGAGCGGGAACTTCATCCGGAAAGCCTCTCTCTCATTCGTCCGAGTGCGAGCAAGGGAAACGTGATGCGGTAGAGGTGGTAGCGGATCATGAAGTCGAGCGGGAAGCCGGTGCCTGTGAAATGGCGTTCGTCCCAGTCGCCGTCCGCGCGCTGGACAGCGCAAAGATAATCCGCGGCTCTCCGCGCGCTTTCACCCTCAGCGTTTCCTGCGGCCACGTAGGCCATGAGCGCCCACGCGGTCTGGGACGGCGTCGTGAAGCTCGCGCGGCCTCGCCAGGCCGGATCGGCATACGAACGGATGTCCTCGCCGAAGCCGCCGCTCTCCTGCTGGACCGAGTCGAGCCAGCGTGTCGCGCGGGTGAATGCAGGATGGTCGTACGGCACGCCGCACGCCTCGAGGCCCGGCAGCGCCGCACCCGTCCCGTAGAGGTGGTTGACGCCCCAGCGGCCGAACCACGAGCCGTCGCGCTCCTGCTCGTCGAGCAGCCACGCGAGGCCGCGCTCCTTGGCGTCGTCGTAGCCGCGCTCGCGCCCAAGCACCTCGAGCGCGTGCGCGGTGACGTCGGCGCTCGGCTCGTCGGTCACCTTGCCGAAGTCGCAGAACGGCATGCCGTAGAGCCACATCGCCTCGTTGTCGACGTCGAACGCGCCCCAGCCGCCGCTGCGCGACTGCATGCCGACGAGCCAGTCGAGACCGCGCCGCACCGCGTCGTCGCCGCGGTCGAGCTCGCGGAGCGCGAGCGCGATCACGGCTGCGTCGTCGGTGTCGGGATAGAGGTCGTTCTCGAACTCGAACGCCCAGCCACCGGGTGCGAGGTCGGGGCTGCGGATCGCCCAGTCGCCGCGTCCCGTCACCTCTTCGCGCAGCAGGTAGTCACCGGCCGCGCGGAGCTGCGGATGGTCGGCGGAGACGCCGCACGCGCGGAGCGCGAGCACCGCGAGGCCCGTGTCCCAGATCGGCGACTGGCACGCCTCCGGGCGGATGCGGGCGCCGTCCCGGACCAGGAAGCCCTCCCAGCCGGCGACCGCCTTGGCGAGCGTCGGGTCGTCGAGCCCGTGGCCGAGCGCGGCGAGCGCGACGATCCCCCACACCCACGGCGGCTGGATGCCGCCCCACGACCCGTCCGCCTCCTGATGCTCGCGGATCCAGCGCTCGGCGACGCGCAGCGCCCTGCGACGGAGCGCATTCGGGCGCGGCGCGGGCTTCGTGCGCCCGGGGATCGCGCCGATCGCCGAGAGGTCGACGTCGGCGTGGCGCACCGGCCGCTGCGACTGCGCGACGGCGAGCGCGACGAACGTCTGCCGCGCCCAGCAGGAGAAGTCGTAGATCGAGAACGGCGACGACGGCGGCAGCAGCACGAGCTCCGGCGGAATCGGCACCATCCGCTGCCAGGGCCACTGCCCGAGCAGCGCGAGGAAGCACTTCGTGAAGAGGCGCGCCTTCGGGATGCCGCCCGCGCGCCGAATGTAGTCGAGGGCCTCGCGGCCCGGGTCGACGCCGCACATGCGGAGGGCGACATACGCCTCGATCGACGTCGAGAGGTCGGGCGGGCCCTCGAACCAGATCGCCCACGTGCCGTCGTCGCGCATGCGGTGCATGAGCTCGTTCGCGATCCCCTTGTCGAGCTCGGGCGTGCGCAGGCCGAGCGCGTGGTTCCAGAAGAGATGCTGCGCCGTCATCGTCACGTTGGACTCGAGCTCGCCGACCCAGATCCCGTCCGGACGCTGCAGCTCGAGCAGCCGCCGCGTCCCCTGCTCGATCGCCGTGTCGAGAGACGTCCGGACCGCGGTGGCGGTGCTGGTGGCGGTCGCGCTCACGCCGACACTTTCGCAAACGATGTGCTCAACAGGTGCTGAGCAGCTCTGCGTCCGCTGCGCACCGCGCTCTCCATGGTCGCGGGCCAGCCGGTGTCGGTCCAGGTGCCGGCGCGGACAACGTGCCCGCGGGACGTCGCGGTTCCGGGGCGCGGCGTGCCGGGGCGGAGCGCGATCGTCGCGTACGGCTCGCGGCTGACGCGCGACCACAGGAGCTCGGCGTCTCCGAGCCGCTCGCGAAGCTGGGCGGCGATCCGGTCGACGAGCTCGCGGCCGCGTACCTCGAGCAGCTCCGGAACGCCGCTTGAGACGACGGTCAGATACTGCCCTTCGGCCGGCAGGTGCCCGGTGAGCGAGCCGCGGTCGAAGACCCAGTGCGCGTCGGAGTGGAGCAGCGCGGCGAGCGGCGGCTCGAGCAGGCGCCGGTCGAACCAGAGGTGGACGCTCACGATCGGCGAGTCCTCGAGGGCCGGGGGCTCCTCGCCGAGCAGGCGCGCGCTCTCGCGCGGCGTCGTCGCGACGACGATCGCGTCGGCGTCGATCTCGTCGAGCGAGTCGATGCGGCGGTCGAGCACGACGCGGTCGCCGAGCGCGCGACCGGCGGCGTCGCCGTGCATGAGGCCGAGCGGCTTGCGCGGCAGCACGAGATCCGCGTTGCCGCGCGGGCCGAGCAGCGCGGTGCGCACGGTGAAGAGGCCCGCCTCGGCGTCGACCTCGTCCGTGCGCAGGTTGAGCGCGGGACGGATGAAGACGTCCCAGAAGCGGTCGATCGCCGTCTGCGAGGCGCCGAGGCGGCGGAGAACGTCGCCGAAGGTCTCCCCGGTCCGAGGCTTGGCGGTGCGGCAGCGGGCGGTGACGACCGGGATGCGGACGCGGTCGCGCAGCGGGACGTGCGCGTAGCGGAGCAGCGCGGGCAGGCTCGGCGCGATGTCGGAACGACGCGCGTGCTCGTCGAGCACCGGCAGCGCGAGCCGCGTGCGCAGGTACGAGTCGCGCTCGCCGACGCGCTCGAGGAACCTCAGGTACTCGGTGAAGCAGCCGAGGGCGATGTGCTGGCCGTTGTCCGGCGGCGGCTCGGGGTCGCCGTCGCGCTCGGGCAGGGTCTGCACCGCGCCGCCGAGCGTCGGCCGCGCCTCGTAGACCGTCACCTCGGCGCCGCCGTCGACGAGGTCGAGCGCCGCCGCGAGCCCGGCGAGCCCGCCGCCGACGACGGCGACGCTCGGCGGCCGGCTACGCGCCACAGGCCCCGCGGTCGGCGGTCGCGAAGACGTGACGCACCCGTGACAAAGGGGGTCGTCCCCCGGTGTCGTCATCGGACGAGTCCACGTGCGACGACGCCGAGCTTCTCGCGCGTCGAGAGCCGGCACGACGCGTTGAAGACGTCGAAGCCGTTCGCCTCCATGCGGTCGAGCTGGCCGCGATAGAGGCCGGCAAAGGTCGAGACGCAGAGCGCGCTGCGGCGATCGAGCGACTCGAGCAGCCGCAGTCCCTCGCCGAGATGCGCGCGCGCGCGTTGCGCCTGAAACGCCATCAGCTCGCGGAACTCGTGCGACGGCGCCAGCTCGGTCACGCCGAAACGCGCGAGCTCGTCCTGCGGCAGATAGACACGGCCGAGGTCGAGGTCCTCGCGCACGTCGCGCATGATGTTGATCAGCTGCAGCGCGATCCCGAGCGTCATCGCACGATCGGTGTCGTCGGAGCCGTACACGGGCACGCACGCGAGCCCGACGGCGCCGGCGACCTTCTCGCAATAGCCGCGCAGCGCGTCGAAGGTCGCGTAGCGCGTCTGCTCGAGATCCTGCAGACCTCCCTCGACGAGTGCGGCGAGCGGCTCGCGCGGGATCGCGAATCGCGCGCGCGCATCGGCGAGCGCAACGAACGTCGCGTCGCGCGGCGGCTCGTCGAGGTGTGCGCGCAGCTCGGCGAGGCGGCTGCGCTTCTCCGCGACAGGCGCGCTGCCGTCCGCGACGTCGTCGACCGTACGCGCAAACGCGTAGATCGCGGCGATGGCGCGTCGCTTCTCGCGCGGCAGCACCATGATCCCGTACGCGAAGTTCTTCGCCTCGCGGCGCGTGATGCGCTCGACCTCCGCGTAGGCGGCATCGACGTTCACCGCACGAGCACCAGTGCCGCCTCGCGCGCAAGCCGCGCACGCGAAGGCTTCGGTCGTTGCGTGAAGACGTCCCAGCCCGCGGACTCGAGCGCGTCGAGCGCTGCGAGGCCGCCGCGCGCGAAGAGACCGACCGCGCGGCCGAGGCGGCCGCCGATCCGCGCGCGCAGGACCTCACCCGAGCGCAGCAACGTGCGGGCGCGCTCGGCCTCGAAGCGCAGCAGGGCGCGCAGCTCCTCGCTCGGGCGATCGAGCGCGGGGTCGCCGAAGCGCATCCTGTCCTCGCGAGGCATGTATACGCGGCCGAGCTCGAGGTCGCGCGGCACGTCTTGCAGGAAGTTCACGAGCTGGAGACCGGTGCACACGTCGTCGCTCCTGGCGACGAGCTGCTCGTCGTCGAGCAGGCGCAGCACGCCCAGCACGAGTCGCCCGCACGGATCGGCGCTGTGCACGCAGTACCACCTGACGTCGTCCCAGGTCGCGTACTCGGAGATGCGCTGGTCCATCCGGTTCGCCTCGATCAGACGCAGGAAGGGCTCACGTGGCAGGTCGAACGCGCGGATGGTCGGCTGGACGTTGCGCAGCACCGGCCACGAGGGCTCGCCCTCGAACGTGAGGCCGACCTGGGCCTGGAGCTCGTCGAGGGCCGCGAGGCGGTCGCCGGCGTAGGCGTCGCCGAGCTCGTCGACGAGGCGCGCGTAGCAGTAGAGCGCGCGAATGTGCGGTCGCAGCGCGCGCGGAAAGAGAACGGAGCCGACGGGGAAGTTCTCGCCCGCCGCGCGCTCCGCGATCTCCTGCACCCCGGGGACGACCGCCATGACCTCGATCATTTTGCTTGAATCACCGCGCGGGCCGAGGGCGGCCGCACAGATTCGAAGGGAGGCAGCACGTGCCCGAGCAGGATGAGACTGCCGGCATCCGCGAGGATCCGATCGCGAACATCGAGCGCGCCGGCGGCGCGGTCGTCGTGAGCCTCGCGGGCGAGCTCGACCTCTACAACGCGAATACCGTGCGCGACGCGCTGCTGCAGTGCTGCTCGGAGGGCCCCGAGCGGCTGATCGTCGACCTCTCGGGGGTCCGCTTCATCGACTCGACGGCGCTCGGTGTGCTGATCGAGGCGCGCACGCGCATGCCGAACCGCCGCGGCTTCCTGCTCGCCGCGCCGGGTCTCGAGACGCGCCGCGCGCTCGAGATCTCCGGTCTCGACCGCCACTTCTCGGTGCACGAGTCGCTCGACGACGCGCGCGTCGCGTCGGTCTAGAGCTTCCGGCGAGGGTCCGCTTCGGACGGCGGCCGTCCGGACACGGGGACGACCCCCGTCACGTCCGTGTGCCGATTTTCGAACATCTTCGTGACGGGGGAGTGACGGCGGCTCAGCCGTCGACGACGAGGCCGTTGATCGGGCCCCAGAGGGCGCGCGAGCGGCGCGAGACGCCGTCGAGCAGGCGCAGCTTGCGCTCCGGCGAGCGCTCCTCCGCGAGCGGGCGCCACAGCTCGTCGACGACACGACACGGGTCGCCCGCCGCGTCCTGCTCGAGATGCTCCTCCCAGAGCCGCAGCCGCGCCCCGCGCACGAGCGCCTCGTCGCGGACGACGACGTTCACCTCGGTGTCGTTGAAGAGCGAGTGCTCGTTCAGGTTCGCGGAGCCGAGCGTCAGCCACGCGTCGTCGACGATGCCGATCTTCGCGTGCACGTACACGGCGGTCCCGTGCGGCTGGAACAGCGTGCACGCGAGGAACCGCCGCTCGTCGCCGCCCTCCTTCGCCGCGTCGACGAGCACGCCGAGCTGACCGCGCGTGTCGTCGCGCCCGTTGTTCGGATCCGCGGGCAGCAGGACGACCACCCGGAAGTCGGGAGACGGCGGCTCGCGCAGCTTGCCGGCGACGATCTCGATCAGCTCCGGCGACCAGAGGAACTGGCTCTCGAGGTAGACGAATCGCTCGGCCGCGCGCAGCGCGCGCCGGTAGCTCTCGAGGATCGTGAACTCGCCGCGCGGCAGACCGTCGTACACGTGCTCGGGAACGGTGCGGACGAGCTGCACGTCGACGCCGCCGGCGCGCGCGGGCGACGCCGGGACGTCCGGCAGCCGTCCGCGCCACCGCAGCGCGAAATGCCGGGCGACGTCGGCGACGACCGGGCCCTCGAGCCGCACGCACGCGTCGTGCCAGCCGAGCCCGATGCGCCGCGGATGCTCGCTCGAATCCAGCCGGTTGCCGCCGAAGCTCGTCAGGTCGACGCCGCCGACGTAGGCGATGCGGTCGTCGACGAGCACGACCTTCTCGTGGTGGCAGTGCATCGGCCGCTCGCGGTCGTCGAGCTGCATCTCGATGCGCGTGCCGCGCGTCAGCTCGTCGCGCAGCGCGCGAACCTCGCCGCGGTCGGGGTGGAAGAGCGGCAGCGGCGCGCCCGCCCACGCGAGCACGCGCACGTCGACGCGCGTCGCCGCCTCGGCGAGCAGCCCGCGCAGCGTCGGGCCGCCCTCGCCCATCGGGAACGAGGGCGTGAACGTCCAGCCGGCCAGATGCACGTGCGACGACGCGGCCGAGACGTCCTCGACCATGCGCGGCAGCAGCTCGGCGCCGTCCACGAGCAGCTCGACGCCGCACCCGCCCCGCGGCGAGAACGCCCCGCTCGCGGCCCACCCGCCCGCCGGCGGGTCGAACGCGGCCTCGTGGCCTCGGCGCGCCAGACGCCTGCGGTGATGCGCGCGGATCGCGCGCTCGAGCGCGTCGCCGAGCGCATCGTCGAGCCGGTCGACCGGGAACGGAGCGCCCACCCCGCCGCGCGCTACTGGGGACTGCTCGGCGTCGTCGGCGGGGGCGGCGGCGGCTCCGGCGCGACGGTCGGCGGCGGGCTCGGCGTCGCCGGCGGCGGCGTCGGCGCGGGCGGCGCCGGCGTCGTCTTCGCGGGCGGTGCCTGCGGCGGCGTCGACGTCGTCGTCGCCGTCGCCGTCGTCGTCGGCGTGTACGTCGGCACGTAGGTGTACGGCGAGCTCACGGTGTGCCCGGTGAAGACCGGATAGACGAAGCTCTCCGCCGGCAGCTTCTTCACGGCCTGCGACATGAACCGGTTCCAGATCTCGGCGGGCAGCGAGCCGCCGAAGACGGCGCCGACGCCCTCGACGTTGTAGAGCGGGATCTCCGCCTTCGGGTAGCCGACCCAGGCGCACGCGACGAGCTGCGGCACGTAGCCGCAGAACCACGCGTCCTCGAAGTTCTCTGCCGTGCCCGTCTTGCCGGCTGCGGGACGTCCGAACCCTGCGGCAGTCCCCGTGCCGTGCTGGACGACGCCCTCGAGCGCGTAGGTCACGAGGTCCGCGGTGTTCTGCGGGATCGCGCGCGCACCCGGAGCGTTCAGCCGTCCGATCACGCCGCCGTGCGGGCCGCGAACGAGGTCGAACGCCTGCGGATCGTGGTGGATGCCGCGGGCGGCGAGCGTCGCGTACGCGTCGGTCATCTCGAGCGGGTTCACCGGCTGCGTGCCGAGCGTGATCGAGCAGACCGACTTGAGCGGCGTCGTGATGCCCATGCGGTGCGCGGTCGCGGCGATGTTCGACGGGCCGACGATGTCGGCGAGCTGGGCGTAGATCGTGTTCACCGAGTTCGCGGTCGCGTCGAGCAGGTTCATGTAGCCGCTCTCCTCGTCCGCGTAGTTGTGCACGGTCCACGGGACGCCGTTGAACGAGCACTTCGGGTCGGTGATCGTCAGCTCCGACGGGCCCGAGAAGCCGGTGTACACGGAGATTCCCTCATCGACGGCGGTCGCCAGCGTGAACGGCTTGAAGGAGCTGCCGGCGGTGCGCGTCGACTGCGTCGCGAGGTTGAACTTCAGAGTCCGCCCGTCGGGGAGGTACCCGATCATCGCCTTCACGGCGCCCGTCTTCGGGTCGATCGCGACGAGCGCGCCCGCCGGGTCGGTCTTCTCGCGCAGCACGCTCGCGACCGCGGCGCGCGCGTCGTACTGCATCCGCGGGTCGAGCGTCGTGCGGACCTGCAGTCCGCCGGCCTCGACGCGGCGCTCCCCGAACCGGTCGACGAGCTGCTGCGTCGCCCAGCCGAAGAAGTTCGGATGGCGCTGCGCGCTGTAGAGCGTGCCGAGCTTCAGGCCGAGCGGCGACGCCGATGCGCTCGCGAACTGCGCCCGCGAGATGTAGCCGTGCTTGAGCATCGCCGCGAGCACCTCGTTTCGCCGCGCCAGCGCATCGGCCGGACGCCGTACCGGGTCGTACACGGTGGGCGCCTGCGGCAGGCCGGCGAGGAGCGCCGCCTGCGGCAGCGTCAGCTTCTTCGCGCTCGTCGAGAAGAACGTCTGCGCACCGGCCTGCGCGCCGTAGGCGTGACGGCCGTAGAAGACCTCGTTCAGGTAGCCCGCGAGGATCTGCTTCTTCGTCCAACGCTTGGCGAGCTTCTCCGCGAGGCAGGCTTCCTTGACCTTGCGCGCGAGCGTCCGCTGCGGCTTGCCGATGTAGAGGTTGCGCACGAGCTGCTGCGTGATCGTCGAGCCGCCCTCGACGATGCGCCCGGACGAGACGTCGTCGTAGGCCGCGCGCGCGATCCCTTGGTAGTCGAGGGCACCGTGCTCCCAGAAGCGCGCGTCCTCGATCGCGACGGTCGCCTCCGGCAGCCAGGCGGACATCTTGTCGAGGCGCAGCGGCTGGCGGTTCGTCGTCGACGGCACGACGCCGAGCAGGCTGCCGTCGGCTGCGAAGAGGTACGAGTTCGAGCCGAGCGAGATCGGCCGGAGCGACGCGAGGTCGCAGGAGCCGAAGACGAGCGCGCGGCCGGTGAACGCGGCTCCCGCGAGCACGGCGACGAAGACGACGACGGCGACCACGAAGACCGTGGCGAGCACGCCGCGGCGCGGCCGGCGGCGGCGCAGGCGCGCCCGCCGCATCGCGATCAGGGCGGCGAGATCGGCATCGTCCTGCGTCAAGGCCCCTCGATTCTTTCGTTCGTCAGTCGTGGAGAAACTCGGCCAGGAGCGCACCGAGCACCGGAAGTGTGACGGTGATCAGGAGGTTCGTGCGGCCGATCGCCGTCAGCAGCGGACGGAGCGTCTGCCGCTCGCCCGCCCGGATCTGCCGGGCGAGGCCCGGGCCGAGCACGTAGTCGTGCAGGTACGCCCCGGCGACGAGCACGCCGACGAGCACGCCCTTCACCGCGAGCACCCAGTCGAAGCGTGTCGGCGCCGAGCCGAACGCGCCGTCGTGGACGGCGAGCGCCGCCCCGGTCGCGACGGCGACCCCGAGCGCGCTCCAGCCGATCGGGCGCCACCGGCGTCCGAGCTCGCGCAGGAGCTGCGCCCGCACATCGCCCTCGAGCCGCTGCACGGGCGGCACGGCGACGAAGACGAGCGCGACGGTGCCGCCGACCCAGACCGCGGCGGCGAGCAGGTGCACGATGCGGAGGACGTCGTCCACCGCAGCAGTGTGCTACGAGAGCGCGAGCGGCGGGCTCGCCCAGCCGATGTCGGGCGCCCAGATGCGCACCCTCGTGCCCGGCGGCAGCGCGAGCGTGCGCTCGAACGTCCCGCCGACGCCCGTGTGCTGCGTGCCGCCGACGGCGCTCCAGCGGCCGCCGGTCGCCCGCTGCAGGACGTACGGGCGCCGTCCCCTCCCCGGCCGCACCTGGCCCCACAGCTCGGCGCGCGAGCCGCTGCGCGAGACCTGGGCGAGCGGCAGGGCGAAGGCGTGATAGGAGAGCTTCGCCGTGCCGCCCGCGGTGAAGAGCCCGCTCTGCCACCCGCCGAGCGAAGGCTCGTCGCGGATGAGGAACTGGATGAGGACGGTGACGCCGCTCTGCTGCCAGACGCGCAGCGCGGCCTCGCCGATGTAGGCGGCCTGCTTCGCGTAGCTGACGCCGAGGAGCGGGTCGGGCGGGTCGGTCTGGTAGCCGTACTCCGTCAGCCACAACGGCTTCGCTCCGAAGTAGCGCGTGACGTCTGCGCGGATCTCCGGGAGCTTCGCCATCGTGAAGTAGCCGCAGCTCGAGCAGGTCGCGCGCGTCGGCGTCTCGACCTTCGACACCGGGTACGGGTTCTGCGCGTACGCGTCGAGGCGGGCGTGCGCGGCGTGCATCCCTGCGAGGAAGGCAAGCGGCGCGAGGCCCGACGGCGTCTTCCGCGGCGACGTCACGCCGCCCGCGAGCCGGTTCGCCGGCGAGGCTTGATGGAGCGCGGCGTAGGCCGGGTTCAGCACGCGGCGGACGTAGAGGCTCGGCGACACCGGGACGGAGAAGGTCCGGCTGTTCGGCTCGTTCCACGCCGTCCACATGTGCACCCACGGGAACCGCTTCGACGACGCGTAGGCGAAGTTGCCGAAGCCCGAGCTCGGCAGCGTCGCCGGCGAGCGGCCGCCGTTCGCCCAGCCGGGTGAGCCGTAGAGCGTCACGAGCGCCGAGATGCCCTCGGTGTGCAGGGCGTCGAGCGTCGTGCCGAACGTGCCCCAGTCGTAGTCGTCGGGGTTCCGCCCGTCCGTCGGCTTCGTCGCCGCGACCTCGTCGAAGCGGAGCGTGATGCGCACGAGCCGCACGCCGAGGTTGTGCAGCGTCGTCAGGCGCTGCTCGAGCGTCCCGGGCCCGTCCATGAGCCAGGCGTCGTCCTGGACGCCGAACTGCGCATTCGCGGAGGCGTGCGCGGACGCGGCGCCGGCGAGCAGCGCGAGCGCCGCGAGGAACGTGGCTCCGACCCCCCGGATCACGCAGGGACCGTAGCGGTCGCCCGATTAGCGCTGTGTTAGGTCGGTCGGCTCGAGCGTCAGCGCGACCTCGCCGCCGCCGAAGTCGACCGCGCGCACGACGTGCGTGCGCCCGTTCAGCGCGACCTCGTCGCCCTCGGCCGGCACGGCGTCGAAGACGAGCCGTCCGGTCGCGACGAGCTCGCCGCCCTCGTACGCGCGGTACACGCAGGAGACGGGGCCGGAGCTCACCCGAGCCGAGCGCATCGATGGTCGTGACGCCGCATGGGAGGACGGGGACACTACCGGGACGGCGCGGCCGCGCGACACTCAGCGTTCCTTCACGTGCCTTCGGGTTTTCGCCTGCAGCCGAGGGGCACATCACGGCGAGTGATCGGGTCGCTGCACTCCATCTTGCACTCGACCGGGTTCGTCGTCGCACGCGACGTCCTCGTCGCCGCGCTCGTCGTCGTCTGGCTCGGGCTCGCGCACCGCACCTACCGCGACGCGCGCCGCCGGATCGACGACGGCTGGCTCGTCGGGGCGTCGACCCTCCTCGGCCTCGTGCCGGTGGCGGGCCCGCTCGTCTACCTGCTCTTCCGGCCGCCGGAGACGCTCGAGGAGTCGCACGCCCGGCGGGTCGAGGTGCGGGCGCTCGAGGCCCGGCTGCAGGAGCGGCGTCCGCACTGTCCCGTCTGCCGCACGCCCGTCGAGGCGGCCTACGTCGTCTGCCCCATCTGCACGACCCAGCTCAAGCATCCGTGCGTCGCCTGCAAGGCCCCGCTCGAGTCGCTCTGGCAGGTGTGCCCGTACTGCGCGACGCCGGTCGGCGCGGCCGTGGCGGACCTCGATACCGCCCTCGCCGCCGAGGCGACCGCGGCCTCCGTCGCCCGAAAGCCGCGCAAACGGGCCGCAGGGCGCGCGACTGCAGGCTAGGGAGAGCCGACGCCCGGACTCGAACCGGGGACCCCATCATTACGAGTGATGTGCTCTACCAGCTGAGCTACGTCGGCGCGAGAGCCGTCAGTCTACCCGGGCGCAGAGGCCCGTTCGGACGTGTCACAAAGTCGTCCGCAGGGTTTCGCAGGGTTCGGCCCCTCTAGCGCGAAAAGTGCCTGCTTAGCTCGCTCTTAGACGGGTCCGGCATGGATGGTGGAAGCCGCTGTTAAGGAATCGCAAATTTGCGATGTTTGGGAATGGACTTGTGCGCAACGCCGTTCTATAACTCAGACAAGGCGATCGATTGCTCGCGGGTCCCCTCCCGCGCTGCAAGACGCCTCGGGGGCCGGCCGCAATCGGCCCCACCACGACCGAAAGAGGGATTCAACTGAGCGACACGATTCACCTGCACGACCTCACACCGTCCGAGCGCCTCGTCGAGGAGGCCGCCGAGCGCGGTTTCATCGAGGAGAAGGAGCTGGAGGCGTTCTCGGACGAGCACGAGCTGGCGGACGACGAGCTCGCCGCGCTGAAGACCGCGCTCGAGGAGCGCGACGTCGTGCTGCGCGCCGAGGAGGCCGCGAAGCCGAGCCCGGTCGCGACGGGCGGCACGCTCGATCCGCTGCAGCTCTTCATGGACGCGGCAGGCCGCCACAAGCTGCTGACGGCAGCCGACGAGGTCTACCTCGCGAAGCGCATCGAGCGCGGCGACGCCGCGGCGAAGGAGCGGATGATCAACTCGAACCTCCGCCTCGTCGTCTCGATCGCGAAGCGCTACCAGGGCCACGACGTGCCTCTGCTGGACCTCATCCAGGAGGGCGTCATCGGCCTGAACCGCGCCGCGGAGAAGTTCGACTGGCGCAAGGGCTACAAGTTCTCGACCTATGCGACCTGGTGGATCCGCCAGGCCTGCCAGCGCGCCGTCGCGAATCAGTCGAAGACGATTCGCATCCCGGTGCACGTCCAGGAGCGGCGGATCAAGCTGAACCGCGCCTCGGCGGAGCTGCAGGCGAAGCTCGGCCGCGAGGCCACGATCGACGAGCTGGCCGAGGCCACGCGCCTCAAGCCGGAGCACGTCGTCGAGGCGCTCGACGCGGTCGACTCGATCTCGCTGAACCAGGGACTCGGCTCCGAGGGCGACTCCGAGCTCGGCGATCTCTTCGCCGACGAGAGCTCGGTCGACCCCGCGGAGGAGGCGGTCGACGCGGTGCGCCGCCAGCGCATCCAGCGCGCGGTCGCAGACCTGCCCGAACGGCAGCGCCGGATCATCGAGCTCCGCTTCGGCTTCGGCGGCGAGGCGGCCTCGCTCGAGACGATCGGCAAGGAGCTCGGCCTGACGCGCGAGCGCGTCCGGCAGCTCGAGTCCGAGGCGTTGCACCGGCTGCAGCTCGAGCTCGGCGACGAGCTCGTCTTCGCGGCCTGACGCTCGTCGGCGTGCGCGGGGTCGGGCTCTCGGGCCCGGCCTCGCTCAGCCGTTGTCGTTGCCGCGGCCGCGACCGGGCTGCGCGCCGGACACGGGCGACACCTGGGAGAGCGTCGACACCGTCGACGTCGCGGACCCAGACTGCGTGGCCGGCGCGGACGGGATCGACGCGGGGTTGCCGGTCGGCTCGACCGGCAGCGTGACGACGGGCGCCTGCGCGGGCGCCTGGACCGGCGTCGGCGCGATCGTCGTCTGACGCCCGTTTCCGTTCCCGTTCCAGTTGCCGCTGCCGTTCCCGTGGTCGCCGTCGTGGCCGCCCGAGCCGGGCGAGGGATCGGTCGGCTGCGGGGTCGGCTGGACCGGGACGGCCTGGAAGTGCTTGGGATGCGGGTCGGCCGAAGGCTGGGGATCGGGCTCGGCCGGGGCGGGGTCGGCAGGGGCGGGCGTCGACGGCGCCGGCGCGGCCGGCTCGCTCACGGCCGCCGGCGCGGGCGTCGGCACGGGCGTCGAAGGCGTAGGCGCCGGCGTCGTCACGGGCGCGGCCACGACGGGCGCGCTCGGCGCGGGGACGGCGCGACGGGCCGGCGCGACCGCATGGTGGTGCACGGCACGCATCCGCTCGGCGACGGCGACGGGCGTCGCCGACTGCACGGGCACGGTCGCCGCCGGCAGGCGATGCACGACCCGGCGGACGTGCTTCGGCGCTGCGGCCGGGGCGGCGACGTGCGGGTGCGGGGCGGCGCGACGGTGGACGGCCGGCGACGCGGCGACGACGGTCGTCGCGCTCACGACCGCGACGGTCGCGGCGACCTTCGCCGCGACGCTGCCGCCCAGCACGAGCGACTTGAGCGCGGAGACCACGTTCCCCCAGTCGAAGGCGCGTACCGCGCGGTTGCGCGACTCGGAGGGCTGCTCGAGCCCGCTCGCGAGCGAGCGGCGCGCGCGGAAGATGAGCGTCTCGACCGCGGCCTGGGAGAGAGCGAGCTCTTCGGCGATCTCACGGTAGGAGAGGCCCTGCCACTCGCGCAGCAGGATCGCCCGGCGCTGCATCTCCGGCATCGCCTCGAGCACGTCCTGGAGGCCGATCAGCTCGTCCGAGCGCCGCGACGGCGCCGGCGTCAGCTCCTCGACGACCTCGAAGTCGGCGGGCGACTCGATCCGGCCGCGGCGCCAGGCCGACCGACGCCGCGAGAGGCAGACGTTGTGCGCGATCTTGAAGAGCCACGCGGACTCGAGCTCCGGGACGACGCCGCGCTTGATGCCGCGGAACGCGTTCAGGAACGTGCTCTGGACCGCATCCTCGGCCTCCTCGCGCGAGCCGAGCTGGTGCAGGCAGTAGCGGAAGATCTGCGGCGCGTACTGCTCGTAGAGGCTCCGGGTCGCGTCCGCCTCCGGAGCGACGGACGACTCGATCCGGGTGGCGCGGCCTATGGACGGAACGGCTGCCAAATCTTCTTCCCCCGCTCGAAGATCGACGGCGCATCCCGCCCGGACACGCCCTCGACCACATCATCGGCGAGTCCCGTGCCCCGGGCAACTCACCCGAAAGCGGGATTCGACCCGTTTTACGAAGGCATTACGTCGGGATCCTAACCGTCTCCGTCGTGGCTCTCCGGCCGTCGTCGTTTTGCCTGGAGCGAGGGGCTAGCGCGCGAAAACCTGCGCGCCGCCGAGCTCGCGGCGCAGGCGCACGAGCAGCGCCTCGAGCGCGAGTCCGAACGAGAGCTGCAGCTCCTCCGACTCGCGCCAGGCGGCGCGCACGAGCTCGCAGGCGTGCTCGGCCGCCTGGAGGCGCTCGCGCACCGCGTCTGCGCGCAGCTCCCCGAGCCGGTCGACGTGCACGACGGCCGCCTCGGCGCCGGCGGCGAGCACGACGAGGTCGCGGTACCACCACTCGAGCTCCTCGAGCACGGCGAGCAGCTCGTCGCGCTCGGCGCCTCGCTGCGCGCGGCGAATCCGCTGCTCCGCCTCGCGCCCGCCGAGCTCGAGCACCGTCACGGCCTCCTCGGCCTCCGCCCGAGCCTCGGCGCCGCGCTCCGAGATCCCCTCGAGGAGCGTCTCGGCACCCTCGCCCGCGTCGAAGCCGGGATCGAGATAGACGGCGCGCGCGACCGCGATCAGCGCGTCGCGGCGCCGGGCCGCCGCCGGGTCGAGCAGCCGTTCGGCGCGGTCGAGCCGTCCCGAGGCGACGCGCGCGAGCGCCGTCAGCTGCTCCGCGTCGAGCTCGGGCGCCCGCGCTGCGAGCTCGGCGCGGACGGCCTGCTCCGACAGCCGGCGGAACGGCACGAGCTGACAGCGCGAGAGGATCGTCTCGGGCAGCGGCCCGAGGTCGTTCGCGACGAGCAGGATCACCGCGTACGACGGCGGCTCCTCGAGATCCTTGAGGAGCGCGTCCGCCGCGTCCTCGTTCATCGTGTCGGCGTCGAGCACGACGTACACGCGCCGCGACGCCTCGTAGGGCCGCATGTGCAGGTCGCGCCGCAGCTCGCGGATGTCGTCGATGCGGATCTGGTCGCCGACCGGCTCGAGGAGGTAGAGGTCGGGGTGCGTGCGTCGCTCGACCCGCGCGTGGTCGCCGAGCAGCTCCGCCGCGAAGAGGAGCGCCGTCGCACGCTTGCCGACGCCCGGCGGCCCGTGCAGGAGGTACGCGTGCGCGGGCCCTTCGGCGAGCGCGGCCGACAGAAGGCGCTTCGCCTCCTGCTGCTCGGCCACACCTGCGGCGAAGCTCACAGCAGCGGCTCCACGGCGCTCCACACCTCGGCGGCGACCTCGTCGACGTCGCGCGCGGCGCCGTCGTCGCCCTCGGTCGAGACGACGCGCCAGCCGCCGCGCCGCGCGAGCTCGAGGTAGAGCTCGCGCGTCTCGCCGCTGAGCGCGGCGTCCGCCTCGTGGATGTCCGCCTCGAGCGTCGTGTAGCCGCGCTCGGCCTTGAGCGCGACGAGCTTGCGCGCGAGCGCGACGGGCGCGTCGAGCAGGACGACGAGGTCGGCGCGCGGCAGGGCGAACTCGCCGTACTCGACCTCCTCGAGCCAGTCGAGCAGCCGCGCGCGTGCCGCGCCGCGGAGTTTCGCGCCCTGATGCGCCGCGTTCGAGCCGACGTAGCGGTCGCAGACCACGAGGTCGTGCGTCGCGACGGCCTCGACGAGCCGCGGGCGCGCATGGAAGCGGTCGCCGGCGTAGAGCATCGCCGCGAGCTCGGGATGCACCTCCTCCGCGCTGCCGAACTCGCCGTTCAGATAGTCGGCGACCGCGCTGCTGAAGGGGTTGCCGTCGTACATCGGGAAGCTGAACGACGCGACCGAGTGGCCGCGATCGGCGGCGCGCTCGGCGAGCCGTGCCGCCTGCGTGCCCTTCCCCGAGCCGTCGATGCCTTCGATCGCGAGGAGGACGCCCACCGCTCGTATCCTAGGAGCCCGATGCGGGCGATCGTCACCGGGG
>Ga0070741_10011422_pt1 | contig 16405 bp, 8 predicted proteins | sample Coa_R1_4_FD_66440 | JGI IMG/M metagenome (GOLD analysis project Ga0070741, IMG submission 66440) | Surface soil microbial communities from Centralia Pennsylvania, which are recovering from an underground coalmine fire - Coalmine... | ecosystem: Environmental > Terrestrial > Soil > Unclassified ...
ATGACCGGGCCCGGATGACAGGCCCGGGGGAGTCTCTTTGCATGAAGCTGGACGAGCGAGCGCGCTCGTCGGCAGGCAGTCAATGTGCCTGCCCCCATACTCCGCAGGCTCCCTTCCGGGGATCGGCGGGATCACTATGGCAGTGACCCTGACTTGCAGCGGGCCGCTTTATCCGGCCAGCGCGAGAACCTCGTCTTCCTGATGATCCTGTTGCGGTGCTTGTGCCAGTGTTGGCCTGCGCGGCGGTTCCTCTGTTTCGGCGTAAGGCCGGAGGAAGTCGCCGAGCCTCGCGGTCGCCTGGAACTGCTGCACGGGTTTGAGCGTCTTGAAGGCCGAGGTGAAGGCGTTCGAGAGCGACCAGAAGGTCCGGGCCTCGAACTCGCGGTGTTCGGGCTTGAAGTAATGCCAGTGGACCGCAGGCATGAGATTGCGCGGGGCGAGCCGGCCTTCGAGGAACGCGTCGTAGATGATCTCCTTCGCGGTCCGGGTATCAACTTCATAGTTCCGCCAGCAGGCGATCTGCCGGCGGAGCGGCTCGAAGCCGCGCTGGATCCGGTCCACGCCGAGTGAGATCACTTCAGTCAGTTCGAGTCTGCGCGTGTGCTTGTGGAGGACCGGCGTGAAGTCGCCCTGGAAGGCCAGATTATCACAGACTATGACACGACAGCCGACGGTCATCGCCAGCCGCATGCTCTTATCGTTTGCGTTCCTGAGGCCGATCGAGAAGCGGAAACCCGTTTCCTCAGTCTCCAGATCGAGTGCGCCGAACATCTTCATCCCGTCGGGCGAGACGGCGTATTCGTCCCTGACCACCGCGAGGTGGCGGTACGAGAGGGATTCGAGTAATGCCTCGACCATCTGATGGTGAGAGACGGGCTGGTGGGTTCTTGTTCCTTCAGGCGTGTGAATATTCTTCAATTCCGCCCGCGTCATCTTCGTGCTGCCGCAGTGGGCAATGAGCGTCATAACAATAAACTCCTTTCGGGAATGGTGGCCGAATGCCGGCGGGCACTGGACAGAAACGTCCGCCCGCCGGCATCAAAGGGCCGGTCAGTAGTGTAGTCGGAATGTCGGAAAAGAAATCAGAGGGAATGGAACCGGAAGAGCGGCTGTGAAGATAAGCCGAACTCAGTCTGTCTGCCTGACAGTTTTGATTCGTTCCTCCTTAAGTGGCCCGATGCGGGAGTCGTGGCGTTTCGGCCGCGGTGCCCGGCACCGGTGCTGAAGCCAGCATAACAATCAGGCGGATTGCCGCCAGTGGGTATATTCAGACGCCGGCGTCTGGTTTTACCCACTTTCCGGGATTTCGGATTTACTCTACAGTCAGGGAGAACGTTCATTCACCTTCACCCCTATGACCGATTCCCTTCCCCCCGACAATCAAATCAGCTTTATCGGCCGGACCAATTTCAGGAACGAGCATGTCAGTTTCGGCATCCGGCAGGCTGACCGCCGCGCGCCCGTCTACATCATCGGGCGGACCGGCACCGGCAAGTCCACCTTGCTCGAACACCTCATCCGGCAGGATCTCGTGGCGGGCCGCGGGCTGATGCTCCTCGACCCGCACGGCGATCTGGTCGAACGCGTCCTGGCTCACGTCCCCGACTCACGCCAGACTGACCTGATCTACTTCAACGTCTCCGACCACGAACACCCGCTCGCCTTCAACCCGCTCGAACCGGTGGCGCCGGCCCGGCGGTCGCTCGCCGCCTCTGGTTTGCTCGAAGTCTTCCGGAAGAACTGGCCGGAATCTTGGGGGCCGCGGCTCGAACACGTGCTGCGGCACGCGCTGCTGGCGCTCTTCGAGCAGAAGAGTGCAACGCTCGTTGACGTGCTGCGCCTGCTCGATGACCGTGGCTTTCGAAGGAGGGTGGCCGGCGAGACAGAGAACGAGCAGGTCAGGGAATTCTGGCTCGGCGAGTACGAGCGCTACCCGGAGCGCTTCCGGATCGAAGTGATCGCGCCGGTGCAGAACAAGGTCGGGGCGTTTCTGGCCGACCCGCTGCTCTGCCGCATCCTCGTGCGGCCACGGAGCGCATTCAAGCTGCGTCAGGTTATGGATGATGGAAAAATACTGTTGGTGAACTTGGCGAAGGGGAGAATCGGCGGTGACACTTCGGCGCTGCTTGGGTCACTCCTGCTCGCGCGTGCAGGGCTGGCGGCCCTCAGCCGGGCCGATGTCGCGGAGGAAGAGCGGCGGGACTTTTACGTCTACGCTGACGAGTTCCAGAACTTCACAACGCTGAGTCTGGCGACGATGCTCTCGGAGTCGCGGAAGTACCGGCTCAATCTGACGCTCGCGCACCAGTACCTGTCGCAGCTCGACTTGCAGGTCAGGGACGCGCTGCTCGGCAACGCGGGCACGATCATTTCGTTCAGGCTCGGGGTGGCGGACGCGGAGCTGCTGGCGGGCGAGTTCGCGCCAGTGTTCACGGCCGCTGATCTGGTCGGGCTGCCGAATTACCACGTTTATATCAAGCTGATGATTGACGGGGTAGTCTCGCCGCCGTTCAGCGCGGAGACTCTTGCCCCACAGAGCTGAACTGAAAGCGCATCCCCTGCGAGATTCTCAGCACAACTTTTGTAAATTGTAATTAACGGACGATCCCGATTTGATTATCACTTTTGTTTTTACCCACAGCAGCGTTGCTGTCATGGTATATATCAACAGGATTTCAAGTTCTTTCGGCCGGGCTGATCCTGCAAAACGCTTTCCGAAAGTGTTACTGTTCTTCACCGCAGACGGCGTTGTCATTATGAGTGACTCTCCGAGAAATCATCATTTCATCCCGCAGTTCTACCAGAAGGGGTTTATTAATGGCCCCGAAGGACTCATCTGGGTTTACGAAAAAGGTAAGAGCCCTCGGCGTGTTTCGATACGACGGGCTGGGATGGAAGTGGATCTGTATGGGTTTACAAATCAGCAGAATCAGTTTGATACTCAGACTATTGAAGGTTTACTGGCAGGTCTTGAGGACAAGGCAGCACAGGTCATAAAAAGACTTCGGAAAGGCGTTTTACCCGACGATCTGGAACGCCGGCATCTTTCCAGATTCATCTCCGTCATGTCAAAGCGCACCCCCAAGCATAAGGCGAAGGTCCAAAAAATGGCCGGCGAGATGATGCCCGGCTTTTTTAATGACCATGACGAGAGATGGTTGTACGACGTAATAAGAAGGAGGGTGAAATCGGAAGCCGAGGCGGAGCGCCAATACGAGGAGCAACAGGTGGAGCTTCAAAGACTTCGTGAACAATACTCTCGTGAAGTTCCGGACTTCCTGTTCCCCGGCAATGCTCTGAGGGGGTCTGTTTTCGAGCAGGTCCTGCTCGGAATGGACTGGGCTTTTTTCCGCTCTTCATCGGACACCGAGTTTTTGACTTCTGATAATCCGGTAGCCTTCAGTCACGGGACCGGTCTGAAAGACCGTGAAGCGGTAATTATGTTCCCCCTTTCAAGAGAACTCTTCCTCCAGGCGATGTGGATTTCGGATTACAGGAATGATTTCGTCGAACTCCCGGATTCGAAGATCCGGTTGCTTAATCGGTATATTGTGCAGAACGCTCAGAGGCAGGTCTATGCGTCTCGAAATTCCATCACTGTCGCTTCGTTTGTCAACAAATGGATTGACACTTATTGAGGTTCAGATTACTCGCTTAGCGTAACCCGCCGGATTTCCGCAAAAAAAAATCAGCTATTTTTGACGGGCAGGCAGCCTGAGGCTGGAGGCGTGGCGAAAGGACGAACGCCTGCGCGCCGCATTCATCCAAGGCAGCGGTTACAACCCCGTTCCTTGGATTTATCATGGGCAGCGATAGACGTGGGGAGGGCCTTGCGGGACGTGTCGGTATGAAAAGTGAGAGGAGGTTCTGATGTCTTCGGAAGACAGGCTGAAAGATATTCTCAAAAACACACTCGATGAATACATGGAGACGGCATCTGACTTGAGAAGCAGAATCCCGTCAATGGTGCTGATCTACCCGCTCGACCAGCACTACCAGAGATCCGGTTTCATCGGTCAGAAGTGGATGCTGAAGCTTTGCTGCATGGCCCCGGGGGAAGAACACACACTGGAAGGAGGGGGCGAGGCGAAAGAAGGTGAAACCAATCCCGCCCTGGGCTGGTACCGCTTGGATGATCTGGGGGAATACACCGGCCCGATTATCAGGTGGATGAAGGGCAAGGAAAAAATCCTTAAGACCATCTCCCTCCGGCTTGGCAACTTTCTTGAATGGGTTCACAAGGACGAGGTCACCAGCTTTATCAGGGAGTCGGGAAATAAAGTAAAAGACATCAGCCTGCCGGACGGCTCACTGCCGAAAGGCGGTGGGAAAGACCTGCCGGTCTCATCTGAGATGATAACTCTGGCCGGTCTGGATGAACATGATTACCGCAAGCTTGAAGGTCAGGGGCTGATCTTTTTACAGCAGGTTTTCAAAAGGAATCAGCCCTGCGGAAATCTGCACCTACTTGTTCATGAAAGCAGGATGCTATGGCTCTGTCAGAGTCATCGCGACAAGTTGCGGTCGGGGCGTGTCGCGGCTGCCATAAAAACCGACATCACCAGACTCAGAGATGCGTGCTGGCGCGTGACACAGGCTTTTCGGGCCGTCGCTCTTGACCGGCCCGTCATTGTCCCACGACCCGGCCTTCGAATGCAGTTGGACGCATTTCTTTCCACCCGCACCCGCTACTGCTTTGTGATCGGCCCGTCCGGGGTCGGGAAGTCTACTGCGCTCGCTCTTGAGGCCGGCAGACTTCAGCAGCAGGGCTGGACAGTCCTGTCGCTGCGCGGCAAGGACTTTTCGCTGGAGTCGGCGGCGGCGCAGATCGGGCAGCATTACCCAACCGGTTGCGGCGGCCTCGGCTGGCATCAGATTATCCGGCTGCTGACTGAAGAGCAGGCGGAACCCAAGGGCAGGTTTATTCTGATGATTGACGCCGTCGACATCGCCGAATCGAGCGTGATTACACGGGAAATGGAATTATTGCACCACTCGATAGTAACCATGCCCCCTGAGAGTCTAAAGGTTGTCATCACCTGCCGTGATGTTGTCTGGGACGAGTTCAGGATCAAGATGCTGCCAGACTTTATCGAAGATACGAGTGAAAGAGCGAGGGAATCAGCAAACAGTTACATGACTGTGAGGCTGGGCGACTTCAGCCCGGACGAGCTTGATGCCGCTTTGAAAGAGGTGGGGATGGATGAACTGATCGTGCTGAGACCGCATGGGGAATGGATTGATCCGCATGTCGCTTCACTGCGCGTCTTGCTTCTTCACCCGCAAAACTTCGGCTACTACGCCGAATTACGCTCCTCCGGCAGCACTGCCGAGGCAGCAGACTGGACGTGGAGTGACCTGATCGAGCGCTATCTGGAAAAAATGCTGCGCCGGGTTGAGAGAAACGTGTGTTGCACCGCTGATGAACTGCGACGAATGCTTCGCAGAGTTGCCGCCGCCGGGTGGCGGCAACTCTCCCCTGACTTGAGTCTGGCGGTTGAGAGCCTGAAGAGTGAGGTCCCGGAGCTGTTTTTGCAGGGCGATGCGGCTTCTCCCTTCGGTGAATTCGTAAGGAACGGGTTACTTGTTGAGGTGGACAGAACAGTCGGCTTTCGTTTCACCGATACCGGAGGCTGGCTGCTTTCGCTGGAACTGCAGTCGCAGTTTGAAGCCAGCCCTGCTGCTGAGCGGGCGGTTTTGCTCGACCAATGGCTGAGCGATGCCGGCGATTACCATCCGGTGTTTGACGCTGTACTCGCCTGGATAGACCGCCTGAGCGTCAGGCCTGACGACCCGCAGCTGCTCGACCTGCTGCAGCGAATAATTGATTCGGGCAGGGAGGGATACATATTCAAATTACTGAGGCCCGCAGTCGTCCGCTCGCTATTCCTGCTTCTCATTCGCGACGAGGAAGAGAAGCAGTCTCTTTATTTTGATGCCGGAAATGCCCTCAGGCCTTCGCCGGAGGCGCTCAGGGAAATTCGCTGGTATTTGCGCGACCCGGACGCCAGGGCCAGGAGGCTGGCGGCGCAGCTTGCAGGGCGGCATCGTGACGAACAGGCTGTTCCCGACCTGCTGAATCTGCTGGGTGATGAGGATTTCCATACGCGGCAGGCGGCTTACCATGCGGTTGAAAGGATTGGGAAGGCTGCGCTACCTGCCCTGCTCAGCCGCATCAGAGATGAAACACAAACAGATAAAACGCGCGCGGCGTGTCTGCACGCATTGCGCAACACAGGTCATTTGAATGACGAAATTTCTGACCTGATCGGTCAGGCGCTTAAAAGTAATGACGAGGGAGTCCTTGTCGCCGCCGTGCTGGCAGCCGCGCTGTATCGCGATAAAAGGCAACGCCAGTCAGTTCTTCCGTTCCTGCAACACGAAAATCATCACTTGGTACAGTGCGCCGCCAAATATTTCGAAGAGGTCCCGACACCCGAAGCGTTCGTCCAGCTCGAACAGGCTGCCCGCCGACATTTTGCGGCGGGCGATGAGAACATCGAAAGCTTCCCCGTCTTTCGACAGCTGGCTGTCACGCTCGTCAGGACCGACCGTGATGCAGCCCTGCCGCTCGTGCTGGAATTTGTGCGCGAAGGGATCGCGGGGAAGAAGACTTTTCCTATCCACATCATCATTGAGCGGGCGGAAAAATTCGGCCTGCCGGAAGTCTTTCGACCGGTGATTCGCGAGCTTACGCGTCAGGCCGGGCCGGGTAATGCGCCCGATCAGAGCTTTGACCATCTGCGAAGGCTGGGAGAGATCTGGCGCCCGGAACAGTTGGATGCGCTGGCCGAAACCGCGAAGGAACTGTCGGCCGGCGGGAATGATTTGTCCCGCCTGCTTACGGGGCAGGTCGCACAACACATCGAGCAGCACGACATGTATCCAATGGCGGACCGGCTCAACCGGGTGAAAGACCTGCGGCTGTTGGCCAAATGCCGGGCGGATAATCTCATTCCCGCGCTGTGTGAACTGCTTGCCGTCACCCCGGATCTCAGCACACGCGAACTTTGTGAATGGCTGTGGGTGGCTGCCGATCCGCAGGCGGAAGGGCCGCTGCTGGCCAAACTTCCCGACCCCTCAGGTAAACGACACTGGTACTCTACTTACGCGGTGCTGCGGGCACTGGGCACCTGCGGCGGCCGGAGAGCAAAAGAAGAAATTCTTCGACACCTGTGCGGGGGCGGTGAGATAGCTTTGCACTTCCATCAGGAAGTTCTTCACCCGCTGCTGTACCGCCGGGAGCTGCTCCCGGCGGAGCTGGGAACTCTGGCGCTTGATACACAAAGGCCCGGACCTGCCCGGATGTGCAGCCTGCTTGCACTGGCGGAGTGGGATGCCCCGGCTTATCGTGAAGTTATTCAGCAGGTGGCTGCCGATCCGGCCGATGCAAAGTTGCAGGCGCAAGCCGTCAGGCTGCTTTTCCTCGCCAAAGATGCGTCAATCATTCCATACCTGAGACGGATGTTACGAGACCGGAATTGTCATCCGGCGGTAAAGGAGCAGGCGGCAACCGTACTCGGCTGGCTCGATGCAACTGAGGCACTGGCGGAGATAGAACGAGTATGCGGCAACAACCCCGCTGGCGGGTTGATCAGCACCTTGGCGCGCTTCAAGTCGGAATCATCCTTGCCGATCATTCTGGCCGGGGTGAAGGAAAAGGGGTGGGGAATGCTGCGAGAGTATGTTGAAGCTCTCGGAGCCTTTGCTCACCTCCCTCGCGGGAGGGCTGCGATTCAGGGGCTGTTTGAAGAATGGGCTGGGGGCAGGGAAGACTACCTCAATTTGCAGAGCCATTTAATCGAAGGGCTTGCTTCCCATCAACCGTCCTTTCTTTTGCAGGAAATTATCGACCCTTGGGACAAAAAGCACCTGCATGCTCGCGGAAGACTGACACTGGCTGTGGAGGCCCGTCGTCTGATAATCAGGCAATCCGTCGAGTTGCCAGCATTACTGCCAGTAATGACGCGGCTGATTTCAGATGAAGACTTGGCGGTGCGTGAGACCGCGTTGCAGGGGCTGGTGTTTGCCACACAGGACTTTTGCCGCAGCCTCTTCGAAACAATGTGGTCGGCGCCGAACGCTGATGAGTGCACCCGGGCTGCTGCTGTCGCCACTCTGGGTTACTGGCAGAGTGATGAATGGCAGCCGGATCGTCTTCGCTATGACCCTGATCTGCTTGTGAGACAGGCTGCAGATATCGCATTGAAAGGCAAAACGCGCCGCTCAGCTCTGGGGAAACTGGTCGACAGGTTTCAATCAATACATGGAAACGAACGACTGGCTGCCTGGCTGTGCCTGACTGAACGGGGTGATTGGGCAACAGCCAAACAGTGTCTGACTGTTTGCCAGAGGGGCACCATCAGATATGCGTTCGAGGAGGAATTGTTCAGGAAGGTTGCGGATAACGATAAAAGAATAATTGAGAAACAGAAGCATGACCGGCAATTCTTCGGGGATTCGCGAGGAGCAGTCACGTTTGACTGAAAAGGGGAACAAATCGGACAGAGATGCAGGATCAGTATGACAGACCTCTCTTTGCATTGTGCCTTTCATGCGAGCCGGATTGCTAAACCGGGTACTGCATCTGTACTGCCCCGCGGCCACTGACCGCAGATAAAAAGAAAGCAGGCTTGAAAGACTTCACAGTTTCGGGGTCATTATCCTTCGGGCAGAGTCGCCGACCTTATCAGACAGTGTCTTTTTCAATTGCAACGATGGGGAAAACTGATTATCGAAGAAAAGCCGTCCTTGTCGTCGAGTGCGACAGCGCAAAGCTCGCCCAGCAAAACCTTGCGCTGGGCGAGCAGCTCTGCTCGCTGATAAAACAAGCCTTCCCGCTTAATCCGGTCGACCTCGTACAATCGGACACGGAGGCGGGCCTGCTCGAAAAAGTGAGGGAGTTGCATGAAAAAGGCAGGCCGTATCGGAGCATCATAGTCGTCGGGCACAGCAATCAGGATGGCCTGATGATTTCATCCGACAGGTTCATCGGCTGGGGCGGGGTGGCCAACTGGTTCAAGTCGTTCGACCCGCATCGAATCATTCTCATCGCATGCAATGCGGGGCGGTGGCTTCCCTGCACGGCACTTTTCAGCGGCATGCCGACCCTGAAAGAAATCTTCGGCTCACCGGCCCCGGCACACAAGGATCAGGCTTTCGCGGTGTTGTTCATTGTCCTCCACATACTTGGCGCGCAGAAAGCCGACGCAGATACACTCCGACTCATCCAGGCCGGGAATTTCCTCCTCACGAAGGGTCTGATGCTCAGACGAAGCAGACGGGAGTATGAAGAGAGTGGTGTCGTCGAGGGACTGGTGTGGGGCCTGACGGATTCAGTCCTGAATCAACTGGCTGAGCGGTTGCGGCGATAGAGAGGTCGCTGAATGATTCTCAGGGGACAGCCGGGCCGGTCAACCCTGCCGGTGGCCACATTTCGCCGGAGTCAAACGCCGGATGCCGTGGCTCAGTACCCGGTCTCCCATACTCCAGACGCCAGACTTCGATTTGTCCCAACAGAGCGAAAGCTGATTTCTTCCGCCCGCCATCATTCAAAGCCATCTCGAAAAGCTTCACCCGGATCTCATTTGAACTCCGTCCCACCTGCGTGTAACTGTATTTCGTCTGACCATCGCGCCGCTCCAGGAAGAGTGTCTCGATGGCTCTCCACAGGTCGAACGGGATCTGTTCGGTGTCACCATCATCAATGAGATTGAGTCCCGTTGAAACGGCATCCACCGTGCCCAGTTTTGCGATCACCTTCGACAGTTGGTGGCGTTTTTTTTGCGGCGGGCGTCCTTCACAGAACTGAAATATGCGCTGCCTCAGCCCGGGTTCCTCCCGGGCCAGATCTGCAATCCTTGAGACTAAAATCCCCATTCCGCCAAAGCGGTCGTCATCAGTATCAAATCGCAGTTCTTCAGCATCCGGGTCTATAAAGCTCAGCAGGATTCGCTTTGATTCCGGACCGCCGAGCGTGGCAACGGCATCGACCCACTCCCCAAACATCTGTTGCAGGCCACTCCCGACAGTGTCTGCGATCTCTTGTAATAAACCGAGCGCTTCAGAGCATCTGCTCTGACCAAGAGCGCTCACGACCTCTCGCAATTCATAGGACGGAAATTCCGTTTCGGCCAACACCTGCCGGATTCTGCCGATGCCGATGGAGGGCTCGGCAACGAATGGCAATAAACACAGGCATCGTTTTAATACCCCAACCTTCTGATCATTATAGAGCCCTCCTGCACAGACCTGTTCGATAGTCGGGTTCAGAACATCCAGACTCGCTTCGGTTGGCAAAACGGCTCCGCTGAAGAGTAATGCTTCCAATGCTTCGCAACGCTTGTGCCCGTCCCATTCGCCCGGGAGCGCCAGTACCTGCAGGACAAGTTCGGCCGAATCCTGACCGTCCAGAGTTGCAAGCGACCTGGCTAATTCTTTCAACCTGAAGTTGTAAGAGATCACCTTGTTTTTGTTGCTGTTGGTGCGTTCAATCCGGAGCGCGGCGATTCGTTGCCTGATGGCCGCTGCGTAACGCTGGCGGCGTGGCTCATCGAAACTGCGATGTGGCTGACCGGCGCGCGCTTCCCAGACAGCACCATAATCTGTCTTCTGCCAGAACTGGTTTTCAGTGTTTCTGGTCGTAGCCAGCCGCATCAGAGCCGACGCGGCGTAGTTTTCATATTCCCACTCAGGCAGAATCTCAAGCAGGAGCGCTTCCGCCTTGTCAGCATCCAGCGAGACTGCGGCTCCAACATGCCAATGATCGTACCGGTTCGCGCACCACTTAGCCGATTCATTTTCCTCGCGACGTTCATGAGCTGCCATTCCATCTCTCACCCTGTTAATGTCAGCCCGTATCAGCTGCCGTAAATCCTCAATGTCACCGGGCTCCCCGATCCCTGATAAAGCCGATGCCAGATGAACTTTCATCTCTCCTGTGAAATCACCCTGATCTAAAACCCGGGGCACGCCCTGCTTTAAATATCCCCGCAGTTTCTGGCGCAGATCATCCTGCAACCGGCCCTTGAGGTCGGTCTTCTCCCGGCCGGCGCTGCTGAATACTCCGACTACGGCATTGAATTCGACAGCGTCAAACTCATTCGCAAAATATTCCGACAGCCCGGTGACGACAACATCGGGTGAAAGAGCTCGCAACAGGTCTTCCATCTGTCTCGCAATTGCGCGCTCCGTTTCGTTCCTTACTCCGGGGGCATCAGCAATTTTTCGCCGGACTGCGCACAATTTCGCAAACACCGATGAGGCAAGAGCGGCGTCGCCGGTGGCAGCAAGCACCGCGATAATCTCCGAATGCTGATTGTACTGGAGTTCCTCACGACTGATCTTCTCCAGCAACTGCTCCTTCAAATCATTGGGTATTACTGTGACGAAGGTTATCCAGCGTTCCCTCCACAGGGACCCGTCCACGATCCGGCCTGCCACCCAGTGGCTGACCCATTCGGGCTCCGTCCTCTGCACCATTTTCAGGGCGGGTTCTATCACGTGCCCCTTCGAATCGTTCATCCCGGCGGATTCAAACCGGATCAGCTCCCGCTTTAACTTCTCCGCAGTAGCCGTATCTCCAAGCTCAGCCGCCCGAAGCAGGATCCGGAGACGAGTCGCCGCATCTTCCGACTCACCAAACATCTTCCGGCAGACCGCAAGAGCACGTGGCCTTAATGGGGGAGGTATCATTTCCACATACGACTCCCGAACAGCCTCTTCAAAGCTTTCCTCATCTAGGGATTGCCAGAGCCGGGTAATGCCTTGTTCCGATCCGACCCAGCTCAGTGCTTCAATGGCCTCAGCCCTCACTACCGCGCTGGGGTCTGCTAGGGCAAAATTTTCAACGACCTCCGAAGGCACCCATCGGTTGCGCGACATTTCATAGATGAAGTCAATTCGAGCCTCCGCACTCCACCGTTTCACCACATTTTGCCAGTTGGTTCCCAGACTCGACAGATGAAACCCATTGCCCGCACGGTAAGTGCCGAGGCGCACCTGCTGGTCTTCGCTGGCCAGAAGCGGCAGGATGATGTCGCTGAATTCTTCAGAGCCGGTTGCAAGCATTCCGGCCACCGCGCACTGCCGGTGGTGTTCGTCATCAACCTCATACCATGACCGTAAACGCCCGGCTACGGAGGTTCGCACCCGTTCCCAGACCAGTCCCCCGCACAACCGCGAGAGTTCTGCGGCAAAGACCGGGTCAACGCCAAGCGCACACTCGATCAACAATGTGCCTGCCCCGATCACCTCAGGCCCGGTATGCGCTTCAGCGCTCCGCATCCCGATCTCCTCGGCAACCATGCGGAGCGGTTCATCCCAGTCGGGCTCGTTCACATATTGCTTTGCGAACCCCCGATTCCGCTCATGGTTATCATTACTGACGAGATCCCGAAGCTGTCGGTCAATCCTGCCGGCGGAATAGAACTCCTGAAACTGCTGATGCTCAAAGCTGAATGTGACCGATTGGGAGTCGTGTCTCTCCAGGATGTGGTGGGCGCAAAGAGTCCTCAGGACATCGGTTGGTTCAGGCGGCATCGCGATTTGCCCTTCATCCCGCAACCTCTGATTTGCAGAGGACACGATTGCGCGGGCCTCTTCCTCCGATATCGCAGTTTCGCCTCGACCGGTCATACGGACTGCCAGTTCTTCGAGATAGTCCCGGGCGCGCCCTCTGACGGGGTGGCCCTGCAGATGGCTGTTATGCTCGTCCATTTGTTCCAGCAGGCGCATCACCTCGCTCAGCACGCCCACTTTTGTTGCCGGTATCGGGCGACCTGATTCGAAGATGGTCGCCACTTCCGCGAGGATCAGAAATGTTCGTGTCAGTTCATCCAGAACCGGCTTGTCGTCAATTTCCGAAACGAGCTTGTCCGCCCGGCTCCCCAGCCTCTTTCGAAGATAATCAGTGCGCTGCGTTCTGTTGAGCGGAAGAAGTCTGACTCGCACCGCCCCGGGCAGTGGCGGACTGAAGGGGTGGTTTCGGGTTGCCACAATGATCCCTGCCGTGGGGAAGCTCCGTTCAAGCCTGCTCAGGGCGATTCCCACCTTTTCGGAGTTGCTCTCTGAAATCTCGTTCCAGCCGTTCAGGAGGAAGGAAAAATGTGCGACTTTTGAAAGCCTCGCCAGATCCTCAGGGGTGATGTTGTGAGCACGGAATTCCGGTGAGCGCGCGATGAACTCGAGAATGTCCTGGCCTGACTCCGCCCACTCACGAAGGTCAATCAGAAATGTCTGTCGACTCACATCCTGTATCAGGTTCGCAAGCTGGACAAGCGTCGTCGTCTTGCCACGCCCGGCCGGAGCCTCAAGCACAAGGCGGTGACATCCCGTCAGCAACGCCCGAATGTCCTCGAAACTCAGTATTTCATCAGGCTGCCCGTTCTTGTACTCAAGCTTAACGGCTTGAAGGGGTATCAGCGGCCTTCCTGCCAGACGCGGATGCCTGAGCCAGTTGTCAGTCAGCTCAGAAGTGGCCGCCAGCACCTGATTACCAAGTTCTTCCACTGCCGCCTCAATGACGACTGGAATGCCAAGCTGGGTTCGGCAGATCGAGAGATTCCCGGGATCCATCAGCGACGTGACGATGTCTTCTCTCGACATCACGGTGAGTTCATAGCCGAACGTCTTCCGGATCTCATCGGCCCAGTTCTGCGCCGTCAGGTTGGTAACCTTTTGTGGTGTGGCAAAGATGAGGACTTTTATATCGTCGAAATTTTCTTTGGCACGCTTTGCGTCGTCTTTGATCTTGCCGAGGGCGAGAGTTATAGAGCACGCCAGCCCTTTCCCGATACGGTCTGCCGCAAGCGAAGCCGGTGCATACGCATCCAGTCCCAAGTCAATATGGCGTTCGCAGGCAATCAGGTCCGGCCACTTTTGTTTCGCGAGAGTTACGGCGAGACCTTGGAACTTCATCCCTTCCTCATCGGAGATGAATCCGTCCAGTGCCCTCTCAATATCAGTGCGATAAATCACGCTTTGCCTCTGGTATAGACTTTCCTGTACGGTACTTCCAATGGCCGTTCTACCGCTGATTATCCGCGTCTTCCACACCAAATGAAACATCGCTGCTATTCTCAAAAACTTACGAGAGTAACTTCTGCAGGGGCGGCAATAAGCCGGGATTTAGACATGTTTACATGTCATCATGGCCAGCGCACCGCCTGAACATACGTCTACCGACAAAGACGATCTAAACGATTACCTGCTGATGACTTACTGGCATGGGTTTCAGGCCTGACATTTCGATGAATGATTCTCCGTTTTGCCTTCGTAAAGCTGGGGGTGTGCCTGCCTCAGCCCGGGGTGCTTGAGCGCCTCCTCCCTTTCTTCTTTCGGAAGCCAGTTGATGAACAAGATCTCCACCGGGCAGCCCTCAAAGGGGGAGATGTTGACTTGCAACACCTCATCTGATTTGGCTGCGCCGATTGAAGTCCGTATCTTGTCCAACTCTTCTCTATTTATATATGCCCTCGGACAACGGACCATAATCGGCCCCAGCGAAACGATTGTGCCGAGTATATTCGCTTGGAAAAGGTCCTGTATGGCCAGTGTGATGGGCTGCGTTTTCTCGTCGCCGAAAATCTCTAAAGCGTTCCCGGCCTTCTCAACAGTCATATCCACCGACCAAGGGCCACCCGTCCCGGTCAAACGGCCATTCTTCAGGATTTCCTCAGTTTGGAAGACAACGCGTGCATCACCATACGTGATGGTTTCAGGAACTGTGATCGGGGTTTTCAGTGTCTCCTGAATAAAGACGAGCCGCTCAAGCAGATCAAACCACCTGTCTTCAAATGCGTGGTGCACGCCGGAGAGGATGCGTGTTTCATCAACAAGGTTTGTTTCGAGATGTCTCACCCGCAGTATGCCACCCTTTGCCATCACACGAGCAAACTTCACCTGCTGAAACGCCTGCCAAGCATTTACCCCGACAGTATTGAATTCAACGTTGATTTTGCTCTTGATTTTGCCGTCGCGTGGCTGCTTACTTAATCTCAAAGAGACTTTCCACGGGACCGCCTGTGGCTCGTTATCAAAGGTGGCCTCCTGATTGCCGTGCCGTGCCAAGTTCAGGACGACGTAATCAAGACTGGTACGCTCTCCGTCGTCGGCTTCGACTTCGAGTTGTATGGGGATCGGCCTCTCATCACGCCGCGCTCCGATTATAAGCTCCACCGGCTCGATTCCATCCCCAAGGATCGAGCGCATAATCTCCGGAGGAACGAATTCCCGGACATTCCCCCCCTTGATGGTGATGTCTGAGCCGGTGGCAAGGTGTTTCTGAAATTCTTCGTGGGCCTGTTTGCCTTCCGGGGTGTCTTCCTTAAACTGCAAAGTTGTTGAGAGCGTCAGGGGTCTCGCCTCGGCTGCGCCCGGGTGCTTGGCTTCAATGAAAAACTCCCCTTTGGTGTTGGCAACAACTCGGTAATCAGGATCGTCGTCAAAAACTTCCCCCACTTCGACTATTTTCCGGACGGCAGCCTTTTTGAGCAGATCGTATTCGGCCAGCCTCTTCAGGAAGGCTTTGACTTCCGAGTGATCACCGGTCGGGTTCTGATACGGGATGATTTCAATGCTGTAGTCCTTCTCAAAACGTTTTCGCTCGTATTCAGGTATCTGGCTCGCGTCCATTAACGCATAGTGTGTGCCCGTGTAATCCGAAAAATCGGCTTTGAGTTCATCAAGCAGCAGTAACAGGTCGGGGTCAGTCATCCCGACGCCGATGAACAAAGCCGTCTTCTGCGTAAAGAGATTTTTGAGGAACTGCCGGTAGGCGGGTTTGGAATTGATCAGCTTCCGGTAGTCCTTCTGTGTCAGGATAATCGTCTCAGTGCGGTCAATTGTGCCGTGTGCTTTCAGGATGAAAAAGTCCTTTGAGCGCAGCGCGCCCGATAATTCTGGTGTGTCTGCGTGTGTGAATGTCGGTGGTGTGATTTTCCCCGGCAGCGTGTAAGCGCTCTCAATCAGCGGATCGTAATTGAGTGTGATCACTGCGAAGAACGGAATGCGGTGTAGGAACTGGTGCGCCCCAGTCGGCTTCAGATCCGGGCGGCGGAAGAGATCCTTCATAAACCTGCTGAACTTGTCCTTGCCCATCCGCTCGTTCAATTCTTCCGCGACCATCAGAAGCTTCCCGGATTTGATGCCGGCTTCGAGGTCTGCCCGATCCGCAAGGCTGACACCATGCCCGGCGCCCCATTCGATCATTCGGGTGAGCATCTGCGGCCATCCGGGGAGCCCCGCCCCCTGAGACAAGCCAGCGCCGACGCAGGCGAAACAATTACCATGTGTGAGTTGTTCCAAGAGCTCCTTCGGGATCTCCATTGAGCCTCCTTCCTCTGCCGGGATGTGAAAAAACAGATAGTGATCGAGACGAACATTTTAGCGCTTGCGAGCGCATCTT
>Ga0070741_10011423_pt1 | contig 16405 bp, 17 predicted proteins | sample Coa_R1_4_FD_66440 | JGI IMG/M metagenome (GOLD analysis project Ga0070741, IMG submission 66440) | Surface soil microbial communities from Centralia Pennsylvania, which are recovering from an underground coalmine fire - Coalmine... | ecosystem: Environmental > Terrestrial > Soil > Unclassified ...
AACTCTACGCCGCGTAATGAAACCTTTAATACCAAGCCGGGCCAGCCTTCGTCGGCCACGACAAGGTTACTGCCGCCACCTAACACAAAAAGCGGAAGATGCCTTGCCATGGAGAAGGCCACAGCTTCCATGACTTCATGTTCAGCATGGGCTTCAATGAAATAGCGGGCGGGGCCACCTACCTGAAAGGTGGTCAGCGGAGCAAGAGCAATGTTTTCTTGAATCTCCAAGGGGTTGGGATCAGGGTAAAGCAAGAACCCAGAATAGGGAATTGCTTTTTTCGCAACTGGCGATAGCAATTAACAGAGATCCCCCGATATACAAGCGCAGGACATCGGTACCCAAAACGGGAACTAGCGCCGATAGCGTCTTACAAAAGCCGAAGCATCCCTTGGGCAGTTCTTGGTAAAATAAGAGTTAGATCTGAAGAGAGGGGAGTATCGAATGTATCCAGAAGGAATGGTGGCGCCCATGCGCCAGGAGCTTACCGGCGCAGGCATTGAAGAAGCACGCACAGCGTCCGATGTGGAAAATGCAATCCAGCAAAAGGGCACCTTGATGGTGGTTGTAAACTCCATCTGCGGATGTGCCGCAGGACGCATGCGTCCCGGCGTGCGCGCGGCTGTGCAGAGCAGCGTACGGCCTGACCGCATGATTACTGTTTTCGCAGGCCAGGACCGCGAAGCCACTGAAGCTGCCCGCCAGCACTTCACCGGCTATCCGCCGTCCTCGCCCTCCATTGCCTTGTTGCAGGATGGCAAGCTGGTTTACATGATGCAACGCAGCGATATTGAAACCAGCGACCCTCTGACCATTGCGTCAAGACTCAAGCAGGCATTTGAGAAGCATTGCGTAAAGGCAAGCATTTAGCTTTATTTCTGTCGCTTTGCTCGAAACCGCCGGTGGACATTCTTTCAACCGGCGGTTTTCTGTGTCTTGAGGTACGCGGTTCAGCGCGCAAGCCGGCCTCACCGCGCTTGAATGCAAATAATGCAGAAAACAAGCGCGATTTCTGCTGCCCGTCGCGGCGAGGGGACGAGATCGGCGCAACCGAAACTTACTTCAGCTCGGTAATAATGGCGCGTTCTTTTCCTTTTACCAATGTTTCCGTGTGCGTGCGATTGCCGGCGTTGAACCTGACCGTGTCTGCAGTGTAGTGATTTACTGTGGTCTTTCCATCTGGAGTGGTCGAGCTCAGATCGCCATCTTCAAGGAACCAAACTACTACGTCTTTATCGTGGAAGTGCATTGGGGTGGCCACGCCCTGTTTCCACGTGTAGTCCCACACGATCACGCGCGCATTCTCCAGCAGCTTCTTCGATCCCGGACGCGGAAATCCCAACGGATAGCCGCTCTTGTTTTCAATCGGCGGTACTGGATGGTCCTTGAGATCGATGATGAGCGAGCGTCCGGAAATCTTTGGCGTCTTTCCTTTGGGCACAAACTCTGCTTTGCCCGAAAAGGAAATCACCACGGCATCCAGCGGCTGGGCCGATACTGGGCTTGTTACTTCTGAAACGGAGACCCGGTCATTGTTGATGGGAGGTTTCTGGGGCGCAAGCGTAAATTCCTGGAACAGCATCGCGCAGAACAACAGGATATGAATCATGGGACCAACCTTTCAGCGGAAGCAAAGAGGTACGCGATCCTTGAATTCTTGAATAACGGCGCTCCCGGCCGCGAACCGCGCCATGATAAGCCTGGGTTCCAAAGGGCGCAACATTTCCGTTTCTAAAGACTCTGACTTTCAGATAGCCTGAAAAACTACAGCGCAGAGATCTAAGGTTTCGATCTCTGCGCTAGTTAAACTTCAGACGGAATAGCTATTCAGTTCTAGTGTCCGTCTTGGTCTCCTCTGCAACCTTCGTTATCTCCGTCGCCGTCCCTGTCTGAGCGGATTGCGCCATCTGCAAACAGGCTGGAAAGGTCGTTTGCGTGGATTGCATCGCCCAGGAAGAACGGTTTTGTCACATGGAAGATTTCCTGCATGGTGCGCAGATCGGACGAGTGAGTGAGGAACGCATCGCTGGCAAACGGGATGCCGCCCTCATTGGGGTGTGCCAAAGTCGAAATGACGATCTCAGGAATGGTGTGAGTCAGATCATCCGGATTATCGCCGGAAACGCCGTCGCCCTCGGCTTCGTCCCACCAGAGGATGATCGCGCCATGGTCTTTATAGGCCTTTGACGCCATGATCTCGGGAATGACGATCTGCAGGAAGTTATCGCCCTGAAGGAGGTTCGCAGCATCGCCAGTCACGCCCTTGAACCCGCCTGTCAACGCGGTGTGCTGATCGTTGAACTGGTTCGGCGTGATCCAGTTGTAGCGCGCCACGGTGTTGTTGGCCAGATCGGTGAACAACTGCTGTAGCGGAGCATATTGCAGGCGCTCAGGATTCGTGGTTGTCAGGTCATTGCCGCCGTTGCTATCGGTAAAGAAGGCCATGGGATTGTGTTTTACGGCGTAATTAAACTGCTTGGAACCGTTGAACTGGTTGGTACCGGCAACAAAGATTCCGGAGAAGCTCTTGACCGGAGACGTCCACTGATTCTGGGGCAGAACAATATTATCGAAGGAAGTGCCGTCCGGAACCAGGTCGATATCTTCCTGATACGACTTCCAGCTAACTCCGCATTGGTCAAGCAGACGCGTAAGATGCAATTGATTGTCCTGGTTCTGGATCGTCAGGGTGCCAGACAGGGGAGAGAAAGGATCGCTATCGTTGAATACGCCAAAGTTGGTCCCGGCTTCTGCCCAGATGTAGTTGGGTTCGGATGGATGAATGTGGGGGTTGCTCCCCGCTGTAGCCAGAACATTACGATAGTTGTTGGCAAAGGCCACCTGCTCGCTGATATTGACCTGGCGGCCATTAATAATGGCAGTCGCCGTTCCGTTCACCAGGCTGTTAATGTAGGGCGCGTTGGGGTTTTGAAAAATCTGCTGGATTCCACCGGTAAACTGATTGGCTGGCTGCGTCCAGTTGTGGTTTTCCATCGCGATCACGAAAACAGTCTTGATTTCGCTCCTGTTATCTTCCGCGCGGGCGTTCAAGGTGCACATTGCAACCAACAGGGCAAAGACTGCGAGACGTCTGAGGTGCGACATTAATATCTCCAGATTTAGATTGGCGGTGAACGCTAAGATTCGCTTACGGACAATCTTTGGCGGCCATTTGCGTCCCCCGCTAATACGGATAGCAGGTCTGTCTTGGGGAAAGATGAATGGAGTATTACTTTTTGATGAATGCAGCTTTACAGGAACAGCAGAGTAGCTCACATCAGACAAACTGAGCCGATTGGATGATTTTTGTGGAGGTTCGATGCGCTTTAGAGTTTCTTTTATCTGTGCCGGTGTAGCCTTTTTAGCATGTGGATGTGCAACTCATCGCGCTGCGTCGTCTCGAGTTTCTGCTCCGGTTGTAGTGTCCGATTCTGTGCGCGAGAGCCTGCCGGGCGATTATCTGCGCATCAGCTTTCTTTCTCCGAATGTCGCAGTCACCACGCTTTCCCGCCCTGGATCTCTGCGAGCTTTTGCGACGGCCACCGTGCTCTATTCACCGCCGCTTAAGCTGGCTGATATGCCTTACTACTCCGGGCTGGCGAATGATGACACAAAGGTGCTGGTGGCTATGCGCTGCCGCCCAACGGATCCGGGAAAAGTGGATGCTGTGCTTGCGACGTGGCCCAATGTTTTCCAGGCCATTCAACGCGATGTTCCTCTGAGTCCAGGCGCTTGTGATGCGCAGCCAGCAAATACGGCTACGCAGATGGCGTGCTTTGCCAAAGCTTTTACCGATCCTCCGGCAACCAAGGTTCCTCCGGCGCTTGCACAAACTTTCAGTTATGCGGGAACACTCTTTGATGCCAACCATACCGCGCTTGCGGATTGGTTGAAGAACAACTATGGGATATATCCCGCTTTCAGCGGAATGGGTTACTCAGTCAAGGATTCTTATTCGCTTGATAGCCAGCCAATGACCACGCAGCAGATGCTGGTGAAGTCAGTCTCGTCAGAGTACATTCTTAAGAACGTAACGCTGGCCGAGGCAGGCTGCCGTTGTATTTCCGTTGCGCCCTATCCAGGCAGGGCGAATGATCCTCTTGATCCCAACTTCATCGCGCGAGCCGGAGGCGATGTATCATGCAAAACGGTGGACCGGCTTCCACGGAGCCATTCACACTAAGAATCGGCAGCCATCATGTTTACGACTGATCAGCTCATTTCCCTGACTTTTTCTGTGGAATGCTAATGTCGATGGTCTTAACTTCTCCGAATGTCGCCAAATTGCGATCAAAATCCTGGGACTTACCTACCACAAGGACAGCCATTTTTTCTGGATGGATATATTTTCTTGCTACGCGGTCCACATCCTCGGGAGTGACTTTTTCAATCCCGGCTCGGTAGCGTTCCAAAAAATCAGGTGGATAGCCATAGAACTCATAGCGCATGCGTTCAGCCAGGACTTTTTCTTTGGAATCAAATTCAAAGATAAAGGAGTTCAGCAGAGCATCTTTGGCTCTCTTTAATTCGTCCGGTTGCACATGCCCGGTGATCAACTTTGTCATTTCATTGCGCAAAGCCTCAATGCCGGCGGCGGTGCTTCCGCTCTTGGTACCCATGGTGAGGTTTGTGATGCCAGGATGATCATAAGACGCACCCACACCGCCACCCACCGAATAAGCCAGCCCCAGTTTGGTGCGGATATCGCTGAACAAGCGGGAAGAGAAGCCGCCGCCAAAAAGCTGGTTCATGACCTCAACCGCATAATAGTCAGGATTGCGGCGCTCGATGCCTAGATCAACCATATTGATGGCGCTCTGGTTCACATCGCTCTTTTCGATGAAATAGATTCCTGGCTTTGGTTCCTGAAAACTGATTTGCGGAGCAGTTGCGGCCGTACCGCGTGGCATGGAACTGAAAGCCTGCCGCAGGCGTTGTTCCATGGCGGCGGAATCAAAATCACCCGTTATGCCCAGAATCATATTGTTGGGAACAAGGGTGCGCTGGTGCCACTGGAGCAGATCTTCACGCGTGACCGCTGCAATAGTTGAGTACTCAGCGATACGAGCGTATGGGTTTCCCGGTCCGTAAGCCAGCCGGATCGATTCACGGCCGGCAATCTCATCCAGATCGTCATTGCGGCGCGAGATCAGGCTATCGAACTGTGCTTTGGTGAGATCGATTTTGTCCTGGCGAAACTCCGGGTTCTCGAGCAAATCCAGCACCACGGGAAAAATCTGATCAAAATTTTCTTTGAGCGATGACCATGAAAGAAAAGTAGAGTCGGCGTTTTCTGAAGCTTCCACGCGCGCGGCATGGGCTTCAAGGAAGTCATCAAGCTCGTCGCCGGTTTTGGTCTTGGTGCCGCCGGTGCGCCATGTGTCTGCGTAGATGGCTATCAGGCCGACTTTATCTACAGGCTCGTCACGCGAGCCGCCACGGATGCGAATGGTGCCATCAATCAAAGGCAGTTCATGGTCTTCCTGAAGAAAAATCACCATCCCGTTCGGCAACGCCACGCGGCGCGGCTCCTGCGGTGTGAATGCGTGCAAGCGAGGAATTGGGATTTTTTCCCATGCAGCGGGCGCATTGCCTGAGGGTTGGGCTTTTTGCTCGCCAGAGGTTTTGGCAGGTGTCTGATGGCCAGATGTTTTGGCGGTGGTTTGATCGGCCGACTGAGCAGACATCAGCAGCGCAAGCGCCAGTATAGTGAAAGCAAGTAGAAAAGGTTTCATTCGTTTCATTACTGCTCTCCTTTGCTTGGCGCCTGTGCCGGCGCGGGCGGTGCGGCCATTTCTGTATCAATCACGCCCACGGTGCGGTTGTTTTCACTAAAAGTCTTGTTGGCCACGCGGCGAATATCGGCTTTGGTGACTTTGTTAATCTCATCGATCTGGCGAAAAAGCTCGCGCCAGTCGCCATAGAGGGCCTGATATTCACCCAGTTGCACGGCCAGCCCCTGATTATTGCCAAGCCCGCGAATAAGATCGGCTTTGGCGCGGGTCTTGATTGATTCAAGCTCTTCATCGCTTACGTCCTGGGTCTTCAAGCGTTCAATCTCATCGTGGATCGGTTTGGCCATCTCTTCCGCAGTGTGGCCCTGGTTAGGTATGGCAAAGAAATAAAAGAGAGTGGGATATTTGCCGCCGGGAAAACTTCCGCCCTGGGCTGTCAGCGCAATACGCTTGTCCCGCACCAGGGAACGGTAAAGCCGCGACGTGCGGCCTTTCGATAGCAGATCAGCCATGACTTCATAAACCGCATCGTCAGGATCGCGGACGTCAGGCCGATGATAACCCTCAATATAGAGTGGCTGGCTGGGGTCATGAATCACAATCGTGCGCAGCGCATCTTGCGGAGGCTCTTTTGTGCGCAACGGCTCAGGCGCAGGGCGGGCAGGAAGGCGGCCAAAATATTTTTCCAGAATCGGCATTGCCGTTGCCGCCTTTAGATCGCCCACAACGGTGACCACAATGTTTGCCGGCACATAATACTTATGAAAAAAATTCATGGCATCAGTGGCGGAGAACGAGCGCAGATCAGAAGGCCAACCCAATGTTGGCCAGCCATAAGGGTGGGCTTGATAGGCAGCAGCGAGGAATTGCTCAATCAAGCGGCCCTGCGGAGAGCTTTCAACGCTCATGCGGCGCTCTTCATAGACCACGTCGCGCTCTTTGTAAAACTCACGCATTACTGGCTGAAGAAAACGCTCTGATTCCAGATAAGCCCACAGTTCCAGCCGATTTTCAGGAAACGAATAGTAGTAAATGGTCTCGTCGCGCTCCGTGTTGGCGTTCATGTCCACTCCGCCTTCGCTCTCCACGATTTCGCCAAACTGGTTGGGAATCACATACTCTTCAGCCTTGGCCGTTGCGTCCTGCCACGTCTTTTCCAGTTCTGCGACTTTTTTGGCATCGCGGCCAAATTCCTTTTCATTCTCATGCTGGTAAGCGGCATAAGCCTGTTCCACTTTTTCCAGAGCTACTTTTTCCGCCGGCCAGTTTTTGGTGCCGATCTCATGCGTGCCCTTGAAGGCCATGTGTTCAAACATGTGCGCGAGCCCGGTAATGCCGGGGACCTCCTGGGCGGAGCCGGCATCAACCCGCGTGTAAAAAGAAAAGACCGGAGCTTCCGGGCGCTCCATGATGATTACCGTCAAGCCGTTGGCCAGCTTCTTGACGGTGATCCGCTTTTCAAAAGATGCAATGTCCTGGGCGCAAAGCGCCGTGGTCGCAAGCAGGAAGAAACAAATAAAGGCAGCAAGCGTATGCGAAAGAGATGTTTTCATAAGTCGTTCCTATTCCCCACGTAAGGGTAAAGGTTACTGAGTATGTTTTTCAAATGTGGGATGCAATGAGTCTGAATTCACTCGCGCTTTTTCAGGGTTTATATAGATGGTGTTGCCAGCCACCCTTTTATAGAATGGCGCAATGACATGGCCCATTGTTCTGGTTGCGATAGCCTTCAGTTTGCAACAACCTCTGCACATCCATATTGGAGAGTTTGCTTTTTTCGGAACAGATGGCATCAATGTGCAGAAACTCCAATCGGCACTTCCCGCCACAGGAGAGGAGATAACCACACTAGATCAGGAATTAGACTTTCGTGAGCGCATCGCCCACGCTGTAAACAGTGCGCTTGGCCACAAGTCCACAGATGTGGCAATAATCTGTTGTAACCACCGCGGTGAGGACATCGTCTATATCGGTCTTGGTGGGCGCAACACGGCGACTATCGCCTTTGCGCCTGCCGAAAGGCCAGACTTGTCTTTCTAAGGATGCCATACGTTTATATGAGACCGAGGAAACTAGAATACGAGCCATCGTAAGGCCGATGAAGACGAGTGCAACTTTATGGCGGACTGCCGCGCTCTGGTGAGGAGCCTTAAGTTCCATTCGTGGAAAAACCCACTTCGTGTAATTAAAGCTCAGCCTGAAGCAATATAGCGTTACCAATGCCAAATATACATAAATAGCAATCGAAAGTCCCATGGGTAAAAGAGTGAGGGTTGGGACAGCTTTATTGATTTGGTATATTGCCGCGAACGAAAGCGGAAATCCAAGAAGCACGACCAAAGGTCATATGTTCTCTCGGAATGAAGCCAACCTCGTAGCGATCTACGTTCTTGGAAGAATCGTGTGAGTTCGTTAAAAACTCCGTTAGCCCAAGTTATGTCTATGCCGCTTATGCTCGCCGTGCTCTTACTGACTTGGGGCTGGCTGTTCATATCGAAAACGCTTGTCGGTATAAAGTTTAGCGAGACAGAAAACCAATTAAGCGGATCGAATTTAAATTGGCTGCGAAAAAATGCCCGCGAATCGTATTCGATACTCAGAACTCCGCTTGGAAGAGCCTTATCAGAAAGCAAATCGGCGTTTGTTCCACCCACCCAGTCACCATTCTTTGAGTGAATTCGAATCACAAGCCTAAGATTTGCCTGCATTTGCGCCTGCGCCTGTTCGAATTCTTGTGGAGTTTGATTAGGATCTCTTTGCATTGTCGTTATTTGTCTGGCTGCAGCTTCAGACGCCTTCTGCTGTAACAAATAAACAGGCGACGTAAATCGTCGGGAGTTAGGTGGCATGACGGAATGGAAAGAAGCTTGCTAGATCTTCGAAGGTCTTCTATTTCTACAAGTGGCGCATTAGTAACCATTAAGTAAGCGCAGTTTAGCGCATGGAAGAGCTTTTGTATATTGCTTTGTCTCCTTATAGCGTCGATTTCAAGCAAATGTCACGAGGGACTCTTCTGCGCTACAAGTTCGGCACCGCTCTTATTTCGAACCGTTTCGTGATAGTGCAAAACGCGCAGCGACTCAAACGCGTGCAGCAGTTCATTTGGCTTCAGCAAGAACGCGGGATTGTAAGGCCCACCGCTGAACTGCTGCTGATCTGTGGTGTAAGTCTTGTAGAGAAGAAAACCGCCGGGCTTGAGCGTAGAGATCAAGGCAGGGAAGAGCTCGCGCTGCAAATAGAAGAAGACAAGGACAAGATCGTATTGCTCGGCGCCTAAATCCTGCATTCGATTCAGATCTGCGACTTCGGCGTTGATAAGGAATTCTTTGCGGACCGGCCCGAGCGCTCGGGAAGCATTTCTTTCTGCCAGTCCGATTCCCACATCAGAAATATCAAGCAGCTTGGCACGCCAGCCTCGCTGGGCCAGCCAGATGGAGTGGCGTCCAGCTCCGCCTGCCACATCAAGCGCGTTGCCGGCAGAGAGGCCAGAGAGAAACTCGTCATAGGCGCTTACCAGCAGAGGATCCGGTTCAAGCGAGGTGTGCGACTGCTCGCTGAATTTCCGGTTCCATATTGCTCTCTCGTCAGTTTCCATTTAGGCAATCCATTGGTCCCCATTAAGAATAACCGCAAAAACCGCCATTTTGCTGCGCTATACTGGAGCTGTGACGGTTACGCTCCAGAAAACGTTTTATATTGAAACCTTTGGCTGCCAGATGAACGTCCATGATTCAGAAAAAGTCATTGGAACGCTCATTCATGAAGGCTATCGCCAGGTGGAGACCGTGGAAGAGGCCGATCTGGTCCTCTACAACACCTGCTCCATTCGCGACAAAGCCGAGCAGAAGGTCTTCCATCGCCTGAACGACTATAAAAAACTCCAGGCGCAGGGCAAGAAGTTTGCCGTGCTAGGCTGCGTGGCGCAGCAGGAAGGCGAGAATATCTTTGCTAAGGCGCCATATGTTTCAATGGTGGCCGGATCAGCCTCTTACTGCAATCTGCCGGCGATGTTGGTTCAGATTGAAGCAGGGAACAATCGCGTTACCGGACTTGATGATCGCCAGACCGATCTAACGTTTGAAACAGAGTTCACGGCGCGCAGCAATCCACATCGCGGCTACATTACGATTATTGAAGGCTGCGATAAGTTCTGTGCTTACTGCGTGGTGCCTTACACTCGCGGCAAGGAACGGAGCCGGACTTCAGATTCTGTGCTGGCTGAGGCGCGCCAGATGGCTGATCTGGGTTATACCGATATCCAGCTTCTGGGCCAGAATGTGAATGCCTATGCCGATCCGCTGGGCAAGATGAGTTTTGCAGAGCTGCTCTTTGCGGTTGGTGAGATCTCCGGCATTCGTCGCGTTCGTTTTACTACTTCGCATCCGCGGCACTTCAGCAGAGATATTGTGGATGCCATCTCAGCTTCACCTCGTCTGTGTGACCACATCCATCTGCCGGTGCAGAGCGGTTCATCACGCGTGCTGAAAGCCATGAGCCGCGAATACACGCGCGAGATGTACCTGGAGAAAATTTCGTGGATCAAGTCATCACAGCGGCCGATTGCTATGACTACAGACGTGATTGTGGGCTTTCCCGGCGAGACTGAATCTGATTTTGAAGAGACGATCACCTTGCTGCATGAGTGCCAGTTTGATGGCGTCTTCAGCTTTAAATACTCGCCGCGGCCCAATACGCCGGCTCTGAGCATGATTGACAGCATCCAAGATGGAGAAAAGTCCAAGCGGTTGCAAATATTGCAGGAGCGGCAGAGAGAGATCCAAAGAGCTAATTATGAGAGTCGGGTTGGACAAATCTATGAAGTGATGGTTGAAGGACGGAATGAGGCTAGGGGCCAGATCATAGGACGTACCACACAAAATATTACCTTGAACTTTACTGCCGCCGGAGGCATGGTCCCACCAGTCGGCAGCTATGTTAATGTGCTGGTGACCAAGAGCTTTCCCAACAGTCTGGTTGGGGAAATGGTGGGAAAGTGAGAAACGCGAATTTGGCGAGGCCGAGCACCGCGCGACAGAGGCAAGACAGAATCGGCAAGGCTGGTTACACGCTGAGCCGATTGATTGAAGAGCATAAGAAAGCTTAAGGGCCGAGCGTCGGCCCCGAGCGATTTGGAGCGGAGCGAGCGCAACAAAGGCTCCAGTAATCGGCGAGCCGATTGCCTCAGGAGCATAGAGGCTGACGGGGTGAACGATGCCCGTAAGCGGTTTGGAGCAAAGCGACATGGAAGTGGAAATGAAAATTCGCGGCTTGATGATGGATCCGGCCACCAATATGCCTATCGTGGTGCTGAAAGATGTAGGAAGCGATACCGTGTTGCCAATCTGGGTTGGGGTTTACGAGGCCAATGCCATTGCGCTGGAGATTGAAAAGGTCACCACGCCGCGCCCCATGACGCACGATCTCATCAAAAACCTTCTGATCGGCCTGAATACGCATGTTCACAAGATCGTGGTAAACGAGTTGCGCGATGACACTTTCTTTGCCGTGATCTGGATGGAGCGAGAGGGAAGAGTCATCAGCATCGATTCCCGACCGTCTGACGCGCTGGCGTTGGCCCTACGCCTTGATTGCCCGATTTTTGTTGAGGACGAGGTCCTGAAAACCTCAAAAGTTGCCAGCACCTCCGCTGAGCGGGTGTCATCAGAAGACCTGCGTAAATGGCTCGAAGGCCTGAATGACGAGGATTTGGGCAGATATAAAATGTGAGCGCTTCCAACCGTAAGCTTGGGCGGTAATTTTATATGTTTGGAACAATAAATTACCGCCACAAATCCAACTTCCGTACTTGATATATATGGGGCCCTTACGCAGCTGCGGACGCCGCCTGACCTCTGAGTTTCTGTAATCTCTCCACCTGGGCCACCAAGACGGCTTTTGCCGGATCATTTTCTTCCAAACTTGACGCAAGAAGCGAGGCAATCAATGCAGCCTGATCCAGACGATGCGGATGTGGAGGTGTTCCACAAAATTCGTCAAAGTCAGCCGCAAGCGCGCCGCTGATGCCAGTGCTGAGGGCTTCATTTCCTTTAATGTGGGCAGCAACGCGGGCTACGGCAGCAGTCTCTGCCACTCGCCGTGTCAGCGAAACCAGGGCTGTCTCAGGCTTGGCCGTCAGATTCTCCAGCACTGCGGTGCTTCTCGCCAAGGCGGCGAAATCGCGCACGTATGGAGCAATCCACCACGGAATTTCCTCCTCACCAAGTCCTTCGACATATCCAAAACGCGTATATTCAGTAATGAGCATGGTCTTACCTCTCTGCCAGAAACAGTATTTCCGCCGATCGGAGATTCTGGCTTGATCACTCTTATGTGAGACCCACGCGCAAACCGTTTCAAACTGCTACAAAAGAAACATCGTGCAAAATGCTTCCTGAAGAACAACTCCAACGCTTATACGCTGCCGGCTTTGATCTGCAAACTTTTGATCGTTTCCCAAAGGCAATCGGGGTTCTGCGTGATAACTGCATCGCTTTTCTGGTTCCAGGCCCGGACGGATTGCAAATCCTTGGCAATGTGGGCTGGCGCATGGGAGAAAGCCTTGGGCCGTTGATTGAGCGTGGCGGACGAAAAGTATTCGTGCATAAGCAGGAAATTTTGGAGGCGACGCCGGAACGAGTGGCGATCCTTGAGCGCTTTCGCAGCGACTTGAAGACGATCCTTAAAGGGGAAAGCTCAAATCCGGCAAAAAACTAACCGGAAGCCCACAAACTATCGCATTTTCGTTTATTTAACATAATATCCGTTATCAGACGTTAAGAATATACCATTGAACCTAGTCCTAAAGTGTTTGGGACTGATTTGGTCTTCACTCGTACCGCAATGCCACCATGGGATCCACTCGCGATGCCCTTCTGGCCGGTACAAATCCTGCCAGAGCTGTAACCAATAAAGTTGCCGCAATTGCCAGCGCAATGCTCCACGGATCATGCGGGCTTAATCCAAAGAGACGGCTCTTTAGCAAACCGGTGGCAGCCCAGGCGGCAGGTAATCCGACGGCAATTCCTGCCAGAACTATGACGGCTGTCTCGCGCAAGACCATACTCAGAATTGAACTCCGGCCGGCGCCAAGGGCCATGCGAATGCCTATCTCATTGGTCTTGCGCGCCACAGCGTAGGCCATGGTGCCATAGAGACCAATGCAGGCCAGCAGCAGGGCCAGAAATCCAAAAGCGGAGCTGAGTGCCGCGAATGTGCGATCGAGAAACAGGACTTGCGAGACCACTTGCGTCTCCGTTTTCATGTCAACTACGGGAACGTTTTTATCCTGTGCGAGGGCTTCACGGCGAACTGCGGCGGCGAGAGCGGGAAGTCCGGCTTCCCCGCTGCGAACCATGAAAGTCATGAAGATCCAGGGAACGGCCTGCTGGTGAGAAAAATATGCTATAGGAGGAACATCTTCACGGACTCTGGCATATTTCACATCATCCACCACGCCGATAATTTCATAGCTTTTTAACCGCTTGCCTGATCCCTGTTCCAGATGCCGCCCCAACGGATTATCGCCTTGCATGTACGTGTCGACGAATTTCTGGTTTACCGCGACTACCAGAGGCGAAGTTCGTGTATCTTGCGGACCGGGAACCCGGCCGAGCCGTGTGCCGATTCCAAGCGTCTCAAAGTAGCCATGACCAATAATATGCCGGTGAAAATCCGCATCTTTACCCGGCTCTGTGTAGCCGGGAATCCTTCCTGAAGTGCTGCTGCTTCCCTGGCCAATCGGATTGCGATCAGCAAAGCTGACGGACTGCACTCCCGGAATCCGCTGCATGCGACGCTGCATTTCAAGATAAAACTGATCGAGTTGATCTCCTTTATAGCCGTTGAGTCCCGGACGCACGGTAAAAAGCAAAATATTTTGCCGATTGAAACCGAGGTTGACTCTCTGCAAGGTCTGCAAAGTTCGCAACAAGAGACTAGCACTCACTAGCAAAAGCAGGCACAGTGCTACTTGGCCAGCAACCAGGAATTTGCCTGTGGCCAGTTTGTGTCCGGTGTTTCCTGTAGTGGATTGTTTCAATGAACTCTGCAGATCGACGCGCGTGGCACGCAATGCCGGAGCCAGGCCGAACAAGATACCGCTGATCAGAGATACCGCAATAGTGAACGCCAGTACACGCGGATCAAGATGAAGTTCCAGGGATATAACTTGCCGTCCGCTCGAAAGCAGAGCAACCAGAATGTTGCCTTGCCCATTTGGCCACCAGCAACCCCAGCGTTCCTCCGCAAACCGCCAGCAAAACGCTTTCAGTCAGTAGCTGCCGGACAATCCTGCTCCGGCGCGCACCCAGGCTCAAACGCACGGCGATCTCACGTTGGCGAGCACTGGCCCTGGTCAGCAACAAGGCTGCTACGTTGCCGCAAGCAATCAAGAGCACGGCGCCGACCATCATCATCAACAAAAGCAGAGAGTCAGAAAATTGTCTGCGCAAACTGCTCAGCCCTTGTTTGATAGGCGCAAGTTGCAAAACCGGCTTGTTAGGATTGGGGTCGGCATAAGCCGCCGTGAGCGTGCGATCATACACTACGCGCAATTCCGCTTCGGCTTCCCTTTCGGTGACTCCGGGCTTGAGCCTTCCTACAATGCCGGCCCACCAGGTCTTGGGATCGCTGACAAAGGTCAATCCATCATCAGTCGGATATTGCCGCGCCAGGTCCGCCGAATATTGGTTTAACGACACAAAGATCCCTGGTAAGACTCCCGGCTCCAGGCCAAAAAAATCTGGTGGTGTCACGCCAACAATCGTTACAGGAAAACCATTCATCACCATCGCCTTGCCGACTACAGATGAGCTGCCGCCCAAGTGCCGCTGCCAAAAGTCATAAGAAACTACTGCCACCGGCGATGCTGCTGCCTGATCATCCTGCGGCAGCAAGGTGCGTCCCATGACCGCCTCCACACCAAGACCGGCAAAGTAATTGCCGGAAACACCGTGCAGTTGAGCGGTTTCCGCATGTCCGTCAATGCCGATGTTTACAGGTTCATCATTGGCGGCAAAAGCAAAGGTTTCAGAAAATACGCCATTCTCTTTCTGCAACTGTTGGTAAGCCGGATAAGAAAACGAATAGCTGACATATCCCTGGCCAGGCTCTTTCATACCGCGCCTTCCAGATCACTCACATACTTCTGTGGCCAATCTTTGGCGTGCCATTGCAACATTACAAGCTGCTGTGGATTCTGAACAGGCAACATGCGGAGCATGACAGCGTCAATCGCGCTGAAGATGGCAGTATTGGCGCCAATGCCCAATGCCAAGGAGACGATAACAACGGCAGTAAATCCGGGAGTACGGCGCAGCATACGCACGGCGTAGCGGAGGTCCTGCAGAAATGTCTCAAGAAAATGGATCCCGCGGGCTTCGCGATAAGCCTCCTCAGTCTGTGCAATTCCGCCCAGATGCAGTCTTGCGGCTTGCTGAGCCTGCTCTTCCGTCATTCCCTGCTGGCGCTTCTCTTCCACCAGCATTTCCGATGAGTTTGAAGTTCCGCATTAAGTTCGCAATCCTGCCATTTCTTTGCAAACATACCCTTGATTTTGGCAATGAGGACACGCAATCCAGTCATCCAAATGCTCCCCTTGGTAACCGTCTATCCTGGTCAGGCGATTCCTGTTGTTATCCAACATAAGAATAGACTCCATCTCCTTTTGAATGTCAACAGGAGAAATTCTGGCCTTAAAAACATTCTCTGGATTGCTTTTACCGTCAGATCAACCTTGAAGTACTACTTTAGGTTGGAACAGCGTTCCAGCCACGCGTCGCGCAATGGCCAGCAGTTCCCTTTGCCCGGCAAAAACCCGAACCAATGGTGCTTTGCTGAACTCAGGCAGATTAACGGCCCCGCCATGGCGAATCTTGGCTGCGCTCTCCGGTGGCGCGCTGACAGCAGGAAATTCCGGCAACACCAGCCGGGGATGTAGAAACAGCTTATCCAGAGAACCAGCAGTGGCAGCCTGTTCCAGAGCTTCCAGCGTATGCGCTTCTTCAAGGGTGAACTCTCGCACTGCAGTACGTTCTAATTCGGCCAGGTGCGCGCCTGTTCCCAGCTTTTGGCCAAGATCATGGGCCAGAGATCGCAGATAGGTGCCTGAGCTGACCCAGGCTTTGAAGCGCGCACGGCATTCATCCCAGGAAACGATCTTAAGCTCCTTCACCTCTACCTGCCGGGGCTTCATCTCAACCGGTTGGCCTTTACGCGCCAGGCGATAGGCGGGAATGCCGGCAATCTTTTTGGCGGAAAAAGGCGGCGGCAATTGTTCTATCAGGCCCATAAACTGTTTTGCGGCGGCACGCAGCTCATCAATGCCGAAGTTGACTGGCTGTTCGGCGCTGGTGGGCGAGCCTTCAGCATCGTAGGTATCCGTGGCCCAGCCAAAGTGGATTACGCCCTGGTAGCGCTTATCGGCTTCGCCGTAGAATTGGGCCAGCCGCGTAAATCGACCCAGCACCAGCGGCAGCACGCCTGTGGCCATGGGATCGAGCGTGCCCAGGTGGCCGACGGATTTCTCTGAGGTAATGCGGCGCACATGCGCTACCACGTCATGCGAGGTCATGCCCGCCGGCTTGTGAATGATGAGAACTCCGTCCACTTGAGTAACTCCGCGTTATCAAGCATGATAATCAAGAAGCGGCACTTGAATGCTACCGATTCGC
>Ga0070741_10011424_pt1 | contig 16404 bp, 21 predicted proteins | sample Coa_R1_4_FD_66440 | JGI IMG/M metagenome (GOLD analysis project Ga0070741, IMG submission 66440) | Surface soil microbial communities from Centralia Pennsylvania, which are recovering from an underground coalmine fire - Coalmine... | ecosystem: Environmental > Terrestrial > Soil > Unclassified ...
TGCATCAGCTGCGTGTCCTTAATCCTGCGCGCCCCGACATTTCCGTCCGCTACAACCCGTTTCATTGCACTGACGACGACTATATGCCTGTCGTCAACATGGTCTTTGGTTCTTTCAACCTGCACGACGAGTTCTTCGCCAAGCACCAACTGAACTACCTCGCCGATATCGTGCGCGTGCTGGTGCACACGGGCCAGAAGTTCAACTTTTATGACGTGCTGGTGATGGCAATCGATGAGCAAGTCCTGAAGGAGCAGGTGGAGAGAGCTCGCCGGCGAATGGAGCAAGACTCGTCCATCCCCGTGCAGCGGCGCCTCAACTTCGAGATGTCGGTGAAGAACCTGTACCAGTCGTTTGGCGACCGCGAGCGTGTACCGAAGATCCAGGGCTTGCTCAACGAGTGCATGACGTTTCTGGACGACGAGTTGAGCGTGATCACCGGCCCTTACGAAGAGTTGCTGTCACTGGACGAGGTAATCGAGCAGGAGCTGATCCTGTTTGTGTCGCTGAACGTAAACAAGAACACCGAACCGGTGCGCGCTCTGGGAAAGATGCTGTTGCAGAACCTGCAACTCGTTGTGGGCAAGCGCTATGAAAGCGAGGAACAGCGGCGGCGTTCCAATCGTCCCATGTTCAGCGTGGTGCTGGACGAGTTTGCACCTTTCGGATACCGCAACTTCGCGCAGATCTTACAAACCGCCCGCGGCACTCATACAGCGTTTCTGTTTTCGATGCAAAGCCTCCCGCAGCTTATGCAGGTCGGCCGGGGCTTCAAGGAAGACGTAACCTCGGCACCCAATACGACCATGACCCTGCGCACGCGAGATGAGGAAACTGCGCGCTACTTTCTGCGCGCCTCGGCGGAGCACACAGTGACCCGGCGCAGCGTTTCCATGCACCGCTGGCGATTATTTGGCTACGAAAAGTACCAGGCAACGGACCGGGCAGTCGAAAGTGAAGATCGGGAGACGCGCGCGCTCGACGAGCACATCAAAAATCTTCCCAAGGGACAGATGGAGATCTTGATGACGGACGACACGCGCGGCACGTTGCACCAATTGCTCCACGTCCGTCCACCGCAGGATGTCACGATTCCGAACTTCGAGCCGAAGTTGTACCCGCGGCTGCGTGAATCCTGGGAACAATCCTCCGGGGTCAATCTGCGCTTCAAGAAAGCGGAGCTGGCAGGAGCCAATCGTTTCTCCCGGCGCGGCTAAAGACAAGGCTGGCAAGCCCATGAAGCAACGACTCAGTAATGTCCTCCTCGCAACAGTTTGCTTGATGACCACGCCACTGGTGTCACAGCAACAGACATACTCACCCCTGGCGCTCGAACGCCAACGCCAAACCGCGCGTCGCGCGCAATCGCCGGCAGCACCTGGACCCCAGCTCTACCAACGTCATGACACGTGGTACGAGTTCCTGCTCAAGCAATTCAACCCCACGGATTTCGATTACGGCGCCTGGATGGAAGAGCACCGTCAGGCATTTCTCGATGCCAGCGCGCGCAATCCGTACTTCAAGTACTGCCGGGGACTCAGCATCGCGCTGATGCTCGTGGCGCTGCTGTACGCCAAACAACGAATCGATCACCGCCGTCTGATGTGGGTCACGGCAGAGATGATGACAGATTTGTACAACCACGATCTGTACTCGCGACAAGTCGCCGAGAATGCGATTCAGAAGTACAACGACCATATCGAGCGCTGCAATCGAGCAATCGAAGCAGCCGAACATGGGGCGGTTCTTCCAGGCACAGAAGACGCCCAACAACTGCGAAACGAGTTGACGAGGGTCACCGGGGAGCGCGACTTGCACCTGCGGGAGCGGGACGCTGCCAAAGCGGAAGTCACACAACAGAAACAAGTCGTGGTCGAGATGTCGCTGCGCTTGGATGCGGCGATGAAGAAGTCGGGCGGTAATGGCAACGCCAACTTGCCAGTTGACTTGCGCACGGCGGATCAAAAGCTGGTCCAGCACATTAACGAACTGCAAGAGCAATTGTGCGCGGCACGCAAGGAGAACAGCCGGCTGAAGGGAGCGTGAGTGCAGTGCTGGTTGCGGTGACCGGCTTTGGCAGTGTGTGGCGCTGGCGCTTCGGCAAAGATCAGTCTCACGCGTATCGTTTCGGCCACGCCGCCTACTTCAACACCACCGGTGTACAGGTCGGAAACGAAATACGGCAGCGCCCGAAAATCACTGGGTACGCCCGCTTCAACGGGCGTGGCGGCTTCGATCCCAACCGTCTCACCAGAATGATCGACCGGGTATTTGAATGTGCCGAGCCGTGCGTATGGCAAGGAGCAAACAAGCTGCTCTTCATGCGCACGCTGAGTGCGCCAAGTAAACCCGACCGCTTTCTCGTGGTGTTGCGGAACGCGATGCACGGCACGCTGAAGATTGGCAGCCAGAACTGGCGGTCGGCTGACACTTGGCTGATCTCCTTCAGCGAATGTCGAGACAAACAGGAAGCCATGTTGCTGATGCCGGCGCACAGCTGGATCGAAACCGAGTTAGGTCGGTTTGTGCTGGAGCCATCAACACAACGGCCCTGGGCGGCACGGTTGATTTTGACGTCGGCAACATAGGAGACACAACGTGCGCTATTGGAAAGGTTCGATTGCGCTCAGCCCGATCCGTGATTATCCGCTGCTGCGACAAGTGCTGCGGTCAACATTTGTCACGCACGGTCAACTGCACGAATTCATGCGGCTGCAGTACTGTGCAACATCGCGCAACGCCTTCAACAATCGTGTGCTGCGCCTGGTCAAGCACGATTACCTGGTGCGCGATGAAGTTCCGTTCCGGACCGAGGGGTACGTGTATTCGATTTCCGCACGCAGTGCCGCCGAACTGGCAGGCTTAGGCGAATATTACACGGGCCTTCCGCGCCGTCCGGCTGATGGCCAGCTTCCAAAAGCGGTCTACCACGCCATCGACCTCAACGAAATTCACTTGGCACTGAAGCGCTCGGAGCAACTGGTGCGGTGGACTCCTGATACGGAGATTCGCTCCCGCAATGAGTTTACCGACAGCGGCTATAAAAAGGACTACGATGCCGTCGTGACCGTACGCAGGGACGGGAACGAGCGGACGTTCGCCTTGGAATACGAGCGGACCGCGAAAGCACGAAAAGACTACCTCCAGATCAGGAACGACATCGAGGCGGAGACGGCTGTAGCCAAGTTCCTGTACCTCGTCCCCAACTACGACTTGCTTTCCTATATCGCCAGCTTCTTCGCGACCTCAAGACTGGCGATCTATTTCGGCCTCTTCCCAGATTTCCTCAATCACATGCTTGAGATGCCCCTGCGCGGCGCCAAGCCAGGCCCCCTGTCCAGCCTGCGCGACGTGCTCTGGGGCGGTTAGCCGATCCTAGCCAAGGTCCTGCGTGGTACGGATTGCCGGGTTATTGGTGTGTGTTTTCGTGCCATTGTGGTGTCGGGGCCTGTCCTAAGTCCCCGGCCGTCAGGATGTTGCCGACTGATTACCCCATGTTTCGATGTGTTTTGGCTCGAAAACGGCAGAGCTGTTGGAGAGCTTCGCGCCAGTGTTTGCGCTGACGATCCGGCGGCCCTGATATGTTGCCGGCAGCACTTTGGTTGTGCTGTGCGTTCGTACTGTTGCAACATTGTGCGGCGAGCCGTGCGTGAGTGGTGCGTGTTGGCAGTAGCAGGAAAATGAAGGAGACGCGCACTCCTGCTGCCCGTTGCTCGAACGCCGTTGGTGGCAGACTACCGCACAGTGGCGGTGACGTGCACAAACTGTCTCACCCGGCCCATCGCATTCCACACCTGGGCTGCACGATGGGCCGAGACCTTGTCAGCCGGCTCATCGTTTTCCTGCGCAGCCTCGATCAGGGCTTCGGCGCCATTGCGAGGAAACAACACCGCCACAGTGCTCCTGCGTAACCTCTCTCTTTCTTCTGCTGAAACTAGAGATTGGTGCTTCGCGACAGCTCCCTCGATATCTGCGGCAATTTGTACAAACCGCGCATCTCCCCAAGGAAAAGTCGTGCTCCCCGGCTGTGGTTCGATAACTCCCGGCGAGGTCACGCTGATCACACAGAGCCATTCTTTCTCAAGCCGCATCAGGCAATGAAGGCCAGTCAAGGCCGCATCGTCGTCGTCCCCAACAATCCGGAAAGCAGCTTCCGGGAACGAGTGGACGAACATGTAAACATGCGACATGAACGCGGCGACGGCATCATCTCGGTTCTTTGCAATAGTGGAATGGGCAAGCCCACCAAAGTCTACCAGCGACACCACCCATAGCTCTTTGTTCATGAAATCCTCTCGCGTACCCAAGGCCACAGTCGCCCGCACAACCCCACTTATAGCCAAACCGTTAGCGTTTGACTATCCCCTGCCGCCACGCCCGGATTCGAGACAAATGGTCGATTGTTTGCGACGCGATGTCGGAGCAGTTGGGCGCGATGTGCTTGTCGAATATGTTCTGCTGAGCCGTCTCGGGTTTGACGCCGTTACTTTCGCAGAGTAGACGGGGACAACAATTCCCGACACAAGCCCATTAGACAGGTAAACGAGTCTGCTCGCAACGTCTGACACGGAAGTCGGACCCAAGTGCTTCTGGCAGCGGGACCAGTGCAATATCAGTGGTAATAGTGAGTTTCCCGAACTCATTGCTTTTCTGGTGAGCCATTTTGAGCCTCCGAGCTTCCGTTACTTAATTCGCTCCCAAATACTCTCTCGTTGGGTGGCGGAACCCTTGGTCTGGTTCACAGCGGTTGTTCCCGCGCCATCAGACGCTTTGGCGTGGAGCCACTCGGCGCCTTCTTTGCGGACATCGTCACAGGAACGTCGTACCTCTGTCGGCGGGAGCAACGGGCACATGCCGGAGCAATGGTACTTGCAAAAGCAATCGGCACATAAGGGGTTGTTGTCCACGTGCCAAGTCTTCCTCAATTCATTAATGCGGTGAGTCACCGAGGGTATCGTGTTGCGCTGGAAATCGCACCGACCAAGGAAGAGGGGATTCGATGGCACAAGAGCGTCGCAGCAAAGGATATTTCCATCTGCTGTGATCTTCCAATTGCCGTATTCAAGCATGGGACACCCAATGGTCCGAATGCTATCGTACATCGTGCCTTCGCCGTTGTATGGTTTGGCAAGTTTGAGGCTCGTGCTAGTTAAGAGCCAGCTATTGGCAATAGCCTTCGCGACTTCTCCGGCAAAATCTGACAAGTCCGGGAAGCATTCCAGTGCTCGACCGGCCGCGCGGACCGGTTCGATACGGACCTCGATTCCAGGAAACGACTCTTGGAAGAATCCGAGAATGGCATCCAGGTGCTCAATCGAGTATGGAGTTACTGTGATCCTGAGTGTGATAGCCGCATGGACCTGATGGAAGAATCGCACGGTCTCGTACACTGTTGGATACGAAGAGGCGCCATCTGCCACTGGGCGGTGCAGATCTTGGATTGATTTGAAACCGTCGAAGGATACGGTGATCGCATCGACGTTTCTTGCCAAATAGCGTCGCACGCGTGGTCCAAAATATCCATTTGTGGTCAACAGTATTTTCGAGGAAAAGGGCCGTGCCGCCCGATGGCCGCGTATCAGCTCTACGCATCGCTTCAGGAGCTGAAAGGAGCGTGTCGGCTCACCGTCACCCAGGAATTCGAAATACAGTATCGGGGCTGTGGTGTTACGAACAAAGGCCGCAATGAGTGGTTCGAGGATTGTGACGGGAAGAGTGCAGGCTTGGTGGTTGGGACGATACGTGTGACAATAGACGCACCGGAGATTGCACGCATCCGACAGGGATATCGTCAGTCGCTGGATACGGGGCGTTACATCCGCCATGGGAGCGATGCGGAAATGCGGGACTTGCGGGCGCGCCCGTAGGCACGCCAGTAGGGCATCTTGTTCGGCAGTCGGCTGCGTCGACGAGAGGGCGGCGGCATGTCGACTAGAGGTTAGTGCAAGATATGAGCGGAGGGGTGCATACAAGAACACCCGATCTCGATATTGAGAGGGAACAATGAAGACCTCTTCGCCACGCAAAATCATATTTGCCTCTCATCGTGGGTGATCGATCTTCTCGTTTAAAATGTGCTCCCCAACCTGCCGTATCGACTCGCAGTTCGTGCTATAGGCACGTTCAAGTCGACGATCTGGGCAATCGCCAGCGCAATTGTACTTGCAGAAACAATCGGTACACTCTGGATAGTTCAGGACGTTCATGGCCCGGAGCGTGGCGATCTTGCCGTGGTCGAGGATAACGGTGTCGGACTTCTCGTCGTAACGTCCGAACGTGAATTCCTCTGGGGCGCCGTCACGCACACAACAAGTAATGGCGCCATCAACCGTAACCGTCCAGTTGGGAACAGCTACTGCGGAACAGAATGCTGCGCGCACGATGTGATACTCTGAGGCAGCCGCGTTAGTTATCACGTAGTTCTTCTCTTTTGCATACACGATCGCTTCTAGGAGTGCTTGGGCGAAATCTTCTGATGCCGGCGGTTGGAACGCAGCACAGTGTGCGCCGCGCCCGTGCGGAATAAACACCTCGAATGCCAGGGACGTACCCGGAAAGTTCTGAGCGAAAAAGTCGACAATCTCGCGGACCCTTTTCACGCTGTGACTTGTAACGGTCGCGCGAAATGCCATCGGAGCACCAGCGCCGTAAAGGTACTGAGCAGTCTGAAAGACGACGTCAAAACTGCCAGCGCCATGTAGAGTTGGGCGGTGCACATTCTGAATAGGGGCAGGGCCGTCCAGCGATAGAGAGATGTTTGAGAAGTTCTTTGCAAGAAACTCCCTAGCTGTTTCTCCGCAGTATCCGTTGGTCGCAATGGAGAAAACGCATGGAACACCAAGTGAGGCGGACTCTCTCCTGCACTCGCTTACTGCGTGTGTCAAGAGATCACACCTGTAGGTTGGTTCGCCACCGCCCATGAATGTGACCTCGACCGGCTGGACATCGCTGAATTGATGAGAGGCGAAGTATTTCTCGACGATTTTCGAAATGAGTGCTTTCGACATCGACCGACAGCGGTCGGGAGCGCCAGCTGAGGCGTAGCAGTACTGACACCGGAGGTTGCAATCGTCCGTCAGTGCCAATGTGAGGTGCGGCGTGCATTGGTGGAGTTCTTCGAGCGTCTGGCGGATGCTGATCAACGGTCGTTGTTTGAGACGAGCAAAGAAGGAGCGTGCGCCGGAGCTTTCAGTCGGGTCCAGCAACTCGGCCACGCTGGCAACTGGAAGAAGGGCGAGATAACTACGGAGGGGAACGTATACTATCTTCTTACTGTTGTCTCTCTTGTAATCAACAAGAAAGATCTCTTCATCGTTGAGAATCATAGCCCCTCTGAAAGGACGCGACGCCACAACACAGTCGAATGGCGTCTCGTGCACGACCGTGCTGTAATGACTCCGCTCACGTTAGGGGCGCCTGGAAAAAAGGCTTCGCAGCCGACTCATTCCCCGGCGTGGAAGCTGGTGGACCTAGCTGGGTCTGACGCTCACGAAATGGTTATGAGACCGCAACGGTTGCAGTCACAGCTACAGTGACGAATACGCTGGCAGCCAGCTAAGTATTTGCGGTCAGCGCTCTCGCTTGTGTAGTTATCAAAGTAGTGGAGCTCCACTTCTCTCTCAACGAAACCAGCAAGAAGACCCACATCCGGCGTAAGATCCGGCTGCCCTCCGTGTTGGATACTTGTTTGTTCCATTTGTGCTCTCCTCGGGTGTTCCGTTTGGACCGCTCATGCCGCCTGCTGCCAAAGGTATGGAACACAAACGCAGGGTCTGGATGACACTTCCCCGCTAAACACACACCAGAGAGGTTCCGATGGCCCGGTCTCACTTGCAGTGAGCTCGGTCACAGCCGATTGTGACGGAACGTTACAGAACGGTGTCTCCTCCAAGCCGCCCTCCCCGTGGCGCCAGGGAATCGCCGTCATCCTATCTGTCCCGGCTCGTCCCTAGCAATCTCCCGCGTTTGCAAGATCACGTTGATCGTCTCCTCTGCAAATTCAAAAACCGTAGGGCATTAGCCCAGAAAGGACAAGTGTGATGTTTGGTCGAATGATGGTTACACCAGTCGTGGAGGTCGGCACAGATGCCGATCTGCAAGCTGCAATCGCTGCACTCCTGCAGGCAGCCGAGCACGCCGAAATCGTGCGCTGGATCGAGTTCCCGGCGTCGGTCCTGCTGTTCTTGTTGGTGCCAGGCGATCCGGAGTCCGGGGCAGTCTACGTCCTGGACCGCAAGAAGGGGACCTGGTACGCCGTCGATTTCGATGATGAGCAATTCGGCGGCTACAGCGTCAGCCACCTCGAACAGCTCCTCGGGGAGTGCCGATTCCTCGACCTCGTTGAGCGCCCCGGGCTTTGGCGATCAGGCCTTAGCTGGTGCGTGGAGCCCGGAAAAGTGCCGGAGGCGCGCGTTTGACAGAAGAACTATTTCGGGTTACCTACCAACAGCCACATCGTGCGAAGGCGTGGCAGAGAGGAGGTTCGGGGCAGTTTCGGCATGTTCACAAAGGAGGTGCGGAGCCATGACCGGGGCATTCAAGGCGACGCCGGAGGTTGTTGACGATTACCTCAGGTTGTTTGTTAACCGGCGGGCGTACACCCTGCAGTCGATGCGCCCACATCCGGCGAGCGGGCGTCATTATTACTTCCGGCCGACCGACAAGAAGACCGGCGCAGCGCTTTCGCTGAGGGACGAAACCATTCGGCAACACCTGGAGGGGGAAATCACGGTCGGCCTGTATGCCATAAGCCCTTCGACACAGCGTTGTAAATGGGTTGCCATCGATGCCGATTACAAGAACGCCATGGAAGACCTTCTGAAGCTCCAGTACTACCTCTGGCAGGACAAGGTGGAGCCGGCGCTGGAAATGAGCAAGCGCGGGGGCCATCTTTGGATCCTCATGGAAAGGCCGCTGCTGGCGAAGGACTGCCGAATCTACGTTCACGACCTTGCTACACGGCTGGGAGTGCCGGTGAAGGGCTCCGGCCTGGCGGACGGTATTGAAATATTTCCCAGACATAATGCGATTGGTGATGGGGAATTTGGCAACGCAATTCGCGGCCCCTTGGGGATCCATCGTGGGGCAAGCCGCCGTTTCTGGTTCTACGGGGCCGACTACACGGTGGACGCCCAGATCGCCTACCTTAACCGTTTGCGCAAGCTGACAGAAGAGGAATTGCAGGCGTTCATCGCCGGCAAGGAAATGCCGGTCTCGGCGAGTGAGCGCCGGTCGGAGTCCAAACCTGCAATGGGGCATCCCGGCCGAACAGTGCGCCCGGAGTTCCAAATCTTGGATCACGTTGGCAAGGTGCGAAAGGTCGGCAGGAACTACGTCGGTCGCTGCCCGTCCTGCGCCGAGTCCGGCCATGACCGCGGTGGGGATAACCTGGCCATCCTTATTCAAGACCCTCGCTTTTACAAATGTTGGGCTGGTTGCACGAAGGAGATGATTCGGGCGGCCGTGGGGCAGCCCATCCGAGTACGAAGCAAAGAAACAGGAGTGCATCAGCGGTGAAAAGGAATCGGTTCACAGCCGGAATAGGGCTGCGCTTGTCACGGCAGGCGCTACGGGTGCTAAGGGAGCGTGGCATCTTTGCGCAGTCCTCGGTAAGCCTCCAACATCAGCAGCTAGCGAACCGATACGTGGTACGCGGGGTGGAGTCGGGCGGCGCGGCGGGGGATATCGGGCGCTACGTTACCTTTGCTCAGGAAGACGGCCAGCCAATCGAGTGTTTGCATCCGGTCGAGACTATCGGGGTGAATGGCGTGCATTCGGTTGTGGTGGCGCCGGTGTTGGTCCGACTCGACATGCTGCGCAAGGGGCGCACATACGAGTTGCTCATCACACGGCATGCGGCGGGACAAGCCGACAATGGCCGCCGGCCACCACTGGAGACCACCGTGTTGTTTCGCGGTGTGCATGGGCGACTGGAACTGGATTTATCGGGAAGAGATAAGGCGCAAGCTGGCGCGGTATTGCCGACGTTCTATTCGCTATCCGGCGAGGAGATTGCGATACCAGAGCAGTTCAGGCCGGCGGTTTGCGCAAGCGTCAAGGCGGCGCAGTGTAGCGGCTGTTGCCATCGTCACTACGTCCGTGGACCGCGGAAGAAAGAAGAAGGCCGTCCTGCCTCAAGCCCTGCGAACCCGGATTTAGTTACTCCAGCTGAGCACGTGAGCAGCAGCAAAGTGCGTACAAGCGCGCAGTTAGTTGGCGGAGTAACCGGCGTTGCCGAAGCGGTGTGAGCGGGAGAAGAAAATCAATGCGGGACAAGCTCAAGAAATGTGGACTGGGTGTTTGCCTGTTTGTGTTCCTTTTCGTGATTATTGGCGGCGGCTTTCGCCTGACTTCGGGTGCTGCACTCATTGGTGCTCTGTCGGGCACTCCGCTTGTGATCTACAGCTTCAATCGTTGGTGCGATGATCGATTTCGAGGAGAAAAAGCGCATGGAGACGCACCTGCCTCCGAGATCCTCTCACTGCGCGAGCGGTCATGAGATGTCTGCTGCTACTGCTCGCCCTTGGCTCCTTCTTGCTACGGCACTACGGGTCGTTTATACGCGAGAATCTTTGGCGTGTGCAAACGGCTACCAACACTGCACTCGTGAACCGTCCTGCTGGGATTAGCGGGGATGATTCCCAGGGCCGGCCAGCGCAAACCGATCTGCCGCCTGGAGCTTTACCGCGTCACGAGTTGACGCCAGGAGCAATCGATCCGCGAGTTACTCAACGCAACATTCAGAACACGATCTGTCGTCGAGGCTACACGGCTAGCGTTAGGCCGCCGTTCGAGTACACCAATGTGATGAAGCACCGGCTGATGCGCGTATATTGCGTCAGAGGCAGCATCCACGATTACGAACTGGATCACCTGATACCGCTGGAACTTGGCGGCTGTCCCGACTGTGAAGCCAATCTCTGGCCGCAACCCAGAAATGTCTCCCCGGGCGCCGCTGAAAAAGACGAGGTGGAAGATTACCTGCACCATCAGGTCTGCTCTGGTTTACTGCCGTTGGCCGAGGCACAACGAGAAATCGCCTCCGATTGGTATGCGGTCTACAAAACAATTCACAGCCACACGACAAGGCGGCGGGAACGAGAGCAATAGCGAGGTTGTGCATGTCAGCAGTAAAGCAGGTAATTGCGATCAACGAAACCGAAGCTGCACGGTTGGACGGGGCACAAGCAGAACCAGCGCCGCAGGTTGCGAATTCAGATTTGGAAGCTGTGCGAGCAGTGCGCCGGCGCTTGCCGGATGAGCGGCGGGCCATCACCCACCACTTCTCGATCGCAGGTCAGGAGGGCTATCTCACGGTAGGTGTCTACGAAGATGGGTCGCCGGGTGAGATCTTTGTGCGTATGGCGAAAGAAGGCTCGACCGTGTCCGGGCTTATGGATGCGTTCGCAACCGTCGTCTCGCTTGCGCTGCAACATGGCGTGCCCCTGGGCGTTCTTTGCAGGAAACTCAGCCACATGCGTTTTGAGCCCAGCGGTTGGTCGGGAAATCCCAAAATCGGGTACGCGAAATCTCTGATGGACTACATCGCACGCTGGCTCGAACTAAAATTCTTGAACAACGAGCAGGGAGAATTGTTCCCTCCGCTTCCTCTTTCTGGTGATGGAGTATCAACAGTTCCGCCGGAAAAGGAGGAGGTGAAGGCACTCAGCGAGTTGGTTCAACTCGGGGATGCGCCTGTATGCAATTTCTGTGGCGGGCTTATGGTGCGAAGTGGCTCATGCCACCGCTGCCTGACGTGCGGCGGCACAAGCGGGTGTTCTTGACCAGTCTTTAAGGGCGTGGGTGGCCACCGCCCTTTCAATTTCCTCGTTCCCTTTCCTGTCACTCTTCGGAAAGGAGAAGGTCGCCATGGAGTGTGATATTTGCAAACACGAATCCTCAGTCAACGGTTCGCTCCTGTGCACAACCTGCCTGGAAGCGATTCGGCGCTTAGTGGCAATCCAGCCCGAGGTCTCGGGAACCGCCGGCACCTCGTCCCATTGCATACGATCGGGTGCTCATCAGACCGCGAGGGGCGCCGATGTTCGTGACAGCTAGCCACTAACTAAATCAACGGCGAGCGGACCCCGGTCAAGAGATCCTCTTGTAATTCCCACAAACCCCGCCAAGTGCACCGATCCGGAAGTTCCCAATTGCGGCGTCTGGACAAGACCCGCGGATCGGGAACGAAGAGAGCAAAGGTCTGATAAGCGACGGGAACGTTTAGATCCGCTGTCCCTTGGGGATGAGTAGAGCAACGGAGTAGGCGATGAAGTCGAGCTGGCTCGAAGTTGACAAGGACGGATTCAGGAAGATTCTGGCACGCAGAGGCAAAGAGTTCGTCCTGTTCGAACTTTTATCAAACGCCTGGGATGAGGATGCAATGCTAGTCACCGCCACCCTAAGCCGGGCTGAGCACGGCTGTTCCGTGCTGACCGTGTCAGACGACTCACCTGCGGGATGGCGGGATCTGAGGGACGCGTACGTGCTCTTCGCCGAGTCGTACAAGAAGAGCGAGTCCGGTAAACGCGGGCGGTTCAACGCGGGTGAGAAGAGCGTCCTCGCCCTCTGCACCGAAGCACAGATTACGACCACAACCGACCAGATCCGGTTCAACCCAGACGGCACGCGCACGATGGGGAGAACCAAGCGCGAATCCGGCAGTGAGTTTACGGGGAAGCTGCCGCTCAGTTTGGCAGAGTTTGAGCAGATCGTCGGGGCGGCACCACTCCTTATCCCGCCAGTGCGGACGATCTTCAACGGGACGGAAATCCCCTCTCGCAGCGTGGTGAAAGAGTTCCACGAAACGTTGCCGACCGTGAAGGCGGATGCTGAGGGTATGCTGCGCAACACAGCACGGAGAACGGCCGTGCGCGTCTATGAGACGTTGCCCGGCGAAAGTGCGATGCTGTATGAGATGGGCATTCCTATTGTGGAAACGGGCGACCGCTGGCACGTCGATGTGCAGCAAAAGTGTCCCCTGAACGCGGACAGGGACAATGTCACTCCGGCATTTCTAAGGCTGGTGCGTGTCGCCGTGCTCAACCAGATGAACGCGGCGATCGGCGAACAGGATGCCAATGCCCTTTGGGTTCGGCACGCGGCCAGCGATCCCAAGTGCAGCACGGAGGCGATCAGCCGCGTACTGGACCTCCGCTTCGGCCCCAACCGGGTGAGCTACGACCCCAGCGACGTGGGGAGCAACAGGGAGGCCGCCTCCCAAGACTACGTGGTGGTCTCAGGCGGCAGTCTGAGCGCGGGGGAGTGGGAGAACGCAAAGCGGGCCGGAGCGATCACGCCTGCTGGTGCGCTGTTTCCCACGGACCTTAGGGGAAAGATTCCGGACAAGGTGTACTCCCGCGACGAGTGGACGCCTGAGATGGAACGATACGCCGAGCTTATTGAGCGACTGTCGGAGCGTTTGATCGGCAGGCGCATTACGGTGAGATACATCAAGGACCGGCAGATCGCGTGCGGGACATTCAACCATGTCAGTGGAACGATGACAGTCAACCTCGCCAAACACACGCTAAACGATCCACTGGAGAACTACGCCCTGATGCTGCATGAATTGGCGCACCACGTTGTGCGGTCCAACGATCACTTGTGCCACCAGTTTTATGAGAGCGTGACGGAGCTTGGAGCGAAGCTGGCGCTGCTTGCGTTGGACGAGCCTGATGTCGTCAGAAGCCAGCGTTAATCCGCGCCCCAACCTCCCCTCCCTCTTTCATCGGGCGCGCTTCGACACCCTTCACGTTTCACAACCTCTACAAGGAGTAACAACAAATATGCAGAAAGTTTTGTTAATCGGATACCTGGGACGCGACCCTGAAATCAGGTACAGCCAACAGGGTACGGCCGTTGCGCAGTTTTCCGTTGCGACCACTGAACGGTGGAAGGACAAAAGGGGTGAACTGCAAGAGCACACGGAGTGGTTCGCTGTGAAGGCCTTCGGCCGCCGGGCCGAGGTCATCGGTGAATATCTCCACAAAGGCAGTCGCGTCTACGTCGAAGGCCGCAAGCGCACCGAGTCTTGGGACGACAAGCAGACCGGGGGCAAGCACTACCGGGACCTTGTGTATGCGGACAAAGTCGAGTTTCTCGATTCCAAGGGCAATGGCAACGGAACCGGCAACGGGCAGCCTGCAGAAGCAGCGTGCGACGACACCGCGATCACGGAGGACGTACCGTTCTAAGATCGGACGTTCCTGCTCGTGCCCGTTTATCCTGACCAGAAGCTAGCCGCGCGGCCTATTAGGTCTTGCGTTTCTTCCCGCTTCTCGGAAGATGCGGGAGGCCCTGGCAAAGGATTGTAAGAGGGATAATCGCCCGCGGGTGTACCTTGAACTTCCTAGGCTCCTTACGGATGCGCTCGTTCAGGCGCTCGACGTAACTCGAATTCTTGACAACGACGCCCGCATTTGTCGGCAGCGTGTAGTTCCCCTTGCACCGCCACTCCCGCTCGTGCAGCCAGCTGATCCACCCCTCATCGCTGGCCTCAAACCGCACCACCCGCCATAGCTCATCCTTAGGCACGCACAGCTGTTGGAGTTCCTCATTGGAGAGATAAAGCACAGGACGACAGCCTTCCTCGTAGGCATGCTTCTTCGTAACGAACACGCCGAACGCTTCATAGCGTGGGTCCTCCGGACTGCTGTTTTCCTCGTTGAGGATGTATTTCAGGGCATAAAAAGGCACATCCATGAAGCAAGCTGCGCGGTGCGGCCCTTTGATAAACCCATGCTTTTTGGTGGTGCCCCAAATTTCCCCGTGTTGCAGAATGCTCGCGAGGTTCTCGAAGGCTGAAAAATCATCTTCTGTCTTGGTGTTCTTCGTCAGGTGGATCAGATAAGGCGTCAGGTCCGGCCGCTCGAAGAAGGGTAAGTCCTCACAATCTGGGCGCATCGTCTGCCTCTCAAATCTCAGTTCTCTCCGACATCAGGCTCAGGTTCTGTTGTAGCCGAACTCACAGCTGCGAAGCACCCGTTTCCAGTATTGCTCTCGCTCGATGATTGCCTGGTCGTCCGTCCTCATCGACCGAAATTCCAGTATGGAGAAGTAAAAATGCTGTCGCGCATAATCCAGTCCTTTTGCTGCAATCAGTTCGGTGAGCAGATCATTTCCGCCATGGCCGGTCATGATGTAGCAACCCCATCTTGACCAGATGCCTGAATCGCCATAGGCCGAGCCGACGTACATTTTGCCGGTATTTCTATCCACGATGAGGTACACGCCCTTGACGTTTTCCAAGGCGGCCTTCCAGTCTGACTTGTCCTGCTTGATGATCGCTTCAAGCTGAGAAAAGCTGTGCTCGACATTTTCGTAACCGCCAAAGGCCCCGCCCTCGAACGGCGTGTCAAGGATTTGTGCAACCTTCAGCTCGCCGAAGTGATTTTCGAGGTAAAAGGCACGCCCTCTGGCGCCAGGCCCAGGGTAACGGACGAGCAAGCGTCCTATATACTCGCGATACAAATCACTGAGTGCTACAACGTAGCAGTCTGATTTGCGTTCGACGACCTCAAAAATCCCTCCGAACAGCCATCTATCCGCCTGATGGTAGTAGCGAATCAGGCTAAAGATGTACTTGCGGCTGAAATCGTCGCGACCACCTCGCCAGCTATTCCACCCCTTCCACTCATCGCGGCTGCGGACAAAAACATCGAGAGGCTGCTCCTCCCCATTCCAGACGGCGAAGTGAATCTTGTATTCCGTCGGATTGCTGATGGGCAGCATCTGGCTTACAGAAATATCCGTCATTGCGTTAGATACCAATTCTCTCCACCTCAACTATTTCTTGCTTAGCGCAGAAAAACGAACTTTGCCGCATCGGCCTTGATGCCGGTTGTTGTCGTCTTCCCGGAGCTTACGTCAACCTCCAACAACTCACCGTTCCTGAAGACCAACAGACGCTGCCCGTCGAGCCATCCGATCAGCTCCATGTGTGGCAGGCTCAGTGTCACCTTGTCTGGCGCACCGGCTGGGTGCCTGGCCAGAGTGTTGTCCGGCTGCAGAACCCAGACGGCGCTGAAATTTCGAGGGGGATCGGCATAGACCGCGATAGGCGGCAGCGTCTGGGCAGCCGCGGTCACCACCAACGTCAGAATGACCGCTAAGAATGAGCGCATGGCAAGGTTTGTACCACGACCGCCAGCGAAGGCCAACAGTACCGTCGTGCCGCAACAACCGGCTTGCCGCTCCGATGCTTGCTGTCCCTTCGCGGTTTCAATACGCGCGCTCTGTCCACCGAGACAAAACACAGAATCTCGCTGTGCGAGGAATCCGACGCGAACTAAGGCAGCGCATCATTGAAGTTACCACCGAGTCTCTCCGAATTCCCATTCAGAGGATTCTTCCATGTCCAACAACGACAATTCCACGCTCCCCGAGGGACTGGATATCAGAAAG
>Ga0070741_10011425_pt1 | contig 16404 bp, 16 predicted proteins | sample Coa_R1_4_FD_66440 | JGI IMG/M metagenome (GOLD analysis project Ga0070741, IMG submission 66440) | Surface soil microbial communities from Centralia Pennsylvania, which are recovering from an underground coalmine fire - Coalmine... | ecosystem: Environmental > Terrestrial > Soil > Unclassified ...
TCGCCGACCGCATCCGCAGCGAGCTGCCCGGCGGCGCCGAGCTGAAGGTGCAGCCGAGCGGCGCGCTCGCGTGGGCCGCGTTCGGCCAGAACCCCTTCGCGGTGTTCGGCGGCCTCGGCGCCTAGCTCGACCGCACCGCGCGCAGCCCGCGAAAGGGCCTGACCACCGTCTCGCCGCCCTCGCGCCGGACGAGGACGTTCCGCGGGCCGGCGCCGTTCCAGCGGGCGAGCACGACCACGGGCCGGCCCCGCTCGAGGTACGTGCGCCCGACCACGCCCGCAGGGTAGTGACGCGGTTGCCGCGGCGGGGAACACCGAGGCGATGGCACGCGACGAGCCGCATCTCGCCGCACCCCGTCCGGTTCCGACCGGGCGGCCGAGCCGCGCCTTCGCGTGGCTCGTCGTCGGTCTCGGCTGGCTCGTCGTCCCGGCGCTCGGGGTCGCGGCCTACGCGGCGGCGCATTCGCTGCCGGGAATCTCGTCGCTGCCCGCGTCCGGCGTGCGGGCGCTGCTCCCGAAGCACACGACCGCCGGGACCGCTGAGCTCGAGGCGAACCGGCTCTTCGGCTCGGCGCTGTTGCCGCGGATCGCCGTCGTCCAGCGCGACCCGGCCGGGCTCTCGGTCCGCACGCAGCGCCGGATCGTCTCGGTCGCCGTCCGGCTCGACCGCGGCCGCCTGCCCGGGTTCCCGCGCGGTTCCCGTGCCATCCCGTACGTCAACGTCCTCGGCATCGTCCCGGGCTCGCGCGAGCGCGGAACGGCCGCGATCACCTACCTCGGGTTTCCGTCGGAGCTCACGCCCGGACAGCAGGAAGGTCTCGCCCGGCGCTACGCCGAGCTGGTGTCGGCGCCGGGCGCGCCGGCGGCCGCGACCGGGTTCATCCCGGGCTCGGTGGCGCAATCGGATGCGATCGACGACGGGCTCGTCTGGGTGGAGATCGCCGCAGTCCTGCTGGTCGCTCTCATCCTCGGCCTCTACCTCCGCTCGGTCGTCGCGCCGCTCGTCGTGCTCGGCGCCGCCGGTGTCGCGTACCTGATCGCCGTCCACGTCATGGCGTACCTCGCGGCGCGCTTCGGGCTCAGCGTCCAGCACGAGGTCGAGCCGATCGTCGTCGTCCTCCTGCTCGCGATCGTCACCGACTACTCCGTGTTCCTCCTCTCCGGCATGCGCGCACGGCTGCGCGAGGGAGAGCCGTCACGGCCCGCCGCCCGCGCCGCGACGGCGGAGATGCTGCCGATCGTCGTCACCGCCGGGCTGCTCGTGGCCGCGGGGCTGGCGACGCTCCGTCTCGCCGGGATCGGCTTCGTCCGGGCGCTCGGGCCGGCGATGGCGATCGTCGTCCTGGTCAGCCTCGCGGTGACGGTGCTGTTCGTCCCGGCCGCGATGGGGATCCTGGGACGCTGGGCGTTCTGGCCCGGTCTCTCCGACGGCGCCGCCGAGCCGCTGCTGACCCGCGCCGGCGCGGCTGTCCGGCGCACGCTCGCGGCCGGGACGAGCCGGCGCCTCGGCGCCGTCCCCGCGCTCGTGGTCGCCGGGGTCGCGCTCGTCCTCGCCGCCACCGGCCTCTCGCAGCTGAAGCTGGCGCTGACGCCGATCCGCGGCCTGCCGTCCGGCGACGCTGCGGCGGTCGCCGACCGCGACGCCGGGCGCGGGTTCGTCCCGGGCATCGTCGCGCCGACCGAGCTGATCGTCCGCGGCGACGGGATCGGCTACCGCACGAAGGCGCTCGGGCGGTTCGGCCGAAGCCTCCGGGACCGGCCCGAGGTGGGGGCGGTGATCGGCGCCGCCCTCCCGAACCTGCCGCGGCGCGCCCGGACCGTGTTCAGGACGCGGGACGGCGGCGCGGTCCGGTACTTCGTCGCGTTCCGCCACCACCCGTACGGATCGGCGGGCATCGCCGACTTCCGGCGGCTCGAGGACGCGGTGCCGCGCCTGCTCGCGGACGCCGGCCTGCGCGGCGCGGTCCCGTCCTACGCGGGCGACACGGCGATGGCGGCGGAGACGACGGACCTGATCGGCCACGACCTGCTGGTCGTCGGGATCGCCGCCGTGCTCGTCAACCTGGTGCTGCTCGCCCTGTTCCTCCGTTCGCTCGTCGCCCCGGTGCTCCTGGTCGCGACGAGCGTGCTCGGCATCGCCGCCACGCTCGGGCTGACCGCCTACTTCAGCCGGTTCGTGGTCGGCGATCCCGATCTCACCTACTACGTGCCGCTCGCGGTCGGCGTCCTCCTGCTCTCGCTCGGCACGGACTACAACCTGTTCATCGTCGGCCGGATCTGGCAGGAGGCGGGCCGCGCCGACGTCGGCGCGGCGATCCGGGCGGCGGTGCCGAAGGCGGGGAGGGCGATCTCGATCGCGGCGCTCGCACTGGCGGCGTCGTTCGCGGCGCTCGCGATCGTGCCGATCGCCCCCTTCTGGTCGTTTGCCTTCGCGGTCTCCACCGGCGTGCTGATCGACGCCTTCGTCGTCCGGACGCTGATGATCCCCGCGCTCCTGGCCTCCGTCGGCGAGAAGAGCTGGTGGCCGGCACGCCGCCGCGCCGGGCTCGCCCCGGATCAGCCGTAGATCCCGCCTCCGCCGTGATCCTCGGTCGTCGTGGCGGCACCGGCGCCGACGGTGAAATGGCCCTTCATCGTCGATTCGTGCGACACGCAGTAGTACTCCCACGTGCCCGCCGTCATCCGGACCGTCACGACCCGCGTACCCATGAAGGGCACCGACGTCAGGCTGCGCTCGAAGGCGCCGCCGGACTTCTCGAGCTTGAAGCTGTGGATCGCCGAGCGGTCGGAGACGGTGATCCTGTATGTCCCCGGCGCGAGCCGGGTCACGCGCCGTCCCGCCCTGGTCAGCGTGATCGTGTAGCCCGGGCCGACGGAGGCCCGGAGCTGGGTCACCTTCGTTCCGCCGCCTGCGGCGGCGCTGAAACCGAGTGCGGAACCGGCTGCCGCCGCCAGCGCGGCGGCGATGATCGTGCGCATTCTCATCGGACCCCCTGAGGGTTGACGTCTGACGAGGGTCCTACCCGGGGATGCGCCGACCGGTTTTCCCGGCCGCGCCGGAAAGGCGGGAGGGTCAGGCTGCGGGGCAGGGATTCGAACCCCAACTTCCTGATCCAGAGTCAGGCGTCCTACCGTTAGACGACCCCGCAAGGGCCGGCGGCCATTGTAGCCGCGCCGTCGATCAGGTCTCGAGCCGGTAGACCGGCACGAGGCGCTTCTCCGCCTCGGTGTCGATGTGCGCGAGCACCTCGACGTACGGCTCCAGCCCGGAGCCGCGCAGCTTCGCCTTCAGCAACCCGTCGACCTGGTAGAGGCCGGACGAGTTGTTCATGACGATCTCGATCTTGATCGGCTTCTCCTCGCCGTCGGCGATCGCCACGTCGTCGATCGCGGCCGCCGAGAGCGAGTGCATCGACACGCGGCCCTTCTCGAACGGGATCCGCGAGCGGCCCTGCGCCATGTCGAGCGCGTCGGCGACGCGGACGACGCCCGCCTCCAACGAGAAGGGCTCGCCGCCGGAGCGGTGCGAGATGATCGCCTGCAGCACCTCGGAGGTGACGACGGTCAGCTCGGGCTCCTCGTAGATCCCGTCCAGGAGCTTCCGGATCTCCGGCTCGACGAGGAACAGGCTGAACTCCTCGTGGCCCTCGCGGTGGATCGACATGCCGACGTCGTGGAGCAGCGCGCCGAGCACGACCACGACCTCCGCGTCGTCGTTCGTGAGGTTGAAGTCGCGGACGACGGACGGCTCGACGTGGTGCTTGGTGAGCTGGCGGAGGAGCTTGAGCGCGATGTTCGTGACGATCTGGACGTGCACCCAGGAGTGGTCGTTGATCTCCATGCGTACGGTCGCGTTGACGTTCGCGACGTGCCACCACCCCTTCAGCCGGCGGTCGGCGTTGACCCGCTCGAGCAGCGTGCGGAGCTTGCGGTTCGCACGCACGGGCGCGCGGATCCGCATCTGCTCGACCGCCTGGGCGGGCGCGAGCCTGGTCTCCTTCTCCGCCTGCTCCGAGACCGGCTGCTCGATCCGCTCCTCGGTCTCCCTGTCGAGCGCCATCGAGCGGACTCTACTCGGCGCCGCTCGACCGCCGCCGGGGCCGCTTGGGTAGCGTGGGCACGGTGACGCGCGAGCCGGCGATCGAGGCGTCCGGGCTGCGGAAGCGCTACGGGAGCGTCGTCGCCCTCGACGGCGTCGACCTGCTCGCCGAGACCGGCATGGTGCTCGGGCTCCTCGGCCCGAACGGGGCCGGCAAGACGACGGCGGTCCGGATCCTCACGACGCTGCTCGAGCCGGACGAGGGAACGGCGCGGGTCGCGGGGATCGACGTCCTGCGCGAGCCGGCGCTCCTGCGCGAGCGCATCGGCCTGGCGGGCCAGTACGCGGCCGTCGACGAGAACCTCACCGGCTACGAGAATCTCGAGATGGTCGGCCGCCTCTACCACCTCGGCCGCGCCGAGGCGCGCGGCCGCGCCCAGGCGCTGCTCGACGAGTTCGACCTCACTGACGCCGGCGGCCGGCTGGTCCGCACGTACTCCGGCGGCATGCGGCGGCGGCTCGACCTGGCGGCGGCGCTGGTCGCACGCCCGCCCGTGCTCTTCCTCGACGAGCCGACCACCGGGCTCGACCCGCGCAGCCGGCTGGCGCTCTGGGACACGATCGAGACGCTCGTCTCCGGCGGCTCGACCGTCCTGCTGACGACGCAGTACCTGGACGAGGCCGACCGGCTGGCCGACCGGATCGCGGTGATCGACCACGGCCGCGTGATCGCCGAGGGGACGCCCCGCCAGCTCAAGGACGAGAGCGGCGGCGAGCGCCTGGAGGTCCGGCTGACCGACAGCTCGCAGTGCAGCCGCGCGGTCGAGGCGGTGCAGTCCCTCGCTGCCGGGAGCGCGTCCTTCGAGGACTCGACGGTCCGCATCCCGCTGCGCGAGCGCAGGGGCGCGGTCGCAGAGGCGGTGCGGCGCCTCGACTCCGCGGGCGTCGCGATCGACGACCTCGCCGTCGTCTCGCCGACCCTGGACGACGTCTTCCTGCGCCTGACCGGCCACGAGGCGGAGCACGAGGACGGGGCCGAGCCGTGAGCGTCGCTCACACCGTCTCGGACACCCTGGTGCTCGCGAAGCGCAGCCTGCTCCGCATCCCGCGCCAGCCCGACCTGCTCGTCGGCTTCACCGTGCAGCCCGTGATGTTCGTGCTGCTCTTCGTCTACGTCTTCGGCGGCGCGATCTCGACGCCCGGCCTCGACTACGTCGACTTCCTGATCCCCGGGATCATCGTCCAGTCGATGACGTTCGGCGGCTTCGTCACCGCGCTCGGGCTCGCGGAGGACCTGAAGAAGGGCCTGATCGACCGGTTCCGCTCGCTGCCGATGTCGCGCGCGGCGGTGCTCACCGGCCGCACGCTCGCGGACGGCGGGACCAACGTCGTCCAGCTCGCGGTGATGCTCGGCGTCGGCTACGCGGTCGGCTTCCGGTTCGGCACCGACGCCGGGCGGGTCGTCGGCGGGATCGCGCTGCTCCTCTTCGTCGGCTACGCGTTCTCGTGGGTGTTCGCGTTCATCGGGCTCTCCGCGTCGTCGCCCGAGGCCTCGAACGCGTACGGCTTCACGATCCTCTTCCCGGTCACGTTCGTCTCGTCCGCCTTCGTCCCGGTCGACTCGATGCCCGGCTGGCTGCAGCCGGTGGCGCGGAACAACCCGTTCACGAACATGGTCAACGCCGCGCGGGCGCTCTTCGTCGGCACGCCGGCCGGCAACCAGATCTGGCTCGCCGCCGTCTGGTCGGTCGGGATCGTGGCCGTCTTCGGCGCGCTCGCCGTGTGGCGCTACCGCCACGCAGTCGGCCGCTGAGCCGACTGCTCAGGCGACGTCCGCCGCCCAGTCGCCGTACAGGCTGGTGTAGAGCCCGCGCCGCGCCATCAGCTCCTCGTGCGAGCCCTGCTCGACGACGCGGCCGTGCTCGAGGACGACGATCACGTCGGCGTCGCGGATGGTGGAGAGGCGGTGCGCGATCACGAACGCCGTCCGCCCCGCGAGCAGGGTGTGGAGCGCCACCTCGATCCGGCGCTCGGTGCCGATGTCGACCGACGACGTCGCCTCGTCGAGGACGAGGATCCGCGGGTCGGCGAGCAGCGCCCGCGCGAAGGCGACGAGCTGGCGCTGGCCGAGCGAGAGGCGCGAGCCGCGCTCGCCGAGCTCGGTGTCGTACCCGTCCTCGAGCTCGCGGATGAAGTCGTCGGCGCCGACGGCCCGGGAGACGGCGAGGATCTCGTCGTCGGTCGCGTCCGGCCGGCCGAACGCGATGTTGTCACGGACGGAGCCGGCGAACAGGAAGCCCTCCTGCGGCACCACGCCGAGCTGCCGGCGGAGCGAGGCCTGCGTGACGTCGCGGAGATCGGTGCCGTCGAGCGTGATCCTCCCGCCGGTCGGGTCGTAGAAGCGGGCGAGGAGCTTCGCGATCGTCGACTTGCCCGCGCCGGTGTGGCCGACGAGCGCGACCGTGCTGCCGGCGGGCACGTCCAGGTCGATGCCGTGCAGCACCTCGTCGCCGCGGCCGTACGCGAAGCGGACGTCCTCGAAGCGGACGGCGCCCGCGAGCTGGCCGAGGTCGCGCGCGCCCGGCCGGTCGACGACCTCGGGCTCCTCGTCGAGCAGGTCGTTGATCTTGTCGAGGGCAGCCGTGGCCGAGAGGAAGGTGCCGTAGAGCTGCGAGAGCGCCTGCACCGGGTCGAAGAAGTTCTGGACGTAGAGCATGAAGGCGAAGAGCGTCCCGATCTGGACGGCGCCGTCGAAGTACAGGTGGCCGCCGTAGCCGAGGACGATCGCCAGCGCGACCGTGGAGAGCAGGTCGACGAACGGGAAGTACCAGCCGCTGAGCACGACCGTCTGCTGGTTGGCCGCGCGGTACCGCTCGCTGACCTCGCGGAAGTGGCGGATGTTCGTCTGCTCCCGGGTGAACGCCTGGACGACGCGCATGCCCGCGATGTCCTCGGCGAGCACCGCCGTGACGAGGCCGAGCCGCTCGCGCACGGCGCGGTACGCCATGGTCGAGTAGCGCCGGAAGAGGACCGTCCCGACGCTCATCACCGGGATCACGGTCAGCGTCGCCAGTGCGAGCCGCCAGTCGAGGACGAAGAGCAGGATCGCGGTCCCGATCAGCGTGAGCGTGCTCTGGATCAGCGTCGAGACGCCGTCGGTGACCAGCTGGTCGAGCGCCTCGACGTCGTTCGTCAGGCGGCTGATGATCACGCCGGCCCGGGTGCGCTCGTAGAAGCCGAGCGAGAGGCGCTGGAGGTGCTCGAAGAGCGTCGAGCGCAGGTCGGCCAGCATCCGCTCGCCCACCCAGCCGGTCAGGTAGGTCTGGGCGTAGGCCATCCCCCAGTTCGCGAGCCCGGCGGCGAGGAAGAGGACGACGACGAGCGTGAGCCTCCCGCCGCGGCTCTGGACCGCGTCGTCGAGGGCGTACTTGGCGAGGAACGGCGGCGCCAGCGCGATCGCGGTCCCGAGCAGCAGCGTCGCGATCGACAGGAGCGCCCGGCGGCGGTGCGGGGCGACGAGGCGCGCCAGGGTCGCGGTGCGACGGCGTGTCCGCTGCCACGACCAGTCGCCGACGGTCGCGCCGCGCTCCTGGAGCAGGTGGCTCCCGGGCTGGTGGACCCTCACGCCACTTCCTCCACGTCGGCGCGGGCCTCGACCGCGTCGGCGAACTGGCGCTCGAGCAGGCCGTGGTCGTGGATCTCGCGGTAGACCGGGCTGGTCGCGATCAGCTCGTCGTGCGTCCCGCGCGCGGCGATCCGGCCCTGGTCGAGGACGACGATCTCGTCGGCGAGCGCGATCGTCGAGAGCCGGTGGGCGATGATGAACGTCGTCCGCCCGGCCATCGCGCCGCGGAGCCCGATCCGGATCAGCGCCTCGGTGGAGGCGTCGACCGACGCGGTCGCGTCGTCGAGCACGAGGATCCGCGGGTCGACCGCGAGCGCCCTCGCGATCGCCAGGCGCTGCCGCTGGCCGCCGGAGAGCGTGATCCCGCGCTCGCCGATGATCGTGTCGTAGCCCTGGGGGAGGCGCTCGATGAACTCGTGCGCCTGGGCCGCGCGCGCGACCGCCTCGACCGCCTCCTGCGGCAGGTCGCCGGCGCCGAACACGATGTTCTCGCGCACGGTGGCGGAGAAGAGGAAGGGATCCTGCGAGATCACGCCGACCGCCCTGCGCAGGGACGCGAGCGTGAGGTCGCGGACGTCGTGCCCGTCGACCGTCACCCGCCCCGAGGTGGCGTCGTAGAAGCGCGGGACGAGCGACGTCAGCGTGGTCTTGCCCGAGCCGGTGTGGCCGATCAGCGCGATCGTGCGGCCGGCGGCGACCTCCAGCTCGACATCGCGGAGGACGGGCCGCCCGTCCAGGTACGCGAACGAGACGCCCTCGAACCGCACCGCGCCCGGCCCCGGCGGGAGGTCGACGGCGCCGGGCCGGTCCGCCACCTCCTCGGGCTCGTCCATCACCTGGAAGATCCGCTCGCCGGCGGCGGTGGCGCGCTGGGCCTGTCCGATCCACATGCCCAGCGAGCGCAGCGGCACGACGAGCATGCCGAGGTACAGGTTGAAGGCGACGAAGCTGCCGACGGAGAGCGTCCCGTGGCGGACCATCGTCGCCCCGGCGAGCAGCACGCCCGCCTGCGCGAGCATCGGCACGAACGAGATCAGCGGCACGTAGAACGCGCGCTGCCGGTTCGCCCGCAGCGTCTCGCCGAAGACGGCCTCCGAACGTACGCGGAACTTCTCCTCCTCGGCCCGCTCCTGGGCGAACGCCTTGACGACGTGGACGCCGACGATGCTCTCCTGCGCGACCGTGGCGACGTCGGCGAGCTTCTGCTGGACCTCGCGGAGCGTCGGGTGGGAGACGCCGCTGTACCGGTACGCGAACACGATCAGCACGGGCACGATCGCCAGCGCGATCAGCGCGAGCTCCCACTGCACGAAGAACAGGACGACCGTGACCGAGAGGACGACCAGGACGTTCTGGAAGAAGAAGATCAGGCCGTAGCCGAGGAAGAAGCGGACGCCCTGGAGGTCGACCGTCGCCCGCGACATCAGCTGGCCGGTCTGGTGGGTGTCGTAGAAGCGGAACGACAGCCGGACGAGGCGGGCGTAGAGCGCGTTCCGCAGGTCGAGCTCGACGCCCAGCGCCTGGCGCCCCGAGATCAGGCGCCGCGCGACCATCAGCCCGGCCTTGAGCACGCCCAGCCCGACGATCGTCCACACGTAGACCCAGAGCTGGTGCCGGTCGTGCGGGACGATCGCCTTGTTGATCACGCCGCCGACGATCCAGACGAGCACGACCTGCGCCGCCTGCGATCCGCAGGCGAGCACGATCGAGACGACGAGCGACACCTTGTACGGCTTCAGGAAGCCGAGCAGGCGCGTGAACGTGCTCCGGTGGGGAACCTGCTCCGTCACCAGTCGAGTCTAGCCGCCGCCCTGCGGGCGATTTCCCGCGGCCAGGTGCGCTCGGATCACCCCGAGCGCGCGGTCGAGCCGGACCCGGTTCGCCGGGTCGTTCGGCCAGCGGCTGACGCCCGACGGGTGGGGGAGGGGGACGACCGCGGCGTCGCCGTGCTCGAAGGCCGAGCCGATGCACTCGCCGAGGCTGCGGCCGGGGACGAGCCGCCGGATCGCCAGCCCGCCGACCGCGACGATCAGCTCCGGCCGGAGCAGGCGCAGCTCCTGCTCGAACCAGAACGAGCAGAGCTCGCGCTCGCGGGGAGCGGGCACGCGGTCGCCGGAGCCCGACGGCGAGCGGCCCGGGTAGCAGCGCGTCACCGACGCGCAGTAGAACGTCCGGTAGAAGGCCTCCTCGTCGAGCTCGAGCCAGCGGCGGAGCGTCTGCCCGGCGCGGCCGCGCCACGGGCGCCGCTCGGCCCCCTCGACGACGCCCGGCGCCTGGCCGTAGAGGTACGCGCGCTGGCCGGCGCGGCCCTCGAGCACGGGCAGCGACTCCAGCGGGAACCCCGCCTCGGCGCACGCCCGGCAGCGCCTGTTGTCGCGCTGGAGGGAGGTCAGCGAGCGGTACGCCGAGCGGCGCTGCGTCACTCCGGCGCGACGAGCTCGATCCGGACCATGTGCCCGTGGCTCTTGAACACGGTGTCGCCGTCGAGCAGCCCTGTGACGACCTCGTAGGTGCGCCCACGCTGCCGAACGCTCGTCGCCGACTCCGCGAACGATCCGACGACCCTGAAGACGGCCTCGTGCACGCCGCACTCCGGCGGCTCGCCGGGCGACGCGACCCTGACCACGAGCACGGCGCCCTCGAGCTCGTGGCCGACGAGCTCGAGCCCCGCCCGCTCGCAGGCACTGCGGATGTGCGGCAGCAGATGGGCCTCGGGCTCCTCGGCGATCCAGTCCTCGACGGCGAGCGTGCCGGCGAGCTCGAGCACGCCCGCGGCCAGGGCGCCCGCGTCGGCGACGCCGTGCCCGCGCGGGTCGGGATCCCAGCGCCGGTCGTTCACGGGCTCGCGGCCATCACGAAGTACCGGCTCTCGTGCAGCACCCGGCCGCCGATCTCCGCGGCGAGGTCCTCGGGGACGAAGACGCGCTTGAAGACCTGCCAGCGCGTGCCGTCCTGCAGGATCCGCTCGTCCCAGCGCTCGGCCTGCTCGCCCTCCTGGAGACGGCTGCCGACGATCACGAGCTCGGGCGCGACGCGCCTCGCCTCGGCGAGGAACCGGCGGCGGTCGTCCTCCTCGAGGTGGCAGTAGAAGTAGCTGGTGAAGATGCGCTCGAACGCGCCGTCCTCGAACGGCAGGTCGAGTGCGTCGCCCTGGACGAACGTCGCCTGCGGAACCTGCTCGCGGGCGACCTCCAGCATGGCGTCGCTCTGGTCGAGCCCGGTGATCTCGCCGCGGAGGTGCCGCGTCATGAAGCCGGTGCCGCAGGCGATGTCGAAGGTGCGCTTCGGCGGCAGGCCGGCGATCCAGCCCTCCAGCATCGTGCGCTCCTCGTCCCAGCCCGGACGCTCCTTGGCGGCGTAGAGGTTGCGGCCGAGCCACCAGTCGTCGTACTCCCGGGCGCGAGCGTGGTAGTACGCCTTCACTCGGGTCTAGGGTACTGGCGTGCTGCCCCTCGAGTCGGTGCCGAACTTCTCCGAGGGGCGCGACCGGGCGACGATCGACGCGATCGGCACCGCGCTCGCCGGCGCAGGCGCGCGCCTGCTCGACGTCCATGCCGATGCCGACCACAACCGCTCGGTGTTCACGCTGGCCGGCGCGGAGGCGGAGCTGGTCGAGGGCCTGGTCGCCGGGATCGCGCGCGCCGGCGAGCTGATCGACCTCGGCGCGCACGAGGGCGCCCATCCCCGCGTGGGCGCCGCCGACGTCGTCCCGCTCGTCCCGATCCGCCCGGAGGATCTGGACCGCGCTCGCGCGGCGTCGCTGGAGGTCGCTGCCAGGGTCGGCGAGAGCGGCCTGCCGGTCTTCCTGTACGGCGGCCCGGGCCGCGGGCCGGCGTTCTTCCGGCGCGGGGGGCCGGAGGGGCTCCAGGCGCGGATCGACGCCGGCGAGCTCACCCCGGACTTCGGGCCGGCCAGGCTCGACCCGCGCGCCGGGGCGGTGCTGGTCGGGGCGCGGCCGCCGCTCGTCGCGTTCAACGTCAACCTGCGCTCCGGCGATGTCGAGGTCGCGAAGGCGATCGCCGCGGTCGTGCGCGAGCGCGACGGCGGCTTTCCCGGGGTCCGGGCGCTCGGCCTCGACCTGCCGCGCGCCGGGCTCGTCCAGGTGAGCATGAACGTGGAGGACTGGCAGGCGGCGCCGCTCCACGAGATCGTCGGCCGGATCGTCTCCGAGGCCGAGGCGCGCGGGGCGGAGGTGGCCGGTTCCGAGCTGGTCGGGCTGCTCCCGGCCGGCGCCGCCGCTTCGGCCGCGGGTGCGCTGCTCCGGCTCGACGGCTTCGACGAGACCCACGTGCTGGAGGTGCGGCTGCTCGACCGCTAGGCCCCGGAGCGGCGCGGTGTGAGGCGCGCCGCGCCGGAGCTAGACTCGCCGCGTGCCCCCGATCGGCCTGACCGGCGAGGATCTGGCCGTCGACGACGTCTGGGCGGTCGCGGTCGGCGGTGCGTCCGCCACGCTCTCCGAGGGCGCCCGGGACCGGATGGCCGAGGCGCGCGCCGTGGTCGACCGCGCCGCGCACGGCCGGAGCGAGCACACCTACGGCGTGAACACGGGCTTCGGCCGGTTCGTCTCCCAGTCGATCCCCGAGGAGCTGACCGAGGAGCTCCAGCTTCGGCTGCTGCGCAGCCACGCGTGCGGCGTCGGCGACCCGTACCCCGACGAGGTCGTGCGGGCGGCGATGCTCCTGCGGGGGAACGCGCTCGCCAAGGGCCGGTCGGGTGCCCGCCCCGAGCTCGTCGACCTCCTCCTCGAGTGCCTCGACCGCGGCGTGCTGCCGGTTGTGCCGAGCCGCGGGTCGGTCGGCGCGAGCGGCGATCTCGCACCGCTCGCCCACCTGGCGCTCCCGCTCGTCGGCGAGGGCGAGGCGTGGTTCGGCGGCGAGCGGCTGCCGGGCGCCGAGGCGCTCGCGCGCGCCGGGCTCGAGCCCCAGACCCTGCAGGCGAAGGAGGGCCTGTCGCTCGTCAACGGCACGCAGTTCATGGCCGCCCTGGCGGCGCTCGGCCTCGTCCGCGCGCGGCGGCTCGCGAAGACCGCCGACATCGCCTGCGCGCTGTCGCTGGAGGCGCTCCAGGGATCGCGGACGAGCTTCCTCCCGCAGATTCACGCGCTGCGCCCGCTGCGCGGCCAGCAGGACTCCGCCGCCAACGTCCTCGCCCTGCTCGACGGCTCGGCGATCAACGAGGCGCACCGCTGGTGCGACAAGGTGCAGGACGCGTACTCGCTCCGCTGCGCGCCGCAGGTGCACGGCGCGACGCGCGACCTCCTCGACTACGTCGACTACACGGTCTCGGTCGAGCTCAACGCCGCGACCGACAACCCGCTCGTCCTGGTCGAGGAGGATCTCCTGGTCTCGAACGGGAACTTCCACGGCCAGCCGCTGGCCTTCGCGCTGGATGCGCTCGCGCTGGGCGTGGCCGAGCTGGCGAGCATCTCCGAGCGCCGCGTCGAGCGGCTCGTCAACCCCAGCCTCTCCGGCGGCCTGCCGCCGTTCCTCACCGTCGACGGCGGGCTCAACTCCGGGTTCATGATCCCGCAGTACGTGTCCGCGTCCCTGGTCAGCGAGAACAAGGTGCTCGCCCACCCGGCGAGCGTCGACTCGATCCCGACGAGCGCGGGCCAGGAGGACCACGTCTCGATGGGGAACGCCGCCGGGCTGAAGGCCTGGCAGGTGCTCGGCAACGCCGAGTGGTCGCTGGCGATCGAGCTCCTCGCCGGCGCGCAGGGCGTGGAGTTCCTGGCGCCGCTCTCGCCCGGGCGGGGCCTCGCCGCCGCGCACCGCTTTGTCCGCGGGCTCTCCCCGAGGCTGGTGGAGGACCGGCCGCTCGGCGGCGAGATCGACGCGGTCGCGGCCTCGATCCGCGACGGATCGCTCGTCACGGCGGTCGAGGACGAGGTGGGGGCGCTGCGGTGAGCGACGCGCAGAAGGCGAAGCCGAAGCGGAGGCTCCGCTGGGACGGCACGCCGCGGACGATGCCGAAGCACCCCTACCGCGACAGCGCGATCGTCTACGCCGTGCTCGCCGGGGTCGTGATCGGCGTGACCGCCCTGACCGGCGGGAACATGCGCACCGTGCTGATCATCGCGCCGCTTCTCTTCCTCGTCGCCACGGCGTACAGCTGGTGGCGCTGGCGCCAGCGCGAGCGCGAGCAGGCGCGCGAGGAGGCCGGCAGCCAATGAGCGCCACGGGAACGGTCTCGGCGGCGGTCGAGGCGCTGTGCGGCGACCTCTCGAACATCCACGCGCCGCGGGGCACGGAGCTCAACGCGCGGTCCTGGACGACCGAGGCGCCGCTCCGGATGCTCCTCAACAACCTCGACCCCGAGGTCGCCGAGCACCCGGAGTCGCTCGTCGTCTACGGCGGCACCGGCCGGGCGGCGCGCAGCCACGACGCGCTGCGGGCGATCGTCCGCACGCTGCTCCGCCTGGAGGAGGACGAGACGCTCCTCGTCCAGAGCGGCAAGCCGGTCGGCGTCTTCAGGACGCATCCGGGCGCTCCGCGGGTGCTGATCGCCAACGCGCTGATCGTCCCCCGCTGGGCGACGTGGGACGAGTTCCGCCGCCTGGAGGCGCTCGGCCTGACGATGTTCGGCCAGATGACCGCGGGGAGCTGGATCTACATCGGAACCCAGGGGATCCTCCAGGGGACGTACCAGACGTTCGCCGCCGCGGCCGAGAAGCACTTCGGCACCGCCGATCTCGCCGGCCGGTCGATCCTCACCGCCGGCCTGGGCGGGATGGGCGGCGCCCAGCCTCTCGCCGGCGCGCTGCTCAACGCCGCGGTGCTGTGCGTCGAGGTCGACCCGTCGCGGATCGAGCGGCGCCTGGAGACGCGCTACCTCGACGAGGCGGCCGACTCGCTCGACGACGCGCTCGCGCGGATCCGGGCGGCCCAGCGCGACCGCCGGGGGCTCTCGGTCGGCCTGCTCGGGAACGCGGCCGAGATCGTCCCGGAGCTCGCGCGCCGCGGGGAGCCGTTCGACCTGGTCACCGACCAGACGGCCGCGCACGACCCCTTGACCGGCTACGTCCCGGTGGGGCTCGACGTCGAGGCGGCCGCCGCGCTGCGCGAAGCCGATCCCGTGACGTATCTGCGCCGGGCCCGTGAATCGATCGCAACGCACGTCCGCGGGATGCTCGAGTTCGTCCGCGCCGGCAGCTATGTTTTCGATTATGGCAACAACCTGCGAGGTGAGGCTTTAGAGGCGGGCGTCGAGGACGCGTTCACATACCCGGGCTTTGTCCCGGCCTATATCCGTCCGCTGTTCAGCCGCGGCGTGGGGCCGTTCCGGTGGGTGGCGCTCTCGGGCGATCCGGCGGACATCGAGGCGATCGACGCGATGCTGCTCGAGCTGTTCCCCGGCGACGCCGTCCTCCAGCGGTGGCTCACGCTGGCACCCGAGCGGTTCGCGTTCCAGGGCCTGCCCGCCCGGATCTGCTGGCTCGGCTACGGCGACCGTGCGCGCGCCGGGCTGGCGATGAACGACCTCGTGCGCAGCGGGCGCGTGAAGGCGCCGGTCGTGATCGGCCGCGACCATCTCGACTCCGGCTCGGTCGCATCGCCGTTCCGCGAGACCGAGGCGATGGCCGACGGCTCCGACGCGATCGCCGACTGGCCGATCCTCAACGCGCTGCTGAACGTCGCCGCGGGCGCGACCTGGGTGAGCGTCCACCACGGCGGCGGCGTCGGGATCGGCAACTCGATCCACGCCGGCATGGTCGTCGTCGCGGACGGGTCGGACGATGCCGCCGAGCGGCTCGAGCGCGTGCTGACCACCGACCCCGGCACCGGGGTCATGCGGCACGCGGATGCGGGGTACGCCGAGGCGATCGAGCACGCCGCAACCCACGGACTCGACCTGCCGAGCCTCGGCACCGGCAGCTGATGCCCGACGAGGCACGCCTGGAGCGGACCGAGAACGGCCTCGTCCCCCGGGACGGCGGCTGGTTCGTCGTGAACGCGGCCGACACGCCCTGGTGGCAGAGCGGCACCTTCGGCGCGTCGACCTCGTTCGAGGGCGAGGGGGAGGCAGCGTTCCCGGAGCTCGGCATGAACATCCACGTCCTCTGGCCGGGCCAGCCGAACGGGCTGTACCACCAGGACAGCGCCCAGGAGGACTTCCTGGTCGTCTCGGGCGAATGCCTCGTGCTGATCGAGGGCGAGGAACGGCGCCTGAAGGCCTGGGACTTCGTCCACTGCCCGGGAGGAACCGACCACATCTTCGTCGGGGCCGGGGACGGGCCGTGCGTGATCGTCATGGCCGGGTCGCGGGCGCCGTCGACGATCCTCTACCCGGTCTCGGAGCTGGCCGACCGGCACGGCGCCGGCGCGAAGGAGGAGACGACCGTTCCGAGGGAGGCCTACGCGCCGTTCGACATCGGAGGGGCGGGGCCGATGCCAAACGGCGCGTTGACCGGAGCCCAGCGGAGCTAGGCGGCCTCCATGCGGGTGAGCTCGGCGAGCTCGGCCCGGACCCGGTCGATCGCGGTGCTGTGCAGCGCGATGTCGGCGGGGGACGCCCCGTGCGCCTCCAGGAGGGCCCGCACGTGGACGAGGCCCTTCAGCTGGAGGACGAGGTCGTCCAGCCGGCGTTGCATGGGTCTGCTCATGCTGCCTCCAGTTCGAGTGCCGCCTCGCCGGGGAGCTCGGGCGCTGTCTCCTGCTCCTGCGCGGGGCTGGACTCGACCATCAGGAAGGAGAGCACCGCGCCCGCGGCGGCGAGGGCGGCGAGGACGTAGAACGCGATCT
>Ga0070741_10011426_pt1 | contig 16404 bp, 22 predicted proteins | sample Coa_R1_4_FD_66440 | JGI IMG/M metagenome (GOLD analysis project Ga0070741, IMG submission 66440) | Surface soil microbial communities from Centralia Pennsylvania, which are recovering from an underground coalmine fire - Coalmine... | ecosystem: Environmental > Terrestrial > Soil > Unclassified ...
ATGCAACGTTCGTGGAGCGCGAGGCGCTGGCCGTACGCGAGATTCGGGCGCGGCTGGCGGAGTGGGGAGCGACCGGCGCGAGAGTTCAGCACGGGGACGCTCTGCAGTACCTCACCGGGCCTGCCCCTTCGCAGTTATTCGATACGATTTTCCTCGATCCGCCGTTTGATTCGGCCCTGCTGAGCCCGGTCGCCCGGCTGCTCGAGGATGGACGGTGGCTCGCTCCCGGAGCGCTGATTTATGTCGAGACGGCAGCCCCCGAGGGCCTGCCGGAGCTGCCCGAGAGCTGGCAGATCGTCAAAGCGAAGCAGGCCGGGGCGGTCGGGTATCATCTGCTGGAGCGCGCCGGGCGGCCGGCAGATGAGCAGGGGGCGGTCAGCGCATGAAACGCTATGCGATGTATCCGGGGACATTCGACCCGATCACCAACGGTCACCACGATCTGGTCCGCCGCGCAGCCAGCATCTTCGATCGCGTCTACCTCGCCATCGCCGCCAATCCCAACAAGGCACCCATGTTCGCAATGGACATGCGAGTGGATTTGGCGCGCCGCGTGCTGCACGATCTGCCGAACGTGGAGATCGTCAGCTATTCCGGGCTGACCGTGGAGTTTGCGCGCAAGCACAACGTCTCGGTGGTCGTGCGCGGATTGAGAGCGGTATCCGATTTCGAGTTCGAGTTTCAGCTGGCCAATATGAGCCGCCATCTCGCCCGGGAGATCGAGACGGTCTTTCTCACACCCCAGGAGCAGTTCACGTTCATCTCTTCAACTCTGGTACGTGAGATCGCGGTCCTGGGCGGTGACGTGGCCGAATTCGTCCATCCGATCGTTGAAGCGGAACTGAAAAAGCAGCGACGCGTTTGAGGGTTGTCTCCCCAGCGGGTATCGCAGCGCAATGAGCAGAGTGTCCAGGACAGATGGTGAAGTCCGCGGCCTCGAGGGCGCGTGGGTTCCCGTCGCGGCCAATGTGTCGGGACAGGAGTTGCGCGTGCGCGAGCTGCGCGTCAAGTATCTGGTGCTCGACGGGCGCGACTACAGCATCATCGATCAGAGCAACCATATCGTGGATAGGGGCGAGTATCTCGTGGATGACACGAGCAGCCCGCAGGCGATCGACATCGTCGGACGTGACGGACCCAATGCCGGCCGCAGCATGCTGGCGATCTTCGAGCTCACCGGCGACCGCCTCACCGTGTGCTATGACCTCGATGGCGCAGAGCGCCCGCTCAACATGCAGGCTCAGGAGGATCAGCTGCTGCTCAGCATCACTTACGAGCGCGCGGCCGGCGTCCTGTCCTGACGGCTGTTTTCTTTTTGCGCGCCACCTTGCGACGCCGCACCCTGCGGCGCAGGCGTGGCAGCACGACGCGCTCCAGCGGATGAGGCAGCTTCCCCGCCTTCTTCAACTCGAGTGCCCGCCAGAGATACCAGGCGGCCGCCGTGCGATGCGGAGCCCATCGCTCCCCGAACGCTGCCAGCACTTTCGGCGCGGGCATTTTTCTCAACCCGTACACGTGGCGAAAGCCATTGCGAATGCCGAAGTCGTCGACCGGCAGGATATCGGGACGACCTAACTGAAACATGAGCATCATCTCCACGGTCCATCGGCCGATGCCTCGCACCTGCGTGAGCCGTTCGATGATCTCGAGATCGCTGAGAGTGACCAGCGTCTGACTGTCCGGTACGGTGCCGTCGATGGTCTTGGCTGCCAGATCCTTGAGCGCGGCGATCTTGGAAAATGACAGCCCCGCTGCGCGCAGCGTGTCTGTCGATGCGGCCATGACATCTTGCGGCGAGGGAAATGCGCCGCTGCCACAGGTGCCGACGAAGCGCTGCAGAATGCTTCGCGCCGCGTTCGCGTGCAGTTGCTGGTGCGCGATGGCCCGCGCGAGCGACTCGAACGGTTGTCGGTCCAGCTCCGCAATCAGCCCATAAGGTCCGTAGGCTTTGATGAGCGCACCCATGTTGACATCGACACGGGTCAGATGCGCGATGATCGGTTCAGTCATCGGAGCCCTTACTTCTGACAGTGGGGACAGTAGTAGGTCGATCGTTGACCCTGCGTGAGCTGACGCACCCTCGTTGCACAGACTCTGCACGGTTGGCCGGCCCGTTCGTAAACATACAGCTTCTGTCTGAAGTAACCGGGTTGCCCGTCCGCTCCGACATAATCGCGCAGGGTCGTACCTCCGACACGGATTGCCCGCGACAAAACGGAACGCACCGCGCGCACCAGCGCCCGCACCTCGGCCCGGGACAGGCTCCGCGCGGATCGCCGTGGGCGTATTCCGGCCTTGAACAGCGCTTCATTGGCGTAGATGTTGCCAACCCCCACGACGAGCCGACTGTTCATGAGCAGCTGCTTGATTGCGACCCGCCTGCGACGCGTGATGCGCCATAGATAATCGGCGTCGAAGGCGGACTCGAGCGGCTCGGGCGCGAGGCCGGCGAGCAGCGGGTGCTCTTCCGGGTCGTCCGTGGTGTAGAGAAGGCTGCCGAAGCGGCGAGGATCGTTGAACCGCAGCGTGTTGCCGGAGTCGAGGATCAGATCGACATGATCATGCCCCTCCCGCGGGGTGTCGGCCGGCAGCACGCGCAAACTACCGGACATGCCCAGATGCCACAGCAGTGTGCCGGCCTGTAATTCGAGCAAAAGGTATTTTCCGCGCCGCTTCGCGTGAAGGATGCGCTGGCCAGTCACCTGTTCGGCCAGGTCATGGCGGACTCGCCACCGCAAACGAGGTTCGTGCACGGCGAGGGCGACGATCTGCCGGCCTACCGCGTGCGGCTCGATGCCACGGCGCGTGGTTTCGACTTCGGGAAGCTCTGGCATACAGAGGCCGGAAGCATTCGCCCTCTGCAGGCCAAAACGCAAGAGGCTCACGCCTGGGTCGGCGGGGTTGTCTGCCTGGGGGCGCCACTTACCGGCGGGCGCTGCCGGTGCCCGCACTCACGCGGACGGAGCCCGATATGGGGGCCCGCTGCCCGGTCTACTTGATCTTCGTTTCCTTGTAGACCACGTGCTTGCGTGACACCGGATCGAACTTACGCACTTCCATCTTGTCCGGGTGCAGGCGCTTGTTCTTCGTGGTTACGTAGAAGTGTCCGGTACCGGCCGAGGACAGCAGCTTGATCTTCTCGCGCATGGGGACTCCTTATCGCGACGGGCGCCTGGATTCAGACCTTCACGCCCTGGGCGCGAAGCTCGGCGAGAACGGCATCAATGCCCTTCTTCTCGATGGTGCGCAAGCCATTGGCTGAGATGCGCAGCGACACCCAGCGCTTTTCGGTCTCGACCCAGAAGCGCTGTGAATGCAGGTTCGGCAGGAAGCGGCGGCGCTTCCTGTTGTTCGCGTGGGAGACGCGGTTGCCCACAGCGGGGCGCTTGCCTGTGATCTCGCAGACGCGGGTCATACGTGATGCCTTGGAAAAACAGGAAATTAGACTGCGTCGGGGGGCCGGATACCCATCCCGCCGAGTCGCGCTTTATACCAGCCCGGTCCCGGGATCACAAGCTGCGGCTGGACCGGATACTCAAACTACCCTCGACCGCCAGATGCCCCGGCGCATCGGTTTGCCGCAACCGACGACAGGTTCCTGCACCCGTCACGGCCTGGAGCGAACCTTGCCCAATCCATTGGCCGGGCACCCGGCCAATCTGGATGAGGTCATCGAACTCCTCGCCAAACTGCCACGCGTGCGGGCAACACACATGTAGTGGGTCACGCGATGACCAAGGGCACTGTCGCAAACCCGGACCCTGAGACACGCTTCGGTTCGAGCAATGCTCAAACAACTCAATCTCTCAGGAGTATCGTTATGGTGACTATCGTTGATCTGCATCAGGCAGAGGAGCTTTCGTGCTCCGACATGGCCAAAGTTGCTGGCGGCGGCTTGGATCTCACCATCCCTGTGGTGGTCGGAATCGGTCTCTACGGCCTGATTTCCAGCGTTGCGGGAGCTGGTCTGGATGGAGCGAAAGCGGCGAACGGCGTGTCTGATCCGGAGACTCCTTTTCCTGGTCAGTCCGGCACGTTACAAAACCTCAGGAGTCCGTGAAGCAGTCCGGAATTGAACTTTACGCGGCGCAGTAGCTCGTGCTGCGCCCTTTTTTCTCTGCCGGTCGCTCAACCCTTCGCGCTTCGCGTCGGGATACGATGGACCCGTTGCAGCCTCATTCAGCAGCCGCGACACATGTCAAAGAAGGCCTGCTTCGGCGAACGAGAAGCAGCCACCATCGCCCACGATGAAGTGATCGAGAACGCGGACGTCCACGAGCGCGAGGGCATCCTTCAGTCGTCGCGTGACATGCTCATCGGCGGCGCTCGGTTCGAGCGAACCGGAAGGATGATTGTGGGCGATGATCACGGATGCCGCGTTATGCAACAGCGTCTGACGGATAACCTCGCGCGGATGCACGCTTGCACCATCGATCGTGCCCCGGAAGATCTCTTCGAAGGCGATGAGGCGATGTCGGTTGTCGAGGAAGAGGCAGCAGAAGACTTCGTAAGGTCGATCGCGTAATTGGGCGATGAGGAATCGACGCGTGGCATCCGGTGCGTTGAGAGTGGAGCCGGCCCGCAAATGCTCTCTGAAATGGCGTCGTGTCAGTTCCATCGCTGCTTTCAACGTGGCGTAACGCGCAGGACCGATGCCCATTCGTCCGCGCCATCGGGTCCGATCGGCACTCAACAACTCGCGAAGGGATCCAAAGTCCGCGATCAGAGTGCGCGCCACATCCACTGCGGAGCGGCCCCGAGTTCCGGAGCCCAGCAGCAGAGCCAGCAACTCCGCATCTGACAGCGCAGCGGGCCCCTGTTCGAGCAGCTTCTCGCGCGGCCGCTCCGACTTCGGCCAGTCCCTTATGGTCAGTGAACGTTCCGCACGGATCGGGTGCTGCGGGGTGAGCGCATCCGCCGCGGTGATGGCGGAGCATGGCAACAGGGCCATAGGGGTTGGGATTTCGTGGTGCAGACCCGCAGTGTGCGCAGAGATAGCCAGCCGGGGGAGGGGCAGAAAGGCAGGAGAATGCCAGGAAATGACGGGCCTGAAATCGCGACGGATTCCTCATGACGGGGGTTGCCGGTGGAGCGGAGGGCGCCTTGCGAGATCAAAAATGCGCTATCGAATCAGGTATTTAGCAAAAATGTACGGCTGCCATTCCGAAGGGTTGTTTGCGCCCGTGGCGAAGGCGGTCCGATAATCCCTCGAACAAAGGGAACGAGACCTTCAATGCAAGGCAAACGCATTCTTCTGGGGGTAACGGGGGGAATTGCCGCGTACAAGAGTCCGGATCTCGTGCGCAGGCTGCGCGAGCGCGGCGCCGAGGTGCAGGTCGTAATGACGGCCGGGGCGCGCGAGTTCGTCACCCCACTCACATTCCAGGCGGTATCCGGTCGGGCGGTGCGCCTCGAGCTGTGGGACGAGGCCGCTGAGGCGGCCATGGGCCATATCGAGCTCGCCCGCTGGGCGCAGCTCGTCATGGTCGCGCCGGCCAGCGCGGATTTTCTGGCACGGCTCGCCACGGGTCAGGCCGATGATCTGTTGAGCACGCTGTGCCTGGCCACTCAGGCGCCCTTGGCTGTGGCGCCCGCCATGAACCACGTCATGTGGGCGAATGCCGCTACCCGGGCGAATGTCGCGACCCTGCAGCAGCGGGGTGTGCAGGTACTCGGCCCTGCCGAAGGTGATCAGGCCTGCGGAGAGGTCGGTACGGGGCGGATGCTCGAACCCGTTGAGCTCGCCGACCGCGCGGCGTCACTGCTGCTGGGCGGAGGTCCACTGCATGAGCGGCGTGTACTTATCACGGCGGGTCCCACCCGCGAGCGCATCGATCCCGTTCGCTTCATCAGTAACCGCAGCTCGGGAAAGATGGGGTTTGCGGTGGCGCAGGCGGCTCGTGAGGCAGGCGCCGAGGTCATCCTGGTCAGCGGCCCCGTGAGTCTGCCAACACCGGCCGGTGTGCGGCGCATCGACGTTGAAAGCGCCACTGAAATGCTTACGGCCGTGCTGCAGGAAGTGGAGGGTGCGGACATCTTCATCTCGACGGCCGCGGTGGCCGACTATCGCCCCGCCAACTCGGCGGAGCAGAAGATCAAGAAGACTTCCGATCGACTCGATCTGAGCATGGAGCGCACGCCGGATGTGCTGGCGACGGTGGCCGCTCGTCCGGGCAGGCCCTTCGTGGTCGGGTTCGCTGCAGAGACCGAGTCAGTTGAGCAGAATGCGCGCGGCAAGCTGCTGAAGAAAAATCTCGACATGATTGCGGCCAACGAGGTGGGACACGACAAGGCTTTCGATTGCGAGGACAACCAGCTCGTCGTGCTGTGGCGGAACGGGCGTCGCGAGCTCGGGCGGGCTTCGAAGCTGACATTGGCACGAGAGCTCGTGGCGCTCATCGCGGAGTCCTACGCGGCCTCTCGCGGGAGCGTCGCTCAGCGCGGCACCGCGCGCGCATGAGCAGCGCACAACCTGCGGGGTACCGTCCGCTCAAGGTACGTATCCTCGATGCGCGCCTCGGCCAGGAATTCCCGTTGCCCGCATATGCGACACAGGGCTCGGCCGGCCTCGACCTGCGTGCCTGCCTGGATCGGGCGCTGTTGCTGGAACCGGGGAAGGCGGAGCTGATTCCGACCGGCCTCGCCATACATGTCGAGGATCCGGGTCTGGCGGCGGTCATCCTCCCGCGCTCCGGTCTGGGTCACAAACATGGGGTCGTGCTCGGCAACCTGGTCGGACTGATCGATTCCGATTACCAGGGTCAGCTCATGGTCTCGTGCTGGAACCGCAGCCGCGAGCCCTTCACCGTCCAGCCCGGGGAGCGGATTGCACAGCTCATCGTGGTGCCGGTCGTGCAGGTGGAGCTGCAGATCGTCGAAACCTTTGCTGAGAGCAGCCGCGGCGCCGGAGGTTTCGGGCACTCGGGCCGCTGAGGGCCAGAGCGCTTATTGCACGTGTTTGACGTGCAACTGGCGATAGCGTTCGATGTCGGCCTGAAATTGCGCTCTGAGGGCCTTTTCTTCCTCGCCCTTCGTGACCAGCACGCCGCTCTGGGTGTGCAGCTCGTTGAGCGTGCGCACCAGGTCTTCGGCCAGATCGTCCGGCATGCGCCGGGCCTCGGGCCTGCTGCTGTAGGGCTTGAAGAGCTTCGCTCGGCCTTGCAGCGCGGTCAGCCGCGAGTGCAGATTCTCAACATACTGCTCGGCTGCAACCTGCTGGCCACGAAGCTGATCGAGGCGGATATCCCGCAGCGCCTCGATGTCTGCAACTGAGGTGTAGGTCGTCAAGAGAAAGCTGTCGTGCTGCTTCTGGCGGATGGCGCTCTGCTGCTTGAGCTCATCGGCCGCGAGCTGCTCGGGGGTCTTCTGCGCGTCGAACTGACGCACCACGACTCCCTGGCTGTTGAGAACCGACTGCTGCTTCTGGGCATACTGCGGCGGTACCTGATCGCCGTAGTGCACCACGCCGTTCTCATCGACCCAGCGGTAGGCGACGCCCTGTTTGTCGTTGCTGCCGGCGGCGCCGGCCGCTGCCGGCATGAGCACGGCAAGCCCTATCACCATACCTGCGATGCGCGGCCCCCGAGCTGACATGAGCTTGCCTTTGAAGAATGACCCCGAAGTGTCACATATTCTGCCGGGCGCAGCCGGCCTGGCAAGGTCAACCGACTCCGTAGTGCTGCCGATAGGCCACGAGCGATGTGAGCTGTTCGGCAGAAATGCGAATCCGTCCGTCCCGGGGACGCGAGAGCGCCTCGATCAGCTCGGCGAGTGTGATGACGCTCACACAGCGCAACCCCTGCTGCCGCTCGATTTCCTGCACTGCGGAAAGCTCCCCCTGGCCCCGCTCCTGCCGATCCAGCGCCAGCGCGACTCCAACTGGCTCGCCACCGCTGACCCGGATGATCTCTAGCGAGTCGCGTACGGCAGTACCCGCCGTGATCACATCGTCGATGATCAGTACGCCGCCCTTCATCGGTCCACCGATCACTGCCCCTCCCTCGCCATGCTCCTTGGCCTCCTTGCGGTTGAATGCGTAGGGCACGCTGCGCCCGTGGTGCTCCTGCAGCGCTACAGCGGTGACTGTGGCGAGTGGAATGCCCTTGTAGGCTGGCCCGAACAGCATGTCGAACTGGATCCCCGAGCGCGTGATCGCGGCGGCATAGCAGCGACCCAGGAGTGCGGCCGCCTCGCCGTCGCTGAAGAGTCCGGCATTGAAGAAATAGGGGCTTTCCCTGCCGGACTTGAGCTTGAAATGGCCAAACCGCAGCGCATCGCGCGCCAGCGCGAGGTCGATGAAGGCGAGCTGGTAGTCCTGCATGCAGAATTTCCGCGGGATCTTCCGCACTTTGTGCGGTCGGCGCGCGACGGTGCCACCTGCGCCTTTGTACTGTCAACTGATGGCATGCCAGTATCGGCCTGATGAGAACCTCCGTGACGGATCGGGGCACTTGAGCGCCACCCGCGAAGATGCGAGACGGGTGCCCGTGCCACGGCACAAATCGCCGCCGCTACGCGGGGTACTCGCGAGTCCCAAGATGCTGGCCATCCTGGTGCTGGGTGCCGCCTCGGGCTTCCCGAACCAACTGACCGAAAGCGCGCTGCAAGCGTGGCTGAAGGACGCCGGAGCGACTAACACCACCATCGGCATCATGTCGTATGTGGCCTTACCGTATCTGCTGAAAGTGCTGTGGGCGCCGCTCGTGGATCGGTTTCCGCTGCCCTTTCTGGGACGGCGTCGCGGCTGGATGCTCGCTACCCAGGTCGCGCTCGCCCTGTGCATCGGGCTGCTGGCACTGCAGAACCCGGTCGTCTCGCTGGGCGCCGTGGGCGCCTGTGCGCTCGCGATAACCTTCTTTTCAGCTACCCAGGATATCGCTTTCGATGCTTACCGGACCGATGTGTCGGCACCCAGCGAGCGCGGAGCCGCGGCTGCGGCGACCAATCTGGGCTACCGGACAGCCGCCTGGGTGGCCTCCGCGTTTGCATTGATCGTCGCGGATCATTTCGGGTGGCGCCGGGCATTTCTGATTCTCGCCGGTGTCATGCTTCTGTTCTCGATTGCCACGATTCTCGCACCCTCATCGCAGAACAGGTATCAGCCTCGCTCGCTGCGGGAGTCAATCGTCGAGCCGGTTCGGGAGCTGCTGGGCACGCCCAGCGCGCTCGTACTCATTCTTCTCGTTCTCGTCTTCAAGGCGGGCGATGCTTTCGCCAACAAGCTTTTCACGCCGTTCATGATGGACGTGGGCTTCTCCAAGACCGAGATCGCAGTGATCGTCAAAGGGTTGTTCACCGTGAGCGCCCTTGGGGGGTCGGTGCTGGGCGGCGTGCTGATGATCCGGCTGGGCCTGCTGCGCTCGATGCTGGCGTTCGGTGTGCTGCAGGCCTTGAGCAATCTGCTGTACTGCGCCCTCGCCGTCGCCGGCAAGAGTTATCCGGTCATGATGGCCGCAGTCGTCATCGAGCACATCGCCGGAGCGATGGGCGGAATCGCGCTCGTGGCCTTGATCATGGCGATCTGCGATCCACGCTACAGCGCATTTCAGTACGCGCTGTTGTCCGCCGTGGCACTGTTGCCCCGCTACAGCCTGGGGTATCCGGCCGGTTGGATCGCCGATCACGGCGGCTGGTACACCTATTACGTAGTGAGCTTCGCCATCGCATTACCGGGTCTCGTGATCGTGTGGTGGAACCGCCGGCACATCGATGCGCTGGATCGCGACGGCGCTGCCAAACCAGCATGAGCGAGTGCCGTGGCCGAAGCGATCGACCTCGAGCGTGTCATCTGTCGTGTGGCGGACCTTGAGCCGGCGGGGGCTCGTGGGTTCACAATCGGCGAGGGGGACTGGCCGCTGCGCGGTGTCGTGGTGCGCGTCCGCGACGAGATTCGCGGCTATATCAATCGGTGCCCACATGCCGGGCATCCTCTGAATCTTCTGCCGAACCGTTTCCTGACACCGGACGGTTCGCTGCTGCTGTGCGCCTCGCACGGCGCGCTGTTCGAAAAGCTTACGGGTTTGTGCATCGCGGGCCCGTGCCCGGGCCAGTCTCTGCAGACGATTGCGTTGAAGACTATAGACGGCTTCGTGATGCTGGCGGACGGGGTGGATGCGGCCGCCCTGGCCAACGCGGTGCGCTGACGATTCCCGAGCGCTGACGATTCCCGAGCGCTGACGACTGGCGCGAGAAATCCGGATCCCACGAGCCCGCCCATCGACGGGCCGCTAGGCGGGCGGTCCTCTTGTGCTCGGAGCGAATTGCTGCGCCGCGCTACTCGAACAGATCGATGCCGTCGAGTGAACTCGCGCGCAAGCCGCCCTCATCCGAGAGGTCGGTGCCCCCGCCGGCGTCATCCCCGACCTCGACGTCCACCGAGCCAGACCAGTCTTCGGGAGGCTCCGCGGCCTCGAGTGCGCGGTCGGCCCACTGGCCCTCCCAGTCCTCGGTGTCCATCTCTTCGACCGTACCATCGAAATATTGGATCTCGATCGTGCCATCGTCCTCATCGAACGCCACGACCTCGAACAACTCACCGCCACTGTGGCGATACCACTCGCCGATGCTGGGAAGAGGGGCCGTCATCTTGCAACCTCCGGAAAGCCGCTCCTTCGGGCTTCATGCCGAGCACGCCCGGGTGAGCGCGTACGTCGCACTGCTTCGCGGGCCCGCTGGGCGCTGTTATGCTCCCGGCGCGCGTACTCTCAGTGCCGCTCGATGTTGCACCGGACGTGTGACGCTTTCAAGAAGTTATTTTGCTCTCACCGGGGTGCCATGCTCGAGCAGCCGTTGAAGTTCTTCGTCGTATTCTTCGTGGTCGTGGAGCCAGTCTCGCTGATCCCGATGTTCAGCGAATTGACAATGGGTGCGACGCCGGCATACAAGCGGAGGATGGCACTGAAGGCCGTGCTCATCTCGGCCTTCATCCTGGTGCTATTCGCATTGTGCGGCGCCTCGTTGCTGGAGCTCATGGGCATCAGCCTCGAGGCGTTCCGCATCTTCGGCGGCTTGCTCCTATTCCTGCTCGCGCTCGAGATGGTGTTTGCACGCGAGTCGGGCACGCGCACCTCGACAGATGAGCAGGCGGAGAGCCGCCGCCGCGCCGACATCTCCGTGTTTCCCATCGCCTTTCCCTTCATTGCGGGCCCCGGCGCCCTCGCAACTATTCTGTTGTGGTTCGGTCCACTGCATCTGCCCTCACAGACGGCACTGTTCATCGGCTTGCTGGTGGCCGTTGCGGCCGTGCTGGCGATCTCGCTTGCGCTGATGTGGCTTTCCGAGCCGCTCATGCGCGTGCTCGGCGTCACGGGTGCCAATGTCGCGGGCCGGCTCTCCGGTGTGATTCTTGGCGCCCTGGCCGTTCAATTCGTGATCGACGGCTTACAGCACACGTTCTCGAGCCGCTAGCTGCGCGCTGCAACCGCTGTCGTTCTCACGAGTTGATCGCTGGCCGCTACTGCCGTGCGAAGGCCAGATCCCAGACCTCATGGCCCAGCCGCTCGCCGCGTACCTCAAAACGCGTGGGGCGGCGCTCGGTGGGACGCGGAACGAAAGTGTTATCCGCCGAGAGGTTATGCAGACCGGGACAGGCGCTCAACACCTCGAGAGCGGCCTCGGCGTAGGGACGCCAGTCGGTTGCCGCGCGAAGCACGCCTCCGACACGGAGCCGGTCCGCGACCAACTCGACGAACGGACCCTGCAACAGTCGGCGCTTGTGGTGGCGCTTCTTCGGCCACGGATCGGGAAAGAGAATGAGCACCTCATCGAGGCTCTGCGAGCCAATCTGGCGATCCAGAACTTCGACCGCGTCGTGGCAGATGAGCCGCACATTGCCTCTACCGGCTTCCTCCAGGGTCAACAGCAATCGCCCGACTCCAGGACGATGGACCTCGATCCCCAGATAGTCCCGCTCGGGGTGCGCTGCAGCGAGCGCTGCCAGGTTGTCACCGTTGCCGAAGCCGATCTCTACGCTGCGCGGAGCTTGGCGGCCGAAAGTGACGTCCAGATCAAGCGGCATGGGGGCGAATGCGAGGCCATACTTCGGCCACAGTGAGCGTAGCGCCCGCTCCTGCGCCTCGGTGACGCGTCCGCCTCGCACGACATAGGAGCGAACTGAGCGGATCCCATCGGCACCCGGTTCCTGAGCTGACATCACCCCTCCCCCGCGACGGGGTGCTCACTGGATGGCACGGCCCGTGCGCGGGTCGATGCGAATGGTCGGAAGCCCCATCGCCTTCCACTCCGAGATGCCACCGGCCATGTGGGCGCCCGGTTGACCGTGTGCCAGCCGCTCGCGTGCAGCGGTCAGCGAGCGACCGCCCGCGGCACACTGAAACACGACTTGGCGCGGCTCATCCGGAGGAAGCCGCGTGACATCGAAAGTGGACAACGGATAGAGCAGGGCGCCCTGGATGCGTTCTGCGGCGAACTCCGCCGGCTCGCGGACATCGATGAGCAGGATACGGCCCGCTTCCAGCAGCTCCTTGACCTCGTCGGGCTCGAATTCGGTGACCTGATCGGGTGTGGTGTGAGGCATCTTGCTCAATCGCATGTGGGCCTGTCGGTCTTGCAATTCTACCAACCGAGTCCCGCGCCTGCCGCATCCGAAAGTGTGGCTGGACCGTATTGCCCTGAAGCTCCGGCCCTCGTCTAAGGCAAAAGCAGCGAGGCCCGAGACTACACTACACCGCATTACAATGGGTGAATCAGGCCGTACGAGTGACGCACATGCCGGACCGCGCCCCGCCGACCGACCAGGAAGCACGTCTGCAGGAGCTGCTCGATCGCTGCGCGGCGCGGGACGCAGGTGCTCTGCAACCGCTCTATGAGCTCGCCGCACCGCTCCTGTTCGGCTGCCTGACTCGCATCCTGAGGCGCCGCGCCCTGGCCGAAGAGGCTCTCCAGGATGTGTTCGTCACGATCTGGCAGCGAGCGGCCCAGTTCAGCGCCGCGCGCGGCAAGCCGATGACGTGGATGATCTCCATCGCCCGCTATCGGGCCATCGATCTGCTACGGCACGAGCGTTCTGCACCCGTGCTGGTCGGAGAGCTACCCGAACAGTCATCGGAGGATGAGCCCTCTCATGAGCTGGGCGCCTGGTGGTCCGGATCGGCACTGCTCGAGCGTTGCCTGGCGCTCCTCACCGATCGGCAGCGCAATTGTCTGGAGCTCGCGTTCGTCGGGGGCAACTCTCACGAGGACATCGCGCGTCTGACCGGAAATCCGCTGGGCACGGTCAAGAGCTGGATCCGACGCGCACTGCAGAGTCTGCGGCAATGTCTGGAGGAATGAGGTGACGCCCCGGGACAAACGTCTGGTCGATCCACTTGCCGCCGAGTACGTGCTCGGGACACTGCGTGGACCGGCCCGCCGGCGCTTCGAGCGCTGGCGCGCAAGCTCGGCGCTCGTCGCGCAGCGCTGCGAGTTCTGGGAGGAGCAACTCATTTCGCTCGCACGCGAGGTGCGTCCGATCCAGCCCCCGCCCCACCTGTGGCAGGGCATTCGGCAGCGCTTGAATCTGCCCCAGCCGCGCTGGCGTCCGGCTTATGCGCTTGCGATCGCCGCCAGCGTGTTGATAGTCATAGGACTGAGTCTCGTTCTGTACTGGCGCAGCATCCAGCCGGGGCCGCCCTCCGAATTGGCGACCATCGCGGCACCTTCCGGTGCCGCCGCGTGGCAAGTCGAGGTGTACAGTCAGCGCGGGCAGATGATCGTGCGCGCCGGTCAGCTTCCAGCGCGACCGGCGAATCGAGACTTTGAGCTGTGGGCACTGCCGCAGGGCGGCAAGCCCGTTTCACTCGGTGTGCTGCCCGTGACCGGCACCGTTCAACATGGCCTGACCGGAACCCAGCAAGAGGCGCTGGCGCACGCGACGCAGATTGCCGTGACGGTGGAGCCCAGCGGCGGCTCACCGACCGGGCAGCCGAGCGGCACGCCGGTATTCATCGCGCCGTTGCGCGCAATCTCCTGAGAGAGGGGCAGATGTGACGCGGCGCGCTGCCCGTTACGGGGCAGCGCGCCGCTTCAAAGCACGCCGGAACGCGATCAGAAGGACAGATAGGAGCCGACGTTGAAGTTGTTGCTCGTGTTCTCGAAGTCGTTGTGCGCCAGCGTCTTGACGTGGCTGATCTCGCCGAGCAAGGTCAGGTTCTTGGTCAGCGAGTAGTAGATGCCGCCCGTGACCTTGTTGTTGTTGTCGAGCAGGTTCGGCGTATTGAAGCCATCGGCGGCACTGCCGAAGTCCAGCCGGCTGCTGCCGTAGTTTACCCCCAGCTTGACGGGACCCATGGTGTAGGTCGCCTGCACGAGATAGCCATCAGACTTGCGCGCGTGTCCGAGCCCGTCGTCCGCCAGCACAAACAATGCGGTCGTGCCGATGCCATCGCCCGTGTAGTAATAGCCGAACAGCGACAGGCCGCCCACATCGAGTTTCGCGAAGAAGTCGATGCCACGGCTGGAGAAGTCACCGGCTACGCCAGACACGTCATAATTCTGCTTCTGCACGATCCCCGCTGTCGAGAGATACAGCTTGTCGCTGCCCCCACCGATCGGCAGGGTCAAGCTCGCCTTGGCGTGGAAGCCCGGCGCACTCTTGGGGTTGGGCGTGCCGGGCTCGGTGAGGGAGTTGACCGGATCGAAGATGCCGACTGTGAAATTGAAGCCCGCGATGTCCGGCGAGGTGTAATCCATCTGCGCCAGCGTATCGACATACAGGTATCCGAAGCCGATCGAACCGAGCGATGTGTTCGCCGGATTGGCGGTCGACTGCGCACCGGCAACGCCGACGCCCGGAAGCGTCATGTCGTTGATGATGACATCGAAGCCGAACAGCCCGAAGTTGCGTCCGAGGGTGAAAGTGCCCAGTCCGCTGTTGCCGAAGGTCATATAGACCTGGCGAACGTCCAGTCCGGTCGTGCCCAGCGCCGTGTTGAGGTCCTTGCTCGTCGCCTGCAGATTAGGGCTGCCGCCGTCGTTGGTGGCGATGCCGGGATACAAACCGAAATGAGCCGCGATGTCGAACCCCGCCTGCGTCGTGCTGATCCCGAAGGTAATCGCCGCGGGCAGCAGGCCGTTGGCGACGTTCGAGACGTTGGAGCCGCTGCTGCTCGCGCCGCACGCGCCGCCCACCGTGACGATCGGCTCAGGGTCGCGTTGGCACTTTGAATAGATGTAGTCCACGTTCACATTGCCGTCGACCGAGAATTTCCAATCGCCGGCCGTCATGTCGACGGCATGCGCAGGCGAGGCGAACACGGCTGCCAGGACGGCTGCGACTGGATAGCCGATGTGTTGATATTTCATGGTATCGATCCTTCGGGTTGTCGGCGGTTGGCGTGCACCGAAAGCTATTGCGTCGCGCGACGCGCAGACACGTTCGTTCCCCGCGACGGCGGCCAGGTTGCGGGTGCAACCGCCATGCCAACCGCGGCCGTTCACATGCGACGCGTGTCTTTCTCGCAACATTCGCCCGCCCCACCCGGCCAGTTTGTTCCATTTGGGTCGGTGTTTGATACAGAGTTGTCACGGTAATGGAACGTGTAACGGTCGAGGCGCTCGGGCAGCAGGTCCCTTGGGGCCTGTTCGCAGCCCGAAAGCGTGCTTGCAGTGAAAGCCACGACGTGTTTCCCTATCGTGACACTGTCACGACACGCTTGCTGCAGATCAGTGACTGTCGCGGGGGAGGCTCGTATGACAAACGCAACGGGAATACGCCGTCCGGATGAGTTGGTGCACTCAGGGACGGCTGATCCGCCAGCCAGAGCGGATCAGCCTGGCGCAGCGCGCGCGCGCAGCGATGAACTGATCGCGATCGCTGCCCGCGAGATGGATCGCCTGCACGAGCAGATCCGCGAGGCGGGCTGCGCGTTGCTGCTCACGGATTCGAACGGCGCCATTCTGCACGAGAAGTCCAACGCCGTGCTGCAGGGCAGGTTCAGGGTCCATCGAGTTGGGATGCCCGTAGCGCGCATGTTGGCGGCGGAGCGCGATGTGGCAGCGCCAGCGCTACGAGCATTCCAACATTCGCTGACTCTGGAGGATCTCGCCGGCGAGGATCCGCAGATGCTGCGCAACGTTCGCAGCGCCTACCGTATCGCCGACTCGGGGGTCTCGGTACTCATCCAGGGACCCACCGGCTCGGGGAAGGAGGCATTCGCGCACGCGATGCATCTGGTCAGTCGCCGCGCGGAGCGTCCCTTCATCGCAGTGAATTGCGCAGCCATCCCGGAGACGCTTATCGAGAGCGAGCTGTTTGGTTACAAGCCTGGGGCGTTCACGGGAGCGCGCAAGGAGGGCATGCGAGGCAAGATCTTGCAGTCAGCCGGCGGAACATTATTTCTGGATGAGATCGGCGACATGCCGCTGACGCTGCAGACCCGGCTTCTGCGGGTACTGGAGGAACAGGAG
>Ga0070741_10011427_pt1 | contig 16403 bp, 12 predicted proteins | sample Coa_R1_4_FD_66440 | JGI IMG/M metagenome (GOLD analysis project Ga0070741, IMG submission 66440) | Surface soil microbial communities from Centralia Pennsylvania, which are recovering from an underground coalmine fire - Coalmine... | ecosystem: Environmental > Terrestrial > Soil > Unclassified ...
CACAAGTGGCAATCCGGATCCGTCCACGGGTACTCGATCTCGTGCTCGAGAGTCACGGTCTGCAGCTCCGTCGCACGCGGATTCAGCTCGCGAAACAGGGATCTGTAGACCGGGCAGCGCGTCCCGCCCGCCCCGATCAGATACTTGCAGCGGTACAGCTCATCCACGATGTACTCGCCGGCCTGTGCACGGATGTTGCGCACGGTGTGCTGCACCACTTCGGCGCCCGATCGCTCCAGCAGCCAGGCGTCGAACTCGAAACGACGAATGGAATGCTGCACGCTCGAGAGCCGGAAATGCAGTCCCTTCAGATGAACATGCAGCCGCTCGAAGGTGAGAAAGCGATGCGGATAGGCGGCCACATCCATCCCGAGGTCGCGTACCACTTCGGGAGTGATCCAGCCGGCGCACAGCTTGAGCCGTGGGAAGCGCGCCTTGTCGAGCACCAGCACGTTCGCCCCACCGAGCTTCAACTGGCGAGCGGCGGCCGAGCCGGCCGGCCCTGCGCCGACGACCACGACATCACAGGTTCGCATGCAAGCTTCGAGGTTGCCGGGTGACGGGATTACCGCGCGTAAAGATGCTCTCGGGTCATGGGCACGTCATTGCTCTTACCCGGGGCAAAGACCACCTGGAAAAGCTGCAGCGTGCCGGTGGTGAACGCAGCGATCGAGCCGGCCAGGTACAGCCGCCACATCCGCACGAATCTCTCATCAAACATCGCCGCCACGCGGTCACGCGCGCCCTCGTAGAGAGCGAGCCAGTCTCTCAGGGTGTGCGCGTAGTGCAGCCGGAGGTTCTCGATGTCGAGGATCGACAGGTTCCAGGGCTCGAAGATCTGCAGCATCTCGCTGAGCGCGGGAGGATAGGCGCCGGGGAAGATCCGCTTCTCGATCCAGGGATGCATCGCAGCCGGACGGTTGCGCCCGATCGAGTGGATCAACCCACGCCCGCGGCCGCCGAGGCACTCCTGCACGACCCGTCCAAGAGTCTGGTAATTATCGACCCCGACGTGCTCCAGCATGCCGACGGAGACGAATGCGTCGTAATGGCCGGAGATGTTGCGATAGTCATCTTCCACGTATTCGACCTGCGAGCCGAGACCCTCACGGAGCGCCTTCTCGCGCGCGAATACGATCTGCTCGTGAGAAATGTTGAATGCTCTGACCTTCACGCCATACTGGCGCGCCATGTGCAGCGCCAAGGCGCCCCAGCCACAGCCGGCTTCGACGACGGTTTCACCGGCTCGCAGCCGCAGCTTGCGGCAGACATGATCCATCTTGGCCACCTGCGCCTCATCCAGCGTGGATTGCGGTGTTGGATAGTAGGCGCAGGTGTAGGCCATCGTGCGGCCCAGCCACAGAGAATAGAAGGCGTTGCCAATGTCGTAGTGATGGTGAATGTTGTCCCGCGATCCCGGCAGCGTGTTGACGTGCCTGCGGCGGATCAACTCGACGCCGCGGCGAACGACGGAGAATTTCTTCGTCCGTGCCGCGCCAGCGTGGTAAGTGGTCTCGAGCAACCGGACCAGATCGCCTTCGACCCGGATGCGCCCTTCGCTGTAGCCGTCCCCGAAGCGGACCTGGGGATCCGCCAGCAGACCGAACAGTGTGCGTCGATCGGCGATGTAGACGCGGGCCACGGGCTCGATCGCCCCGGCGGCGACCACCCGCTCTCCGGTCCAGAGAATGAATTCCACCGGTGGATTGCCGAGGAAGGCCAGCAGCCGGGCGAGCGCACGCCCACCCACGGAAGAACGCCCAGCGGGAACGGCGAGGTCCTGGACGGCCTCGGCGTCCGGCGCAGGCGGCGTTCGAGCTCCCCGGGAGCGTTCCGTGTCGGAAGCTACGCAGTTTTCGACAGCATTCACTCTTATTCTCCGTCCATCCTGGCGCTAATTTAGCAACGAATGGGCCCGGCGCAACGGCTCCTCGCGCCCGGAAGGGGGCAATCTGCCCCATCCGGGCCGGCCGAGCAAATGGACGCCAGCGCCTAGAGCGGCGGAGTCCCTCCCCAGATCCCCCAGAGCCAGCCGTCACCCCTGCTGCGGAGCCGCCCGGGCGCGGAGCTACTTCGCTGGAATCAGCCTGTCCAGGCCCGGCAGGTACGGCTGCAGCACGGGCGGGACCGACACCGTTCCGTCCTCGTTCTGATAGTTCTCCAGCACGGCGACCAGCGTGCGGCCAACTGCCAGTCCCGAGCCGTTGAGCGTATGCACCGGCTCAGGCTTGCCCGTCTCGGGATTGCGCCAGCGGGCCTGCATCCGCCGCGCCTGGAAGGCTTCGAAATTGCTGCACGAGGAGATTTCCCGATAGCGCGCCTGGCCAGGCAGCCAAGCCTCCAGATCGTAGGTCTTGGCACTGCCGGCTCCGATGTCCCCGGCGCAGAGTGCAACCGTCCGGTAGGGAATCTCGAGCTTCTTCAACACCGTCTCGGCATGCCCGGTCAGTTCCTCGAGCGCGGCATACGAGTCCGTGGGGCGGGTGATCTGCACCAGCTCGACCTTCTCGAACTGGTGATTGCGGATCATGCCGCGGGTGTCCTTGCCTGCGGCTCCCGCTTCCGAGCGGAAACAAGGGGTCTGGCAGACGAATCGCAGCGGCAGCTCGCTGGCTGTCAGAATCTGCTCGCGCACGAGGTTGGTCACCGGTACCTCGGCGGTCGGGATCAGATAGTAGCTGGGCGCTCCGGCGGCGGTCTGTGAGGGGGATGCGGCCGGCGCCGCGGTGGACTCACCCCTGGCGCGCACGGCGAACAGATCCTGCTCGAATTTCGGGAGCTGGCCGGTGCCGAACAAAGCCTGTGGCTGCACCAGGTAGGGCACATACACCTCGGTGTAGCCGTGCTCGCGGGTATGCAGGTCGAGCATGAACTGCGCGAGGGCGCGGTGAAGTCGGGCGACCTGCGAGCGCATGACCACGAAGCGTGCGCCGGAGATGCGCGCTGCCGCCTCGAAATCGAGCCCGCCGAGACGTTCGCCGATCTCCACATGATCGCGTGCCTTGAAGTCATAGGAGCGCGGCTCGCCCCAGCGGCGGATCTCGCGATTGGCCGCCTCATCATTCCCGTCCGGCACGGACTCATGCAGCAGATTCGGAAGTCCCGCCTGCCATTGCTCGAGCGTGGCTTGCACGGCGCTCAAGCTCTCCTCCGCGCGCGCGAGCTCTTCGGTCAGCCCCGCACTGCGTCCCATGAGTGCCGCAGTGTCCTCCCCCTTCCCTTTGGCAATGCCGACGGCCTTCGCGTTGGCATTGCGCTCGGCGCGCAAGCGATCGACTTCGATCTGGGAGGACTTGCGCCGCTCCTCGAATGCCTGCAGGGCCTGGACGTCCAGCACGAACCCTCGCCGCGCGAGGTTGCGCGCCACAGCTTCCGGATCCGAACGCAGCAACTTGAGGTCGATCACGATTGCTTGTTTCCCCGCAGGCGCGCCAGCGCCTCAGCGATCTTCAACTCCAGCCCCCGCGGCACCGGCCGGTAATAGCGCCGTTCGGGCAGCTCGTCAGGCAAGTATCGCTCGCCTGCGGCAAAGGCGTCCGGCTCGTCGTGCGCATACCGATAATCGCGCCCATAATCCAGCTGCTTCATCAGGCGTGTCGGCGCATTCCGCAGGCGCAAGGGCACCTCCAACGTTCCGAATTTCTCCACATCCTCCATGGCCTCGGCCATTGCAACATACACCGCGTTGCTCTTGGGCACGCACGCCAGATACACGACCGCATTGGCAATTGCCAGCTCGCCTTCCGGGCTGCCCAGTCGATCGTAGGCTTCCCACGCATCGAGCGTCATGGCGAAAGCGCGCGGATCGGCAAGGCCCACATCCTCGATCGCCATGCGAACCACACGACGCGCGATGTAGAGCGGATCGCAACCCCCATCGAGCATCCGGCATAGCCAATAGAGCGCCCCATCCGGATCGGTGCCCCGCACCGCCTTGTGCAGCGCCGAGATCTGGTCGTAAAACTGATCGCCGCCCTTGTCGAAGCGACGGCGACTGCCGGTGGCCACCTCCCTGGCAATCGACTCGGTGAGCCCGTGTGGCTGAGCCGCTTCAGCCAGCGAGGCGGCGAGCTCGAGCATGTTCAGCCCGCGGCGCGCATCCCCGTCGGCGGCGCGCGCGATGAGCTCGAGGGCTTGCGGCTCGGCCACGAGATGCTCCTTGCCGAGGCCACGTTCCTCATCGCCGAGTGCCGACTGCAGCAGCGAAACGATGTCCTCCACCGACAGCGCTTTGAGTACGTACACTCGCGCGCGTGAGAGCAGTGCGCTCACCACTTCGAAGGACGGATTCTCCGTGGTGGCGCCCACGAAGGTCAGCGTGCCGTCCTCCAGGAAGGGCAAAAACGTATCCTGCTGCGCCTTGTTGAAACGATGCACCTCATCCAGAAACAACAATGTCGGCCGCCCGCTCGCCGCACGGGCCGCCCGCGCGCTCTCCACCGCGGCACGGATGTCCTTGACGCCCGCCATGACTGCCGAAAGAGCGATGAACTGCGCATCCGCGCGCTGGGCAATCAGCCGCGCGAGCGTCGTCTTGCCGGTTCCCGGAGGGCCCCACAGGATCAGCGAGTGGAGCTGTCCGGTTTCGATGGCCTGGCGCAGTGGCTTGCCGGGCCCGAGCACATGCGGCTGGCCGACAAACTCCTCGAGCGAGCGCGGCCGCATCCGATCAGCGAGCGGGCGCAGGGCCTCGGCGCGCGTGGCATCCTTTGGGCTCATCAGCGATTACGCCGGGCGATGCGGCACCAGCCTCATTTCTGCGGTGTCCCGATGACATCCACTCCGGGGGGAGGCGTGAAGCTGACCTCCTCGGGGGACACCGGCGCATTACGCTCGATGCGATCGAACACGACGGTCGCCCGCTGTCCCAGCTTGTCATCGAGCACCATGCGCTTGAGCTCGCCCGAGGCAAATCCAAGCTCCGCGCGCCGAAAGTCCGCCTGGCTGCCGTGAGGCTCGACGCGCACCCAGTCGAGACCCTCTCGCGTGCCGAGCGTGGTGATGGTGAAGTTCTTGCGCACATCCACGGTGCCAGACAGCAGCATCGCGGGCGTCGCCGACAGCACCGCATCCATCGGTTTCACGGTCACCTGCTGCAGATCCCGATCCAGGAACCAGAGGTTGCGGCCATCGGCGACCATCAGCTGACCTGCCGCCGCCCCCGAGCCCTGCGGGTGGATTTCCCAGCGGAACTTGCCCGGTCGCTCGACGATCAGTGTGCCGGTCGAACGATCGATCTCGCGCCCGTGCGCATCGACGAGCGTCTGCACGAAGCTGGCGTGAAGCGTCTTCATGCCCTGCAGGTAACTGTCGAGCGGCGTGGGGCTGTCACTCCAGGCCAGGGGTGCCACGAGGGGCGACACGAGCATCAGCAACATCAGCGGCCATTTCCTGCCCATGCTCATGCCTCCGGCGGGGCCGGCACCAGCACTTCACGCGCGCCATTCGACTGCAATGGCCCCACGAGTCCGGCGATCTCCATGGCTTCCAGAAGCCGCGCCGCGCGGTTGTAGCCGATCTTCAGGCGCCGCTGGACATAGGAGATGGAGGGCTTGCGCTCCGTGGTGACGATCTTGACCGCCTCGTCATAGAGCGGGTCCGCCTCAGGGTCTTCCAGGGCCGCAGCCGCCTCGCCCTCCTCCGGCGCGATGCCCGGAATCGGCGTGCGGGGGCCGCTGAGGACTTCCTCGATGTAGTTCGGTGGAATGGGTGTCTTGAGCGCCTCCACCACGCGATGCACCTCCTGGTCCGAGACGAACGCTCCGTGCACTCGTGTTGGCAGCGAGGTTCCGGAAGGAAGGAACAGCATGTCGCCGTGGCCCAGCAGGGTTTCGGCGCCCATCTGATCGAGGATCGTGCGCGAGTCCACCTTGGCCGAGACCTGAAAAGCGATGCGGCAGGGAATGTTGGCTTTGATCAGCCCCGTGATGACATCGACCGAAGGCCGCTGGGTCGCAAGAATCAGATGGATGCCGGAGGCACGCGCCTTCTGCGCCAGCCGTGCAATCAGCTCCTCGACCTTCTTCCCCACGATCATCATGAGGTCCGCGAGCTCGTCGATGACGACGACGATGTAGGGCAGCGGTGTCAGGTCGGGAATCTGTGACTGATCCAGAGTGGGATCGTTCGCCGCCTTGAGCATCATCACCGGGTCGCGGATCGGCTTGCCCGCATCGGTGGCCTCTTTCACGCGCCGGTTGAAGCCGGCAATGTTGCGCACGCCGAGCGCTGCCATGAGCTGGTAGCGCCGCTCCATCTCCGCAACCGACCAGCGCAGCGCGTTGGCCGCCTGCTTCATGTCCGTGACTACGGGGGCGAGAAGATGCGGAATGCCCTCGTAGACCGACAGCTCGAGCATCTTCGGATCGATCATGATGAGCCGCACGTGCTCGGCGGTGGATTTGTAGAGCAGCGACAGCACCATCGCGTTGATGCCGACCGACTTGCCCGACCCCGTGGTGCCCGCGATCAGCAGGTGTGGCATGCGTGCCAGATCGGCCACCATGGGCTGTCCGCCGATGTCCTTGCCCAGAGCGAGCGCGAGGGGTGAGCTCATGTCGTCGTAGGCACGGGAGCGCACGATCTCGCCCAGCGTGACGACCTGGCGCTTCTCGTTCGCGATCTCCAGTCCCATGACGCTCTTGCCCGGAATCACCTCGACGACGCGCACGCTCAGCACCGAGAGCGCGCGCGCGAGATCCTTCTGCAGGCTCGTGATCTGGCTCGCTTTCACGCCCGGGGCCGGTCGCAGCTCGAAGCGCGTCACGACCGGACCGGGCTGCACCGCGACCACCTCTGCGTCGATGCCGAAATCCTTGAGCTTCATTTCCACGAGCCTCGAGAGCGCCTCGAGCGCCTCGGGCGAATACAGCGGCTCGCGCGGCGGCGGATCATCCAGCAGCGTGAGCGGCGGCAACTCGCTCGCCTTCGGTGGGTCGAAAAGCGGGACCTGACGTTCCTTCTCCACCCGCTCGCTCTTCTGCACGATGGGCATCGGCGGCTCGATACGCGGCGGTGCGCGCACCGGCGCCTTCTTCTGCTCGCTGCGCACGGCCTCCTTGCGGGCTTGCCGTCTCTCACGACCCTCCGCGACGTCCTTCGCGATCGCGAGTCGGCCGCGCAGCCAGGAGACCCCGTCCCAGAGTCCGGAGCCGAGCCGATCCATGATCGTGAGCCAGGAGACGTGAAACGCGAGCGACAGGCCGGCCATCCACGCGGCGATCAGCAGCAGGGTCGCCCCGAGAAAGTCCACGCCCGAAGCCAGGCCCCGCCCTACCACCGTGCCGACGATGCCGCCGGCGCTCTGGCGCAGCGGTCCCGGATTCCAGTGCAGCGTGGTCAGGCCGCAACTCGCCACCAGCACCAGCACGAAGCCTGCGATGCGGACCGCGGTATTCATGCGTGAGCCCTGCTCGGTGCGCTGCCGGCGCAGCAGGTACCAGCAGGCGAACCCGAGTACGACCGGGAACAGAAAGGCCGGGCGCCCGAAGAGAAAGAACAGCACGTCAGCGACCCAGGCACCGACCGGGCCGATCCGGTTATGCACCGCCTGGGAGCTGCCGGTGAAGGAGAAGCCGGGATCTTCGGGGCTGTAGGTGGCGAGCGCGACGAAAGCGACCAGGGCCAGTACGCCCAAAGCGATGATGGCGCTCTCGCGCAGACCGCGGGTGACCGCAGAGGTGAAGCGATGAGACGGGCGCGCTTGCGCCGATGTATCGGCCAATCCTGAGGGCTCCATTCAAAGGGCTGCGGAATCGTCGCGCTCGCGCGGCGCGCCGCTACAGGCTCGGGTCAGCACGCTCGGCCGCAAGCCGCGGGCAAGCCATTATAGTGCCTGCCCGCTGCTGACAGTGGGAGGCCGCCTTGAGCACGCACGCACTTGATACCATGCCCGACTGGCATCAAGAGATCGTCCTGCATGAGCCCCAGCGCACGTCACCATCGCCTCATCATCCTCGGCTCGGGACCGGCCGGCTACAGTGCCGCGGTGTACGCCGCCCGGGCCAATCGCTCGCCCCTGCTGATCACGGGCGTCGAGCAGGGGGGTCAGCTCATGACCACCACGGAGGTGGACAACTGGCCCGGTGATGTCGAGGGCCTGCAGGGCCCCGCCCTGATGGAGCGCATGCGCCGCCACGCGGAGCGGTTCTCGACCGAGATCGTGAACGATCACGTGCACAGCGCGGATCTGTCCTCGCGCCCGCTGCGCCTGCACGGGGACACCCATCACTACACCTGCGATGCACTCATCATCGCCACCGGTGCGACTGCGAAGTATCTCGGCCTGCCCTCCGAGGAGAAGTTCCGCGGCCGCGGGGTGTCCGCGTGCGCCACCTGCGATGGATTCTTTTTCCGCGGCCACAAGGTCGCTGTGGCCGGCGGCGGCAACACAGCCGTGGAGGAAGCGCTTTACCTGTCGCACATCGCCCAGCACGTGACGCTCGTGCACCGGCGCGAGAAGCTGCGTGCGGAGAAGATCCTGCAGGACCGGCTGTTCCGCGAGGTCGAGAGTGGAAAGATCTCCGTGATCTGGAGCCACACGGTGGAGGAGGTCCTCGGCGATCAACACGGAGTCCAGGGCATGCGGCTGCGCTCGACGGACGGGCCGGGCACGCGCGAGATCGACATCACCGGGCTCTTCGTCGCCATCGGCCACTCGCCTAACACCGCGATCTTCGCCGGACAACTCGAGATGCGCGAAGGCTACATCCGCACCCGCAGCGGGCTCGAGGGGAATGCCACCGCCACCACCATTCCCGGCGTGTTCGCCGCCGGAGATGTCGCCGATCACGTCTACCGGCAGGCCATCACCTCGGCGGGCGCGGGCTGCATGGCGGCACTCGATGCGGACCGGTATCTTGAGACCCTGGATGTGGCCACGGATGCGCACGCGAGTACACAAAAGCATCGATGAGCTCAGCCCGCAGCAGTGGAATGCGCTCGTCCCGGACCGCAATCCCTTCCTGCGCCATGAGTTCCTGGCCGCACTGGAGCACACCGGCTGCATCGGGCCCGGCACCGGCTGGAATCCCTGCTATCTGAGCCTGAGCGATCCGTCGGGACTCGCCGCGGCAGTGCCGGCCTTTGCCAAGGGCCACTCCTACGGCGAGTTCGTGTTCGACTTCGCCTGGGCGCAGGCCTATTCCCGCTTCGGACTGCGCTATTACCCCAAGCTCACTGTCGCTGTACCGTTCACCCCTGCCACCGGCGCGCGGCTACTGGTCCGTCCGGATCTCGACAGCACGGCCACGACGCGCCGACTCCTCACCGAGCTGGAAAATCACACGCAAGGCCATGCCCTCTCCTCGGTCCACGCGCTTTTCCTCGACGAGCCGGGCCGAGCGGCTTGCGAGCACGCGGGCTGGCTCACCCGTCGGGACTGCCAGTTCCACTGGCGCAATCAAGGCTATGCGAGCTTCGATGAGTACCTGGACACCTTCACCGCGGAGAAGCGCAAGAAAGCCCGGCGCGAGCGGCGCCGTGTGGCCGAGGCCGGCATCGTGTTCGAGACACGCATGGGAGCGGATCTGGATGAGCGGCTGCTCGACTGCGTGTACGAATTCCATCGCGACACCTTTCTGCGCCATGGACATGAGCCCTACCTGACACGCGCGTTCTTCAGCGAAGTGGCCCGCACGCTCGGCGATGCCCTGATGGTCAAGCTGGCCGTACACCGCAGCCGCCCGGTAGCGGCGGCGATCTTCTTCTGGTGTCCGCAGGCGCTCTTTGGCCGCTACTGGGGTGCCTCCGCCGAGTACAACAGCCTGCATTTCGAAGCGTGCTACCACCAGGGCGTGGAATTCTGCATCGAGCGCGGCGTCGGCCGGTTCGAGCCTGGAACCCAGGGAGAGCACAAGGTGAGCCGCGGCTTCGAGCCGACCCTCACCTGGTCGGGCCATTTCATCGCGAATCGCCGCTTCCGCACGGCCATTGCCGAGTACCTCCAGCAGGAGGGGGCCTCCGTGGATGCCTATGCCCAGGAGGTTCGCCAGCACATCCCCTATCGCGACAAGCGCTCGGCCGGCGGTGGGGAAATCGCTTGAGATCCATCACCTGGCTGTCCCCGCAGGACGCCCCGGATAGCTTCCCGGCGCCCGAGCAGGCTCTGGAGGATCCGCCGGGATTGCTGGCCGCCGGCGGCGACCTCTCCCCGGCCCGACTGCTGGCGGCCTACCGGCGCGGCATCTTTCCCTGGTACTCCCCGGGACAGCCGGTGCTGTGGTGGTCGCCGGATCCCCGGGCGGTGCTGTTCCCGGAGGAATTTCGCTGCGCCCGCAGCCTCGCCAAGACGCTGCGCAACGGGGGGTTCTCCCTCGCCGTCAACCGGGATTTCGCGGCCGTGATCGACAGTTGTGCCGCGCCACGACCCCACAGTCCGGGAACCTGGATCACCCCGGAGATGCGCAATGCCTATCTGCAGCTGCACCGGCTCGAGTACGCGCACAGCATCGAGGCGTACCGCCAGGGAGTGTTGGTGGGGGGCCTGTACGGTGTGCGCCTCGGCAGCGTCTTCTTCGGTGAGTCGATGTTCAGCCGGGAGCGTGATGCCTCGAAAGTGGCACTAGCGCACCTGGTCAGCCTGTGTCGCGACAACGGCATCGCCGTCATCGACTGCCAGCTCGCCTCACGGCACCTGCAGAGCCTGGGCAGCCGCGCCATCGCCCGCAGCCAGTTCCTCTCGCTGCTGCGCAAGCACATCGGCACGCAGGCTCTGCGGATCAGCTAGGGCCCCGCTCCGCCCGACCCACTGCCGCCCGTGCGGCAAAATTGCATTGCGTAGGAGGGATATGCTGCAATTCGCGCCCCTCAAGCCGGTAAGGACCGTATGTCGAAGGAAGATGCCATCCAGATGGAAGGCGAGGTCGTCGAGACCCTGCCGAACACGACGTTCCGCGTGAAGCTCAAGAACGGGCACGTCGTGACTGCGCACATCTCCGGGAAGATGCGCAAGAACTACATCCGCATCCTCACGGGTGATGCCGTGACCGTGGAAATGACCCCTTACGATCTGACCAAGGGCCGAATCATCTATCGGGGCCGTTGACCGGTCCCTGACTCACCACCCCCCGGCCGCTCAGGCCGTCACTTCGGGAAGCTGGGTGGGAACGCTATCCAGCTTCAGCTTCGACCCATCCTCGCTCACCGTCACGGTGACCTGGCCGCCGCCGACCAGCTTGCCGAACAGCAGCTCCTCGGCGAGCGGCCGCTTGATGTGCTCCTGAATGAGCCGCGCCATCGGACGCGCGCCCATCTTCGGGTCGTAGCCCTTCTCGGCTACCCAGCGCCGCGCCGCATCGTCGAGCGTGATCGAGACGCCCTTCGCTTCCAGCTGCGTCTCGACTTCGACGAGCAGCTTGTCCACCACGCGCTCGATCGTGATCGGATCGAGCGAGGCGAACTGAATCACCGCATCCAGGCGGTTGCGGAATTCCGGGGTGAAGATCCGCCGGATCGCTTCCATGCCATCGCTGGTGTTGTCCGATTGCGTGAAACCGATCGAAGGCCGGCTCATCTCCTGCGCGCCGGCGTTGGTCGTCATCACGATGATCACGTGGCGGAAGTCGGCCTTGCGGCCGTTGTTGTCGGTGAGCGTGCCGTGATCCATGACCTGCAGCAGCAGGTTGAACACATCCGGATGCGCCTTCTCGACCTCATCGAGCAGCAGCACGCAATGCGGATGCTTGGTGATGGCCTCCGTCAACAGGCCGCCCTGATCGAAGCCGACGTAGCCGGGAGGTGCGCCGATGAGACGCGAGACGGTATGGCGCTCCATGTACTCGGACATGTCGAAGCGCAGGAATTCAACACCCATACAGATCGCAAGCTGCCGCGTGACCTCGGTCTTGCCGACTCCCGTCGGGCCGGCGAACAGGAAGCTGCCCACGGGCTTGCGCTGATCGCCGAGGCCCGAGCGCGCCATCTTGATCGATGCGGCGAGAGACTCGATCGCCTTGTCCTGGCCGAAGATCACGAGCTTCAGGTTGCGCTCGAGATTGCGCAGCACCTCGCGATCGGAGGTAGAAACACTCTTCGGCGGGATCCGCGCCATGCGCGCGACGATGTCCTCGATGTGACGCACCTCGATCAACGGCTCGCGCTCGGCGACGGGCTTGAGCCGCTGACGCGCGCCGGCCTCATCCACCACATCAATCGCCTTGTCCGGCAGATGCCGCTCGTTGATGTGGCGCGCGGCCAGCTCGGCAGCGGCCTTGAGCGCATCGTTGGCGTAGGTGATGCCGTGATGCTCCTCGAAGCGAGGCTTCAACCCCATCAGGATTTCCACCGTCTCGGCGACTGAGGGCTCCACGACGTCGATCTTCTGGAAGCGCCGCGCGAGGGCGTGATCCTTTTCAAAGATGCCGCGGTATTCCTGGTAGGTGGTCGAGCCGATGCAGCGGATTTCCCCGTTGGTCAGGACCGGCTTGATGAGATTGGAGGCATCCATCACGCCCCCCGAGGCCGCACCGGCGCCGATGACGGTATGGATCTCGTCGATGAACAGGATGGCTCCGGGCTGCTTCTTCAGCTCGGTGATCACCCCTTTGAGGCGCTTCTCGAAATCACCGCGGTACTTGGTCCCGGCGATCAGGGCGCCCATGTCCAGGGCGTAGAGGGTGCAGTCTGAGAGGACCTCCGGCACCTTGCCCTCGACGATCAGCCGCGCCAGGCCCTCGGCAATGGCGGTCTTGCCCACTCCGGCCTCGCCGACATACAGGGGATTGTTCTTGCGGCGACGGCAAAGGATCTCGATCGTGCGCTCGACCTCGAGCTTGCGCCCGATGAGCGGGTCGATGCGCCCGTCCTGGGCCAGGCGGTTCAGATGAGTGGTGTATTTCTCCAGGGCGCTGCCGCCCTCCGGATCCCGCTCACCATCGGACTGCGTATCCTCCTTGTCCGTCGTGGTCTTCTCCTCGGCGATCTTCGAAAGACCGTGCGAGATGTAATTCACTACGTCGAGGCGGGTGACGTGCTGGCGGTTCAGCAGGAAGACGGCATGGCTCTGCTTCTCGCTGAAGATCGCCACCAGCACATTGCCGACGCCGACTTCCTTCTTGCCGCTCGATTGCACGTGGAATACGGCGCGCTGCAGCACGCGCTGGAAGCCCAAGGTGGGCTGAACCTCGCGCTCCTCGCCCTCTTCCAGGCGCGGCGTGGACTGGTCCACGTGGTCTTTGAGCTCCTGCTTCAGCTTGCCGAGGTCCGCCCCGCAGGCCCGCAGGATCTCGCGGACCTTCGGCGTATCCAGAATGGCGAGCAGCAGATGCTCCACCGTGAGGTATTCGTGACGCGCTTCACGTGCCTGATGGAACGCATCGTTGAGACAATATTCAAGCTCGTTGGACAGCACCTTCGTCGGCCCTCAGTTCAATTTTCCATCCGCTGGATCCGCTGAACGGGATACCAGCACCGCACAGGCAGTCATTCCACTCCATTCATCCATGCTGCTCTCTTCCACTCCTTTACGCCTCTTCCAATGTACACATCAACGGGTGCTGATGGTCTCGCGCGTAGGTCGTCACCTGTGCAACCTTAGTTTCAGCGATCTCGTATGTGAAGACCCCACAGACGCCCTTACCCTTGGTATGGACCTCCAGCATGATGCGCGTCGCAGTCGGCCGGTTGAGCGCGAAGAACTTTTCGAGCACATCCACCACAAACTCCATGGGAGTGTAATCGTCGTTGAGCAGGACGACCTGATAGAGGGGAGGCTGTTTGACCTGCGGGCGCGACTCCTCGACGACGATGCCGGTATCGGGGCGTGCAGGATGCGGATCGGGCATTGCGTCTTTATAGGGGTCGCCAAACGGCAACACAAGCCTGTGATGATGAGCCACGCTTTAACCAGCAGAAACAATTGCTTGAGAGCATGTGCGACAGCCCCGTATGATTGCCCCTGCACGGGCACCGGACCGCACCACGGCTGTGCTCGCGGCAGCCGGGCGCGCTTGGCATGCAAGTCCTGCCTGAAGCTGCGGTTCGTGGGGGCTCACGAGGATTCGATCGGCCAATGAATGCCGCATCCTGGCTCGAAGGATTGCCGGCGCCCGAGAAGTGGCGCGCGCTTCTGCTATCGCAGGGTCCCCGTATTGCCACCTGGGTGCTGGCGCTCGCGCTCAGCGTGCAGGCGGCGGTGATCCTCACCAACCTGGCCGGCGCCGGCCGCACGCCCAAGCTGATCGGCACTGCCGCGCCGGCTCCGGTGATGCGCAGAAGCGTGGACGTGGCCGCCATTACAAACATGCATCTATTCGGGACGGCGCCGGCGAATGCGACTACGGCTCAGGATGCCGCCAATGCACCGCAGACGAGCATGCCATTGGTGCTCACCGGCATCATCGCCGCTGACGATCCACACGATGGCCTCGCCATCCTCGGCCAGAATGCCGGGGCGGCCAAGGTGTATGCGGTCGGAGACAACATTCCGGGCGGCGCGAAGCTGCACTCGGTGTACGTCGAGCGCGTGGTGATCGATCGTAACGGTCGGCTCGAGTCCCTCGTGCTGCCCCGGCAGGTGCAGGGGTCCGCCGCACCACCCTCGGCGGCCGCTCTGCAGACCGAATCGCCGGTCATGGACCGCATGCGCAAACTGATCGCCGACGACCCCGGGCTCATGGCCGACATCATGCGCCCCCAACCGGTGTTCGCCGGGGGCCGGCAGAAGGGCTATCGGGTCTACCCGGGACGCAACCGGGAGGCCTTCAGCCGTCTCGGACTGCACCCCGGGGACCTGGTGACGGCGATCAATGGCACGCCGCTGGATGATCCGGCTCGCGGACAGGAAATCTTCCGCACACTGGGATCCTCCAGTGAGGCACACATCACAGTCATGAGAAGCGGGCAGCAGCAGGATCTCACATTGAACATTGCGCAGGTCGCGCAGGAAGCCGAGGCGCTGGCCGGCTCCCAGGGCGCGAGCCCTGATCAGGGGCAACCGCCGGTGCCTCCGCCACCGTCGGAGCCGCCGAATCAGCCCGACTCATCGCAGTAGTGCCGGTACGCCGGCTTCGGGGGAACGTCTAGTGAATGGAATTCGGTCGTCCAGGTCGGAAAGCCGCCGGCTGCGCTTTCTGATGCGTTGCACGCTCCTGGCGCTGGGGGTGGCTTCGCTCGCCTCCGCGCAGCAGACCGGGCGCATCACCCCCAACTTCAAGGACGCGGATATCACTCAGATCACCGAGGCGGTCGGGGCCGCCACCGGCAAGACCTTCATCATCGACCCACGCGTGCGCGCCCAGGTCACGATGCTTTCCTCCACGCCGATGACGCCCGCCGCGTTCTATCAGGCGTATCTCGCCATCCTGCAGGTGCATGGATTCATCGCCGTACAGAACGGCGACATCGTGAAAGTCCTGCCCGATGCCAACGCGCGCCAGGTGCCCTCCGTCGATCTGCCATCTCATGTCAGCTCGACCTCCGATGAGATCGTGACCCAGGTGATCGATGTCAAGAACGTGAGTGCCGCGCAGCTCGTGCCGATCCTGCGCCCGCTCATTCCTCAGTACGGCCAGCTCGCCGCCTACCCGGCCGGCAACATCCTCATCATCTCGGACCGCGCCAACAACGTTGACCGCATCACCCGCATCGTGCGCCGCATCGATCAGGTGGGCGACCAGGATGTGGAGATCATCCCGCTGCAGAATGCCTCCTCCGCCGAGATCGTGCGCGTGGTGAATTCTCTTTATCAGGGACAAGGCGCGGCCGAGGCCGGCCAGCAGGTCAAGGTCGTCGCCGATGACCGCTCCAACAGCGTGCTGGTGGGAGGCGATCAGGCCCAGCGCCTGCGCATCCGCGCCTTGATCGCGCATCTGGATACGCCGCTCGATTCCGGCGGTGACACGCAAGTGCGCTACCTGCATTACGCCGATGCGGAGAAGATTGCTCCGAAGCTGAAGGAGCAGATTACCGGGGTCGCTCAGGCTGCTGCGGGCACCGCCCCCGGTGCCGCCGCCTCCCCGCAGGCGCAGGCCGAGAAGAGCGCGATGGTGTGGGCCGATCCGCAGAACAACGCGCTCGTGATCACCGCACCGCCCAAGATCATGCGCGCGGTCATGAGCATCGTGGACAAGCTCGACATCCGCCGGCCCCAGGTGCTCGTCGAAGCCGTGATCGTCGAAGTCAACACCGACAAGACCGCCCAGCTCGGTGTCAACTGGGCCGAGTTCGAGCGCGGCACCGGCACGGTTCCCGCGGGCGCCTTCGTCAGTCCCATCGGCAGCTCGGGCAGCATCGTCGATCTGGCGAACGATGTCGGCGGACTCGTGACCGGCACGGCCACCTCGGCCACGCTGCCCACCGGCGCGACGTTCGCCGTCGGCAGGATCTCCTCGGGCGGTCTCAACTTCGCAGCCATGCTGAGCGCGCTGCGCGGGGACTCGGATACCAACGTCATCGCGACCCCCTCG
>Ga0070741_10011428_pt1 | contig 16403 bp, 21 predicted proteins | sample Coa_R1_4_FD_66440 | JGI IMG/M metagenome (GOLD analysis project Ga0070741, IMG submission 66440) | Surface soil microbial communities from Centralia Pennsylvania, which are recovering from an underground coalmine fire - Coalmine... | ecosystem: Environmental > Terrestrial > Soil > Unclassified ...
GGAAGATGATGACGACGCCGAACAAAGCGTGGAGCAGACGGGCGAGAGTCTGGCGTAATTTTATGGTATTGCGTGGCAGTGGTTACGGTTCACTCCGCCCGCTGCTCACGCAAACCGTTAGCTGTTTGCTCCGCGGTCGGTGTAACGAAATTGCAATGATTTTTTAAGGTTGTATCTATTGACTTTCGCCGTACAAAGTAGTACAATGATGTCATAAGGTTAAGTAAGGTACTTAGCCAAACATCAAAAAGGAGCTTGAAATGGCAAAGAAGTTTGAGTCAATCAATATGCACAACAACAATCCGAAACACAGCAAAAAGTTCTCAACAATGGAAGATGCAATCAATTATTTTCAGGGTCTCGGAAAAGTTGTTGTTGTCGAATCGTCTTTCGCGGCAATCGTTGGCGGTTTGACGAGAGGCGCAAGCACACAGGTATATCCCCGCACAATCATCCACCTGTTTGCGCCTGACCATAACTTTGACGATACTCTATACGGCGATGTCCCCGAAGATGTCATCATAATCCAGGAAAATACGCCTATTGCTTATCCACTCGTAAGGCTTGGCAGCAAGGGCAGATAACATGAGCCAGAATACTAAAGGGAGCCGCAAGGCTCCCCGACCATCACGTAAGGGCGTAAAGATCACATCACACAAAGGCGGCAGGACAGAGCGCTTTGAATGTCGCCTTACTCCTGCCGAGAAATCTATTGTCATGGAGCGTGTGAAAAGCAGTGGTCTATCTGCGGCTGATTGGCTGATGACACAAACACAGCTAACACCGCTTGCACCAGACGGCGGGTACGCGCCCGCGAAAAATCATTAGTTATGGTTGGGCTTTGCTGGCAAATGATCTACATCCCGCCCGCCGCTGGTAAAGCCCACCGTTGGGCGGCATCCCTTCTGCCAGAAAGGTTTTGCAAATGAGAAGTATTTGGGATCGTGAACTTACTACAAAGCGCACGGTGCATAACGCATTCACTATCAGCATTGTGCGAAATGTCTGCCGTGAATATCAGCGTGTCACCACAGCCAGCCGCCAGCGGCTAGAAAGTCTGCTCCCGCTCGCTGAGTATGTTGGCGCATCTCTGTTTGTTTTCCCTGATGGTGTACGCCGCCCAACACAAGATGCACCCGACTTGGGGGAGTCTGCGGCATCTGACAACGAATCCAAGCCCGCCCCCAAGCGGGTAATCTAAGCCGTTCGGCGGCACGCCGAGAAAGGTCTGAAATGGGAACATATAACTACTCAGCTCGTGAGCTAGCCGACGAAATTAGCAACCTGCTACATGGGTTAGAAGGAGATTTCACGAAGGAAGAATTATCTAAAGCCCTTGATTTTGTAGCCGCCGAACAAGGCGTGAAGCGGACGAAACGGGAGTCTGCGCGTAAAGAGTTTGAGCGAAAGCATGAATGGTATCCAAATATGGACGCCGAATGATCCGCTTCACCGCTAACGCAAGCCGTTAGCCAGTTTCGTGAAAGGATGTTACATGCTTGCTCAAATAGGTTGTAGATTTGTTTTCACGCTAATTTTTTCAATTATCTTGTTTTCTGTTTCGTTTACTCTGTTCTCAATTCTTGGTCAGAAACCATTTGAAAATATTTGGTTTGTTTCTACAACAGTAGTCCCTATCATTAGCCTTCTGTTTTGCTTCTCGTTGTTTGGCCCATCGCTTGAGTAGCGGGCTAACACCGCGTGCACCAGACGGCAGGTGGGCGCGGCTCTAAAAAATCAAAATTGGTTGTGCCTGCCGCTGGTAACGCATAACCGTTGGGCTTCTAGTTCAATAGTGGCTTGACTAATCTTGAAAAACCACCTATAATTTGGAAATCTCATTGTGCCTCCAACACGTGAGTGCGTTCCATGGCGTTCTCCTTTCAGAGACTAAAACCCCAGCGTTGTCGGCGCTGGGGTTTTAGTTTTCCTGTCAAGAGTGATCACACGCTGACGGTTTCAAATGACTCATGGCAATGGGGGCATATAACCATCACCTTTTTTTCAGGCTTCCCAAGCCTCTTGAGCCCGGTGGCGGTGATGACAATGCCCCGGCTGATGTTGCGCTGGCGCTCAATGAAGCCGAAGCCTTCCAACTTGTCAAGATAGTAATTGACCACACTGGTCGAGGAAATGTTGCAAAGGCTCACCAAATCCCTGACGCTGGGTGAAATCTTGTGGACCTGCATGTATTCATCCAGTGCGATCAACACATTTTCGGCCCGGCCAGACAGGTCAGCCCGGTCAGTCAAGCGCTTGGTCTTGGGCCGTTGGGGTCTGCGCCGCGGCATGGTTGGGTCTGAAAGAATTGGGGTGCGGTATGGCATTGTCATTTTTACTCCTTGTCTATCTTAGAACATGCGTTCCATTGTACCACAAAACAAAAGGACAGGGGTTGCCTGTCCTTTTGCGCCTTGCTTGATCAGAATTTACTTTTTCTTCTCTGGCAACACACTGGGCAAAGACCCGCTGTTGTGCTGGGCATTGGCGATAATCCACACCAGCAAGGCGGCCATCGCCTTGACTAAAGTTGGGTCAATCGAAAGATGGAATGAGCCGAAGATTTGGCTCAACGCATCAGTCACACCCGTATTACCGGGGAAGAATACAATAGCCACACTGACTACCAATGCGGCAAAAACGGAGCCGAGGCCTGAAATCGAAATCCAACTCATCGCCGGAAGTTTCGCCAGCCCGCGGGAGGTTCCTTTCACAACATCAGTCAGGTATTTCACAAAGACGCTGATGAGGTAAAAGAGAACGAAGGCGACCACTACTAAAGCAATGATCGTGGACAGGGTGGTGGGGTCAAAATTCATTTCAATCTCCTTGTGTGTAAGTGGTGCTTGGTCTGAATTGCACTTATCCCAATTCAGTATAACACTATTTTGATTTGCGGGATGCGCGCCTCATTGAAACCGGGGCGGTCTTAGCCAGCCGCTCCTCGAGTTCCTGCACGCGCTTGGATAATTTACGGTTGGCTTTTTCCAATTGCTGTATTTTTTGCCTTTCCAATTGAAGCAGGGCGGTCAATTCCCCTACGCCCCCCTCCCGTGACTTGTTGAGCATGGCAATGATCGTGCCGAGTGCGGTCAAGATCGCCGCCACCCCGGTGAGCAGGGCCACTGCCTCTGACGTATTAGTTGTCTCTTGACGCGCTTGTATAAAACTGATAATCCAAAACAGTGAAGATGAACCGTAAAGGCTGGCGACTTTGCTCATGGGATGCACAATTGACCTTGCCCTTTCATGGGATGATTACTTCTTGCCGTGCCTGCGCCGGGTGACTTGTGCGGCTTTGGCAACCGCCGAAGTCTTTACGCCCTGATCAAGCCCACTGAACTTCTTGCCCATCTGTGACCTGATTATCTCCTCGGGCGCATCTGGCAGGATTGGCCCCGGCTTCTCATTTTTCTTTGCGGCCTTGAGTTCAGCCTGCACGTGGGTGTCCAGTGCTACCCGCAGTTTGACTTCAATACTGTCAAGATCGTCCAATGCCTGCCGGAGCATGGCCTTCTCCCCGCTGATCGGGATGTGCGGCAGGGCCCGGAGCAGGGTAGCCGCTTCTCGGGGGGTGAGTGAAAGGGGGATTACTGGTGCGTTCTTGTCCATAGGTTCCTCTCTTTTCAGGCATTTTATCACTTTACCTTGCAAAAGTGCCATTTGTCCATGACTTATTTCCTACTGGTTTATCTTGATTTTTCCGACTTTTTGCTGTATAATTTTTATCCAGAGGCACAAAATGAAACGATTGACATTGATTACATTGATTATGATCACCGCCGCCGCTGGGTTGATTGCCATGCAACCTACGCCCGTGAAGGTGAGTGGGGCGGCTGGCTATTTGAACAGTGACCGAATAGATCGGGCTCCTGTATCTCTTGTCATCTTTGGTGCAATCATTGACCTCACCCATCCAGCCGAGACGGGGACCGGCGCGTGGACTCCCAATGGTCACCCTGACGTTCAGGCTGTCTCTGCTCATTCCTATGCCGACGGGCATTATTTCTACTATCTCAAAGTCGGTGATTTCGTCACGGCCAAAATGACCGACGGAACTACTCGAAAATATGTTGTCTCACGCATCGAATATCTGCCAAAGGCCGACGAAAATTATTATCTTTTCGGCGGTAAATCCACGTCTCGCTTCGACATCCTTGCTTCGGTTGCTGTTCCTGATGGCATTGTCCTGCATACCTGCTGGTCAGAAAACGCAGGCTTGGGGCAAGTCCTCGGCGGCATATTCATAGTTCTTGCGCCCCTTCCCTTTTAGGGAAGGGGTTGGGGTTATGTCCCATTAGAATCCCGTCCCATAAACCATGTCCGCCGCGCCACTCGGACTTCCTGCTGGCGTGCCTTGAACTCCACCGATGCGATCATAGGTGTAGTCTGTTGCTCCGAGCGTCCCTGCAAACGGGATGGCAGGATAGCGGTTAGCTGCGTACATCAGCGGGGCGTGAAAAGTCAAACCGTTGTCGTTCATTTCAATGGTTCGAGATGATGCGGCTAAAGCCGCCCATTCACTTGCCGTAAGGATACGATTATTATAGATACGCGGGTCTTGGTTTTTTCCCCTAAATGTTCCTCCGCCAGTTGCTACCCCACAACCAAATGAACCAAAACTATATTTTGTCCCACTGACCCTGGCTGTCCCAACTGGTGCAGTAACGCGCGTGACCGTTTGTGATATTCCATCCACTAAGATAGTGGGGTTGTTTCCTACAGCGCTTGCATCATATGAAATCTGTATAGCGTGCAATGCAAGACTTGGGGCAGGGACTGTCCAGATTCCATTTGTAGTTGAAAAGGTTCTGACATAATGGAGAAAATAATTACTCCCTGACTTTGAAATATTGAACAGCCAATCATCCACACTTCCATCATGTAATTCGCCAATGGATGGAAAAGTCCCATCAGCCTGCACTGGGTCCCACGAAACAGGCAAAATCCACGTCTGAAATGACATTTTATTATTCGGGGCGGCAAGGCCATCAAAAGTAACTCTCGCACCAGCATTGCCTGATGTATCTATCGCCATCTCTCATCTCTCCTAAGGTTGCACGTCCAATGTCATCGAAACAAGGTTCGCAGACAGGGCAGTCGCGTTGTTTACAATTTTCCAACTCAATGTATCTCCCGCCGCAGTTGTAATCGTGTGAGTGGTATCCTGATACGTCCCCGCCGCCCTATTCGCCGCAACCGTTATGACAATTGCAGTTGCCACGCCGTTTAGCATCAACGTCGCTACAAGCGAGCCAGTATTCGGCTGAGTGGTAGATGTGACTAACGCTGCATTGCTTATTACGCCTGCGCCTACCCGTGCCGCCGCCTGTGCGTCTGATGTCAGGAAAGAACCACCCCCCAATCCGTAGACAGGACAATACTTCGTGGAACTTTGCGCCTGTTGTCCATTTATTACTCCACCGATGACATATTTCGCCGCAAGGTTGTGGTCAACCCCCGAATCGTCCACTGCGTGTGGTAGGGAGTCGGTGCTGTTAGGATAGATGGCTCCATAACCGCTGGATGGCGTGGCGGGTGTTGTAATTTCCTTCAATAAAATCGGCCCCCCATCGAACTGAAAACCGATGTCAGTGAAAGTCTCGGTCATCACGACCCCGGATGTGCCCATCGTGATCGCATCATAGCGGAAGTCTTGGAACGGGTCGCCGCCGCCGTTATCCAATTCCAATGTCGCCTCGGCGGTGGTGGCCGGGGCCACGATGTTCTGTGAATTCAAAGACCATGCTCCACCAGCGTTTCCGGTGATGGTGTCTGTCCTGATCGTGGCATGGCCTGACGTTTTCCACACAATGAACAACTTGGGCGTCAAATAACCGAAGGCTCTGCGTGATGCAAATGATATGTTGTACCGCACGCCAGCCGTCAAGCCTGTGATTGTCTGCGTGAGCAGGGCCGGGAGCGTCAGCACGGTGGGGTCGTGACGGAAGCAGGCCACCCCGGTGTAGCCGTCACCTTGATATGCTGACCAAGCACTTGCGCTGTCCGTCCAACTTGTCAAATCGGCAGGGCTGGCCCCATTGAGGACCAGCGTAGCACCCGCCGCACTTTGGTATAGAATTTGCAGATTAGGAATTGTCCCGCCCGCGAGGAGGGTCATACCCAATGAACCTGTACGGGTATTGCCTGCATTGGTAGCGCTGAACTGCACCGGGTAATATAACCCGGTCATGATCACGCCTTGTGCATTGATCACACCTGCTCCACTTGCGAATAGGGCTGTACCGTCCAATGCAGATAGGCCGAATTGCAGATTGCCGTTGTTCATCCCAATCAGATTGTAAGTAACCCCGTCAGTGTAGGTGAAGCCCGGATACATGATCGCAACACCTGTGAGGTCCCCGCCCTCAGGCGTACCCGTGCCTGAGATAAAATTCCCAACCTGATAGTAGCCGAGATCGTCTGCCGCTTCCTGAACCGCTCCGAATTGCACATCAAAAGATGTGTTGCGGGCAACCCAAGCCTCAAGCGTGCGTAAACGCCCCTCGACACTTTGATTATCAGGGACAGTTGCAAGATCAAGGGGGGATGCAAAGGTATTAGGCATAATTCGCCGCCGTTAGACCTTTGGTCAATACCTGCGTGGTCAAACGAGCCTCATTGACATAATCATCATATTCTATCCCAACCAGCCGGGCTTGCCCTTGAAAGCCGATGCCGCCGCCAAAGAAGCCCAATGACTTCAAAATTACATTCCAAATGTTGCCAGTCACCAGCCCATCAAAGGTCTTGCCCACGTCAAGCGCCGTGAGTTCAAGGGTGATCGTGGGCCGGGAATGAAGGTTTACGTAGGACAAGTTTGCGGCATCAATGCCGCCCTGCCCCTGCACGCTGTAATTTTGATTATCACCCAGCCAACCGTAGTCACCTATGCTGGCGGGGTCAGTTTGATATGCCTGTGCCCGTGCCCCGGCTGATGCCGATGCGTTGTAGCCATAGGCGGCGTTGGCAATCCGTCCCTGCTCGGTCAGACGCGGCAGTCTCATATTGCCGTTTTTGCCCTCACTAAAAAGGGCATTGACATTTATCCCCTTCTGGCTATACCAGTTTGCAAATAACGTCAACTGGTTTGCTGTGTTGACCTTGAAGGTCACATCCCAATCCTGCGTTGCGTTCTTTGAAATATTCAATATTTCTTGGAAGGCGCTCAAACGAAGTGGGGCCGTGAAGAAGTTGCTATCTGTGAAGATTACTCCCGGCGAGATAGGGAAACCGGGCAAGGCATTGGCAAAGTCCAGTATCTGTGTAAACAGCGTTCCGGCTGACCCATAAATATTCACATAGGGCATGGGCCTGAAGTCAAGCAAGTTCTCCGCTGAGTAGGCTGTAACAGTCAGAATGCCGTAATCCCACTCCTGCGGGGGCATAATCACCCCAACCCACGGCGGGAGCGTGCCGCGCACATTCCCAAACTCATCGCGTGTAGGCAAGTGCTGAACTACGACAAAATTGCCGTATTGCAAGATGCTACGGGTACAGTTCGGGTCAGTGAAGGTGGCAAGCGGGAATTGACACCGCCCCACGCCGTCCAATATCCATGAGCGGGTGGTTGTGGTATTCAGTTCCGCAATGGCGGTTCCAAAGTGATTGAAAATCGTTACACGGCTGGGCATGGTTACAGGCTCGCATCACGCCATGAAATATTCCACGTCTCATTGGCAACCCCGGCCTCGGCAATGGAAAGCGCCGCGGCCCCGGTAAATTTGCCGTTGGTGTCCTGCCCGATGTCGAGCCAATCCGCATTGGCCCGGTTGGGGGAAAGGGTCACACCGTTGAACACGTTCGACCCATCGCTTAGCACAGCGGTCTTTGCACCAAGATCAAGCGTCAATGTCAGGGCAGTTGACATGATGACATCGAGGGTCAGGCTTTCGCCGCTGGTGGTGTTGGTAATCACCGCCGTCAACTGGTAGTTATTCTGCTCGGTCAACAGGGCCCCGGTCAACACGCCTGAACCCAGCGCCAGCGTCACGGTATCACCCTGCAAATAGGCAAGGTTGCTGGCTTTGGCCGCAATGCTTCCCTTGAACATCAAGATCACATACAGGTACGTGCCCGCCAGACTGACTGTGTTGTGGGTGAAAGTGGATGGAGTTTGCGCAACGCTGGGTTTGGCCTCATTCCATACGTTATTCAGGCTCTTGAGGTCTTTTGACTTGTACAGGCCCGCCGCAGTCGGCCAAGCACTCAGGTCATAAGCATACTTCTTACCACTCATGCTGGCGGTGGTAAAACCTGCCGGGTGGTAGAAAGACCACTGCAATGCGCCAGTCTCTGCTTTCCAGACGTTCAAGTAATTGTAGGTCTGCATCATCAGGCCCAATTCCGTTGCCGGGTCAGCAAGGGCGGTTGCGTCACCCGTGTACCAGTTCGTGAGAAGTTGGGCGGCGAGTTTGTTGACGACGCTTGCTACAACCAGTGGGATCCACGCACCGGGGCGCGGGGAGGTGGTGTCATAGAACGTTGACCACACCCATGACGTGTTGGTGGAGTTGGTCAAATCAATGAGCGGCTTCTGCGTGTCATCAATATCCGGGGCTGTGGCTGAGGAGTTTCCATACAGCACCCAAACATCATGCTCAATCCACGTCACGCTGTCCCCGGCGCTGTGCGCGGCAAATGAGGTCGTCTTTTGCGCCCGGTTGCAGGAGGTGATTTGATAGTTCACAAGGTCAACATTGGCCCGTGAGTAGGTGAAAATCTCATTGCCTATGATAAAGGCTTGGTTGATCGCCGCGGCCAATGCCTTCAAGACAACTAGGTTAGCGGCGGTCTTTTTGAAAGTAACCGTCACCGCCGTGCCGTTGTTCGGCAAGGCTCCCAGCAGTGTACCAACCTGACCGGGAGAATGCGGGATGTTGCACCACACCAGCGTCCCGGTTTGGTTGAATGCCTTTGTGCCCGTGCCGAACCAGCGGTAGATTTCATTGCCGTCCACGTACACCCGGAAGTCATCCCCGTTTGCCAGCGCCTTTACAGCCGTCACCAGCGCGGCGGTATCCAGCCCGCCGAAGGTGATGTCAACCGTTGAGACTGCAAAAGGGAAGGCTTTTGTCGTACTGTTGTAAATCTTCACATACCGTTTATAAGAATACGACCCCGTGCGGGCGCTCTGCGGGGCAATCGTTATCACGGGCTGGGCTGGGACATTGCCAATCACGGTCAAGTTCTTGGTTGTAGGGTTTGCATTGACCGCAAAGTTGCCTGTTGTGCTGGCCGTAGCCACACGCCACACCGGGTCTGAAAGGGCAATCGTTACCTGAAATTCACCTGCATCGTTCTGATCAACGCTGACGGGAATGCCTGACAAATACCACTGGCGGTTACTGTCCTCAATGTCCTGAGCAATCAACTGGTGCGGGGTGTAATCCTCACCCACTGGGAACCATTGTTTCAATTGCTCGCGCATATAGGACAGGGAATGCGTCAGGCTCTTGGGATGGAAAGTGACCACAATGTAGTGATCAGCCGCCTGCACAGTAGACAGTTTGGGGTAGTTATAGGCAATCGGGCTGTACACCCCGGTCGCCTTCAAATTAGCGCGTTGGCCCATCGGGAATTCAGATGACCATTCGCCGACATTGGTCCCATTCCATTTCCAATCATTTATGGCGTAGCCGTTCCACGTGTAGGGCAAAAGGTTCATTTATGCCAACTTCCTTGTGGCTTTTACGATGTCCTCAGGCCGTTGCCTGCCTTGAATGTAATAATTGTTCACCGCGCCAAAATGCTGGTTGCGGTTGCTGACGTTGTGGCCGCTGTAATAGTTGGTCGCCTGAGCGCTCCCACCCATTGCGGCTGTGTTCAACAAGGGCAAGCCTTTCAGCATGGCATGAACGGGCAACTGAAACCCGGCCCCGATGCCCTGCGCCATACCTGCCATGATTTGATGTCCAATTCCCGCAAAGACCTTTGACGGTGACTGAATTCCAAGCATAGCCATTGCCGCTTTTACAGCCTCGTCAATAATACCGCTCAATGCCGCCACAACTGCCGCGGCTCCATTCTTGATACCGTTCACTAAACCACCGATAATGTCACCGCCCACAGTCACAAACTCGCTGATTTTGCCCTCAATCGCGCCTTTCCAGCCAGCAATGGCAAGAGTGATATTTGTCTTGATTTCATTCAATTTTGTCTGTATGGCTGGGCCTAGCAATGAAAACGTGGTTTTGAAGGTGTCAATAAGCCCTGTCCATTGAGCCACCACATCTGACCAATTATAGCCAGCAAGCCCCGCCGCGAATTGCAAAAAGGCCGTACCGATGGAAACAAACAGCGCGCCCCAGTCCACGCCAGAAAGAAACGCCCATAGTCCCTCGAGGATGGAAGAAAGACCCGTAATCAGGTCCTTGCCGAGTTGGTTCCAGTCAATTTTCTGGATGCCTTTTGCAAGGTCTTGACTGGCCTTCTTCCAATCAATCTTCTTGAAGGCGGCTTCAAAGTCACTCGTCAGGTTCTTCCATAAATCCCCAATGTTCAGAAAAGCGGTTTTCAGATCGCCCTTAGCAAGCCCGCCAAAGATGCGCTGAATATCCAGACCGATTGCCTGAATGCGCAGGGCCGCATCCTTGGGGATGCCCAAATCACCCAGCGCGTCGGCAAGGTTTTCACCGCTGGTAATGTCCTTTATGAAGTTGCCAAGATTAGTAACACCTTCTTCTGCAATGTCAAAGAACTGAGCAACCATCGGGGAAGCGCTCAGCCAATCAAAAATGCTCTCCTTCATGTTGTCAATCCTGTTTTTCAGGATGTCAACCTTCCCGGCAAATGTATTGCCCGCCGCCTCTGCCGCGCCGCCAATGCTCTTTGAAAGCGCATCCAAAATCATCTGTTGCGCCTCAGCCACGTGCCCGGTCTTGGCAAGGTTTTCAACAGTTTTCATCTGCTCATCATTGAACAGCCTGAAAGCCATGTTGAGGCGGCCAATCCCCTGCTCCGGGTCGCCCAGCGCCTTGCCAATCATCTGCGCCGCAGAGGGCAGGTCAATGCCCAAGCGGGTTGCGAGATCAGCGCTTGCCTGAATAGCCTGCGGGAATACCTCCTTTCCAATTTTCGTAAACTGCAAGATCATCGTGGAGGCTGAGACATAGGCCTCGTCATCAAACTTGGTAAGAAGCATCATCTTCTCGGCCATTTGGTTGACTTGCTCAGCGCTGATACCTGCCGCTCCACCTGTTGACTTGATGACGCTTACCAATTGCGCCTGTGCTAGTTGTGCCTCCTCCCCTTTTTTGACCATATCACTCAAAAACTCAGAAATGGCCCGCCCTGCCATTTGAACACCCTGCAACACAAGGTTGGCCCATACGAAATGGGCTATATCTCCGAACGCCTTTGTGACATTGGAAAGCAAAGAGGTCTTGGACTGCATTTTGTCCAAGGAGCCATTCACGTTGTCAAGCGTAGCCGCGCCGCTACTGTCTACTGTGACGCGGCCCACTATTTCAAAGTCACCGTCCATAATTACTGTCCAAAATCCTTGTTGTGCTGGGCAATCCTTTTTGCGTCTCTCTCTTGCCGCTTGGTTTCAATTTGGTGAAGGATGAGGGCTTTTAGAGCATCATTCCCATCAAACCCCGGCAGGGCAATCCCATATTGCGTCCATAGGACGCGCCGGGCATTTACCGACAGGAATTCAGAAGGCAGGTCATCCGTTACGCCCTCAAGATATGCCTCAATCTCAGTTAGGTCGGCTGTTCCTGCGGAGGGGTCACTTTCTGCTCCTCCGCGCTGGTAGGGTTTGGGATTGTCTCAGGAGCCAGAAGTTGAATGTAGGCAAACAAGATCGCCATGCCGTCATCAATGCTCAGACCCTTGTAGTCCTCGGGCGTGACGGGTTGCCAGTCACTGACATAATCAAAGTCAGTCAACTTGGCGGTGTCACGCTCGCCAAGCGGCTCCTTGAGTTCACGGTAGGAGGACAGCACGGCCAGCAGGGGATAAAACTCATCCATGTCCTGCTGGGAAATATTGACCTTGGAGAAGTCCATCCCGCCATTGGCCGCGGTCTGTACCATTTGAAAAGCCTCTGAAATGCGCTTGATCACCCCGAAACTGTCAAGGAAGTTTGTGAATTGCTCCATTGATGGGGCCTTGACAATCACCCGTGTTTTATTATCACTCATCAACACTTCAAAGGCGCGCCGTTTGATGTTCATTTGTTTCATCCTCTCTTTTGCTTGCCTGCGTCTGATTTGACGGGCGGGGGACGTCACGCCCCCGCCTTGTCTTTTTTGGCATCAGGCGCTTTACCAGCACCCTCAGCCTTGTACAATCCTTTTGTCACGCCCTGCTCAAGCAGGGCCTTTTGCTCAGGTGACAGTTTGCTGTCATCGAGATCAACAGCGCCGAGCCCTTGAATATAGTCACCGTTCCCGATGTATTTGTACTTCATGGGTTTCTCCTTTACGGCATTGCGCTCACACCGTTGGTAATGGTCGCCTTGAGGGAGTTGGCAAAAGCGCCGATGTCATAGATGCCGTCAAATTTGAATTCCTGCGTGATCGCGCCGTAATCCATTTGGTAGTTCTGCGGGTCTGAGGACAATGCGCCGCTGAAATCCAACTGCGCAATCTTGTTCCCGCTGGTGGCTTTGATTTGGAACAGGGTTGACAGCCCGGCTGACCACTTGGTGTTGTACAGGGCTTTGACCTGAGCGTTCCACTTGAGCCGCAGGGTGAGTGTGACCTTGAATTTGTCTTGTGACCAGTCAATAGGATACTTTTGATCACCAGTGAAGAAGCCTTGCTGTTGGTTGTCAATGTCCAATTGCCCGGACACAAACGCATTCGGCACTGAGGTTGAGCCAACCGTACCAGCCGCCGCATCAATCGCCAGCGCAGTTTCACCAGCAAATAAGATGGGTTCCACAGTGCGGTCTGAAATGCCGGGTGTGACGCTTTGGGTCACCGTGCCCGTCGCGGCCCCAATCCCGTTCCCGGTTGACCCGGTAAGGGTGAAGGTGCTGGCCCCGGTCTTGATGATGGTCCACGTGCCATTGGCGGCAGTGTTGACCAAGTGCCCGGCAATGACCACCTGCGCGCCCGTTATCAAGGTGGACGGCAGGGGCGTGGCCGTGGTGATTTCAATCGGGCTGGCATTGGTGCTGGACGCAATGCTGATCGCCGCGTACTGGTTGAGTTGCTGGAAGAAGCCTGACTGCGTGAGTTCCCACACGTTCTTGGCATTGAATTTGATGCTCAACTTGTTAGTCAAGCACCCGGTTGCCAAGATCGTTGCAATGTCATACGCCAGTTCAAGGCTGTATGACTGGGGAGCCCAAGCGGAGGTCAACGGGGCCGCGAATGAATAGACATAAGCGGGGCCCCCCGTGGGGGTGACTGCGCCCATGACCCCGGACAGTCCGAAGATGATGTCTTCAAAGGTTGCCACGCTGTCAATATTGAAAGCGCCGCCCGTCTCGGGCACATAGTTGATGAAGGCCGGGGCGAATGAGCCGCGGTCCTCATCAACAAATGAGTTCTTGAGAATGGGCGTGAAGGTCGGGGTTGGCTTGACGGCCATCCAGCGGGCCGTGGCAAGGCCCGGCGTACCCCATACAGTCTCTTTGAAAGACTGGACACGGGTAAGCCTTGAAGCGAGGGTTGTTGGAGTAACGCCTGCCATGTTTTACTTCCTTTCTATGGTAATGCCGTCTGCGTGTACATTTCACGCACAACAAGATTGAACATGAGGGCAAGAAATTCAGTGGAGCCATACTCATACGGGACCAGCGCCCACGACTTGATCACCGCGTCAATGATGCCTGTAAAATCAGCGTTCTGTGTCATCACCGCCTGCCCGGTGGCCCCGCCTGCGGCAATGCCAGCCACAGGGATTGTGAACGTCACTGGGTCAATGATTGTTGCGTTCCATACCCCGTTGGCCGGGGTGTTCAACAAATGCCCTGAAATCGTAACCTGATCACCTGCCGTATTCAGGCAGTGCGGCGTTCCCGTGACAACCGTTATGGGGTTGGTGTTGCTGGTGCTTTTGATCAGCACCGTGGGGGCGCTCAAGCGCACGTGCTGGGCGAATTTGGCATACACCGCGTCACGCCATTTGAGCGTGTTTTCCACGCCGTATTTGAGGTCAATGTTGGCCTCTTTGCGGGCCACGGCAAGCATCATGGCAATGGTAGTCGTGATGAACTGCTGACCATTGGCAATCGGCAGGTCTGAGCCGTTTCCTGCACCTATCGCAATCTCATTGACAAAGAATGGGCATGAGACGCTGTTCATGTCTGACGGTTGGTAAGGTTCTGCCTGTAAAACCACAGGGATGCCCAAGCCGGGCACGCCCACGGTGATTTGAATATTCGCAATGCGGGTCAGGATGTCATTTGCGGCGCTCATTATGAATACACGGGCCTCCACAGTTCAATTTGCTTGCGCAGATCGGGCGGGAAGTCAGCCGGGACAATGGTTTGGCCCAGCAGGTGATCAGACACACGCCCAGCCGGGACCTCACGCAACTTGTACATCCATGCCGCCATGCGCGCAATCAGCAGTTTCAGACTATCAGGGATGGTTTGATACCCGCCTGTGTAAGTCCATTTGGCAATGACCTGCCCGGTTGCCATCGGTGACTGTGCCGGGTTGGGCTTCAAGTACACATGCCAACTTTCAGGGTTCGGGTGTGTGGTGTCATATGGCGGTAGAACTGTGTCATCAGCGCTCAAGGTCAGCGCGGCCCACGCACCGCCTGACAACAGGTTGCGGATTTGCACGGCGCTCACGGCAGTGACCGGGCCGCGCTCACGGGCGAACAGGTGAAGCCAGCCGTTGCCGTCAATGAAGGTCTGGAAGGATTTGACGAGGCTCAAGGTCTGTTGATCGAACCCCGTGCCGCAATGCAACTCAAACGCCGCCTCAGCCTGCAAGATGCACTCCGTCAGAATGTTGTCATCCGGCGTGTTCTGGACGTTGCCATTGAACACGGTCGTGTTGCCGGACCCGGTGGCAGTCGTGCCGATCAGGTATTGTTTGAGTAGTGCAAGGGTGCAATACTTCCCATCAGTGGTCATTATTCAGGCTCATTGTCTTGCGCAGGTTCAGCGCTTTCAGGCTCATCAACCGGGGCCTCAGGCTCAGGAGCGGGCTCAGGGGCCGGGGCGGGCTTTTCTTTCTTCTGCTTGGGCTGGCGGGCGGGCTTTTCCTTCTTGGGGGCAGGTGAAGCCATGTTTGCGGCCTCTACCGCCACCGGGATGATTTCCTTGTAAATCTCATCTTGGCTGTATGCTGGACCCAGCGTAATGCGGGGGAAAAGGTCTTTGGTCAACAATGCGCGGCCATGCTCAGAAGTCTGGATTACAGGGTAGCCAATCCCATCCTTGCCTTCCTCAGCCCCAATAATCATCCACATAGCCGGGCTTCCATCAGCATTGTTTGACCCATCAATGAAGATGGTGTCACCACGTTTCAAATTCTGCGCCTGCTCTTGGGTAATCATTTCATTTTCTCCTTCACAGGGGTGGGCGAGGAGATCGCCCACCCCTGTTTTAGTTGGTGCGCCGAGAGAGGGACGGCGCTTCAACCCATGTTAGGGGTTACGCATCAACGCGCACACCCTGAATTGCCGCCTGAGCGGTCGGGTGGTAGCACTTGAGCGTTTCGGTGAAGAACACGTCAAACGGGATGGTGCGGCTTGTGCGGCCCAGTTCCCAGTACGTGTAGGGGGTCTGAACATCCAGACCGAATGACTTGCCCGTCTGTGAATACTGATAGGGGATGTCCTCACACAGGAACAGGAAGGTTCCATCGGGAATGTAGGGGTGAGCCCACACATCCACGTTGGACTTTTGGTTGGTCAGGCTGGCGGCGAATTTGTTGATGTAGCCGCCGATGAACACGCCACCGACCAGTTTGCCGCGCTCTTGGGCCATCTCGAGGCGGTACATGTTGCCGTTGTTGGCGGCGATGACATGGTTGCCGAGAGAGACAACACCCTTCGGGCTGGTCAAAATCTTGGTCGGGCTGATCACCCATGTCTGCCACAGGCTCTCAAGGACCTGATCGAACTCACTTACGCCAGCGCCGTATGTGGTTAGTGGCGCGCCGTTGAGGTCCAGATTTGCACCGTGGGTCAGGCCGCTGGTCCCGTAGATCGTGGACTTTTCGCAGTAGGACACAAGTCCCTCAAATTGCAGGGTGCTTGCGGAGCCATCTGCGGCGGGTGGGACGGGTTGGGTGTTGGCCGGGGCCGCAACGATCTGGACGTGGTTCACGCCCACGAAAGTCTGGCCGGACGGGACAACAATCGCATCGCCAAAGGCGGTGAGATCAGTTGCGCCCGCGGTAATCTTGCGGTAACGCAAGTCAGTTACCGGGACGAGATAGGTTGTGTTGCCACCACCCACCGCGGTGTTGCAGTAAATCTTA
>Ga0070741_10011429_pt1 | contig 16403 bp, 13 predicted proteins | sample Coa_R1_4_FD_66440 | JGI IMG/M metagenome (GOLD analysis project Ga0070741, IMG submission 66440) | Surface soil microbial communities from Centralia Pennsylvania, which are recovering from an underground coalmine fire - Coalmine... | ecosystem: Environmental > Terrestrial > Soil > Unclassified ...
AGAGCAGGCCCTGGCCGAGGTCGAGGGGGGCGGCCGCGCGCGCGGGCAGGAGGGGAAAAATAAAAAGGAAGACGAAAAAAAGACGCGGGCGAATCATAAACGGTTGAGCTGCCGCGCGCCGATGTCGCGACGAAAGTATTTTGAAGCAAATTGGATCCGATCGCAAACGGCATAGGCCCGCTCCGCTGCTTCGCGCAGCGTCGGGGCGAGGGCGGTGACGCCGAGGACCCGTCCGCCGGCGGTCACGACGGGGCCGTCGCCGTCGCGGGCGGTGCCGGCGTGCAGAATCGAGACGCCGTCGGGCAGGGCGGCCGGCAGGGTGATGGCGTCGCCCTTGGCGAAGCTTTCCGGATAGCCGCGGGCGGCGAGCACGACGCAGAGGGCGTGGTCGGCTTTCACTTCAAGTTTAAGACGGCCGAGCTTGCCGCCGGCCGCGGCCCAGAGCAGCTCGAGCACGTCGGTGGCGAGGCGGGGCAGGACCGCCTGAGTTTCGGGATCGCCGAAGCGGGTGTTGTACTCGAGGACCTGCGGGCCCTGCTCGGTGAGCATGAGGCCGATGAAAAGCGTACCGCGAAACTTGATGCCTTCGGTGGCGATGGCTTTGACCGAAGGCCGGACGATTTCCCGCTCGATCCGGGCGAGCAGGCCGGGGGTGACGACCTCGGCCGGGGAGTAGGCGCCCATCCCGCCGGTGTTGGGCCCGGTGTCGCCCTCGCCGATGCGCTTGTGATCCTGGGCGGGGGGAAGAATGAGGTAGTCCTGGCCGGAAACGACGACGAGCAACGAGGTCTCCTCGCCAAAGAGGCAATCCTCGATCAGGATCTGCCGGCCGCTGGCGCCGAATTTTTCCCCTTCGAGCATGTTGCGCACGGCGGTTTCGGCCTCGGCGGCGGTCCGGGCCACGATCACGCCCTTGCCGCCGGCCAGGCCGTCGGCCTTGATCACGATCGGAACCTTGCGCGTGCGCAGATAAGCGAGGGCGGGCGCGACTTCGCTGAAGAAGCCGGCGGGCGCGGTGGGGATCTTGTATTTCAGCAGCAGCTGCTTGGTGAAGATCTTCGAGGCCTCGAGGCGGGCGCCGTCTTTTTTCGGTCCGTAGGCGGGAATGCCGGCGGCGACCAGCTCGTCAACCAGGCCGAGCGCCAGCGGAATTTCCGGGCCGACGACGACGAACTCGATTTTTTCGCGGCGGGCGAGGCCGACCAGGCCGGCGATGTTGTCGGCGGCGATGGGAAAGCAGGTGGCGTCGAGCGCGATGCCGGCGTTGCCGGGCGCGGCGAAGACCCGCGGCCGCGCCGGCGAGGCCAGCAGCGCCTTGACCAGGGCGTGCTCGCGGCCGCCGGAGCCGACAACAAGAACGGACGAGGGCAGCGCCGGGGCGGTCATAGGACCTTCAGCGTCTTCCGGTAGAAGGCGACGACCTCGTCCGGGTCGTCGGTGAAGAGAATATAGTCAGCCATCCAGGCGGGGGCGCGTTGGGTGCGGATCATTTCACGGATTTGTTTGCGGAGGTCGCTGAAATATTTCGCGTCGTAGAAGACGTAGGGGATGCGCGGCCGGATGCCGAGCTTGAGATTGCAGAGTTCGATGCCGATTTCCTCGAGGGTGCCGACGCCGCCGACGTTGAAAATGCAAAAGTCGGCGACCTCGAACCATTTTTGGCGGAAGTGACGGGAGTTTTCCTGAAAGGTGTTGAAAAAATCCACGCCCAGCTCGGGCGGCTGGGCCTCGAGTTCGAGAAAGCAGCCGCCGGTGAGCGCGCCCTGGCGGCGGGCCGTGTCGATGGCGAGGTGCATGACGCCGCCGCCCCCGCCGGTCAGGACGCCGACATTGGAGCCGATGAAGCCGGTCAGCCGGTCGATCAGGGCGGCAATGCGGCGGGTCTGGACGTCGTTCAGGCCGACGGCCGAGCCGTAGAAGGCGAGAATGGTGGACTCGGCGAATTGCTTGCCCATTTCCTCGCGGATGAAAAAGCCGTGCTCTTTCTTGAAAGTATAGAGAAAGAGATCGTCCAAGGCGGGATTGAGCCAGTAGACGTCGAGGTTGATGGCAAAATAGTTTTCCAGCCGGATCTGGGCGTAATCGGAGAGGAAAAAGCCGTGGGTGCGCGAGGGCTGGCGGAAGATGATGCGCCGGAGGTTGGCCTGCTGAAGGCGCGTGAGCAGCTCGATGTGCTCGAGCAGATTGGGAAAATAATCGATCACCAGGGTGTCGGCGTTGTCGGGCGCGGCCTCGAGGGCTTGGATGAGGGTGCGGTGGCCGCAGTGGGGGGTGGTGGCGGCGAGGGCGGCCTTGAAGTCCCGGCCGGCCTTGAAGAAGAGCGAGCGGTTTTCCATCACCGCGCTTTGGCCCTTGACGATGACCTTGGTGCGGGGATGCGGCTGGACTCGGTTGGGCGGCGGCGGGTTCTTGTCCATGCCGCGGTAGAGCTGGGCGGCGGCGGCGTGGAGGCGCAGGCGCTTCTTGCGCAGGGCGTTGAACTCGGCGTCGTTGGCCAGCTCCGGGGCGCGGAAAATCTCCACCGCGACGACCGGATTCACCACCGGCTGTTCGCTGGTGTTGTAAATTTCCAGCATGACGTTGGTGCCGAAGGTCTTGACCGGATCGAGCAGGACGGCGCCGGAATGAATGCCGAAATTGCCCTCCCCGCGGTTGAGCACCACGTAGTGATTTTTCAAATACATGGAACAGCTCGTGAGCAGGCCGGAGCGGGGGGCAATCGAAATCATCCCGGTATCGTGGCGGATCTGGACCTTGTCGAGGTAGGCGCGGCCGGCCTCGCCGCTGACCAGGCGCTCGAAATCCTGCCGCTGCAGCTTGGGACTGAGCGTATAATGCACCTGGTGGGGGGTGAGGAAGACGCGGCCGAGGCGGTCGATCGAAATGGTGTTGGGCAGCTTGAGGCGGTTTTCCTTCACCGCCTTCCAGATCTCGGCGGTGGAAAGCTTGGCCGAATCGGGAGCGTGGAAGAGCCGGCCGACCGGCACCCCCGGGCGGAGAAGCTTTTTAAAGAACGCCGCGCTGGGAAAATTCTGGTCGAACATGAAGGCGTCGGCCTCGAGCACGAGGCGGTTGCCGTCGATCGCGGGTTTTCCCCGGGGCATCATTTCGATGCCGATGCGCGCCAGGGTGCTGCGCTCGCTGAAATGCAGCTCGTCGAGGCGGTCGCGCAGCAGTTCGAGTTCGCCGTTGCGCGGCCAAAAGGCGAGGGTGAGGGCGAGGATCTGCGCATCCCTGGCCTTGACCTGGAGAATCTGGCCGTCGGCGCTGGTCCAGAACTGATCGGGATTCATGGAAGGTGAAAGCGTGAGGGGGGAAAAGGCGGCTGGCAAGGGCACGAAACGGCTGTTTTCAAAAGCGGAAGCTGCCCGGAAACAAGGTGTTTTGAAAATATTCTAATTGATTTGCTTTCTCCGGCCTGCGATGGCAGGGTCGGAAATTTACGGCAAAAAACTCCAACCGCCGTTCCCTCGCAGTCGCCACTCGCATGAAACTCATCTCCCATCTCCCCATCGTCCTGTTCGGGCTCGGCCTTGCCACCGCGCTGCCGGCGCAGGAAGTGAAAGTCAACATTCCTGGCCAGAACGGCCAGCCGGCCGCCGCCCCGGCGGCTGCTGCCGCCCCCGCCGCGGCGCCGCAGTACACCGACGAGCAGCTCATCGAGACGATGGGCTGGTTTCTCGGCAAGCGTTCCGGCCTGCCCGACCTCGCCCTGAACAAGGATCAGACCGAGGCCTTCATCCGCGGCATTCGCCTCGCGGCCGACGGCAAGGATTCGCCCTACGACCTGCAAAAAATCGGCCCGTCGATCGACGAATTCGTCCAGAAAAAGCAGCAGGCCTACCTCGCCAAAGTCAAGGCGCAGAGCCAGTCCGAAAGCACGGCGCTTTTCGCCAAGCTCAAGGACAACAAGAAAATCGTCAAGCTGCCCGACGGCCTTTGCTATGAAATCGTCACGCCCGGCAGCGGAGACTATCCGAAGCCCAATCAGACGGTGAAGGTCAACTACACCGGCCTGCTCGCCAATGGCACCACCTTCGACAGCTCGGCCTCCCACGGCGGCCCGGTCGAACTGGCGCTGGACCAGGTCATTCCCGGCTGGGCGGAAGGCATCCAGAAGATCAACAAGGGTGGCAAGATCCGCCTCTATGTTCCGGCCGATCTCGCCTATGGCGATGAGGCGCGCGGCAACATTCCGCCCTCCTCCGCGCTGATTTTCGAGGTCGAACTCCTCGATATCAAGAACAGCCCCCCGCCCTCGGAATCATCCACCCCGCCGCCCGCCGGCGAGAACAAATAATCTGCCCCAGTGGACGGCTTTCGCCCCGCGCTTCCGCGCGGGGCTTTTTGTTTTCGCCGCGCCGCGTCACCCAATCGTAACCCGCGCCGCCGGCATTTTCGTTGCCGCCCGCCCGCCGGCGGACAATAATGGGTCTGCCGCGCGTGAAACTCGCTCTTGTGACCGAGACTTATCCTCCCGAGGTCAACGGCGTCGCCATGACCTTGCACCGGCTTGTCAGCGGGCTGGCGGCCCGCGGCCACGAGATCGAGGTGGTGCGGCCTCGGCAGGACGGCGAGGCGAGGATTCCCGGCCGCGAACGCCAGGTTGGCCGGGTGACCGAATGGCTGGTCCCGGGCCTGCCCATTCCGTTTTACCAAACCCTGAAGATGGGCCTGCCGGTCTGGGGGGCGCTGCGCCGCCGCTGGAGGGCGCAGCCGCCGGGCGTGGTCCATGTCGCCACTGAAGGCCCGCTCGGGCTGGCTGCGCTCCGGGCCGCGCGCCGGCTCGGCCTGCCCGTCACCTCCAGTTTTCACACCAACTTTCACCACTACGGCCGGCATTACGGATTGAACCGCCTGCGTGACGCGATCACCGCCTACCTTCGCTGGTTTCACAACGCCACCGCGCTCACCATGGTGCCGACGGACGAGATCCGCGCCCAGCTTGCGGCCCATGGCTTCGCCCGCCTGGCGGTGATGGCCCGCGGCGTTGACGCCAGCCTGTTCTCGCCGGCCAGGCGCCGCACGGAATTGCGGGCAAGCTGGGGGGCGGGGCCGGACGATCCGGTTTTCATCCATGTCGGCCGGCTGGCGGCGGAAAAGAACCTTGGCCTGGCGGTGGAGACGTTCCTGCTCATGCAGCGGATCGAGCCGCGCGCCCGCTGCATTTTGGTCGGCGACGGGCCGGCGCGGGCCGCCTTGCAGAAAATGTATCCACAGTTCCACTTCGCGGGCATGCGCCGGGGAGAGGAACTGGCGGCGCATTACGCCTCGGCCGACGTCTTCATTTTTCCCAGCACGACGGAAACGTTCGGCAACGTCGTGACGGAGGCCATGGCCAGCGGTCTGGCCGTGCTCGCCTTCGACTATGCGGCGGCCCGCCAGCACATCGTGACGGGGAAGAACGGCCTGACCGTGCCGCTGGGCGAGGCGCGGGCCTTCACTGCCGCGGCTGCGGACCTGTTGGCCCGCCGCCCGGCCTGGCCGGGCCTGCGCACCGCCGCGCGCGAAACCGCGCTCGGCATCACCTGGGAACGGGTCGTCGGTCAGTTCGAGGACGAACTCCTCCGCGCCCATGCCAAAAAATCCGCCGTCGCTTCCGCCGTGGCCCTGACCGCTTCTCCTGGTTGAGGCGGCCGGCCTTCGATTTACCGGCCGCGCGGCGGAAGCTTTGGAATGTAATCCATTATAAGTTTCTTCCTCCTAACCGCTATTTGTAACGTATTATATTACAAGTGGACGGGGGCCGGGACGGTGCAGAAGGCTAGCCACGGGCTTGGGCGGGATAGCGCCGCAGGTCGAGCGTGTGCCGGCCTTCCGGCGGAAAATCGATCCGAGGAACGAAGCGCGGCTGGCCGACGGTATGGGGCCACGGCTCCCAGCGTTCCGCATGGCGGGTCCGTGCCTCGGCCGCATCGGCCGGTCGGGTGGCATAAGGCCGGTTGCGGGGATTCCACACGTGCCAGCGGGCGGCGGCGACCACGGTGAGGGTGGCCCGGTCCACCCACTCGAGCAGGAGGGGGGCGTGGACCGGAACGTGCGGATGAAGCGCGGGCGAGAGATAGAAGGCGCGAAAACGGATGCCGCCGGCCGCGCCGTTCGCGCCGACGAGCTGGAGATCGCAGGGATAGCCGTTGACGAGGAGAAGGCCGTGCTCGAGGGCGCGCGCGTGGTCCACGCTTGCCTCGATCCGGTCCATGCTGGCGTCGACGCTGCGGGCGACGGTGCCCATGTTGGGCGCCTCGCCGAGCAGGGGCCAGGCCTCGAGCGCCTGGCGAAAGCTGACGGTGAATTTCTCCGCTGGAATTTTTCTCCCGCCCTCCTCGCGCGGGCTGGTCTCGAGGGCAAATTCGCCGAGCTTGGGAAAACGCCATTCCCAGTGCGGCCGAAGCCACTCCGCGGGGAAGGGCAGCCCGTGCGCCGCCAGGTCTCCGCAGATTTTTTCCAGGTCGTCCCAGAGAAAGGTCGGCAGGAAAAACCGGTCGTGCAGCCGGCCGCCCCAGCGCATAAATGCCTCGCGGAACGGCGCCGCGCCGAGGCGGGCGATGACGGCGCGGACAAAAAGCGCGGTGAGCGACTGCGCCGCGCTGGACGGACAAGTCTCAAACGCCCGCAGCTCGACCAGGCCGAGGCGGCCGTTCGGCGCGTACGGGTTCCAAAGCTTGTCCACGCTGATCTCGGCGCGATGAGTGTTGCCGGAGCGATCCATCAGCAGGTCGCGGAAAAGCAGATCGAAGAGCGCGAGGTTTTGCGGCGTGCCGGCCTGCTCGGCGCCGGCGCAGGCGATTTCCAGTTCATAGAGCGCCTCGAAGGTGGATTCGTCGATGCGCGGCGCCTGCGAACTCGGCCCCATGAACTGGCCGGTGAAGGCATAGCTGAGCGCCGGATGATGCTGCCAGTAACGGATCAGGCTCGGAAGCAGCGGGGGAAAAGTGAAGAAGGGCGAGAGCGAGCCGGCCGGTCCGCCGAAAACGAGGTGGGCGCCACCGCCTGTGCCGGTTTCGCGGCCGTTGAACTGGAGCTTGCGGGCGCACAGGCCGGCCTTTTCCGCCGCGGCGAAAACCTGGACGAGCTGCCGGTCGTACTCGGCCCAGGTGGCGCAGGGCATGAGGTTGACCTCGATCACGCCGGGATCGCTGACAATGGCCACGCTGGGCAGCGCCGGATCCGGCGGCGGCGCGTAACCGGCGAGCACGCAGCCGCGGAGGTCGAGTTCGGCCAACGTCTGCTCGACCGAGGCGAGGAGGGCGAGGTAGGCGTCGGTGAGGAGCGGCGGAAGAAAGACCGTCAGCGTTCCCTCCCGCACCTCGGCGGTCAGGGCGCGCCGCAGGTTCTTCTCGGCCAGCGCGGCGAGCGGCAGCCGCAGACCGAGCGGACTTTCGCCGGGGAGGAGCGCCACGAGGTTTCGTTTAAATTTCCAGTGGTCGCTGCACCAACTCGTGCCGTCATGGTCGAGCGGGAGCACAAAACCAGCACATCGGTCCGTGGCTTCCGGTTCATGCGCCGCCAGCACGGCATCGGCCGGCAGGGCCAGCTTCGCCGCCAGCCGGCGGATGAAATTCTTGGCGTCGGCCGGCTGGTGCCCGCCGGGCTCTCCTCCGTCCCGCAGCCGCGAGGGCTCGTGCCAGATGGGATGGCCGTCGGCGCGGCGCTGAACGAGCAGCGCCCAGCGCGGGAGCGGTTCGTCCGGATAATGTTTGCCGCTGGTTTCGAGGATGACCGCGCCGGGATGGGCGCCGGCGATCAAGGCATGGGCGAAGCGGCGCGCATAACCGAGCTTGGTCGGCCCGAGCGCGGCGGTCTGCCATTCCGCCCCGTCGGGCGCAAGCGGAACGAAGGTGGGCTCGCCGCCCATTGACAGCTGCACCCCGGCCCGGCCGAGCGCGGTCTCGACCGTCTCGCCAAACGCGCGAACCTGCTTCCAGGTCTTGGCCGAGTAGGGCGCGGTGGTGGCGGCGGGCATGCGGGCCTTAAAGCAGTTTTTCGACCAAGACGCTGGTGGTGAGTTTGGCCGGGATGGAGACCGCGCTGTAGTAGCTGCCCTGAATCGGGTTGACGCTTTCCGCCACCGCGGCGTGCGCGACCGGGACGAAGGAATCGTCGCACCACATGCCATGGGTGGGATCGAGGCCCTTCCAGCCCGCGCCCGGAAGATAGACCTCCGTCCAGGCGTGCGTCGCGCCGTACGCGGGGCTGTCGAGCTGCGGATCGTGGAGGTAACCGCTGACGAAGCGGGCGGCGAGGCCGAGGGTGCGGGCGAGTTCGGCGAAGAGCACGGCGTAATCGCGGCACGAGCCCGAGCCGAGCTCGAGCGTGCGGCGCGAAGGCTGGATGCCACGCTCGTCGCGGCGGGTGTAGCGCAGGGTCGACCCGAGCAGGGAGTTGAGGGCGGAAATGAACGGAACGGTTTCCGCCGGCCGGTCGACAAAATGCTCGTCGAGCCAGTTGCGGAGCGCCGCCTGGGTTTCGTTGAAGGGCGGCGCGAGGTAGGGGGTGAGGTTGAATTTTTCCAGCGGCTCGTAGGCGAAGGGAAACTCCGCGGCGTAATCCTTGAGCAGAAAATCGAAGGGATTGGTGTCGAAGGTCTCGACCTCGAATTCACTGCGGATATTGAGGGTGGCGGACCGGTCCCAGAAATAGGCCCAGGCGAGCAGGACGTCGTGCGAGTCGCGGGTCCAGACCAGTTTTGCCTCGGGTGCGATGTTGAAGCCGAAGCTGTTGACCCGCAGCATCGGCGTCTCCCGCGGCCGCAGATAAAGCAGATGCGGCGAGAACGAGACGGCTTCGGCGTATTCGTAACGGGTGAGGTGGGAAACGTGAAGTTTCATGAAATTCGGGCTGAGACGTGGAAGCCTAGCGACAAAACGGCGGGTGGGAACAGCAAATGGCGCGCCGCTGCCGATTTTCGGGTTTGGCAAGCCAGGGAGGAAGGCGTTTCCTCGGTTCTCACGCGCATGCAGGTGCCAGACGCCAATCTTTACCTCGTCGGGTTCATGGGCACGGGCAAGACCACCGTCGGCCGGATGGTCGCGGAGCGGCTGGGCTTCAGCCTTCTCGACAGCGACCAGGAAATCGAGCGGCAGCAGGGCCGGACCATCGCCGCGATTTTCGCGGACGCCGGCGAGCCGGCTTTCCGCGCCTTGGAGCGCGAATTCATCGCCCGCGGGCATCCCGCAACGCGCACGGTGGTGGCCTGCGGCGGCGGGTTGGTGGTGCAGCCGGGCATGCTGGAGCTGCTGAAACAAAAAGGCGTCGTCATCTGCCTGCATGCTTCGCTCGCCACCGTTCTGCAGCGGATTTCGGGACATGCCCACCGTCCGCTCTTCAACGTGGAGAATCCCGAGGCGCGACTGCGGGAGCTTTATGCCCAGCGCGAACCGGTCTACCGGCGGTCGGGCACGCTCATCCTCACGGACAACCGGCCGCTGGCCGAAGTGGTGAACCATGTTTTCCGGACCTACCGGCGCGAGGCGGAGGAGTTCGCCCGCGCCTCCGCCCGGGCAGCGGGGAAATGACGATGGAGGCGCGGCAGGAGGAATTGCGGCGCCGGCTGCAGGCTTTGGGCTTCGACGAAGTGCGGTTTGCCCGCCTGGAGGGCGCGGCGCCGGGCGCGGAGGCGTTGCAGGCCTGGCTCGGCGCCGGGCTGCATGCCGACATGGCCTGGATGGAGCGCACGGCGGAGAAACGCACCCGGCCGGATCTTGTCCTGCCTGGCGCGCGCTCCGCCATTTTGCTCGGTGTCAACTATGGCCGAAAGGAAAAGCCGGCCCCGGGCCGCCCCGCGCGGCCGGTCTGGGCGAGGTATTCTTTGTATTCAGATTATCATGACACGGTGAAGCCTGGACTGGTGGCGGCAGGGCGGGTGCTGGAGGAAATCTGTGGCGTGACGGGTGCGGATTACCGCTATTATGTCGACACCGGCCCGGTGCTGGAGCGCGGCTGGGCGGAGCGGGCGGGCCTCGGTTTCATCGGCAAAAACACCGTGCTGATCTCCCGCCGGTACGGGAACTGGCTTTTTCTCGCCACGATCCTGACCCGGCTGGAACTGACCCCTGATCCGCCGGTGCGAAAGGCTCCGGGCCGGGGCAAAAGCCGGGTCGGCCTGCTGTGCGGCCGCTGCACCCGCTGTCTCGAGGCGTGCCCGACGCAGGCGCTGCCGCAGCCGGGGGTGCTCGATGCCCGTCGATGTATTTCCTACCAGACGATCGAAAATCGGGGCGTGATTCCGCGCGAGCTGCGGCCCGGCATCGGCCTGCGCGTTTACGGTTGCGATATCTGCCTGGAAGTCTGCCCTTGGAACCGTTTTGCCCGCGCGGCGCGGAGCGTTTTGCTTACGGCCCGGGCGGAGATCGAGGCGCTCTCCCTGGGCGAATTGCTCGAGCTGACACCGGTCCGCTTCGCCGAGGTTTTCCGTGGCACGGCGGCCAAGCGGGTGAAGCTGGTCGGTCTGTTGCGCAATGCCTGTGTCGCCGCCGGCAATTCCGGCGATCGCGGCCTGCTGGAACGGCTGGTCCGGCTGGCGGTGCACGCTTCCCCGATGGTGCGGGTGCACGCCGTCTGGGCGGTCTTCCGGCTGGCGGGCGCCGAGGCGGCTCCGCTGCTCTCGGCCGCGCAGGCGGCAGAGACGGATCAAGCCGTGCTGGCCGAATACGCCGCCAGCGCCGCTCAACCTGTCCCGTCAATTCCGCAGGGCTGATTCCTGACAAAACGCTCCCCGAATTGCCACGCCTGAGATTACAGACTTCGGCAATGCGGCCCGGGCATCATGGCCGTTCGCTAGGCGAAAACTTCGTTCATCTTCTCGGTGAAGACCGGCGGCGGCCGGACGGGTTCGCCCTGGAGATTGATAAAGGCGTGCACCGACTGCCCGGTCGCGAGCAGTTCGCCGCCGCGGCGGACCTCATAGTCGAGCTTGATCCGCAGCATGGGCTTTTCCCGCATCGTCGTGATGATCACAAGGGTGTCGTCGTAGAGGGCGGGGCGGAGAAATTTCGCCGTCACTTCCAGCACCGGCAGGCGATAGCCCTCGGCTTCCAGCTGGCGGTAAGGCAGGCCGTGCTCCTTCAGCAGGGTGGTCCGGCCGATCTCGAACCAGGGAAAATAATTGGCATGGTAGACGATGCCCATCATGTCGGTCTCGGCGTACCGGACGGTGACCTGCGTGCGTGATTGAAGCATGGCCCGAGGCAAGCCTAACGCCGGGCGGGGGTAAATTTTTTTATGGCGCCGGCCGGGCCAGTCCGGCGGGCCTGACCGGGCTGAAAAGCACGCCGGCGGATTCGCGCCAGCAAGTCCGGCGGGCCCATTCGCGGCCGGCATCGCCCAGGCGGCAGCGCAGGGCCGGATCGGTGATCAGCCGTTCAAACGCGGCCGTGAGCTGCGCCGGATGGTCCGGCGGGACGAGCAGGCCGGTCGTGCCGTTGATCACCGCCTCCGCCACTCCGCCGACGTTGTGACCGACGATGGGCAATCCGTGGGCCGCAGCCTCCAGATAAACCAACCCGAAACCCTCGACGCTGTGATCGAGATCGACGCTGGTGAGCGCAAAAATATCAGCGCGATCATAGATCCGGTCCAGTTCATCGTCGGGCACGTCGCCGAAAAAGCGCACGGGAAAATCGGACTGCGCGGCGGCATCGCGCAGCGCCTGTTCGTAGGGCGGGCGGCTGGAATTGCCCACCACCCAGTACTCGATCCGGTTGCGGAACCGTTCATCGAGCGATTGCAGGGCGCGAAAGGTGAGGAGCTGGCCCTTGCGGGGATGGAGCCGGCCGACGGTCAGAATGACGATTTTTTCCTTTCGGGCCGGGGCGGGCGAGGAGACGATGGCGAAGTCGGAACGGAGCGCGCCAGGAGTGAGGAAAATTTTTCCGGCGGCCTCGGGAAAGCGGGCGCAAAGCAGACGGTGGGTGCAATGGGTCAGGGTGCTGACCCGCGAGGCATGGCGGATGAGCCGGCGGGTGAGGACACGGGTGACAGGATGACGGTGGAACTTGAGAATTTCGGAACCATGAAAAGTGAGGACGAGACGCTGGGGACGGAAGGTCTTGAAAAATTGCAGAAACATCATCGCCAGCATTGGCCCTGGTTCGGGCAGATAAACCGTGGCATAGCGCAGGCGCCGGCGCGCCGCCACCAGTTGCCATCCCAGGCGGGCCTGGCAGGCCAGATCATGCGAGCCCTTTAGCGGCAGACGGCGCAGCCGGAAGGGCCAATCCTTTTCCGCGTCGGGCGGCGCAGATTGCGCCCAGACCTCGACATCAAAACCGAGGCCGGCCGAGGCTTTCGCGATTTCTTCAGTGAACGTCGCGATTCCACCCCGTTTGGGGTAAAATTCGTGGGTGATGAGAAAAACAGAATGTGGCGCCGAGGAGGCGTTCATGATGGTCCGAGAGTGGCCGGGTTATGGGCAGGTTTCTGCCTGTAAAAAAGGAACCTTTGTACCGGACTTATGACGATAGTGGCGCAACTTGGTAACAAAGTTCCTTCGTCCGCGTCTCCATATGTTCCATATTATTACTGTTCCTTGGGAAGAATTAGATTTACAAGACAAAAGACGATAATTTACAAGGAGCTGACAATGGCAGATGTAGCTCACCACGCGCCGGGACTCAACGGCAGCAAGCAGCCGTTTCCGGGCGGCAAACCCTTTACTCCTGAAGACGAGGCCGCACTCACCGATGCCTTGAAGCGTTGCTCTCCCGCCACGGTCGAAGCGGCGATAAAATTTCGCAAGACCGGCGATCCGGCTTACGTCCCGCCCGTGGTCATCGGGATCATTGAGCGTTTTGCCGAACCGGATCAGCGGGCCAAGCTGCGCGAAGCCGATGACGATCTTCGCATCATCGACGATCTGGGCATCGATTCTCTGACCATGATGGAAATCGTCATGCTGGTCGAGGACACGCTGCAAATGTCGATCAATAATGACGAGCTGCGTCATCTTCGCACCCTCGGCGACATCAAGGTTTTCATTGACTGCAAGGTTCGCGGCGTGCCGCCGCCCAAACCCTCCCGCTTTCTGCCGATCGAGCATATCGGCGTGGTCATGCCAATCCAGCCGCCCTTTCTTTTCCTTAACGAGGCCACGGTGGGGGGAAGCGGCGCGACCGCCAAATACAAGATCACCGGCGAGGAATTTTTCCTCAAGGGACATTTTAAGGACAATCCGGTCATGCCGGCCTCGATCATGCTCGAGGCGCTCGGCCAGCTGGCGGTATTGTATCTCCTCGAGGGCGGTCACGGCGAAGAAGGCAAGCAGGCCGATCCCCAGACGATTTACTTTACCAGTTGCGAGGGCGTGCGGGCCCACCGGGTGTGCAAACCGGGCGATACGCTTTCGCTTTCGATCAAGCCAAAGCGTTTCAAGATGCCCCTCGCCACCTTCGAAGGACAGATTCGCGTCGGCCAGGAAAAGGCCGTCTTTGCCGAGGAAATCACCCTGACCTACGGTTTGCGCGACAGCGCCGTCGAACCGGCCCCGGAAACCGCGGCGACCGCGCCCAAGGCCTCCCTGCCGGCGGCTCCCGCCGCGTCCTCCGCCACTCCGGCCCGCGCCGCCGTATCCGCACCGGCCGCTTGACCTCGGCGACGGCCGCGTCTTTTTGTTGACCAAGCTTCCAGAGCGGCCGACGTGTCCTTCCCGGGCGTCAGGCCGGATCGCATCGTGAGCAAAGTTTACATCACCGGACTCGGCCTTATCACCAGCATCGGCAATGACGCGGCAAGCGTCACGGAAAGCCTGCGCGGGTTGCACCATGGCTTCGAGGCCCATCCGCTCTCCGACTGCAACGGCGCTTTGATCCACGTCGTCGGTACGATCAAGGAATTCCAGGTGGATTCCACCGACCAGGAGGATTGGGTTTTCCCAAAAAAATATTCCATCAAGCGCGAGGTGCTGCGCTGCCTCGGGCCCAACGCTCTTTTTGCCTATTGCGCCATGCAGCAGGCGATCGAGGATGCGCGCCTTACGCCCGCCGACGTCTCCCATCCGCAGACCGGACTCTATGCGGCATCGGGCGGCTCGCCGTTTTTCACTCATCACCTCCATGAACGGATGAACAAGGTCGGGGTCATGCGCTGCTCCCCCCTGGGTATTGTCGCGTCCATCGCCGGCACGCTCAATTTCAACCTCGTAGCGCACTTCAAGATTCTCGGCGCCTCCTGCGGGTTTTCCTCCGCCTGCGCTTCATCGCTGCACGGCCTGGGTTTTGCCTATGAAGAAATCAGGACGGGCCGCCAGCAGCGCATGTTTGTCGTCGGGGCGGAGGACTGCAACACCGACAGCATCCTGCCGTTTGCCGGCATGCGCGCGCTTTCGCTGCAGAGCGATCCGGATCTTGCCTCGCGTCCATTCGATGTGGCGCGCGACGGTTTCGTCGGCACGGGCGGCGGCGCGGTGGTTGTGCTCGAAAGCGAGGAGGAGGTGGCCCGCCGCGGGGTCAAGCCCTACGCCGAAGTCGCCGGCTGGGGCCAGGCCTCCGACGGCTACAATGTCGCCATTTCCCATCCTGACGGCGTCGGGCTTCACCTGGCCATGAAGCTCGCCCTGAAGAACAGCGGCTGCAGTGCCGAGGAAATCGATTACGTCAACGCCCACGCCACGTCCACCCCGATCGGCGACGCCTCGGAGGCCAAGGCCCTCAAGGCCATCTTTTCCAATCCCGCCACCCGGCCGGCGATCAGCAGCACCAAGGCGCTGACCGGGCACGGCCTGTCGCTCGCCGGGGCGATGGAGACCGCCTTCTGCGCCATCGCGCTCCGCGACGGTTTCATGCCCGGCTCCGCCCACATCAGCAAACTCGATCCCCTCTGCGAGGGGCTCAACATCATCCGGGCCACGCTTCCCGCCCAGCCGCACGTGGTGCTGAACAACAGCAGCGGCTTCGGCGGCGCCAATGTCTGCGCCGTGCTGAAGCACGTGGGGTGAAGACCGGGCTTCCGCGCCGTGGCTGCCGTCCAGATTTCCGACCTGTACCGCACGGCGTTCGTCACGGGCGCCAGCGCCGGCCTCGGCGCGGCTTTTAGCAGCATGCTTCTGGCCGAGGGCGTCCGGGTGTGGGGAACGGCTCGTGATCCCGCGCGCCTGCCGGTTCGCGCCGGCTTTTCTTCCGTCGCGCTGGACCTCGATGACGCGGCGGGAGCGGAACAAAGCCTCCTCCGCGCCGCCGCCGAGGCGGGCGGTGGATTTGACCTCGTCGTCCACAATGCCGGCTACGGGGTGTTCGGCGCGTTTGCCGAGGCGGATTTTGCCATCTGGCAGGCGCAGATCGACGCCATGCTCGGGACCACGCTTCGTCTGGTCCACGCCGCCCTCCGGCCGATGTTGGCACGTAACCGTGGCTGCCTGGTCAACGTCTCTTCGCTGGCGGCCGAGTTTCCGCTCCCCTTCATGAGCGGCTACAATGCCGTCAAGGCCGGGCTTTCCGCCTTCAGTGAAAGTTTGATTCTTGAAACCCGCGGCACCGGCGTCAGCGTGATCGATTTTCGTCCGGGCGACTACCACACCTCTTTCAACCAAGCTATGCTTCGACCTTCCGCTTCGGCTCCCGAACCCGCGGCCCGCGTCTGGCGGCGACTGGAGGACCATCTTCGCACCGCGCCGGCGCCGGCCCGCGCCGCCGCCGACCTTCGCCGGGCCCTGCAGCGCCGCCGTCACGGTACGGTCCGCTCCGGCGCGTTTTTTCAGGCCCGGCTGGCTCCGCTCCTCGCCCGGCTGGCTCCGCTGGCGCTGCGCAGGGCCGCGCTGCAGGCTTACTACGGGATTCGCTGAGCGTGTCCGAACTTCGCATTCTCGTCCTCACTTCGAGCACCGGCGGCGGCCATGACGCCCGGGCCGAGGCCTTCGCCGAATGGTGTTTCCAGCTTTACCGTCACAAGGTGGATGTCCGCATCGAGCAGATGCTGGAAAAATCGTCCGTCCTCAACCGGGCCGGAGTCGACTTCTACAACTGGATCCAGCGCCGGCTTCCCGCTCTGCACACCCTTTATTACGCCGTCATCGAGGGTCTCAGTATTCTCAACCGCCGCAGCGTCGTCTTCGGCCGGGCTTATTACGAGAAAGTGCTGCGCGAATATCGCCCGCATCTCGTCTTCAGCGTGCACGACTGCCTCAACCGCGGTTATTTCCAGCTGGCGCGGAAAATCCTCGGGCCGGAAAAAGTCCGCTGCGCCACCTATTGCGGGGAGTTTTCCGGCGGCTGGGGCTATTCGATCAACTGGATCGAGCCGAGCGTGGATCTTTACCTTTCCCGTACCCCGACGGCGCGCGATTATGCGGTGAAAAAGGGCCTCTCGCCCGAACGCTGCCGCGTGCGGGGCCATCTCATGCGTCCCCGCGCCCACCTCGAAGTGCTGCCCGGCTCGGCGGAGCGCGCGGCGTTTCGCACCAAAAAGCTCGGCCT
>Ga0070741_10011430_pt1 | contig 16401 bp, 12 predicted proteins | sample Coa_R1_4_FD_66440 | JGI IMG/M metagenome (GOLD analysis project Ga0070741, IMG submission 66440) | Surface soil microbial communities from Centralia Pennsylvania, which are recovering from an underground coalmine fire - Coalmine... | ecosystem: Environmental > Terrestrial > Soil > Unclassified ...
GAGAACGGTCAGGGGAACCTGACGGTCAACAGTCGCCTCGACGCGCGCGGCGGCGACTGCAACATGACCATCGGCTGCGGTGTGGGCGGCGACATCGAGCTCGGCGGATGCAACGTGACGGTGAACGCGACGGGCAGCATCCTCGACGGCGGGCCGGCCGGCGGCATCGTCGTCCTCACCGCCCGGGAGCAGCTGACGGTCTCCGGTCCGGTGAACTCGGCGAGGACCGATACGACGATGACCGAGGGCCAGAACACCTTCATCCATCCCAGCCGGAAAGCCGCCGTCATCACGGGCGCGGTCACACCACCTCCCACCAACAGCTCGCTCGCGACCTGCAGCCTGGTCGTCCAGACGAACTGCCTCGTGCCGTGCCCGACCTGCGGGAACGGGATCGTCGAGTACCCGGAGACGTGCGACAACAACGTCGGCACGCCGGCCAGCTGCGACGGGTGCTCCGAGTCGTGTCAGCTCGAGAACTGCAACGACAACAACCCCTGCACGGCCGACACGTGCAGCCCGACGCTCGGCTGCCTGCACACGCCGGTCGCGGACAACACGTCGTGCGACGACGGCAACGTGTGCAACGGGTCGGACGTGTGCCGCTTCGGCACCTGCCAGCACGGCACCGCGCCGAACTGCGCCGATACGAACCCGTGCACGACCGATACGTGCGTTCCGGGGGTCGGCTGCCAGCACCTCCCGAGCGTCGGCGCGGCGTGCAACGACGGCAACGCCTGCACGCTGAGCGACACGTGCAACGCCTCGGGGACCTGCGTCGGCGGTCCGGCGCGCGTCTGCAACGACAACAACGAATGTACGAACGACACCTGCAACCCCGCGAGCGGGTGTGTCTTCACGAACCGCAGCGGGACGTGCACCGACGACGGGCTCCCGTGCACGCGCGACGTCTGCGCGCTCGGCATCTGCACGCATCCGCCGTCCGCCGAAGGCGCCGCGTGCTCCGACAACGATCCGTGCACGACCGGCGAGAAGTGCACGAGCGGCAGCTGCACGGGCGGAACGCCGACGAACTGCGACGACTCGAACCCCTGCACCAGCGACTCGTGCGTGACGGGTGTCGGCTGCCAGCACACGGCGCTCGTCGGCAACACCTGCAGCGACGGGAACGCCTGCACGACGGGCGAGACGTGCGACGCGCTCGGCCACTGTCAGGGCGGCACCGCGATCGTCTGCAACGACGGCAACGAGTGCACGACCGACAGCTGCAACCCGGCGACCGGCTGCGTGTTCGTCGCACGCACCGGCACGTGCACCGACGACGGAAACCAGTGCACCGACGACGTGTGTGCGGGAACGGCGTGCACGCACCCGGCGAAGCCGAACAACACGCCGTGCAACGACGGCTTCTTCTGTACCGTGAACGACGCATGCCAAGGCGGCACGTGCGGGGGCACCCCGCGCAATTGCGCCGACAGCGACGGATGCACGCAGGACTCCTGCGACGAGGGGACGCAAGCGTGCGTCCACCAGAACCAGACCGGCTGTACGACCACGACCACGGTGACGACGACCACGACGACGTCGACGAGCACGTCCACCTCGACCGCCACGTCGTCGTCCAGCTCGACGTCGACCAGCACGTCGACGTCCACGAGCACGTCGACGTCGACCACGACGCTGCCCACGACGTGCGCGCCGACGCCGGCCACCGGCTGCCGCCCTGCCGGGGCGTTCTCGCTGCAGGTGAAGGACAACCCCGACGACGCGAAGGATCAGTTCGCGTGGAAGTGGAGCAAGGGTGCGGCCACGACGCTCGGCGACTTCCGGAATCCGGTCTCCGGGTCGAATTCGTACCGCATCTGCCTGTACGACGCGTCCGGCAGGAGTCAGCCGATCATGCTGATGAACGTCCCGTCCGGCGGCACGTGCGCCGGGAAGCCGTGCTGGAAGGTGAGCGGTCCGGCCGGTTACTCGTACGGGAACAAGGCGGGCACGCCGAACGGCATCACTCGCCTCAAGCTGAAAGCGGGCCCCGCCGCGAAGTCGAGCATCCAGGCGAAGGGGAAGGGCGTGAACCTCCCGCTCCCGACCCTCGGGCTGACGCTCCCCGCGACCGTCCAGCTCGTGATCAGCGATCCGACGGCGCCGTGCTTCCAGGCGACGTACACGCACGCGACGAAGAACACCCCGGCGGCGTTCGGCGCGAAGGGCCCGTAGCAGAGCGACACGCGGCGATCGGCGCACGTGCGCCGATCGCCGGAGCGCAGGACTCGCGCCTCCGTCAGCAGTCGCCGGGCGACGTGCGGCAACGCCTGAGAGGTCGCGCGATGCCGTCAGGACGCGCGCGCTTCGCGCGACCGGCCGGTCGACGGCCGGTAAAAGCTCCGCGCCACCTGACGCTTCAGCCGCGCCACGAGATCGTCCTGGGTCGCCTTCATGCCGCCGGCGACCCAATCCGCCAACAGGACCTGATCCATGACCGAGAAGAGCCGCGCGAGGTAGCCGGGATCTTCGTCGACGAACACGCCTTCGGCGATACCGCGCCGGAAGATGTCCGCCTGGAGCTCGTGGACGTCCTGTGAGTGCTGCAGCCGCACATCCGTCCCCGCCAACGGGCTGAGCGCCCACGACGCTCCCGAGCGGAGGTGCATCCGAAGAAAGCCGGGGTGCGCGACGAAGTAGTCGATGTAGACCTCGATCAGGGCGTCGAGGGTCTCCCGGGCGGGAGCTTTCCGAGCCACGACACCGCGCGCGAGCGTGCCGAGCTCGGCGCCCCGCTCCTCCAGAATCGCCCGGTAGAGGTCCGCCTTGCTCGGAAAGATGGCGTAGATCGTCCCCATCGAAAGCCCGACGAGCTTCGAGATGTCCTGGAGCTTCGCGCTCTCGAAGCCCCGCTCCGCGAACACGCGCTCGGCGGCCTCGAAGATGTGCTGCCGGTACACGTCGTTCCGCGCCCGGCGCGCCTCGTCGCGGGGTCGCCGCACGTTTCGACCCTTATCATTCGAAAAAACAGTTGACAAGTCGAAATTCCGAATGGTAGTTCGGAGTCTCGAATTCAGCCCGAGAGGAGGCCGCCATGGAGTTCGGGATCTTCTCCCAGATGCACGTCCCGCCGTGGGACGACGAGCACTCGCGTTATCTCCGCGAGATCGAGGTCGCGCTCGCCGTCGAGGCGGCCGGCTTCAAGTACGACTGGTCGCCCGAGCACCACTTCCTGCAGTACTACTCGCACCAGCCGGCGCCCGAGGTCTTCCTCTCCTGGGTCGCCGCGCGGACGAAGCGCATCCACGTCGGTACGGCGATCACCAACATCACGGCGAAGGTGAACCACCCCGCGCGCGTCGCCGAGCGGATCGCCGTGATGGACCACCTTTCCGAGGGGCGCGTCGAGTTCGGCACCGGCCGCGGGTCGTCGTCGGCCGAGTGGGCCGGCTTCGACATCCCGTCGGCCGCCGAGACGAAGCCGATGTGGCGCGAGTCGCTCGAGCAGATCCCGCGCATGTGGGCCGACGAGCCGTACGCGCACGACGGAAAGTACTTCCGCATGCCGGAACGGAACGTCCTCCCGAAGCCGTACTCGAAGCCCCATCCGCCGATGTGGGTGGCGTGCTCGAGCCCTCCGACGTTCGTCGAGGCCGGGGAGCTCGGCCTCGGTTCGCTGTGCTTCACGTTCGGCACCCCGGCGGAGATCGCCGACCAGGTGCGTGCCTACAAGGAAGCGGTCGCGCGCTGCCAGAAGCCGATCGGCGCGTACGTCAACAACAACATCGCGGTCACGACGAACATGTTCTGCCTCGAGGACGGCGACAAGGCGCGCGCGCTCTACTCGAAGGCGCGCGTCGAGGCGTTCACGGAATACTTCTTCGGCTGGCTCGACTCGATCCCGCGCCCGAAGGGGCTGCCGCCGACGGGTCCGGTGAAACTCCCACCGATCACGCCCGAGGCCCTGAAGGCGGGGCTCGCCGCCGGCGGCCGCCAGGTCGGATCGCCGGAGGAGATCATCGAGGTCATCAAGATGTACGAGGCGCTCGGCGTCGATCAGCTCATCTACGCGCCCTTGACCCTCACCCTGGACCAGAAGTACGTGCTCGAATCGATCGAGACCTTCGGCAAGCACGTGCTCCCGAAGTTCGACAAGGACCCCGTGCACTCGACGACCCGCCAGCGGGAAGCCGCGCTGAAAGCCAAGGCAGCCTGAGGGCGGATGGACGTTCCGGTCTTCGACCGCGTGCTGATCGGCGGGGAGTGGGTGCGCGCCGCGAACGGCACCTACCCGATCGTGAATCCCGCGACCGAGGAGCCGGCGGGACACGCACCGGATTGCTCCGTCGATCAGGTTCGAGCCGCCGCGCGCGCCGCGCGCCACGCGTTCGATCACGGCCCGTGGCCGCGCATGAGCGCGAAGGAGCGCGCGGCGCTTCTCGCCGAAGCGGCCGAACGCTTCAAGCGCGAAATGGGCGGCCTCGTCGAGCTGACGATCGCCGAGACGGGCGCCGTGCGGCCGGTCGCCGAGTCGCAGCAGGTCGGCGCGGTCCCGCTCCGCTTGGCGCGAGCGGCCGAGCTCGCGACGGCGCTCGCCGACGAGGAGCTGCCGGCACGCGGCGCCGTCCGCGGCATGGTCGTCCGCGAGCCGATCGGCGTCGTCGCGACCATCACGCCCTTCAACTTCCCGATGACGAACTGCGCCGGGAAGATCGGGCCGGCGCTCGCGTGCGGCAACACGGTCGTCGTGAAGCCGGCACCCGTCGACCCGCTGGGCATCGCCGAGCTCTGCCGGATCGTCGGCGCCGTGCTCCCGCCCGGCGTCCTCAACTTCGTCTGCGGCCAGGGACCGGAGGTCGGCGAGGCGCTCGTCCTCGCGCCCGAGGTCGACATGGTCTCGTTCACCGGGAGCTCGGCCGTCGGCTCGCGCATCCAGGAGGCGGTCGCCCCGCGCATGACGCGCGTCCTCCTCGAGCTCGGCGGCAAGTCGCCGAGCATCGTCTTCGCGGACGCCGATCCGGCAAAGGCGCTCGCCGGTGCGATGCAAGTGTGGACGTTCCACGCGGGACAGATCTGCATCGCGGGCACGCGCGTCCTCGTCGAGGAGTCGATCTACGATGACTTCACGCGACGGCTGGCCGACGCCGGGCCGCGGCTCGAGATCGGCGACCCGCGCGAGCAAGGCGTCGTCGTCGGACCGCTCGTCTCGGCGGCGCAGCGCGCGCGCGTCGAGCGCTACATCGCGCAGGGCCTCGCCGAAGGCGCGCGCCTCGCGTGCGGCGGCAAGCGTCCTGCGCATCTCGCGCGCGGCTACTACGTCGAGCCGACGCTCTTCACCGGCGTCCGCAACGACATGGCCATCGCGCGCGAGGAGATCTTCGGCCCGGTCATCAGCGCGATTCCGTTTCGTGACGAGGCGGAGGCGATCGCGCTCGCGAACGACTCCGACTACGGCCTCTACGGTTACGTCTGGACCGGCGACGCCGCGCGCGGGCTTCGCGTCGCGCGTGCGCTCCGCACCGGGACGGTGCAGGTGAACGGCAGCCCGCTCAACCCCGACGCGCCCTTCGGCGGCTACAAGCTCTCGGGCATCGGACGCGACGGCGGACGCTGGGTGCTCGACGCGTACAGCGAGCTCAAGTCGATCGGCTGGACGGCGTGAGGAGACACGCATGAGCTTCGACACGATCCTCAAGGGCGGCACGGTGGTGGACGGCTCAGGCCTCCCGAAGCGGAAGGCCGACGTCGGCATCAAGGACGGGCTGATCACCGACATCGGGCGCCTCTCCGGTGCGAAGAAGACGATCGACGCCGACGGCCTCGTCGTCATGCCCGGGATCGTCGATGTCCACACGCATTACGACCCGCAGCTGAGCTTCGAGCCGTTCGCGACCTCTTCGTGCTTCCACGGCGTCACGTCGGTCGTCGCGGGGAACTGCGGCTACTCGATCGCACCGTGCCGTCCGACGGATCACGAGTGGCTCGCGACGCTCTTCGCGAAGGTCGAGGGTATGACGCCGAGCGTGCTCCGCGAGGGGCTTCCGTGGGACTGGGAGAGCTTCCCGTCCTTCCTCGACGCGCTCGATCGCCGGCTCGGGATCAACGCCGCGATCTACGTCGGCCACTCGGCGCTCCGCCGCTTCGTCATGGGCGACGCGGCGTCGGAGCGGGCCGCGACCCCCGACGAGATCGAGCGCCTCCGCGGGCTCGTCCGCGAGGCGATGGCGGCGGGCGCGGCCGGCTTCTCGTCCTCGCACGCGCCGACGCACACCGATCACCTCGGGCGGCCGGTCCCGTCGCGGCACGCGTACTTCGACGAGGTAGCGCTGCTCGCCGAGACGGCGGGCGAGGGTGGCGCCGGATCGATCGCGTTCCTCGCCGAGAGCGCCGTCCAGGGCTACGACGCGAAGGACCGCGAGCGGCTCGTGGAGCTCGCGCACCGGTCCGGGCTCCCGGTCGTCGTGCAGGGCATGGGCTTCCGCCCCGGCGCACGCGAGCGATGGGACGATCAGGTCGGGTTTCTTTCGTCGGCACGTGACCGCGGCGCGGCGATCTATTCGATGCTCCGGACGCAGCCCTTCATGCGGCCGTTCAACTGGCGCCGTGGCACGTCGCTCTTCGACGGCGTCTTCCACTGGCGGGATCTTTCGGAGCTGTCGGTGGAGGATCGCCTCGTACGCCTCCGCGACCCGAGCTTCCGCGAGAAGCTCCGCTTCGGCCTCGACCATCCGAACACCGACAGCAAGCAGGGCTCGACACTTCCGCCGCCGGCGATGAGCCGCGTGTTCGTCGATCGCTCGACGGCGGATCCCGGCGCCGTCGGGAAGAGCGTCGCGCAGCTGGCGGAGGAGCGGAAGGTTCACGCCGCCGACATCGTGTGCGAGCTCGCCGCCGCCGACCGGCTCGAGACGCAGTTCCTCTGGAACAGCGAGAGCCCGCAGTGGCTCGAGGCGAACGCCGAGTCGCAGCGGAACGTTCACATGATCGTCGGGACGGGCGACGGCGGCGCGCACGCCGATCGCGACGACGGCGCGGAGTGGTCGACGTACTACCTCCGCTCGTGGCTCCTCGACCGGAAGCTCTTCTCGCTCGAGGAGGGCGTCCGGCGGATCACGCATCTTCCCGCGATGATCACCGGCATCAAGGGACGCGGCCTCCTCGCCCGCGGCTACGCCGCCGACGTCCTCGTCTTCGATCCGGCGCGCATCGGCCTCGGGAAGAAGCAGCTCGTGAAGGACATGCCGGGTGGCGAGGAGCGCTGGCAGGTGATGCCCGAGGGCGTCGTCCGCGTGCTCGTGAACGGCGAGACGATCGTCGAGGACGGCCGCCTCACCGGCGCGCGCGCCGGGCGGGTGCTCCGGATCGGGAATCCGGGCGCATGAAGGCGGCGGTCTTCCACGGCGCCGGGCGTCCGGTCGCGATCGAGGACGTTCGCGTCCGTGACCCCGAGCCCGGCGAGGTCCGGGTCACGATCAAAGCGGCGGGGCTCTGCCACTCGGATCTCAGCGTGATCGACGGCTCGATCCCCTACCCCACCCCCGTCGTCCTCGGCCACGAGGGTGCGGGCATCGTCGAGGCGATCGGCGGGGGTGTTCGCGGCGTGAAGGAAGGCGACGCCGTCGTCCTCTCGACGCTCGCGCACTGCGGACGCTGCACCGCGTGCGAGGTCGGACGGCCGACGGAATGCCGGAACGCGCCGAACCCGAAGGAGACCCTGCCCTTCACCGTCGGCGGGAAGCCGGCGTACCAGTTCGCGAACGCGTCGGCGTTCGTCGAGCGGACGGTCGTCCGCGAGCAGTGCGCGATCCCGATCGACACGCGGGTGCCGTTCGACCGCGCGGCGCTGATCGGCTGCGGTATCATGACCGGGGTCGGCGCGGTACTGAATCGAGCCCGCGTCGAGACAGGCGCCAGCATGGCGGTCTTCGGCCTCGGCGGCATCGGCCTCAGCTGCGTGCAGGGCGGCGTGCTCGCGGGCGCGGCGCGCATCATCGCCGTCGACGTCGTCCCCGCGAAGCTGGAGCTCGCGCGCCAGCTCGGCGCGACACACACGATCGACGCCTCGAAGGAGGATCCGGTCGCCGCCATCCGCGATCTCACGCGCGGCGGAGCCGACTATACCTTCGAGGCGGTCGGGAACTTGAACGTGATCCGCCAGGCGCTGGAGGCGCTCGGCGCGGGCGGGACGCTCACCATCGTCGGCGTGCCGAAGCTCGGCTCGAAGCTCGACTTCGTGGTCCACGCGCTCTACCAGAACAAGGCGATCCTCGGCTGCCGCTACGGGACGGCGCGTCCGCGCCGCGACTTCCCGATGCTCGCCGACCTCTACCTCGGCGGACGGCTCAAGATCGACGAGCTGATCACGCGTCGCTACGCGCTCGACGAGTTCCCCGCGGCGATCGATGACCTGACCCGCGGCAGCCTCGCCCGCGGCGTCTTCTCCCTGGAGGGAGGGGCTCATGGGTAAGTACGGCCATTTCGTCATCGACGCCGACGGCCACGGCGGCGAACCCGCCGACTGGCAGGACCGGCTGCCGTCGCACCTCCAGTCGCACATGGCGGCGCGGCGCGAGCGCATCAAGAAGCAGTTCGCGAACCTCGTCGGCATCGGCGTGACGCAGACGAAGGGCACGGCGCGGACGGACATGAAGGCGCGCGCCGGGATGACCGACCCGAAGGTCCGCCTCGAGGACATGGACCTCGAGGGCATCGACGTGACCGTCATGTTCCCCGGCGGCGCGGGCGAGGAGTGGGCGGGCCTCGACCGCGACTTCGCGATCGGCCTCTGCCGCACGCTGAACGAGGCGCGCGCGGAGTTCTGTCGCTACGAGCCGAAGCGGCTCAAGTCGGTCGCGAAGCTGCCGATGATCGAACCCGAGGCCGCCGCTGCCGAGCTCCGCCGCGCGGTCACCGAGCTCGGCATGGTCGGCATGGTGACCCCGCAGCACATCCGCGACAAGAACCTCGATCATCCGAGCTTCGACGTGGTGTGGAAGACCGCCGAGGAGCTCGGCGTCGCCGTCTGCGTCCACGGCGGCGGCCAGGCGATCGACCAGGTGCCGATCGGCGTCGATCGCTACAAGACGCGTCTCGAGATGCACGCGATGACCCATCCCGTCGGCCAGATGCTCGCCGTCATGGCGTTCACGGTGGGCGGCATCCTGCATCGCTTCCCGAAGCTCCGGGTCGCGTTCCTCGAGGCGGGCGTCGGCTGGCTGCCCTTCTGGCTCGAGCGCCTCGACGAGCACTGGGAGCTGACGCCCGAGCAGGCGCCGGCGATCGACCGCAAGCCGAGCGAGTACTTCCTCTCGGGCCGCTGCTTCATCGGCGCGGACCCCGACGAGCACGGCGTCGCGCACGTCGCCAATACGCTCGGGGACGGCGTGCTGCTCTATGCGTCCGACTACTATCACTGGGACTGCAAGTTCCCGGAGACGGTCAAGATCATCGCCGAGCGCACCGACCTGTCAGAGGCCGCGAAGCGGCACATCTTCACGGACAACCCGCGCCGGCTGTACGCTCTCTGACGATCGCCGCCTGGGCGCAGCGTCAGTTGGCGGGCGCGCCCTGCGCGATCCAGGTGGTGATCGTCGTCAGCTCCTCGTCCGTGAGCGGGTTCCCGGGCGGCATGCGGGAGCCGACGAAGCACGGTCCCGAGCCCTCGAGCTTCGTGTGGACGTAGCTTCGCGCGGGCAGCCCCGGTGCGACGAGCATCAGGCCGGCGCATTCCGTGCTCGGGGCACCCACCATCGCCGCGTACGTTCCCGGCTCGCGGAGGTTGAGGCCCTGCGCCGGCGCCGGACCGCCGTGGCAGGGGGCACATCGGCGGAGGATCGGCTGCACGTCGGCCGAAAAGCGGACGTTCGGGTCGGCACCGTCGTCCGAGCACTCGCAACGATTCGTACAGTGCCGGCCAGCGGCACAGTCGACGCCGTCCTCGCCGACGATCTCGAGCTCGCGCCCGGTGAGGCTCACGATGCCCGACGCCCGCTCCGCGGCGTCGTCGGCGCTGGTCGTGACGCGAACTTCGACCGTCACCCGTTCCCCCGGAACCGTCGTCGACGAGGTCGTGGACGCGATGGTCGTTGACGTCGAGGTCGTGGTGGTCGAGCTCTCGAACCCGGTCGTGGTCGTCGTATCTGCGGTCGTGGTGGTGGTGGTGGTGCCGATCGGCGGCATGGCGTAGGTGAGCTCGAGGCGCGATGCCCCGGCGGGATTGCCATCGAACGCGTCGGCGACGCGCTGCCCGGTACCGGTCACGATCAACGCGAGCGAATTCCCAGGCGTCCACCCCGCCCCATCGACGATCTCCTGGACGACGGCGGTCAGATCCGGGGTCCGCTGGTCCGGTCCCGCCACCCCGGCGGCCGGCCATGGCGGCGGCGTCCAGTCGACGGCGGCCGCCGTCCTGGTCCGCCGCGAGAGGTCCTCGCTGACCGCGGCAAAGGGAGCAGCGTCCTCGGCCAGCTCCCCTTCGATCCGCAAGCTCGTCGCCGACGTGCTCTTTGTCTGGGCGCGAAACTGGAGGTGAGCGTCCAGGATCGTGGCGCCTCGGGGCACGGGGACGTCGACGAAGCGTATCCCGACGATCCGCGGACCGCTGTCCTCGCCGAGCTCCAGGTCATCGCTCGTGAGACTGACGTTGCCTGCGGCGTGCTGCTCGGCGTCGTCTGCGCCCGATGCGACGGCGAGCGCAACCGTGGTCGGGTCCGCGGTCGTGGCGCTCGCGGAGACGGCCCTGCTCGTGGCGCTCGACGCCCCCGCGGTCGCGGGCGCGATGTACTCAACGTGGAGGAGCGGCGCGCCGTCGGCGTCGCCGTCGTACGCGAAGGCGACCCGAACCCCGCTGCCGCTGACGACGAAGGCGATGGCATTTCCGGATGCCCACTCCGGCTGGTCGACGACCTCCTGGATCAGCGCGGCGATGTCCGGCGTCCGCTCGTCCGGGCCCGCGATCCCGGGCATCGTCCACTCGCCGGGGGACCAGGCGATCGCCGCCGCCGTACGCGGCCGGCCCGTCACGTCGCGGAACATGCCCGTGATGGGGGACGCGTCGCCGCTGCGGTCTGCCTCGATGCGGAGCGCGGCCGGGGCCGCACCCGCCTCGGCCGCGCGGAACTGCAGGTACGCCGAGAGCACGACGGAACCCGGAGGAACGGTGAGCCCCGGAAACCGGAGACCGATCGCCGTGATCCGATCTTCGCACTGCTCGCTCGCCTTCGTGTCGAGTACGCCATCGCCGCAGGTGGAGCGCACCGCCGAGAACGCGCGACGGAGCCGGGGCCGGCGCGTCGTGAGCGTCCCCGTGATCGTCCTGCACTGCGCGTCCATCACCGCCCGGAGCCGGCTCGGGCCGGCAAACGCGGCGCAGCGGCGCCAGTTCACCTTCACGCTGATCTTTCCCCGACGAGATCGCACGCTCCCCGGCGTGGCCCGACACGCGGTCCCGAGCGCGATCCGATTGCCCTGGATGACGAGCGCGTCGAGCCCGGCCGCATCCCCGAGAAGCGGTTCCGGACCGACGAGAAAACGGCCGTCGGCGCACGAGCGCGCGGCGGCCGTCCGGGGTGGAGCGATCCCGAACTGCAGCAGTCCGGCTCCGAGGACCGCCACTAACCACACGCGACGTCTCATCGTGAACGAGGTCGCCCCAGTGAGCCGATTGCTTTCATGCTAGCTGCCCGCCGCACGATCTCGCGTCGCGGCGCACTCTGTCAACGAAAAAGCAGCCGCCGCGCGCTCCGATGCTTCAGTCCCTACGGCAGCTGCGACGTTCCCCTCTCAAACCGCACGCCCGATGCTGTGCGGCCTGCGATGAGAGGGCGCGTCGACCCGACACCTTGACGGACCATCCCACAGCCTCTAGGCGTGCGGAGATGCCCGTCGACCTGCCGGCGCTTCTCGACCCCTCGCACACCGCGCTCCTCATGATGGAATGCCAGGAAGGCGTCATCGGCGAGGCGGGCACGCTCGGCGCGCTCGCCGACGCCGCCCGCCGTCATCGGACCGTGGACCACATCGCGGGGCTCCTGACGGCGGCGCGTCGGGTGCGCATCCCCATCTTCCACTGCACGATGTCGCGCCGTGCGGACGGCGGGGGTGCCGCGCGGAACTGTCTGCTCCTCGCCGCCACCGCGCGCCGCGGACCGGGTCTCCTTCCCGGCTCGCGCGAGCACGCGGTCGTCGTCCCCCTCGCACCGGAGCCCGGCGACTACGTCGTAACGCGGCTCCACGGCGTGACTCCATTCCACGGCACGGAGCTCGATCCGATCCTCAGGAACCTCGGCGTTCGGACCGTGGTTGCGAGCGGCGTCTCCGTGAACCTCGGGATCATCGGTCTCACGATCGAAGCGGTGAACGCCGGCTATCAGGTCGTCCTGCCCCGCGACGCGGTGGCCGGGACGCCGGACGACTACGTGGACGCCGTCTTCGAGCATACCCTCCGGCTCCTCGCGACGGTGACGCGCGTCGATGCGGTCGTCGCGGCGTGGAACGAGCGGAGCACCGCGCCACCGCCCGACCGCTGACGTTGGGGCTCACTCCGGATCCGCGACGACTCTTCACCGAGCGGCACGGCAGCTACGCGCGCTTCATCCGACTCGTCCGCTACCCCCAGGGCCTCCGCGCCTTCTTTCTCCGCTCGCCGCTGCTGCGCGCGGGGCTGCGCGTTCTCGATGCCGGGTGCGGGACCGGCGTCGTGACCGTGGCGCTGTACGAGGCGCTCCGGCGCCGAGAATTCGCGCCGGGCGTCCTCCAAGGCTTCGACCTGACGCCGGCGATGCTCGACCGCTTCCGCGCCGACCTCCGGCGTCGGGCCGTCGACGGTGTGGAGCTCGTGCAGGCCGACGTGCTCCAGCCGGAGTCCCTGCCCGCAGCATGGACGACCTACGACCTGATCGTCACCGCGTCGATGCTCGAGTACGTGCCGCGAGAGCGATTCGTGGACGCGCTCGCCGGCCTGCGCGCCCGCCTCGCAGGCAACGGCGCGATGATCCTGTTCATCACGCGCCGCAATCCGTTGACCCGTCTCCTGATCGGCCGCTGGTGGGCGTCGAACCTCTATACGGCGGCGGACCTGTCCGACGCGTTTCGGCGCGCCGGCTTCTCCACGTTCACGCCGCGGCGCTTTCCGCCGGGGGCGCGGCACCTCGCCGTGTGGGGACACGTCGTCGAGGCGCGGCGGTGACCTCTTCCTCGGCTGGACCGTCACGTTCGCCGTCGATCGCCGTTCGCGTGACGGATGTCGCCTCCGAAGGCGCGATATCACTGGCCGTGGCCGCGGCATGTGCGTTGCTACTTCCCGCCGACGCTGCCGGACGACCGGCAGCATCACGGAGGGACGATGGGGAGAATGCTTCTCGCTCTCGGAGCGATCGTGATCGCGGCCGCCGTGCGCACGAACACGGCGGCCGCTGCGAGCTGCCAAGCGGTCTGCACCTCGGCGAAGGCGATGTGTATCCGCGCCGCGGCGACGGAGCTGAAGTCGTGTCGGATCGCATCACGACACGCGCCCGGACGTCGCGCGGCGGTGCGGGCCTGCCGCGGAACCTTCCACCCCGAGCAGCAGGAGTGCGTCGCCGATCTTCGCGACTGCGTTCACGGCTGCAACGCACCGCCGGCGGCGGGGTCGTGCGAGGGCGATTGCTCGGACGCGGGACAGGCGTGCGTCGCGGGCGTCGTCGCCGACGTCCGGTTCTGCGCCGCGGATTGTTCCAGCGGGCCGGATCGGCTCCAGTGTCTCGGCGATTGTCTGTCGGACGCACGACCCGGACTCGACGACTGCAAAGTGAGCCTCGCGTCCTGTCGGCAGGACTGCGGGACGCCCCCGCCGCCCGACACCTGTCCGGCGAGCTGCGCCGCCGATGCGCGCGCCTGTAGACAGCAGGCGGTCACGGACTTCCGATCGTGCGTCCAGGACTGCGGAAGCGGTTCGGGTCGTCGGGACTGCGAGGGAGACTGCGCCAGCACGGCCCGCAGCGACGTCGCCGACTGTCAATCGTCGCTCCAAGACTGTCTCGACGGCTGCGGCGACGACGGGTCGCCGAGCGGCGCGTTCCTCGATCTGCCCTAACGCCGGATGATGCGGGCCGCGCCGGGGGGCGCGGCCCCGCTTTACTTCGCTCCGCGCAGCGCTTCGAGCACCTGCGCGGGATGCTTCGCCGCATCCGCGACCCGCGCCCAGTGCTTGCGGACCTTCCCGTCTGGTCCGATCCACACCGTGGAGCGGATGACCCCGACGGTTTTCTTCCCGTACATCATCTTCTCGCCGTAGGCACCGTAGGTCTTCATGACCTTCCGGTCGGGATCGGAGAGGAGCGGGAACGGCAGCTTGTACTTCGCCGTGAACTTCCGATGTGACTCCGGCCCGTCCGCGGAGACGCCGAGGACGACCGCGTTCAGCTTCCCGATCTCCTTCCACTCGTCGCGGAAGCCGCATGCCTCCTTCGTGCACCCGGGCGTGTCGTCCTTCGGATAGAAGTAGAGCACGACGTTCTTCCCGGACAGCTCGGCGAGGGACACGGTGCGCCCCTCGCCATCCTGCAGGTGGAACGACGGCGCGGCCTTGCCTTCCTGGATCGCCATGCGCGAAAAGTGGCCGCCGAGGACGATCATGTCAACTCGCTTCGACGGGCGAACGGTCTGGATCACGGGTGCGGGCTCGGGGCTCGCCCGCGCCACCGCGAAGCTCTTCGCGGCGGAGGGGGCCCACGTGTTCGCGGTCGACGTCAACGCAGGCGGGCTCGACGAAACGATTGCCGCGATCCGCGCGAGCGGCGGCACGGCGGAGGGCGAACCATGCGACGTGACGGACGCGCGTACCGTCCGGGCGGCGATCGCGCACGCGGTGGAACGCTTCGGCGGCATCAACGTCCTCGTGAACGCGGCGGGCGTCGGCCGGGCCGCCCGCTTCGAGGAGATCCCGGAGGACGAGTGGCAGCGCGTCCTCGCCGTCAACCTGACCGGCGCCTTCAACACGATGCAGGCGGCGCTACCGCATCTCCTCGCGCGGCGCGGGAACAACGTCGTGAACGTCGCGTCCACCGCCGGAATGCGCGGGCAGGCGTACGCCGCGCACTACGCCGCGTCGAAGGCGGCGCTGATCAACCTGACCCGGACGTTCGCCCTCGAATTCGTGAGCCGTGGCCTCCGCGCCAACTGCGTCGCGCCGGCGGGCATCGTGTCGCCCTTCATCCAAAACTTCATTCCGCGCCCGGATTTCGAGCCGTCGCTAGTCGCCTACTACTCGCCGCCCGTTCCGCATCAGATGTCGACGGCCGAGGACATGGCGAAGACGATCGCGTTCCTCGCTTCCGACGACGTCCCGATGGTCACCGGCGCCACGCTCGTCGCCGACTGGGGAACGCTCGCGTAGTGGCGGGACTCCTCGAAGCGCTGGCCCGGAACGTCGCCGACCGCGGCGCGCATCCCTTCGTCCTCCACGCCGGCCGGTGCGTCACGTATCGGGAGCTGGACGTGCTCGCGAATCGCGCCGCGCACGCGCTGCGCGCGCGGGGCGTCGACAAGGGCGACCGCGTGACGCTCGCGTTCGACAACTCGGTCGAATACCTGGTCGCCGCGTTCGGCGTGCTGAAAGCCGGCGGCGTGCTGAATCCGGTGAACCCGGCGCTCGGCGCCGGCGAGCTGCGCTACATCCTGTCGCACGCGGACCCGCGCGTGCTGGTGACAGATGTCACGAGCCTGCCGGCTCCCGACGGCTGCGTCGTCGTTCGCCCGGACACGCTCGAGGGCCACTACCCCGACACGCCGCCCGACGTGACGGTCGGGCCGGACGACGCGTCGTCGCTGCTCTATACGTCGGGAACGACGGGCAATCCGAAGGGCGTGCTCTTCACCCACGGGGGCACGGGCGTCGGCGGACACCACTTCATCGCGGCGCTCGGCTTGACGCCCGACGACACGATCCTCGCCGTCACGCCGCTCTTCCACGGAAACGCCTGGGGGGCGGTGCAGACCGCGCTGCACGCGGGCGGCACGGTCGCCTTTCCGGTCCGCTTCCACGCCTCGGAGTTCTGGCCGCTCGTCCACGAGACGGGCGCGACGGTGTTGTTCACGCTCGGGACGATCCTCGCCATGCTGGCCGCGCGTGAACCCGCTCCGCTCGAGCGAACGAGCAGACTGCGCGTCATCCTCGGCCTCGGTGCGGCCCCAATCCGCGACGAGATCATCCGGCGATTCGGCGTCGCGCACGTCGCGGAATGCTTCGGTTCGACCGATGCCGGGGTCGTAACGATCACGCCGCTCGGCGCCGCCTGGCGACGCGGTTCCTGCGGCCCGGCGGTCCCGGGTGTCGAGCTCGGGATACTCGACGACGAGGGTCGCCGGCTCGGCCCCCGCACGACGGGCGAGATCGCGGTCCGTTCTCCCGCGCGCATGGCGGCCTATTTCCGCGAACCCGAGCAGACGGCCGCGGCCTTTCGCGACGGCTGGTTCCTC
>Ga0070741_10011431_pt1 | contig 16400 bp, 16 predicted proteins | sample Coa_R1_4_FD_66440 | JGI IMG/M metagenome (GOLD analysis project Ga0070741, IMG submission 66440) | Surface soil microbial communities from Centralia Pennsylvania, which are recovering from an underground coalmine fire - Coalmine... | ecosystem: Environmental > Terrestrial > Soil > Unclassified ...
CGCGTAACAACGCGATGCTCCTGCGGAAACAGTCGGCCGGTAGGATGTCGGCATGCATTTCGTTGAGGCCGCGGAGGTTCCTGACACCGGTCAGAGTGCCTCTTACCCAAAGTCTTCTCGGTGGCAGGATCAGCTGATCCGGCGGCTTTTTGTTGCACGCCTAAAGGCGTAAAGGCTGCGGACAAGATGCTTCGCATTGCAAACAACTTGCAGCGTGAATAGCGCCGCACGAGCCGGAGCAGCGTTCGAAGCTCTCCTGTTGGAGCCGATGCTGAAGCCGCTGACCGCGGCGCTCGGCGAGTTCGGCGGCTACGGCGTCGATCTTCTCTCGCGCGCAGTCGCGGAGAAAGATGGAAACACCTTCGCGCGCCTCGTTGGTACGGCGTTGGAGCAGCCTAGGTGACCGAGGCCGATCGCGAGCGGACGATCCGTTCGCTGCTGCCGTACGTGAAACGCATTGCGCGGCGCATCAAGCGTCTCGTGCCGGGCTTCGATCTCGACGACTTAGTGGGCGACGGAAGCATTGGGTTGATCCGCGCCGTCGATTCGTTCGATCCGTCGCGCGGTCCGACGTTGCAGCAATACGCGCGGAGACTCGTCGTCGGTGCGATGCTCAACGGTATACGGCGCATGGATCCGGTTTCGGAGCGCGCGCGGCGGATCGTTCGCGATGCCGAAAACGAGCGGTACGGCTTGGCGGTGGAGCGCGGCGAGATTCCGGCCGCTGCCGAGATTGACCGCCGCCGCCCGGGATATCTTCGCGCGATGGCGGCGGCGCACTGCGGGCAGCCGCTTTCGCTCGATGCGCCGCTCCCGCAGGGCGAAACGCTGTCGGGCGACTGGGGTGAAGATCCCGCGCGCATTCTGGACGCCCGTCTACGCAGCGATGCGCTGTACGAGCTCGTCGACAGGCTTCCGCAACGCCAGCGCGACGTCGTGCTCGCACACTATTATCGCGGTCGCTCGCTGCGCGTGATCGGCAAACAGATGGCGATTTCTCCGCAGCGCGCGTCGCAACTCCATCTCGCCGCCATCGCTAAGTTGCGCGCCGGTGCGTATGCTGCGGCGGATTGAGCCTGAGGAAACCGCCGCATCGCTCGCGCCGGCGGGCGGGGCGCGCGCTTCGGATCCCGTCGTGCCCGCCGTCGCGCACGCCGATCTCGAAACCACCGGATTACCGCACGACCATCCGCGCTGGGTGCGCGATGCGGTGTCCGTCTCGCAGCGCGCTCGCCGCCTGCTGGAGCGTCTGGCACCCGCCGTCATCGCCGTCCTCACGATGTGGGACCATCGACTGCGCTGCGCCGTCATCTCGGGCCGACGCGTGAGCGTGGATGCGAGCGGCAGCTATCGTATCGACGCATGAACGCCTGAGGGCCCTTAGTGTAGGTGGGCGGCCAGCGCAACCGCGACCGTGGCGGCGCCCAGGAAGACGAAGTAGACCATCGCGTTCGCGATGACGACTTCATCACGGCTTTCGGCAGTGCGCTTGCGCATCGTTACACTCTCCCTTCGAGTGTAACGATTACATCACGTCAACCTTGTACGGTTCTGGACGTTCCCAGAGCGCGTCCTGAGATTTTTCCCCTGCTTACGGATCGGCGGGCGTGAAAAGGTTGCGGCCGGACATGACGGGCGGGACCGGGAGGTCCATGAGGGGCAGCACGGTCGGCGCGACGTCGCCCAGCTTGCCTTCATCGAGCGTGCCGTCGAGCCCGCGCGCGACGAAGATCAGGGGAACGCGATTCGTCGTATGTGCCGTCAACGGATTTCCGCCGGCGTCGATCTTCTCTTCGGCGTTGCCATGATCGGCGGTGATGACCAGGAGGCCGCCGGCGCGCAGCGTTGCCTGGACGAGCCGATTCAGGCAGCCGTCGAGAATTTCGAGCGCGCGAATCGTGGGTTCCCATTTCCCCGTGTGTCCCACCATGTCGGCGTTGGCGTAGTTCATGACGATGACGTCGTAGTCGCCGGCTTCGATGGCGTCGACGGCGGCGTCGGTGATCTCCGTCGCGCGCATGGCAGGCGCCAGATCGTAGGTCGCGACCGACCGGTCCGAGGGAATCAACCGGCGTTCCTCGCCCTCGAACCGATCCTCGCGGCCGCCGTTGAAGAAATACGTGACGTGCGCGTATTTTTCGGTTTCAGCGAGACGAAGCTGGCGCAGGCCGGCGCGCGCACAGATTTCACCGAAGGTGTCGTATTGCGGTCGCGGCCCGAAGAGGACCGGGTTGGGAAAGTCCTCCTCGTACTTCGTCATCGTCGCGAAGAGTACGTCGCGATACGCCACCGGTTCGAATCCCTCGAACGGAACCGTCCGATACGCAGCAATGCCGGCGTCGAACGCGGCCGTGAGCTGGCGCGCGCGATCGGGGCGAAAGTTGAAGAAAACGCAGGCGTCACCGTCTTTCACCGGGCGAGCGTCGCCGACGGCGACCGGCACGACGAACTCGTCGTCCTCGCCGCGCGCGTAGGCGGCTTGGATTGCGTCGCGTGCGGACGCGGCGTAATGCTCCGCGCGTCCCGACGCCAGCGCGGCATAAGCTCGTTGCGTGCGTTCCCACCGGCGGTCGCGATCCATGGCGTAATAGCGTCCACACACGCCGGCGATCGAGCCCGTGCGACCCTTTGCCGCGAGATGTTCTTCCAAAGCGTCGATGTAGTGAAGTGCCGAGCGCGGCGGCGTATCGCGCCCGTCGAGAAAGCAATGCACGGCAATCGGTACCCGCCCGGCGACCCCCGCATCGATCAATGCAAAAAGATGGTCGAGCGAACTGTGCACGCGTCCGTCGGAGACTAAACCCATCAGATGCAGCGTCCCGCCGGTGCGGCGAACGTGAGCGATGCATTCCTGCAAGACGTGATTGCGCGCAAAGTCGCCGTTGGCAATCGTCTCGTTGATAAGGACCTGTCCCTGAGAGACGACGCGTCCGCTTCCGAGGTTGGTATGTCCGACCTCGCTGTTGCCCATGATGCCCTTCGGAAGCCCGACCGCTTCTCCGGAGGCGGCCAGCGTCGTCCAAGGATAGCGATCGAACAACGCGCGCCAGTGTGGAAGCGCCGCCGCGGCGACGGCGTTGCCGCGCGTGACGTCGCTGCAACCCCATCCGTCGAGCACCGCGATGATGACGGGACGGAATCTCATTGCGCAGCGTTGGCCGCGAGGGTTGCGAATCCGGCAGGATCGAGCGACGCGCCGCCCACCAATCCGCCGTTGACGTTCGCTTTGCCGACGTACGTGGCGACGTTGCCGGCATTCATGCTGCCGCCGTAGAGCAGCGGCGTCTGCGCGAGCCCGTCGAGCGACCGGCGAATGAGTCCCATCACGCGCTCGGCTTCCTCGGGATCGCAGTTACGGCCGGTTCCGATCGCCCAAATCGGCTCGTAGGCCATCATCACGCGCGCAAGGTCCGCTGCCGGTACGCCGGCAAAGGCGGCGCGCGTCTGCGAAACGACGCGCTCGTCGGTGGCGCCGGCCTCGCGCTCGGAGCCCGTTTCCCCGACCGCGACGATCGGCGTCAACCCTTGGGCCAGCGCGGTGTGCACTTTGCGATTGACGCTGCGGTCGGTTTCGTCGCAATACATGCGCCGTTCCGAGTGTCCGAGAATCACGTGCGACACGCCGAGTTCCAACAGCATCGGCGCACTCACTTCGCCCGTAAACGCGCCTTCGAGTTCCCAATGCATGGTCTGCGCGCCCAGCCGCACCCGCGTTCCGCTCACGTGCCGCATCGCTTCCGACAGCGCGGTGAACGGCGGCGCGACGACGATCTCGATTTCGGGCGGCAGCGAAGCGATGGCGGGCAAAAATGCGTCGAAAAAAGCGGCGGTCTGTGCCGTCGTTTTGTGCATCTTCCAATTCGCGGCGACGATCGTGCGCTTCAAGCCGGCTCCAGCGCCGCCACGCCCGGTAGCGTTTTCCCTTCCAAAAACTCCAGCGTTGCTCCGCCGCCCGTCGACACGTGCGTCATCTTTTCGGCGAAACCGAGCAGGTGTGCGGCGGCGGCGGCATCTCCGCCCCCGACGACGCTGATCGCACCTTTCGCCGTGGCGCGCGCAATGGCGTCGCCGACCGCCTGGGTCCCGCTGCGGTAGAGCGGGTTCTCGTAGACTCCCATCGGACCGTTGAAGACGATCGTTTTCGCCTGCTCGATCGCCGCCGCGTACGCGGCGGCGGTCGCCGGGCCGATGTCGAGAATCATGTTGTCGCCGACGTCTCCAATGTCGACGATGCGCGCCTCGGTTGCGTCGAGAGACGGTGCGACGACGGCGTCTTTGGGAAGGTGCAGCTCGACGTGCTGAACCCTCGCCCGGTCGAGGACGTATAGCGCCGGCTCGAGGTCGGGATCGCGCAACGATTTTCCGACCTGGATGCCGAGCGCCGAGAGAAACGTGTTCGCCATGCCGCCGCCGATGCAGAAGGCGTCGACGAGCTGCAGGAGGTGGTTGAAGACGCCGATCTTATCTTTGATTTTCGCGCCGCCGATCGCGCAGACGAACGGTTTGGCGGGATTTTCGGTCAGACGCGACAGCGCGTTCAGTTCGGCTTCCATCAGAAGGCCCGCCGCGCTCGGCAGCAAATGCGCGACGCCTTCGGTTGACGCGTGCGCCCGATGCGCGGTGCCGAATGCATCGTTCACGTAGAGGTCGCCCAGCTCGGCCAACTGCTTCGCGAATGCGGGATCGTTGCGCTCTTCCTCGGGATGAAACCGGACGTTTTCCAAAAGCACCGCTTCACCGTCGTCGAGCGCGTCGACGGCGCTCCGGGCAGCATCTCCGATGCAGTCGGCGGCGAATCCGACGGGCACACCGAGGCGCTCGGAGAGTGCGGCGGCAAGCGGACGCAGGGACAACGCCGCATCGCGCTTTCCGTCGGGCCGCCCGAGATGGGAGAGGATGACGACGTGCGCTCCGCGGTCGAGCAAGAGTTTCAGCGTCGGGATCGCTGCGTCCACGCGCGTGTAGTCGGCAATCGACGTGCCCTTCATCGGGACGTTGAGATCCTCGCGCACGAGCACGCGCTTGCCGCGCACGCCGAGATCTTCGACTTTACGAAAGCTCACGATTGCGCTTACGGCGCGGGAACGGGAAGCTTCTCGAGGACGGCCGCGGTCAAATCGGCCAAACGGCACGAATAGCCCCACTCGTTGTCGTACCACGCGCCGATCTGAATGAGATCGCCCAGCGCGTTGGTCAATTTCGCGTCGATGATGGAACTGTGCGGATCGCGTTTGAAATCGCTCGAGACGAGCTCGTTTTCCGTGTAAGCGACGTAGTCGCGAAGCTCGTTTTCCGCGGCATGGCGGAGGATGGCGTTGAGTTCTTGACGCGTGGTGGGTTTCTTGGTTTGCGCGACGAGGTAGATCATCGAAACCGTCGGGGTCGGAACGCGCAGCGAGAATCCGTCGAACGTTCCTTCGACTTCCGGAATGGTCAGGTAGAGCGCTTTCGCGGCTCCGGTAGACGTCGGAATGATGTTGGTGGCGGCGTTGCGGGCGCGGCGCAAGTCTTTGTGCGGGGCGTCGAGGATATTCTGGTCGTTGGTGTAGGAGTGAATCGTCGTCATGAATCCCTTGACCCAGCCGAGATGGTCGACGATCGGCTTGACCGCCGTCGCCAAGCAGTTCGTGGTACACGATGCATTCGAAATGACGTCGTGTTTGGCGGGATCGTATGCTCCGTCGTTCACGCCGAGCACGACCGTGATGTCTTCGCCTTTGGCCGGAGCCGAAATCAAGACTTTTTTTGCGCCGCCGCCGTCGATATGCGCGCGCGCTTTCGCCGCATCCGTGAAGAGGCCGGTCGACTCGATGACGACGTCCGCGCCGAGGCTTTTCCAAGGCAGCTTTGCCGGATCGCGCTCGGCCATCACCTTGATGCGCCGGTCGTCGATGACGAGTTCGTCGCCTTCGGCGAAGACGTTGCCCGCATACGTCCCGTAATTGCTGTCGAATTTGAACAGATGCGCGCACTCGGCGGCGCTCGTGAGATCGTTGACGGCTGCGATTTCGACGCCCGGGTGGCGTTCGATCAACGCCTTAGCAAAGTTTCTTCCTATGCGGCCAAAACCGTTGATACCGATGCGCATGCACGACTCCGTAAAGCAAACGTGAGGCTTTCGGTCTTACCCGGCGCGCGTGGTTGGCCCCTGCCCCCTGTGCAGCCGTTCCGCCAGGCGCGCGAGTGCCGCCAGCCGGGTGCTGACGGTCGGCTTGGCAATGCGCGGATTGCACCGGTGCCCGAGCTCGGCGAGCGATTCGTCCGGGTGCGCGAGACGCAGTTCCGCTATTTCTCGCAGCGCGGGAGAGAGCCGCCGCAAGCCGTACGCGTTTTCTAGGTACTCGATGACACGGCGTTGTGCGGCCGCCGCCACGGCGGTGCGCTCCAGATTTGCCGCCTCCGTGTTGACCAGCCGGTGGATGCGATTTTTCGTTTCCCGCAACGCGCGCACGTCTTCGAGCCGCAAGACGGCGGCGAACGCACCGATAAGCGTCAACAGTTCCACGATGGCATCGAAGTCTTTGTAATAGACGACGCCGCGAGCTTTTCGCTGCGTTACCTTCGGTGCGACGCCCGCGCTATTGAGCATCCATTCCAGACGCGCGACCTCCGCGGGTTCTCCGACGACAAACTCGAGATGGTACCCGTGCGTTCCGGCGGCGAGCGAACCGCATGCTAAGAACGCCGCCCGAATTTCCATCATCCGGTCGCAGCGGTGCGCCGGCTTCGGAACGGCCGCACGCAGCCGTTCCGGGACGGCTATCGCGAAGGTCGGCAACCGTCCGAGCCGCGTAACCCCGCGCGTTTCAATAGGGTGCGATTTACGATCGTTGTCGAGGAGCGACCAGAAGAGACGGGCGACTGCATTGCGGTGCGTGACGAATTCGGTTCGCCCGCTCCGCGAGCCGTAGAGCACGAGTCCGCGGAGGAGCGCTTCACGACAATGCGCGTCGGCGGGCACGTCGCGCGCGAGCGCGTCCTTGGTGTCGGCGGAGATCATATCCAGTCGGCCGGCTCGTCTTTGCGGGTCGAGACGATCTCGTATAAATCGGCGGCTTGTACGCGAGGGGTGACGCGCAGCGGCACTTCGCGCACGCGCACCGTCACAAAACGCGTCGCGTAATGAATCTCGAGAACGTCGCCGGCCCTGACCTGGTACCCCGGCTTGAGCGCCTTGCCGTCTTTGGTGATGCGCCCGTGCTCGCTGGCCTCGTGGGCTTCGCTGCGCCGCTTCGAGAGACGGGAAACTTTGAGAAAGCGATCGAGGCGCACGCCGCCCTCTTCGGCAGCGCGCGGGGGCCTCACTTGGAGACTGCTCGATGCGTCTTGACAACTAACGATATATCGAATACTATCCCGACCATGAACGCATTCTGGTCCTCGCCCGGCTGGGGCGGAGGGTTCGGAGGCCGGCATCGCCGGCACGGACGCCGTTTCAAGCGGGGTATTTTGAAGTTCGTGCTGCTCCAGCTGTTGGCCGTCGAATCGCGACACGGCTACGACCTCATTCGAGAGTTCCGCCGGAAGGGGTGGCCCGGGGGACCCGGTTCGGTGTACCCGCTGCTCGCTGCGCTCGAGGAAGAGGGCTTGATTGCCGGGCGGGATGAGGGCGAGCGGCGCACGTACGAAGTCACCGAGAAGGGCCGCGAGCATTTGCGCGTTCACGCCGCCGACGTGGGAAGTTTCTTTGAAAAGGACGACGAGGAAGAAGCGAGCGGGAGCGAAACGGACGGTGGCTTGCGCGAATCCGCCGGACGGCTGATGCAGGCGGTGGCCCAGGTCGGACCGAGTTCGAAGAACGAAACCATCGAACGGGTTCGCGAGTTGCTCGACGGCACGCGACGAGAAATCTACACGCTTCTCGCACAGGAGTAGTCAATGGCGCAGGCCTCGGCCGCCCGGCGTCCAGGGGTAAACGTTTTCGACGAGAGCCGCCCGATGTGGCGGCTCCTGCTCGTTTTTCTCATTCCGCTCATGCTCAGCAACGTCATACAGTCGGCGTCGCAAACGATGGCGAGCATCTGGATCGGCCGGTTGATTTCCACCCAAGCGCTCGCTGCGGTGTCGGCCGTCTTTCCGGTGATCTTCCTACTCTTCTCGTTCGTCTTCGGCGTTTCGAGCGGCGGCACGGTGCTGGTCGGTCAGGCGTTCGGCGCGCGCGACCATCACTTGGTGAAGAAGATTGCCGGCACGGTACTCGGAGCGGGTCTCTACCTCGGAATCGCCGTGGCGATTTTGGGCACCATCGGATCGCCCGTGCTGCTGTCGTGGCTGGGTACGCCGCACGACATCCTGGCACAATCCGACGCCTACGCGAAAGTCATCTTCCTCACGATGCCGATCTTCTTCGTGTACTTCGTCTACGTCACGCTGTTGCGCGGAACCGGCGACTCGTCCACGCCCTTTTATTCGCTGGTCGTCTCGGCGGCGCTCGCAATCGCCATCACGCCGCTGTTTATTTTGGGCTGGCTGGGGCTGCCGAAACTCGGCGTCGTGAGCGCCGCGGTGGCCGGACTGATCGCGAACGCTGCAGCGCTGACCTGGCTGATCGTGCATCTCCACCGCCACGACCATCCGCTCAAGCTCGATCGGGAAACGCTCTCGGACATGCGGATCGATTGGAGCATTCTCCAACGCGTGATAAAGATCGGCGTGCCGACCGGAATTCAAGTGATGATGGTGTCGCTGGCCGAGATTGCCGTGATCTCGTTCGTCAACCACTTCGGATCGCGTGCGACGGCCGCCTACGGCGCGGTCAATCAGGTCGTGAGTTACGTACAGTTTCCGGCGATTTCGATCGGTATCGCGGCGTCGATCTTCGGCGCCCAATGCATCGGTGCCCGGCGCGAGGACAAACTCGGGTCGGTCATCCGTTCGGCCGTCGGACTCAACTACGCCGTCGGAGCCGTCATCATCGGCTTGTGCTATCTCTTTGCGTGGAACATCTTAGGAGCGTTCATCACCGATCCGCAGACCTTGGGCATCGCCCACAGCTTGCTGATGATCACGCTCTGGAGCTATGCGATCTTCGGCAACTCCGCCGTATTGAGTGGCGTCATGCGCGGCAGCGGCACCGTGCTGTGGCCGACGGCCATCGGCATCTTCGCGATCTGGGGCGTCGAAGTTCCCGCCGCCTATCTGCTCATGCACCGCGTCGGTCTCGACGGCGTATGGATGGGATACCCGATCGCCTTCTGCACGGGACTCGTCTTGCAGTTCGCTTACTACGAGTTCTTCTGGAAACGCAAAACCCACGAACGCTTAGTCTAGCGGCCGCAAAGGTCAGCGGCGCTTTTTCGTTTTCGGCGTGACGCACGTGCCGCTGGCGCGGCAAACCACCACGGGCGGATCGAGAACGTCGCCGGCGCTTTCGTTGATCTCGGGTCGCGCCGCAATGACTTTTCGCGCCTCGAACTCCATGCGGCGTGAGGTGTTGCCGACTTGGACGATCCGGCCTTCCGCTTCGACGTAATCGCCTGCGTAAACCGGTGCGACGAACTCGACCGAGTCGTACGCCACGAAGAGTCCTTCGTCACCGTCGAGCCGGATCAGCAGTTCCGTCGCGACGTCGCCGAAGAGGGCGAGCATGCGCGCGCCGTCGACAAGATTGCCGCCGTAATGGGCGTCGTGCGCGCTCATGCGCAAGCGTATCGTCGCTACGCCGTTGGAGTGGTCTTCGCTAGTTGCCACAGATCCTCGAGTTCGTCGAGCGAGAGGTCGGAGAGGGTCTTGCCGCCCGCGGCGGCACGCTCTTCCATAAAGCTAAAGCGCCGGTAGAACTTGTTATTGGCTTGCCGCATGGCCGTTTCCGCGTCGATGCCGAGAGCCCGCGAGAGGTTGACGAGGGTGAAGAAGATGTCGCCCATCTCTTCGCGGACGCGCGCATCGTCCTGTTTTTCCCGGCGCGCATCGGCGAGTTCGCGCACCTCCTCGCTCAGCTTCTCGAGGATGCCCGAAACGGCGGGCCAGTCGAATCCGACGCGCGAGGCTTTCTCTTGCATGCGTTGACCGCGCTGCAGCGCGCCTAGATGCTGGGGAATGCCGTCGAGCCGGCTCTTGCGCGCGCGTCCGGTCTTTTCCAGGGCTTTGAGGCGTTCCCAGTTGCGCCACTGGGCGTCGACGTCTTCGATGACGGCATCCCCGAAGACGTGGGGATGGCGGCGCACCATCTTGTTGGAGAGCGCGTTCACGACGTCGGCGACGCCGAACTTTCCCGTCTCCGTGGCGATCTGCGAGTGGAAGACGATCTGGAGAAGCAAGTCGCCCAGTTCCTCGCACAGCGCGTCCAAGTCGCCGCTCTCGACCGCCTCGACGACCTCGAACGTTTCTTCGATGAGGTAGGGAACGAGCGTACGATGGGTCTGCTCGCGGTCCCACGGACATCCCATGCGCAACCGCGCCATGATCTCGACGAGGTCGTCGAAGGAATACTGCGTCGATTGCGGCGGAAGCGGCACGAGCGGCAACGCCATCGCCGCCGACAGCGTCGACCTCGGCATACCCGGCACGATCTCGGTGGCGATACCGTCGCGTTCGAGCGCTCGCAGCAGTTGCGCGAGCCCGGGAAAATCCGAGAGCGGATTGCCGAGGATCCCAAGGCCGAGAGCGTGCGCTTCGCGCGCTTGCGTGCGGGCCGCGAAGCGATGAATCTCATCGGTACTGCCGGATACGAAGAGTGCGGGATCGTCGATGAGGTCGCGCACGATTTCGACGCCGTTGCGCGCCAAGTACCCCGTAAGATCCGGCGGCGCGAGCGGCGCGGCCGCGGGACCGATCTCGCGTAGCGCGTCGAGCGCGCCGATCGTCAGCAGACTTGGATCGCCGGGTCCGAGGCCCGCGATGCGCACCAGCATGGGCTCGCGACTTCGCGCGTGCAGTCAAAAGGCCCCGGCATGACGCCGGGGCCTTTTCGAGAATCGCGACGCGTTCGTTACTTCGTCGGTGCGGTCGAGGGAGCCGTCGACGCGGCCGGCGGGACGGTCGGCGGCGGCGACGGGAAGAGATCGGCGAACCGCGGATCGAGTACTTGGATTTGGGCCGACTGCTGCAGGCCTTGCAGGAACGGCTGAATCAGCGGCGCCTCTTGCTGCTGGCGCAGCATGTCGGTGATTCGCGGCGTCGCACTTGCGAGCGTCGCTTTCACCGCCGGCTGAACGGCTTCGACTTGGATCACGTGATAGCCGAACGGCGACTTCACCGGTTGGCTGATCTGACCGGGCTTCAACGTAAACGCAACTTGATCGAACGCGGGCACCATTTGACCGCGGCGGAAGAAGCCCAGTTCTCCGCCTTTGTCTTTGCTGCCGGGATCCATCGAGTACTGTTTTGCGACGTCGTTGAAGTTTTGTCCCGATTTCAACAGACCTTCGACTTTCTGCGCGGTCGCCAAATCCTTCACGAGGATGTGGCGCGCCTTGATCTGCTCGGGCTTGTCGAACGCCGCGTGGTTCTTGTCGAAGTACGCTTTGACTTGAGCCGGCGTGACGTTCACGCGATTCGCGAGCGCCTTGTCGAGAATAATCTGCTCTCGCAGCGCCTCGCGAACGTCGTCTTCGGTGAGTCCGCGCGCCTTCAGCATTTCATCCCAAGATCCGTTCGGGAAGTTTGCCTTGAGATCGTTCTCGCGCTGGGCGATTTCGTCGTCGGTGACGTTGATGTTGTTCTTTTTCGCGTACTGAAGGATCAGCGTCTCCTGCACCATTTGCTGCAGCGTACTGCGCGCGCCGGGGCTGGATGCGAGTTTATCTTCGAACGCGGATTTGCTGATCGGCTCACCGTTGACCGTTGCGACGGCGTTGCCCGCGCATGCCGCGAGAGCGGCACCGAGAAGCAGGGCGCCGAGGCCCGCGATGACCCGTTGGGCTTTCGACATTGTCGGCTCCAAGGAAAAAGAGCAGTGTGCAAGAGGCGGGGCGTGCGCCCCGCAGTCCGTTCCGCAGGTTCGTGCGCCACTCCCCGGCTCCTCTCGGCAAACTCTCAGGAGCGCCGAAGCAAGCGTCACATCGCCTCGAGGAGGCCCCGCAGCAGGGGCATCCAGACGGTTTCGGCACGCTCGCGATCCCGCACGGGCGGCAAATCCACGAGGATGCGCCCTTCCGCGAACCGGAACCGGTTCTTCGTCAGTGACTGGAAAACGGGAATCGCCGCCGGATCGAGGCCGAATCCCGACCCGACCCCAAGCGTCAAGCGCGTGTCGTCGACGACCACGCGCGTGACGTGTTTCGCGAGCGCGATCGTCCGGAGCTTCGTGAGCTCGATGAGGCGCTCCAACGGCAGCGGGAACGGACCGAAGCGATCGCGCACTCCCGCCGCGATCTCCGCGACTTCGGCCTCGGTGCGCGCCTTGGCAAGCTGCTGGTACACGGCAATTTTCTGCGAGACTTGCGGAATGTAGTCGTTCGGAACGAAGGCGCTGATCTTTACGTCGATGACCGCCTCACGCCGATCTTCCAGGGCGGCGCTCATGCCGCGGCGCTCGGCGATCGCTTCGGCGAGCAGCTCGCAATAGGTATCGAAACCAACCGATGCGATGAAACCCGACTGCGCCGCTCCGAGCAGGTTGCCGGCGCCTCGAATCTCGAGATCGCGCATCGCGATCTGCAATCCCGAACCAAGGTGCGTGAACTCACGAATCGCTTCTAAACGCGCCTTGGCCTCTTCGGTGAGCGCCTTGTGGCCCTGGTAGAGGAGGTAACAATACGCCTGATGGTTCGATCGTCCGACGCGGCCGCGCAGTTGATAGAGCTGCGCGAGTCCGAACTTGTCGGCATCGTTCACCAGCATCGTGTTGACGTTGGGGATGTCGATGCCGTTCTCGATGATCGTCGTGGCGACGAGCACGTCGAGCTCGCCTTCGATGAAGGCTTGCATCACCGGCTCGATCTCGGCTTCGCTCATCTTCCCGTGGCCGACGCCGATGCGCGCGCGCGGTACGAGTTTGGCGAGCGCGTTGCGGACCGCGTAGATCGACTCGATGCGGTTATGCAGGTAGTAGACTTGGCCGCCGCGGTCGAGCTCGGCCGAGATCGCGTGCTGCACGACGGCGTCGCCCGCCGGCACGACCAGCGTTTTGATCGCCATGCGGTTTTTCGGCGGCGTTTGAATGAGCGAGAGATCGCGGACGCCGAGCAGCGACATGTGCAGGGTTCGCGGAATCGGCGTCGCCGACAGCGTCAGCGCGTCGACGCTGGCCCGATATTCCTTGAGACGCTCCTTGTGCATCACTCCAAAGCGCTGTTCCTCGTCGATCACGATGAGGCCGAGGTCGGCGAAGGCGACGTCCTTCTGCAGCAGCCGGTGCGTGCCGACCACGATGTCGACTTTGCCTTCCGCCAGGTCGCGCACGATGCGTTTCTGATCGGCTTTACTCTGAAAGCGCGACAGCTCTTCAACGCGCAGCGGAAAACCTGCGAAGCGCGCACTGAACGTGCGATAATGCTGGTCGGCGAGCAGCGTCGTGGGAACCAGCACCGCAACTTGCTTCTTGTCGGCGACGGCCTTGAACGCGGCGCGCATGGCGACCTCAGTCTTGCCGTAGCCGACGTCGCCGCACACGAGCCGGTCCATCGGCCGCGGCGACTCCATGTTCGCTTTGGTTTCGTCGATGGCTTTCTGCTGATCGCGCGTCGTCTCGTACGGAAACGCTTCTTCCATCTCCACTTGCCACGGCGTATCCGCAGCGAATGCGTGACCGCGGGCGAGTTCGCGCTCCGCGTAGAGCTGCACGAGGCCGTCCGCGATTTTTCCGAGTGACTCGGCGACGCGCGCTTTGGTACGCGCCCAATCGGCGCCGCCCATTTTAGAGAGTCGCGGACTCTGCCCTTCGGCGGCCGAGTATTTGGCGATCTGATGCATCTGCGTGACGGGCACGAGCATCCGGTCGCTGCCGGCGTACTTCAGATCGAGATAGTCCTGCGTGGCTCCGAGAATCGTTTCGGCGCGCAGGCCGAGGTATTGTCCGATCCCGTGGACGGCGTGCACGACGTGATCGCCGACGCGCAAATCGGCCAGCGTCACCGGAACGCCTTCCTTGACGGCGCGCATGCGCACGCGCTTGGGGGGGGCGCCGTAAATCTCACGGTCGCCCAGCACGCGCAAGTGGAGGCTCGAAACGGTAAAGCCGGCATCGATGCTGCCCGCACCGACGACGGCGGTGCCGCTCGCCAGGCGTTCGCCGACGGGCACGCCGGCGGCGCGCAGGAGATCGGTCGTCCGTCCCACCGCGGTGCTGACGATGGCGATCGTTTCGCCGGCGGCAACCGCCTCACGCACGCTGCGCGAGAACAGTTCGATTTGCCGGTTGAAGTGTTCGGCGGGACGGCACTCCAGCACGAATGCGTCGAGCGTTTGCGGCGCCCAACTCGACGCGGCGCGGTTCTCGATCGCCCCCGGAATGACGAGCGTGGCATGGCGTGCGATGGCGTTACCGAGTTCGTCGAGCGCCGGATGAGAAGCGGCCACTTCGCCAAGCAAGGCTTCTCCAACGTGCGTCTCGTCGACCGACAACTCGCCCGATTCGACCGCCGCGAGTAAGACGGTTTGCTCGCGCGTGCGCTCTTCGTCGAGCGCGGCGGCAATCGACGAGATCATCGCAGGTTCGTCGAGCACCACGATCGCGTTCTCGGGGATGTAGTCGAAGATCGTGGCGCGCCGCTCGAACGCCAGCGGCAGCCACGTTTCGGGTACGTCGGCGTTTGCACTCAAAAACGCCTCGAGCTCGCTCCGTGCGGCCGGCGGCCCGTCGAACTGCTCGAGGATACGGCGGCGGTAGCGTTCGTCGCGCGGTATCTGCGACCACGGCGCGATATCGGCCGATTCCAGACTGCCGGTACTGCGCTGCGTGTCCACGGCGAAACTGCGGATGCTTTCGACGTCGTCGCCGAAGAATTCGACGCGAACCGGTGCCCCGGCGCTCGCGGGAAAGACGTCGATGATGCCGCCGCGCACCGCGTAGTCGCCGGCCGCGCTCACGACGTCGCACCGGTTGTAGCCCAGTGCGTAGAGCCGTTCTTGCATGCGCTCGAAGCCGGGCGACTCGCCCGCCCCAACCGAAAAGCGCAGTTCGTCGAACAGCGGTCGCGGCATCAAATATTGCCGCGCCGCGGCAATCGGAGCGAGCACGATGCGCGACGCGCCGGACGTCAGATCGGCGAGCAGCGTCATGCGTGCGCTGCGTTCCGACGGGCTTTCGATCGCGCCGAGTGCTTCGTCGCGCGAGCGCAGAAGCGCGGGCGTCTGCGGTTCTTCTTCGCCGAGATAGAACAGCAGGTCGGCAAAGATGCGCTCGGCGGTATCGGGCGTGGGGACGAGCACCAGAAGCGTGCCGCCTAACGCGCGGTGGACCGCGGCAAGCAGTGCCGGCCGTGCGGCGGTTGCCGTCTCGTGCAGTGCGTAAGAACCGGGTTTGTTCCCCGGCAGGGCGCGCAGTTCGCGCAAGCGTTCGATGAGGGACGGCATCGAGCGGCTCGACGTTGCCAGATGGTGCAGGAGCGCATCGTGCAACGCGGCGGGTGCGCGATTCGGCGGCGCGGCGAGATGGGGGGCGGTCATAGTGAGCGGTTGATTATAGCAAACGCTCCTCGGCGCGGCAGCACCAGCAGAAACGGCAAAGCCGCAAGGAGGCCGACCCACGCGATCGGCGCCGGCGTTCCCGGGTAGACCGCATCGGGAACGTACCGCAGCAAGGACGTAAGCGTTAACGCCAGCAGCGCGGCGGCTGCGCGCGTCCCTGGTGCGATCGCCGCAACGGCCGTCAGCCAGAGGCCGTACCAGGGGTACGGGTTCGGCAGCAGGAGCCAACCGGCAAGCGCCAGATACGGCCAGCCCTCGCGGTCGCCCCGTCGCAATCGCCGGAGCGCCGTCCACGCAAGCGCGGCGGCCGCGCCGGCCGCGAGCGTCCATGCGAGCGCTTCGGCCGCCGCGCCGGATCCCGTCATCATCCGCGCGATGGCGTCGACGGCGGCTTGAAACGACGCTTGCGGGGCGTATCGCGCGTGCGGTGCCATGCTCGCCGTTACGCCGGCGAAGAGCGGAATGGAAAGTACCAGCGAGAGTGCCACGCCTGCGATCGCGCCGAGCGCTCCGCCCGCACGCGCAGGCGCGAGCGCACCGGCCGCAGCCGGCAGTTTCACCGCCCCGGCGAGCCCGGAAAGGAATGCGCCCAGGCCCGCGCGTCCGCGCACGGCGAGCGCGGTGCCGCCTAAGACCATGGCGAGCGCCATTGCGTCGTTGTGTCCCTCGGCCGCGCACCAAATGGCGACCGGATTTAGCGCGATCGTCGCCGCCGCGGTGAGACGCGCTCGCCGGTCGCCGCGGTACGCCGCGAAGGCGAGCAGTCCGCAGAGCACCAGCGCTGCCGAAGCGATGGCTCGGAACCCGCCCAGCGTCGCCGCGGTACCAAG
>Ga0070741_10011432_pt1 | contig 16400 bp, 14 predicted proteins | sample Coa_R1_4_FD_66440 | JGI IMG/M metagenome (GOLD analysis project Ga0070741, IMG submission 66440) | Surface soil microbial communities from Centralia Pennsylvania, which are recovering from an underground coalmine fire - Coalmine... | ecosystem: Environmental > Terrestrial > Soil > Unclassified ...
GGCGCGCTTGGCGGTCTCGATCGAGCCGAACGCGGTCACCACGATCACGTGCGGCGGCGCCTGGCCGTACGGCGCGTCGACGGGCGCGCGGATCTCGGACAGCATGTCGAGCCCGTCCATGTCCGGCATCTTCACGTCGGTGATCACCAGCTCGACGCCGCCCTGCCGCACGCGCTCGACGCCGGCGCGCCCGCCCGCCGAGACGTCGACGCGATAGCCCTCCTCCACCAGCGTCTCGGAGACCAGCTCGCGCATGGCGGCGTCGTCCTCGACGACCAACAGCTGGGTGCGCCCGCGCTCGGCCTTGTCCATGGTCGTGGTTATCCTTCACCATCCCGACGGAGAGAGCAAGCGGCCAGCCGGCGGCCGCATCATTAATATAGGCGAATGGAGCGACAGCGAAGCGCGATCAGTTGGGCGGCGGCGCGGCGGCGGCGAGCGCCTTCTGCACCGCGTTTCCCAGGCAGGCGTTCTCGGCGCGCGCGCGCGCGGCGTCGAGCCGGGTGAGCGCCGCCACCGCGCGCCCGTCCTTCAGCTTCGCCAACGTCTCGACCGCCGCGCGTCGCTGCTCGCAATTCTCCGCCAGCTCGACGGTCTTGAGCGCCACCAGCCCGCGATCCACCGCGCCCGCGCCCGCCACCTTCTCGATCACGCGCGCCGCCGCCTGCACGCGCGGCAGATCGTGCGCGCGCTCGAGGCACGCCTTCATCGGCGCCACCGCCGCCGCGCCGAAGCGGCTCTCGAGCACGCGCTCGCCCGCGCCCTTCCACGGCGGCGCCAGGGCGGCGCACAGGTGCTCGCCGAGCTGCGCGTCGGCGGTGAGCGAGGGATCGAGCCGCAGCGCCTCGTCCCATTCGCCGGCCGCGTCCTTGCGCCACAGCTTGCGGAAGTAGACCTCGCCGAGCGCGCGGTGCACCCACGCGGCGCGCGGGTTGTCGCGCTGCGCGGCCAGGAGCGCCTTCTGCGCCGCCTCGAGCCTGCCGCCGTCGACGAGGGCGGCGATCGGCGCCGGCATGCCCGCGTTCGGCGGCGGCGCCGGCGCGGGCGCGGGGCTCGTCTCGTTGGTGATAGCGATATCACTATCACCAGGCGCCGTCATCGCCTGCGCTCCCGCCATCGCGAGCGCGCGGCCGTCGCCGCTCACGTGCCCTTTCACCGCCGGCGCCGGCGCCTCTTCGACCCGAGACGGCGGCTCGACGGCCTTCGGTGCCTCGACGATCTTCGGCGGCTCGACGATCTTCGGCGGCGGCTCGACGATCTTCGGCGGCGGCTCGACGATCTTCGGCGGCGGCACCAGCGCCACGCGCGGCGCCTCGGCCTGCTTCGCGCGGCGCTTCCACAACATCGCGCCGCCCGCCGCGCCCGCCGCCACCACCGCGCCCGCCACCACCAGCGCCACCACCGCCCCCGCCGCCCGCTTCGCCGGCCGCCGCGCCCCCGACTTGCCCTCGGGCGTCGCCGCCAGCGCCTCCAAAAACTCCTCGGCGTGGATGAACCGCCGCTCGCGATCCTTCTCGAGCGCGCGCAGGATCACGCGCTCGAGCGCCGCGCTGATGTTGCGCTCGGGCGCCACCTTGCGCGGCGGCGGCACCTGAGCCTTCAAGTGCATGCGCAGGATCTCGATGTCGTCCTCGCTCCAGAACGGCCGCTTGCCGGTGCACATCGCGTACAGCATCACGCCGAGCGAATACAGATCGGTGCGGTGATCGACCTTCTTCGCCTGCGCCTGCTCGGGCGACATGTAGCTCGGCGTGCCCGCCACCACCGGCTGCAGCGACAGCGACGGCTCGTCGACGCTGATGATGCGCGCCAGCCCGAAATCCAGAATCTTCACGAAGTCGGCGTTGCCCGTCACCTCCATCAACATCACGTTGTCGGGCTTGAGGTCGCGGTGCACCACGCCGTGCGCGTGCGCGTGCCGCAGTCCCTCGAGGAGCTGGCGCGTGATCGACACCGCGCGCTCGAGCGTGAGCGTCGGCTTGCCCATCTCGAGCGCGAGCCGCTTGCCCTTGACGTACTCCATCACGATGTACGGCCGCTGCTTCCACACGCCGAAGTCGAGGATGCCCACGCAGTGCGCGTGGTGCACGCGGCTGATGGCGCGCGCCTCGCGGTCGAAGCGCGCCACCGCCTCCTTCGACTGCGCCACTTTCTCGTCGAGGAACTTGATCGCCACCGACTTGCCGAGCTTGACGCGCTCGGCGCGGTAGACCGTGCCATAGCCGCCCGCGCCGATCTCCTCGATCACCTTCCACCGCTCGTCGACGATCGCGCCGAGCAGCGGGTCCGGGCTCGCCATCGCACGAAGTATAGCAGCGCCCTACCTTTCGAACTCGACGCTCGACAAAGGTGAGCCAGCCGACGTGTCATGTCGCGCGTCCCGGGTTACGATTGACGGTCATGGACGCGCCCGAGTCGGACCCGAAGCTCGGCACCTCCGTCGACGGGCGCTATCGCCTCGACGAGCGGCTCGCCGCGGGCGGGATGGGCGTGGTGTACAAAGCCGAGCAGGTCGGCATCGGCAAGCCGGTGGCGGTGAAGTTCCTCCACGAGGCGTTCGCCGGGATCCCCGACCTGGTGCGGCGGTTCCAGCGCGAGGTGAGCGCGATGAGCCGCGTGGCCCATCCGCACCTCGTGAGCGTGATCGACTCGGGCGTGCAGGCGGGCGTGCCCTACCTGGTGATGGATTTTCAGGCGGGGCGGCCGCTGTCGGAGCTGCTCGACGCGGGCGCGCTGCCGGCGCCGCGCGCGGTGGGGATCGCGCGGCAGGTGCTGGCCGGCGTCGGACACGCGCACACGAGCGGCGTGGTGCACCGCGATCTCAAGCCCGACAACATCATCCTGCTCGGCGACGTGGGCGGCGACTTCGTCAAGATCCTCGACTTCGGATTGGCGAAGATGGTGAACGGCTCGGGCGCGGGCGCGTCGCAGCTCACCAACACCGGGTTCGCGCTCGGCACGCCGGGCTACATGGCGCCCGAGCAGGCGCGCGGCACGCCCGCCGACGAGCGCGCCGATCTCTACGCGGTGGGCGTGATCCTCTATCACATGATCGTCGGGCAGAAGCCGTTCGTGTCCGACTCGCCGATGGCGGTCCTGCGCATGCACATGGACGAGCCGCCGGTGCCGCCGCGCAAGGCGGCCAAGCAGAAAATTTCCAGCGAGCTCGACGCGGCGATCTTGCGCGCGCTCGAAAAGGAGCCGGAGAAGCGCTGGACGACCGCGAGCGAGTTCGCGCGCGCGCTCGAGGCGACGCCGGAGGGGCGCGCGTCGGGCGTGCCGCTCATGGACGTGTCGATGCAGGAGGTGATCGACGAGAGCCACACGGCGATCGGCCACAAGGCGGCGCCCGCGCCCTCGCCGGCGCCGTCGGAGGAGAAGCCGAGAGCGAAGGCGAAGGCGAAGCGAGCCAAGGCGAGCGGGCCGTCGTGGATCGGGCGGTTGGTGGTGCTCGGGTTGATCGCGGGCGGGCTGGCGATCGGTTGGTCGCGGCTGTCGCGGCGCGAGCAGAAGCAGGTGAAGCAGAAGCTCGGCGACGCGGTGCAGGTGGCGCGCGGCGCGTGGCAGTCGATGACCGAGCGCAAGGACGACGAGCCGGCGCCGCCGCCGCTGCCGCCGATCATCAAGGCCACGCCGCCGGCGCCGGTCGAGAAGCCGATCGAGAAGCCCGTCGAGAAGACCGTAGCGGCGCCGCCGGCCGTCGAGAAACCGGTGGCGGCGTCGAGCGGCGAGAAGCTCGCGCCGGTCGAGAAGCCGGCCGAGAAAGCGGTCGAGAAGCCGGTCGAGAAAGCGATCGAGAAGCCGGCGGAGAAGCCGGAGGTGGCGAGCGCGGCGCCGGCGGAGAAGTCGCCGCCGCCCGCGGCCGATCCTTCGGAGGCGGACGACGACGACGACGACAGCGAGCCGGCGCCGCCGTCGGATACGCCGGGCGCGAAGCTGGAGGCCGCCGCGCGCGCCGCCGAGGCGCAGCCGAGCGAAGCCCACGCCGACGCGAAATCGCCCGAGCCGGCGAAGAGCGACGCCAAACATCCCGCCGAGCCGCCGCGCGCCGACGCCAGGCGTCCCGCCGAGCCGGCGAAGAGCGACGCCAAACATCCCGCGCCTGCCGCCACGCCCGCGGCCGCGGCGGCGCGCAAGCCGAGCCTGAACGACGCCGAGAAGCTGCTCGCCGGCGGCAAGCTCGACGAGGCGATCCAGACGCTGTACGTGATCCGCCGCCACGCGCCGACCAGCCCGGCGGTGGCGCTGCTGCTCGGCCACGCCTACTTCCGGAAGCTGTGGCGCACCGACGGGCTGCGCGAATATTCGGCGGCCATTCAGTACAGCCCGCAGCTGCGGCGCGATCGATTGCTGATCCACAACGCGGTGTCGGCGCTCGACTCGCCCAACCACAGCCTCGCGCACTGGGTGATCCGCACGCGCATCGGCGCGGCCGCGCTCCCCGAGGTGCGCCGCGCGTCCAAGGACACGAAGAACCCGAAAGCCGCCCGCCGCGCCGCGCGCCTGGCGCTCGAGCTACAGCACCCGGTCCGCAAGCACCGCCGTTAGCGCGCGGTCGGCTGAAGAGCGGGGATGCGGCGATTTGCCGCAGCGCGGGCGAAGAGGATCGCGGCGCAGATGGTCAAGATGGTGAGCGAGACCCACTGCGCGGTGCTGAGGCCGAGGTACGCGCCGCGGGTGGCGTCGCCGCGCAACAGCTCGGTCGAGAAGCGGCCGGCGGCGTAGAGCGAGAGCCAGGCGATGAAGGCGAGGCCGTCGCGGCGCGCGCGGCGGCGCAGGATGACGTAGGCGACGAGCGACGCGGCGGCGCCGAGGAGCGCCTCGTAGAGCTGCGTGGCGTGCACCGGCAGGCTGGCCGCGCCGTCGGGGACGAAGCCGCGCAGCGCGTGATCGATCGCCGCCGGGCTGTCCGGAGGAAAGCGCACGCCGAGCGCCGACGACGTGGTCACACCGTAGTCGCAGCCGGCGAGGAAGCAGCCGGTGCGCACGAACGCGAACACCACGCCGGTGCCGACGCCCGCGCGATCCAGGAACCCGGCGATCGGCAGGCCGCGCCAGCGACGGTAGAGCGCGGTCGCGCCGACGGCCGCGAGCAAGCCGCCGTAGGCCGCGCGCCCGACGTGCGCGAGCGGCGCGAGGCTGCCGGCGGCGATCGCCGACGGAATCGCGCGCAGCACCTCGAACGCGTAGCCGCCGCCGAGCGCCGCCGCGTACGCGATCAGCACCGTGCGCGCCTCTTCGTCCGAGCGCGCGCCGTCGCGACGCGCGAGCCGCAGCGTGATCACCGACGCCACCAGCGTGCCGATCGCGACCAGCGTGAAGTAGTCCGGCGCCAGCCACGCGGCGAGCCCGTGACGCAAAAGCCACGCCACGACCAGCGGCCTCACGACCGCCTCCGCGCGCGCCGCCCGACGTAGATCGCCGGGAGCAGCAGCCACGCCAGCGTGCCGAACGGCGTGCGCTCGCCGCCGACGCTGCACTTGTTCTTGGCGCAGTTGTTCTGGCACTGCTGGCAGCTGTCGCTCGACTTCTGGATGTCCATGGTGGTGTTGTCGCAGCTCTTGTTGCACGAGTCGCAGGTGCTGCACGACGACGAGCCGCAGCCGCTCGTGCGGGTGGTGGTGGTCGTGAACGCGAGATCGGTCGACGCGAGATCGGGCATCGACAGATCGGGCATCGACAGGTCGGGCAGCTCGGCGCCGCCGTCGTCGGTGCCGCCGTCGGGGACGTCCCAAGGCATCGGCAGCGGCGCCCAGCCCGACGAGCGGCGCGCGGGCAAGCGCACGCGCCCGCCGCCGCCCGAGCCGGCGCGCGCGGCGTCGGACTCGAGCGCGGCCATCGCCGCCAGCCACGACGCGTTGACGTAGATCGTGTCGCCGGAGACCACCGCGGCGATCGGCCACTGCTTGACGCGCTCGAGCCGCCGCGCGCCGCTCTGCGCCACGAGCGCGCGCAGCACGTCGCCCGCGCGTCCGGCGAGCGCGCGCGTCTCGTCGGCGGCGGTGGCGTCGGCGGCGGGCGGCCCGTCGAGCGCCAGCGGCTCGCCGCCGTTCGCCGCGCCCTCCGCTTTCAGCGCGGTGAACGCGCGCAGCGTGGCGCGCTCGGCCAGCTCGAGGCGCGCCACCACGAACGCGTCCTCGCCGCGCTGCTCGAGCGGCGCGTCGATCGCCGCCACCTGCTGCGCCGCCGTCGAGCCCGGCGCCACCGCCTGCGGCGCGGTCGCGCGATCGCGCTCGCGCTCCTCCTCGAAGCGATCGGCGAGCTGGAGCCGCTCGGCCGCGCCCAGCCCGACGACGATCGCCGGATCGGCGCGCAGCGCATCGCGCAGCGAGAGCTCGTCGAGCGGCGGCGCCTCGCCGCTACAACCACACCAGAGCACGCACAGCGCCACGCTTGCTCTCATCATCCCCTCCTGAGCGCGACGTGAGTGCACGCGTCTCGCCACCCGCACTTTACTCCGTTTCTCGACGGGTTCGCCAGTCGCGGTCCAACAGCGGCGCGCGCGCGGCGACCACTTTTCGACAGGAGGCGGCGCGTTATGACGGGACGCGGAGCGGCAAATCGCCGCAGCTAGTTATGGACGCGGAACCACCACACGCTCGACTCCATCGTCAGGTTCGAGCCCGACACGACGGCGAGCGGCTGATCGAGGCCGGTGCCGAAGACGCCGGTGCATCAGCGCGTGGCATCGAGGGCGCATCGGCGTATAAGAGACCAAAACCGGGTTTTCGACCGGGTGGAATGAAAGCGCCGCGCGCGCGTTGAGGAGCAGGAGGCGTCATGGCCGGCATCGACGGCATCTTGAGCATCGCGGTGCAGCACGCCGCCGACGAGCTGCGGCTGGCGACCGATCAACCGCCGCGCATCTTCAAGAAGGGGGCGCCGATCCGGCTGTCGATTCCGGAGACCTCGGACGAGACGCTGCGCTACCTGCTCGGCGGGCTGCTCACCGGCGAGCGCGAGGCGGCGCTCGAGACCGGCGGGCGCGTCGAGCTGCCCTACTCCGCCGGCGACGGCACCGCGTATCACGTCACGCTCTCGCTGCGCGGGCGCGTGCTCGAGGCCGTGTTCCAGCGCGGCCCGCGCGCCGCGCGTCCATCCGCCGCGACGAGCGCCGCCGCGACGAGCGCGCCGAGCACGAGCGCGCCGAGCACGAGCGCAGCGAACGCGGGCGCGACGAGCGCGAGCGCACTTGGCGCGAGCACACCAAACGCGAGCGCTTCAAAAGCGATTGCGCCCAACACGAGCGCGCAAAACGCGAACGCAGCGAGCGCGAGCGCGTCGCATGCGGCGAACGAAATTTCGGCGGATGCGATTTCGTCGGGCGCGGTTTCGTCGAGCGCGGGCGGGGCGAGCGAGACGCCGTCGGCGGAGCTGCACGCGCTCCTGGCGCGCGCCATCACGCTGCGCGCGAGCGACGTGCACCTGCTCGACGGCGAGCCGCCCAGCCTGCGCGTCGACGGACGCCTGCGCGCGCTCGCCGATCTCGAGCCCGCCGACGTCGCGCGCCTGCTCGCGCCGTCGCTCGGCGCCGCGGAGCGCGCCGCGCTCGACGCCGGCCGCTCACTCGATCTCGCCCTCTCCGCCGACGGGCTCGGCCGCTTCCGCCTCAACGTCTATCGCGCGCAGGGCCGCCTCGCCGCCGCGCTGCGCGTGCTGCCGCGCTCGGCGCCCGCGCTCTCGGAGCTGCACCTGCCGGTCGCGCTCGACGATCTCGTCGACGTGCCGCACGGCCTCGTGCTGGTGTGCGGCGCCACCGGCTCGGGCAAGAGCGCCACGCTGGCCGCGCTCGCCGGCGAAGCGCTGCGCCGCCACTCGCCGCTGGTCATCACGCTGGAGGATCCGATCGAGTACCTGCTCCAGCCGCCGCCCGGCTCGACGGGCCTGGTGCGCCAGCGGCAGATCGGCCGCGACGCGCGCGATTTTCCGACGGGCCTGCGCGATGCCCTGCGCGAAGATCCCGACCTCCTATTAATAGGCGAGATGCGCGACGCCGACAGCATCGCGCTGGCGCTCACCGCCGCCGAGACCGGCCACCTGGTGCTGGCCAGCCTGCACTCGCGCTCGGCGACCTCGGCGGTCGAGCGCATCGTCGACGCGTATCCGCCCGAGCGGCAGCAGCAGATCCGCGTGCAGCTCGCCGACGCCTTGCGCGCGGTGGTGGCGCAGCGCCTGCTCCCGCGCGCGCGCGGCCAGGGGCGCCTGCCCGCCGTCGAGGTCATGCGCCGCACCACCAACGTCGCCAGCCTGATCCGCGAAGGCAAGAGCGCGCAGCTCCCGACCGCGATCCAGGCGGGACGCAAGGAGGGCATGATCCCGCTCGAGGCGTGCCTCGCCGAATTGGTGCGTTCCGGCCAGGTGGATCGCGAAAGCGCGCGCGCCGCCGCCAACGATCCAACGTCGCTCGCGTCGTACCTGCAGAGCTGATTACTGCAGGATGACCGGCCAGCGCGTGCGCACGCCGCGGCCTTTGAACGGCGAGAACGCGGCGCTCGACTTCACCGCGGCGGCGATGCAGGTGCCGGTCTTGGTGTTGGCGAACTCGCCGATCGCCTCGGCGGAGACCACGCGGCCGTCGGGCGCGATCTCCACGCTCACGTCGACGCGGCCGGGCACCTTGAACTTTTCGTAGCAGGCGTGCGCCGGCTCGCGCACCGGCTGCATGCCGCGGATGAGCGCCGGCTTGTCGAGCTCACCCGGCGCGCCGCCCGGCGAGTGCGCGCATCCGGCGGCGAGCGCGAGGGCCAACGCGAGTCGTCTCACGCGTGCATGGTAACACGCGCGCGGCCGCAGAAGACCCGCGCGCGGCTGTCGTATACTGGCCGCATGATCGTCTACGTCCGCTACGGAACGCGTCTGTCGGGCAAGGTCGATTCGTTCGCCGGCTCGTACGTCGCCACGCGCTTCTTCCACATCTACTACGTGCCGCTGATCCCGCTGTCGTCGTGGCTGGTGCTCGGCGAGGACGGCGCCTCGACGCGCGCGCTGCCGACGACGCTCGACGTGCGATCGATCGCGGCGGCGTACCTGCGCGGCGTCGGCAGCATCGCGGCGCTGGTGATGACGTTCCAGATGTTCGCCTTCTTCTCCAGTCCGTTTCGCTCGCTGTCGTGGGAGAACTTCGTGCCCGAGCTGGTGCTGCCGCTGGCGCTGATCGTCGCGGCGGTGGCGAGCTGGGTGTGGCTGGGACGGCTGTCGCGCGACGAGCGCGGCAAGCGGGTGGTGTACTGGGACTCGGTGGGGTACTTCGTCGATCCGGCGCGGCTCGGCGACGCGCGCCACGGGCTCATCGAGAAGCTGCGCAAGGACGTGGTCGCGCGCGCGCGGGCGCTGACGTCGGCCGGCTACCGCGAGCCGTACGATCCGGAGAACAAGTGGCGCGCGCTCGCCGCCAAGCCGTCGATGACCGACGTCGAGTACCTGAAGCTGGCGCTCACGCTCTCGCGCCTCGAGTGGTCGTTCGCGTCGGGCGAGCACAAGACCCAGCTCGCGCGCGATCACCAGCTCATCTTCGAAAACCTCAAGCGCGCCGATCCGAACGCGCTCTCTCCCCACAAATACGCGGTGAAATGAAACAGACGGATTAAACGCCAAGACGCCAAGACGCCAGTTCAGAAATTAATATTTTCTGACTGGCGTCTTGGCGTCTTGGCGTTTCAATCTCCGTCGCTCGCGCCGGGGACGCCGTCGACGCAGCGGCCGTGGGCGATGGGCCAGTTCTCTTCGTGGAGCGGATCGTCGCCGGAGAGGACGAACTCGCCGTAGACGCGCGCGTAGCCGTCGGCGCACAGGACCAGCGTGCCGGCGCGCAGGAGGCCGCCGCACTCCTCGCAGTAGAGCGGCTCGCGCGCGACCATGCCGTCGCGCTGCTGCTGCATCCGCTCGCGGGGATCGAACCTCACGCCATCAAGTGTAGCGTTCAAAACGGCCAGTAACAGACCACGCGCTGGCCGGCGCTCTGATCGGTGGCGTACGGCGAGAAGCCGGCGTCGCGGCTCTGATCGTACGCGCCCTGCGCGCTCGACGTGGCGGTACAGCTTCCGACGTAGTCTTCGGTGGCGATCCAGAACGGGCGGCCGCCCGGCGTGAGCCCGAGGCCGCGCCAGGCGGCGAGCTCGCCCTGCGCCGTCGAGTCGGGCGGCACGTACACCTCCTCGTGCGAGATGCCGTCGAGCAGCGACGGGTACGGCAGGCCGCCGGTCGAGCCGAGGCGCGTGCGATCGGAGGTGGCGTTCTGCATGACGATCAGCAGCGCGGGAAATTTTTCGCGCAGCTTGCGCACGAGATCGAGGCCGCCCTGCGAGCACGCGGGATCGCACGGACCGTCGCTGGTGGCGGTGCCGTGCTCGACCAGCTCGAGGTTGTCGAGGAAGAAACCGTCGACGCCCATGGACGCGAGGCGCGGCGCGACGTGCTGCAGGATCAGGTTTTGATAGTCGGCGTCGCCGAGGTTCATCCACACCTCGTCGGGGTAGCCTTGATACGGGCCGAGCTGCGCGGCGGTGTTGGCGCTGCACGAGACCAGGCCGGCGGGCGCGGTCGACCAGTAGGACCGGAACATCTCGCACGAGCCGAGGTTGAGGTAGCTGATGACGCGGTTCTGGCCGCCGGCGCGCAGTTGCTGGATTTGCGCGGCGGTGAAGTTGGCGCCGTCGGGATCGGCGTCGAGGTTGATGACGCGGAAGGTGGCGGCGACTTTGGCGAGGTCGCCCATCTCGGCGGCGGTGCCGTAGAAGGAGACCCACGGGCCGGAGACGGGGAAGCCGCGCGAGGAGGCGGCGTCGGGGAGCGCGCCGTCGGGGACGGCGGCGTCGGCGGCGGCGTCGGGCGGCGCGGCGTCGGAATTCGCGCCGCCGTCGGTGGGCGCGGCGCCGGTCGAGCCGGAGCAGCCGTTCGCGAGCACGGCGAGCACCGCCAGGTTGCGCGCGCGCATACGCCCAGTCTACCGGAACCGGTTATGATGCGCGCGTGAAGCTCGCCCTCGCTCTCCTCGCGCTCGCGGCCGGCTGCTCGAATTCACCGTCGGCGCCGGCCGACGCGGCGGTCGATCTCACGGCGTGCACCGGCACGCTCGACGTCAACCAATCGTGCGTCGCCACGCCGGGCGGCTGCACCGGCTGCAAGGACGGGCTCGCGTGCGAGGCGCTGGCGACGCACTCGACGGCCGGGCGGTGCAGGCCGGCGTGCGCGGCCTTGCCGCCGCCGTGCGCGAGCGGGTTCTGTTGCGATACGCAGTCGGTGTTGTCGACGGGCGGGACGACGTCTACGTGCGAGGACTCGCGACTGCCGGGAGTCCAGTGCGACACGCTCGACGGCGGCGGGATCTAGGGATTCGGGGGATGACTGCCGCCGAGTATATGGTGGAGCTGTTGCTCGACGGGCCGGTGAGGCTCGACGAGGCGGAGCTGCGCGCGGCGTTGCGGGAGCGCGTCGGCGGCGTGGAGGTGGTCGACGCCGGCGAGCGGATTTGGGTGCACGTGGCGGGCGTGCGCGCGCCGCGACGCGGAGTGGACGCGCCGTATGGCGTGGTGATCGAGGCGTGCCGCGCGCGCGAGAGCGATGACGAGCTGGAGGCGGCGCTCGCGCAGACGTGGGATTGGCCCGAGGCGCGCGCGACGGTGGAGCGTTGCGCCGCGGTGATGCGCGTGCGCGATCGGTTCGCCGGCGAGCTGGAGGCGGCGCGGCGGCTGGATGCGTTTCATCGCGTGGTCGACGCGGTGGCCGCGTGCGCGGGCGCGCGCGCGGTGCACTGGCGGCCGTCGGCGCGCGTGATCGACGCCCGCGCCATCGTGCGGCGATTTGCCGCATACGGCCCGCTCGGCGCGGCGCTCAACGTGCGCCAGTTTCGCGTCGGCGAGGGGATGCTGCTCGACACCGTCGGGCTGGCGGCGCTCGGGCTGCCGGACGTCGAGTGCCGCTTCGCCGGCGTGCCGCCCGAGCGCGTGGCGGCGCTGGTCGGCGGCTGCGCCGAATATCTCGTGCGCCACGGCGACGTGATCCGCGACGGCGAGACGCTCGATCGCACCGCCGAGCGCTGGACCTGCCGCCGCGCCGAGGCGATGGTCGGGCCGCGCCGCACCGTGCTCGCCGTCGAGCCGCGCCGCACCCGCCGCGCGCGCTCGGCGGTTTGACGCGCACCGCAAACCAGTCACAGCAATCGGCGCGAATCGACCGGCCACTCCCCCAGCCAGCCGCCCACCCGACGCCGACTTACCGCTGGATCGCGCTTTGCTCAAGCGGTCGGCATGACGACCAACAAATCCTCGCTCGCCCTGTTCGCCGCCATCGCCCTCGCCGGCTGCGGCGGCGCGCCCGACTCGCCCGAAGACGCCGTCAGCGATTCACGCCAGGAAGAGTCCGCGCCGATGCAGTGGTGGAACGCCGCGTACACCTATCAATCGATGTCCTACGGCTGGCACGACACCGACCTCAACGTCTCGTCGTCGACGCCGATCCAGCTGCGCCACGCGTCGCGCCTCACCGCGTGGGGCGTCTACGGCTGGGGCTACATGCCGACGTTCGTCGACTTGCAGACGGGCGCCACCTTCCGCTTCCTGCACCTGCGCCCGCAGCACACCAACGCCACCGAGATCGGCCACGTCTATCCCGCGGGCTACATCGTCGGCCTCTCGGGCGGCGACACCTACGACACCGGTCTCGGCCGTTACTCGACGGGCCAGCACCTGTGCGTGCAGACGCCGGGCAACGAGCCGTTCCGCACCGCGTTCCCCGCCGGCTCCGAAGGCGGCGCGTCGTCGGGCGGCGGCGGCTGCCACTCGGCCACGCTCAACCGCACCGTCGGCGCCGGCACCTGCGTGCAGTCGTCGGCCGACGCCAAATGGTACGAGTGCGAGAGCGGCGCGTGGAACGCCGGCCGCCCGTCGTGCGCCGTCTCCTACGCGTGGTGCAGCTCGGCGACGCTCGGCAAGAACGTCCCGCCGCGCACCTGCGTGCAGTCGAAGTTCGACCGCGTCTGGTACCAGTGCGACTCGAGCGGCTGGCAGGCGGGCGTGTCGAACGGCCAGGGCCCGATCGGCTCCTGCGCCGCGATGTACGGCCTCTAGAAGTTCACGCCGCCGTAGAACATCATTCGATACTCGAGCGTCACGCCGTTGCCGTTGAACAGGATCGGCAGGTTGAACGCATCGACGCCGACGTTCCCGCGCCCCTTGATGACGTACTTCACGCCCACCTGCGGGCGCACCACGCCGCCGTGGACCGCGTCGTTGTTGGTGAGCCCCGTCGGAATCGCCACCGCGTAACCGACGCTGAGCCCGATCGGCAGGTACAGCGCCGCGATCAAGTGCACGTCGTATTGCAACCCGAGCGGCAATTCGAGGAACGTGATCGTGGCGCCGAAGCCGAAGTCTTTGTAGTGCAGCGAGAACGGGAAGACGACGTAGAGACGATTGCGGCAGCACACGGCGACGCCGATCTCGGCGGCGAAGCTGAAGTAGATCGGGTTCGAGCCGTTGCCGTTGGTGACGTACAGGATCGGCGAGAAGCCGAGCTTGAGGTTGGCCATCCAGCGGCCGGTGTGCTCGGGCGGCGGCGGTCCCGTCTCGGCGGGCGGCGGCGGCGTTTCGGGCGGCGGCGGGACGTTGCTCGCCGGCGCGTTCGGCGGAAGATTGGGCGCGTCGGCGTTGTGTGCCTGCGCGTCCTTCAATCGTGCGTGTACCGTACGCAGCTCGCCCGCGCCGAGCTGCACGCGCGTGCTGAACGGCGCGTACGCCGGCGCGCTCACCGTGACCGTGTGCGCGCCCGGCATGACCCAGCGATCGAGCGCGAGCGGCGTGCGCCCGACGATGCGCGCGTCGAGCTGCACCTCCGCGCCGTCGACGTCCGCGACGATCTCGAGCTTGCCGAGCTGCGCCGCGAGCTGCACCTTCTGCTCGAGCGCGAACCGCCGCGCGTCGTCGCCCGCGCCGGTCGCGTCGGCGAGGAACGCCTCGAACTCCTCCATCGCCTCGGGCAGCCGGCCGAGCTTGAGCAGCGCGCGCGCGATGTTCGAGTGGGTGTTGGGCGACGGAAAGATTTCGTACGAGCGGCGAAAGTGCTCGAGCGCCGTCGGGAAGTCGCCGCGGCCGTACGCGCGCGCGCCCTGCGCGGTCAGGCGCTCGGCTTCGGCGCGCGCCTTGTCGTCGACTTGCGCCGGCGCGGGCGCGGCGCACGCGAGGATCACGACGGCGGCGGCGAGGGCGCGGATCATGGCTTGATGAATGGCGGCTCCGTTTCGTGGTGGCGCGGCGGCGGCGGCTCGCCGGTCTCGCCGTGGTTCGCCGGTTTGTGGCCGGCGAGCTGCAGCTTGACGTCGAGCTTGCGCGGCGTCGCGGCGTCGAGCGCTCGGTGGAACGGCACGTGGCCGGGCGAGGCGATCACCAGCTCGTGCGGTTTCCCGTCGGCGGGAAAGGTGACGTCTTCCCCCGACGGCGCGCCGTCGAGGGTGATGGCGGCGTTCGCGGGCGTGCGCTTGACGCGCACGTGCAGCGGCTCGGCCGCGACTTTTTCGTCGGCGTTTTTTTCGCCGCTTTTTTCGGCGGCGTTTTTTTCGTTGGGCGTTTTGTCGTTCACGTTCACGTTCACGTTCACGTTCGCGTTTGCGTTTGCGTTCGCCGGCGGAGCATCGACGTGCGGGTTGCTCGGCGGCGCCGGATGGTGCGAGAGCCCGACGGCGAGCGCCACCGCGCCGATCGCCGCCGCCGCCGCGCCGCCCGCGATCGCCAGCCTGCGCCGCCGCGGCCGCTCCGCCGCCATCACCCGATCTTCGGTGCGCTCGCCGACCGCGTGCGACAGCGTCGACTGGCGCACGCCGCTCGCCACCGGCGGCGGCGGCGCATCGGCCGGCGACGACGCGACCGCCGACGCCGTGACCACCGGCCGCGACGCCGCCTTGCGCGACAGCGCGGCGAGCGGCTGCGGCTCGACCGCCGCCATCGCCGGATCGGTCGGCTGCACCACCGCCACCTGCGGCTCGGTCGCGCCCGCCGACTCGAGCGGCCGCGACCACGCGCGCCCCGCCACCGGCTTGAGCGCCTCGTCGAGCCGCCGCCTCAGCACCTCGACGTCGGCGATGCGCCGCGCCGGATCGCGCGACAGCGCGTCGCGGATCACCGCCACGAAACCGGGCGGCACGTCCGGCCGCCGCGGCGCCAGCGCCTCCGGCTCGCCGTGCACGATGCGGTACAACACCGACGGCAGCGAGTCGGCGAGGAACGCCGGGTGCCCGGTCGCCATCTCGAACAGGATCGCCGCCATCGCCCACGCGTCGGTCGCCGGCCCGACGAGCTCCGGCCGCGCCTGCGCCTGCTCGGGCGACATGTAGAGCGGCGTGCCGATCAAGCGATCGTCGGTGGTGAGCCGCGTCTCGGCGCTCTTCACCTTGGAGACGCCGAAGTCGAGCAGCTTGGTGTGCTCGCCGCCCGCGTCGTCGCGCGCGAGAAAAATATTTTGCGGCTTGAGATCGCGGTGCACGATCCCGGCGCGGTGCGCGACGCCGAGCGCCGACAGCACCTGGTCGCCGATCTTCGCCACCTCGGGCCACGCCAGCGGCCCGCGATCGAGGCGCGTCGCCAGATCCTCGCCGCGCAGGTACTCCATGATGATGCACGGCGAGCCGTCGTCGAGCGTCTCCCAGTCGACGATCTCGACGATGTTCGGGTGGCGCAGCTTCGCCACCACCTCGGCCTCGCGGCGAAAGCGCGCCAGCGCCTCGGTGCTGGCGATCAGCCCCGGCGCCAGCCGCTTGAGCGCGAACGAGCGCCCGATGCGCCGCTGGTTCACCTCGTAGACCGCGCCCATCGCGCCCTGGCCGATCAGCCGGATCACTTGATAGCGGTCGGCGATGATCTGGCCGAGCAGCGGATCGGCGGGTTTGCTCACGTCGCAGACATCTTACCAGCCCGCGCGCCGCGGTTGAAATCGCCGGGCGGAGTCGCGTACCTTAGCCGGCCTCAAAGGACATGCCGCTGCCGATCCGCATCGAATATCGCGTCACGCTCTCGGACGTGGAGCGCGGCGTGGACGCGAGCGCGCAGCTCATCGTCGGGCAGGATCCCGAGGAGACGAACGAGCACCTGACGCTGCGCGTGCTGGCGTGGTGCCTGCTCTACGATCCGGATCTCGAGTTCGGGCCGGGCGTGACCGATCCCGACGGCGCGGATCTGTGGTCGCACGATCTCACCGGGCGCGTGGCGACGTGGATCGACTGCGGCGCGACCTCGGCGGAGAAGCTCAAGCGCGTGGTGCGCCACCGCCGCGGCGCGCGCGTGCACGTGCTCCTCGACGACGCGGGCGAGCGCGAGCGCCTGCTCGCCGAGCTCGATCGCGCGCGCGTCGCCGGCGTGCGCGTGTGGCTGGTCGACGCCGCGCTGGTGCGCGCCCTCGCCTCGCACGATGAGCGC
>Ga0070741_10011433_pt1 | contig 16399 bp, 23 predicted proteins | sample Coa_R1_4_FD_66440 | JGI IMG/M metagenome (GOLD analysis project Ga0070741, IMG submission 66440) | Surface soil microbial communities from Centralia Pennsylvania, which are recovering from an underground coalmine fire - Coalmine... | ecosystem: Environmental > Terrestrial > Soil > Unclassified ...
GTCAGGACGAGGGGGCCGAGGACGGCGTATACGAGGCCGAGCCAGACGAGCGCGCCGAGGTCGCCGTAGTCCTGCTCGGCGAGCTGCGGCGCGCTGATCGCCGCGAGCGGAATCCACATCACGAGCAGGACGACGGAGCTGATCCGGTACGGCGAGTACGTCCGCATCAGCGGCGCGATCGCCACGGAGTAGGCGGACCAGCTGATCGCGAGTGCGATGGCGAGCAGGTCCCCCTTCAGGTCGGACGAGAACGAGCCGCCGGAGCCGAGCGCGACGAGGGCGACGCCACCGAACGACACGAGCGCCGCGAACCAGAAGGCCGGCGGGAGTCGCTCGAGCCCGAGGACGCGCGAGATCAGCGCGGTGAAGATCGGCGTCGAGCCGAGGATGAGCGCAACCGTCGTCGCAGTGGTGAACTTGAGCGCGTAGACGAAGCAGATCTGGTTCACGAACAGGGCTCCGACCGCGGCGGCGAGGACCAGGAGCGACTCGCGGCCGCCGATCCTGAGCGTCCTCTCGAAGGCGTAGGTGAGGGCGGCGAAGACGAGGGCTGCGGCGCCGTAACGGATCGCGCCGTACGCCAGGGGCCGGAAGCCATGCATCAGGAGGTACCTCGTGACCGTCAGGTTGAACGCCCAGATGACGACCGTTGCGAACAGCATCAGGTCGACCGTGGCGAGCCGGCGCACGGGGCCCGACACTACCCGTCGGATACGCTTCCGCCCGTGCGGGACCCGCTGATCGAGCAGATCGACGCCCTCGTCGGGCCGGCGACGCCGCACTTCGCCTACCAGCTGCGGGCACGCGTCCGCGAGCTGATCGAGACTCTGCCCGAGAGCCATCCGGCGCGGCGGTACGGGGAGGAGAGGATGGAGCTCCTCGACCGGCTCGGCCATGCGTCCTCGAAGGCCGAGGAGGGCGGGCGGGAGCCACGCTCGCGGCCGGGCTGGACGGGGATTCCCAGCGCGGCTCCGGCCGACGACCCGCTGCCGAAGCGTCGATGAGCGTGGAGGGCGCGTCGGTCCTCGTGACCGGCGGCTCGCGCGGGATCGGGCGCGCGATCGCCCTGCGCTTCGCCGAGCTCGGCGCGCGGCGCATCGCGATCGGCTATCTCCGCAACGACCGGGCGGCGGAGGAGACGGCGGAGGCGCTGCGGAGCGCCGGCGCCGAGCCCGTGCTCGTCCGCGGCAACGTCGCATCCGAGCGCGTAGCCGGCGAGGTCGCAAAGCTCGGGCCCCTCGACGCGCTCGTCCACAGCGCGGCAACCGGCGTGATCCGGCCGGCGCTCGAGACGGACGACAAGCATTTCGACTGGACGATCGGCGCGAACGCCCGGGCGTTCCTCTCTCTGGCGCGCGCAGCGGCTCCGACGATGCCGCCCGGCTCGTCGATCGTCGGGGTCTCGAGCCTCGGCTCGCAGCGCGTGCTCGAGAACTACGCCCTCGTCGGGACGTCGAAGGCGGCGCTCGAGGCGCTCGTCCGGTACCTCGCGGTGGAGCTCGCGCCGCGCGGGATCCGCGTGAACGCCGTCTCGGCCGGACTCGTCGAGACGGAGGCGCTCGAGCACTTCCCGAACCGCGAGCAGATGCTGGAGTGGAGCCGGAAGCGGACCCCGGTCGGTCGCCTCGTCGAGCCAGAGGACGTCGCAGGCGCCGTCGCTTTCCTCTGCTCGCCGGACGCCGAGATGGTCCGCGGGCACACGCTCGTTCTCGACGGCGGCTTCTCGCTCGTCGTCTAAGAGCTCCTTTCAGAACGAAGCCTTGAGCCGCGGCGACGCGCTGGACGGCCCGCCGCGGCGTCCTCGGTCGCGCCCAGATCTCCTCGATCTGGGCGCCCACTGCGTCCTTGCTCTGCGCACCGTCCAGCGCGCCGCCGCGACGAAGCGTCATGCTGAAAGGAGCTCATGGAGCCGACCGAGGCGAACTTGCGCGCGTGGGACGCGGTGCGGAACGCGCTCCCGTCGCGGGCGATTCCCGACGCGGTGCGCGCGCTTCTGCCGGAGCTCGCGGGCCGGCACGCGCTCCACGTTCCGTGCGGGACGGGCGAGGCAATGGCGGAGCTCACCGAGCTCGGCGCGCTCGTGACCGCGGTCGACGTCGACGCCGACCTTCTCGAGGCGGCACGGCGCCGGGTTCCGACGGCGGCGCTCGTCCAGGCCGATCCGGCGCTGCTGCCGGCGGAGCTCCAGCGCGGCCGCTTCGATCTCGTCTACGCGGGAAGCGGGATCCTCGAGAGCGCCCGCGACCTCGGGGCCTTCGCGGCCCAGGCCTCGACGGCGCTGAGGCCCGGGGGCAGTCTCCTGGTTCAGGACCTCCATCCAACCGCCGCCTGCGTCGACCTGCCGTCGCAGCGCTGGCGCGGCGACTACTTCGGCGGCGGGCACGCCACGCTCGGCGCGGTCGTGACGGCGGTCGCGGGAGCCGGCCTCCGCGTCGCCGCGCTCGAGGAGCTGCCGTCGGCGGCGCGGCGCGTGCCAGGGGAGTTCGCGCTGCTCGCGCTGAAGGCTTGAATCGTACGCAGCCGTAGCGCTACGGATGCCGGACGCTCTCGCGAAGCATCGCGACGGCGCGTTCGACCCGCGAGCGGCGTGTCTCCTCCAGCTTCGCGGCCGCGATCCACTCGGCGTACTCCCGCCGGTGCGTGTAGGAGAGCCGGTCGAAGAAGTCGCGCGCGTCGGGCGCCGCGTCGAGCGCGACGGCGAGATCCGACGGCACCTCGACCACGCGCGGCTCGTCGTCGAGCTCGAGCGCGACGGTCACGCGGTCGCCGGCCGCGATGCCCGCACCCTCGCGCGTCTCCCGGTTGAGCCCGAGCAGGTGGCGGCCGCCCATCGGCATCAGCGTCGTCCGGACAGGGAAGCCGTTGACGGTCCCGCGCACCGCCGGACGTCCGCTCCCGAACGTGGACTTCACGTCGAACGGGATCTCGATCACGAGGCCCGTCCGGTAGGGCTCGAGGGTCCCCTCGAAGCGCTCCACGGAAGGCGAAGCGTAGCTCAGAGGGTCTCAAGAACTCGCTTCAAAACGAAATGTCCGTTTTGAAACGAGTTCTAGCGGCTGCGGGCGGCGTACCAGACGGCGAAGCGACCGGGCGGCGAGTCGAGCCAGGTGGCGAGCTGGTCCTCGAACGCCGCGGTCTCCTCGCGAAGCCGGCCGAGCTGGTGGTCGAGCCGGCGCTCCGGATCGCACGCGTGGTCGCCGACGGTGCGGTCGACCGGGGCGCCGCACTCCGAGCAGGACATGTAGCGCGAGCAAAACATGGTCTCCCTGACGATCGGCCCGGGGAGGCCGAAACCTGAGCCGAAATTCGCAGTCGGCGCGAGAGCTATTCGCGCATGAACCCCTGGCGAGCCGCGCTGACGAGCGCGACCGCCTCGGGGAAGAGGATGCGCATGGCATCGCGGAGCGCGAGCGCCTGCTCGTCGGGCCCGCCCGAGACCGACAGGCCCTTCAGCGCCGCCGACGTCAGCTCGACCGCCGTGTTCAGCGTCAGCGTCGCGAACTGCTCGCGCTGGGCCTCGGCGACCGACTCGGCCTGGCGCTCCGCGAACTCGCGCAGCCCTCGCATCAGGTCCTCGGGATCGCCGCCGAACGGAAAGCTGAATCCGCCTTCCTCGCTCACGAGCCCAGCCTAGCGGACGATCATCAACGGGCACGGGGCGTGCTCGGATCACCTCCGCGGCTCGATCCCTTCGCGAATGCCGATTCGAGCAGTCCGAGCCGTCGACTGCGACCAGGATCCGCTCGAACGGCATCAGGCGACCTCCTGCGGCGGCTCGAGCTCGAGCTGGGCGTGAGGCTGGAAGAACCGCTGCGCAAGGAAGGTCGGGACGATCGCCGAGAGGACGACGACGCTAATCAGGAGCGAGAACTGCGTCCGATCGATGATCCCTGCGTTCAGCCCGTAGAGCGACGACGTCCGCCGAACGTGAGCCCGGTGCTCATCAGCAGCGTCGTGAACGCCGCGTGTGGCGCCGTGAACCGTCGCGCCAGCGGATAGACGCAATGCGACGGCGCGCATCCGTTCCTGCTCCTTGCGGTGGCGCGCCTAATGCCCGCTCATCACGAGGCCGAGCACGAACGCCGGGAGAACGGCGTGCGAATGCGCATGGTCGCCGCGCCACATCAGCAGGAAGAGCGGCGCGAAAGCGAGCTTGATCTCGGGTTCGATCACGCGGTTGCCGTAGCGGCCGAAGAAGAGCGGCGCCAGGCGCGGGAGCCCCAAGACGAGAACGAACGTCGCCGACATGAGGCGTTTTCCGACGGGCGCCCGGTTCAGGCCCGTCTCGACGAGCACGGCGTACACCACGGCGAGGCTCGTCGTCGAGAGGGCGATACCCGCGATCTCCGCCTGTCGGTGGTTCCAGCCGAGGCCGTAGTAGGTGAGGAGGCCAACCGCGACGAACGGGCCGAAGAACGAGACGAGGCCGATCGAAGCGGACGCCTTCCACTCGCGGCGTAGCTGCGCCACGTCGACCTCGGCGCCGGCGAGAAACGTGAGGACGATGCTCGCGAACGAGCCGACGAACGAGAGCCGGTCCGCGATCGTGATGTTGTCGATGCGCTTCCCGACGAGGACGCCGAGGGCTAGCTCGATCAGCGCGACCGAGATCCCGGCCTCAACCGAAACCAGCGATGCGACGAGATCGCCGTCGCGAGGATCAGGGCCACTGCCAGGTCGCTCACCGCCACCTCTTTGAGGACGAATCGAAGAGGTAGAGGCCATCAGCCGTGTGGGGTACCTACGGAGTCAGCTCGCGTCTCCCCCGAGCCGCGTGCACGAGCTCGCGGTAGCTTCCGGCGGCGCCAGTCGCGATGTGCCAGACGTCGCTCGTCCCGAAGAGCGAGACCACGCGGATCCGGACGAGCGGCGTGCCTGCGCGCGGCGGGCTGTCCTCGCCCCACTCGCGCCGATGGCCGGCGACCGTGAGGCCGACGAGGTCGACCTCGATTCCCTCCGGAACGTAGAAGTCGACGTTGCCGAAGGCGACGAGCGCGGTCAGCGTCACGGCGGTCGAATGGAGCTCGGCGTGCCGGAGGTCGATGTCGGCGTCGCCGAATCCGACGAGCACGACGCCGAACCGCGGCACCCGCCACCGGCCCTTGCGGACGATGTGCCCGAAGAGGACGCCGGAGAGCCACTTCGCGCGCTTCCGCGTCCGGTGCACAGGCCCGGCGGACGGCAGGTCCCGCGTCAGCGCCTCCAGCTCGGCCGCCGTCTTCGCGGCGTACGCGTCGCCGACCCGCACGGCGAGCTCGTCGAGCGTGATGCGGCCCTCGGCGCAGGCGTCGCGCAGGGTGAGCGCGACGCGCTCGCGGTCGGCGTCGGAGACGCGGAGCTGCGGGAGGTCGCTCACCGGAGCGACCCCTTGTAGGCCGATTCGACCTCGAGCTTCAGCTCCTCGACGGAGCCCACCGCGTGCTTCATCGCCTCCGCGAACGGCGAGGCGGCCCCGTCGCCCAGCGCGAGCTCGAGTCTCCGGACGGCCTCGCCGATCCGATCGAGATGCGCCGGCGAGGCGACCCGCGGGGGAGCGCCGATCGCGTGCTCCAGCGCCAGCGCTGCATCCTCGGCCTCCTCGATCCCCTCCGGGTGCTCGGTCAGACGGAGGTCCGCAAGCTGGGCGCGCAGCTCGTCGAGCCGCCCGCCGCCGCCGGCCGTCTCCTCGGCGATCTCGCACATGGCCGCGATCGAGACGACGTCGCGGACGAGCGAACGATCAGCCACCGGCTCGCCCGCCTCGTCGAGCGCGAGCCAGCTCCTTTCGGCGCCGGCGGCGTAGGAGCAGAGGTAGAAGCGGCGTCCGCCGCCCGGCTCCGCGGGGATCACGGCCTCGAGCTCCTCGACCCGCGCCGCGTGCGCCTGCGCCGCGCGCCCGATCCGCTCGAGCTCCTCGTCCAGCTCGCCCATCGACGCGAGCATAGACTCGCGCGGTGGCCGGGCTCTCGGCGCGGCATCTGCACGCGAAGGAGCTGTTCGCGCCGCTCCCTCGGACCTACGACCGGTACGCGGCGATCCTGTCGTACGGCCAGGACCCGCGCTGGCGGCGGTTCCTCGTCTCGCGCGTCGAGGCCGGGCCCGGCGACACGGTGCTCGACGTCGCGACCGGGACGGGGGCGGTCGCCAAGGAGCTGCTGCGGCGGTACCACTGCGCGGTCGTCGGGCTCGATCAGAGTCCGGAGATGCTGGCCGAGGCGCGGCGCCGGCTGCCGGCGTCCGTCCGGCTCGTCGAGGGTGATGCAGAGCGGCTGCCGTTCGCGGACGCGTCATTCGACGCGCTCACGTTCACGTACCTCCTCCGTTACGTCGACGACGTCGGGGCGACCCTCGGCGAGCTCGCGCGGGTCGTGCGTCAAGGGGGGACGATCGCGTCGCTCGAGTTCGCCGTGCCGCGGAACCCGCTCGCGTACGGACCCTGGCGGCTCCATGTCGGCGTCGGGCTGCCGGTCGCGGGGAGGCTGATCTCCCCGAGCTGGGCCGGCGTCGGGTCGTTCCTCGGTCCGAGCATCCGCGGCTTCTGGCGGCGCTTCCCGCTCGACCGCCAGCTGGAGCTGTGGCGGGAGGCCGGCATCGCAGACGTGCGCTACCGGCTGCTCAGCCTCGGCGGCGGGATCGTGGTCTGGGGCCGCCGCGCGTGAGATCGGCCTGGTATTCGCTCGCGCCGGGCGGCTGGCGCGACTACGTCACGCTGCTCCACCCGCCCTACACGCTCTGGCACCTGAGCTACGTCGTGATCGGCGCCGCGATCGCGCCGGAGTGGCGTCCCGGGCGGCTCGGGCTCGCGCTCGCCGCGTTCTTCCTCGGCCTCGGCGTCGGCGCGCACGCGCTCGACGAGCTGCAGGGCCGGCCGCTCGGGACGCGGATTTCCGCCCGCGTCCTCGTCGCGCTTGCCGCCGCGTCGATCGCAGGCGCGATCACGCTCGGCATCTACGCGGCCCTCGCGTACGACCTGTGGCTGCTCGCCTTCGTCGCCCTCGGCGGCTTCCTCGTCTGCGCGTACAACCTCGAGTGGTTCGGCGGCAGGCTCCACGGCGATCCCTGGTTTTCGCTCGCGTGGGGCGCGCTGCCGCTCCTGACCGCGTACCTCAACGCGGCCGAGCGGATCCGCGGTGCCGCGCTCGTCGCGGCGGGGTTCGCGGCGCTCCTCAGCCACGCCCAGCGGCTGCTCTCGACACCGGTGCGACGGGTGCGGCGCAAGATCGCGTCGGTGGCGGGTGAGGTCGAGATGCGGGACGGACGGACGGAGGCGCTCGGCGCTGCCGATCTCGTCGCCGCGCCGGAGGCAGCGCTGCGCGCGCTGGCGGCGGCTGTCGTCCTGCTCGCGGTCTCGCTCGTCCTCGTGCGCGTGACCTAAGATCGGCCGGTGGCGCGGAAGTCCCCCTTCGTCAAGAAAGCGGCCGAAGCGGAGGAGCGCCTCGCAGCGTTCGTCGAGCAGGAGGCCGAGGAGCGGCAGGCCGAGCTGCAGCGGTCGCTCGCGATGGCACGTGCGGAGTCGACGGCCCTGCTCGCCCAGGAGGAGCGGCGCCTCGCCGAGGAGCGCAGGCGTGAGTTCATCGAGCGCGAGCGCCAGGCGGGCGCCGATCTTTCGCTGAAGCTCCTCGAGACGCAGCGGCTCGTCGAGGAGCGGCTTGCCGGCTGGGCGGAGGACCTCGATCGGACCCAGGAGGCGCTGACGGAGCAGATCAACCGGCTCGAGCAGCGCCAGCGCCAGCTGATCCAGGAGGTCGAGAAGCGCCTGCTCGAGAGCATGGACCGGGTCGCCTCCGAGGCGGCCGAGCAGCAGAAGGCGGTCGCGCGGCTTCGCGAGGAGGTCGTCCGGGCCGCGGCGGAGGCGGTCGAGTCCGCCTCCTCCGAGCTCGAGATGCACGGAGCGGAGCGCCGGCGCGCGCTCAACGAGCTCGAGGAGCGGCTGCAGAAGCGCGAGCGCGCCCTGACCGAGCAGATCGAGCGCGAGGGCAACGAGGTCGCGCGGCAGCTCGAGATGAAGTTCGCCGACGTCGAGCGGCGGCAGGTGGAGCAGCTCGAGCGGTCGATCTCCCGGGAAGCGGGTCGCCTCGCCGAGGCTGCGGCGCTCCAGTTCGACGCGAAGGTGAAGGAGGCGCGGGAGGAGGCGGCTCGGCGCCTCCAGCGCGAGCTCGATCGCGCCGTCAACAACTTCACGCGCGAGAGCGAGCGCGTCCTCGCCGAGCGTCTGGCCGAGGTGGCCGAAACGGGCACCCAGCGGCTCGATGCGCGCCTGCGCCAGATCACGACCGCCGTCGAGCGCCGCCGCGACGAGATGATCGAGGCGCTGGAGCGCCGGGTCAACGAGGTGGAGACCTCGCTGAAGGAGCGGATCGACGCGTGGACGACGAAGACCGAAGCCGAGCGGCACCTGATCGAGGAACGGCTGCGCGAGCTCACCGGCAGATATGCCAGGAGGGATTGAAGACGCGGCAGAATCGGACCAACTTCTCTGTGGAGGGTTCGTCTACGTGAGCACGAACCGAACCGCGTGAGCGACATGGCCCAGATCGCCGAAACCGACCGCGACGACCGCTCCAAGGTGGAGAGCTGGCGGCTTCACGTGCTGATCGAGGCGGGGTACCCGCTGCCGCTGGCAGAGAAGCTGGCCCATAGCGAGGCGGACCTCCACCGGGCCGTGGAGCTCGTGGGCTCCGGCTGCCGCCACGAGCTCGCGGCCGAGATCCTCCTCTAGCCCGGACCGGTCCTGCGGGGCCCGCCGGGCTCCCACTACGCTGCGCCCGTGAGGGTCGAGGCCACGGTCTACGGCGACCGGAAGGTCTACGCGGTGTCCGCCTTCAACCGGGGCGTCGCGTCGTGGCTGCAGCGGCTCCCGACGGTGTGGGTCGAAGGAGAGGTGACGGAGCTCAGGCGCCAGGAGCGGTGGCAGAGCGTCTTCTTCACGCTCAAGGACCCCGGCGACGGCTCCTGCCTCGGCGTCACGATGCCGCGGGGCCAGTTCGACGGGTTGCGGCTCGAGCTCGGAAACGGCGAGCGCGTCCACGTGTACGGCCGCCCGGAGCTGTGGGAGAGCCGCGGCGAGTTCCGCCTCCGCGCGCTCTCGATCGAGCGTTTCGGGCTCGGCGACCACCTCGCGGCGCTCGAGCGGCTGAAGAAGAAGCTCGCCGCCGAAGGCCTCTTCTCCGCCTCGCGGAAGCGCCCCCTGCCGCGCTTCCCGCGCCGGATCGGCCTCGTGACGGGCAACGACGCGGCGGCGAAGCGCGACGTGCTGACGGCGATCTCGACGCGGTTTCCGCCGGCGCGCGTGCTCGTGGCGGAGACGTACGTGCAGGGGCCTCGCGCCGCCGCGGCGATCGTCGAGGCTCTCGGCGCCCTCTGCCACGAGCCCGAGATCGACGTCGTGATCGTCGCGCGTGGGGGCGGCAGCTTCGAGGATCTGCTGCCGTTCAGCGACGAGCGGCTCGTGCGCGCGATCGCGGCCTGCCCGGTGCCGGTCGTCTCGGCCGTCGGCCACGAGCAGGACACGCCGCTCTGCGATCTCGTCGCCGACGCGCGTGCCTCGACGCCGAGCGTCGCCGCGCGGCTCGTCGTGCCCGACCTCGACGAGCTCACGCAGCGCCTCGAGCGCGCGCGCTCCGGCCTTGCCCGCGGAGTCCGGCGCGTGCTCGAGCGCAGGCGTGAACGGCTTGCGGCCGACCGCGAGCGGCTCCGCCGCGCACCGCTCCTCCTTCTCGAGCGGCGGCGCGCGGCGCTCGAGCAGTCGGCGGCCCGCCTGCGCGCGCTCTCCCCGCGCTCGACGCTCGCCCGCGGCTATGCCATCGTCCGGAAGGACGGCGCGATCGTGCGGAGTCCTTCGTCCGTCGCGGCAGGCGACCTGATCGACGTCGCCGTCGCCGACGGCCCGTTCGCCGCCCGGGTCGAGCCGTGAGGTTCGAGGACGCCCAGCGGGAGCTCGAGCAGATCGTCGAGCGCCTCGAGAGCGGCCAGGCCGAGCTCGACGAGGCGCTCGCGCTCTGGGACCGCGGGGAGGAGCTCTACCGCCTCTGCGTCGCGCAGCTCGAGGCGGCCGAGGGGCGGATCGAGGAGCTGGCTCGGCGCGTGGAGGACACGCGCGCGGCGGCGCCCGAATAGAATCAGGCGGCGTTGGCGGAGCTGACCGATCTTCTGAGGAGCGTGCCGCTCTTCTCCGAGCTCGAGAAGAAGGATCTGGAGCTGCTCGCGAACACGTTCAAGGAGCGGACGTTCTCCCCGGGCGACACGATCGCCCGGGAGGGCGAGCGCGGGGTCGGCTTCTTCCTGATCGCGTCGGGGACGGCGAATGTCATCCAGGGCGGCGAGCACCGCGCGACGCTCGGCCCCGGCGACTACTTCGGCGAGATCGCCCTGATCGACGACGGGGCCCGCTCGGCCACCGTCACCGCCGACACCGAGCTCCGCTGCTACGGCATGACCTCGTGGGAGTTCCGCCCGCTCGTCGAGTCGAACGCCTCGATCGCGTGGCGCCTGCTCCAGGTGATGGCGAAGCGGCTACGCACCGCCGAGCAGCGAACGGCCTAACCGCTCGCCGAGCTCGTCGAGATCGTCCTCGGCTCGTTCCGGGTCTCCGCTCAGCGCGTACGCGTCGGCTCCGGGCAGCGGTTCGACGATGCGTCCTCCGAACACCGCACAGCGGACGCCGGCGGCGCGGCAGCGGCGGACGACCTCGCCCGGGGCCTTACCGGTCGCCGTCGTCCTGTCGACCGTGCCCTCGCCGGTGACGACGAGGTCGTAGCGCGTCGGATCGAAGCCGACCACGTCGAGGACGAGCTTCGCGCCGGGAACGAGGTCGGCGCCGAGCGAGGCGAGCGCGGCGCCGAGGCCCCCGGCCGCGCCTGCGCCCGGAAGCTCGGCGTACGGCGCGAGGTCCGCGCGCGCCGCGAGCCGCCGCTCGAGCTCGTCGACCTGCTCGGGCGTCGCTCCCTTCTGCGGGGCGAAGAGCCGCGCGGCGTCGCGGAGCGGGACGAGGGCGTCGCAGGCGGCGATCGTCGGCGTCGGGAGCGCTTCGAGCGTTTCGAGGAGTCCTGCGCCGCCGTCGACGGTCGCGGTGCCCCCGAGGCCGACGATCAGGCCGGCCGGCCGACCGACGGCGGCGATCAGCTCTCCGAGGCCACGGCTGCTCGCCGCGAACGGATCGAGGCGCGACGGATCGAGCGGGATCGCGGCCGCGGCCTCGACGGCCGCGCGGCCGTCCGGAAGCTCGAGCCAGCGCGCGCGCCGCAGACGGCCGAACGCATCGGGAACGTCGACCTCGTGAAAGACGCCGCCGAGACCGGCGTGCAGCGCGTCGAGGCTCCCTTCCCCGCCGTCGGCGATCGGCAGCTCGTCCGCCTCGACGCCCGCCCGGCGAAGGCCTCGCGCCAGGGCCGCCGCGGCGGCGGTCGCGCCGAGGACGCTCTTGAGGCTAGCCGGACACGCGAGCGCGCGCACGCTGGGCGTCGGCTTCCTCGTCGGCCTCGTCCGCCTGCGGCGACCGCGGAACTTCCGCCTGCGACGCGCCGGGCATCACGCGCAGCATCGCCAGCGAAAGCCCTTCGCGCGCGAGGAACAGCAGCCCGACGCCGATGCCGACCGACGCCTCGATCGCCTGCAGGCCGAAGCCGAACGCGATCCCGCGCGCCTTGGACACGCCGTAGTCGGTCAGCGCGATCGCGATCGCGACCTGGAGCGCGCCCACGTTGTTGCCGGGCCAGAGCGGGAGAACCGTGACGACGTTCATCACGAGCAGGACGAGCGCGGCCGCCGCGAGTGGCTCGTGGATGTGGAAGGCGCGCATCGCCGTCCAGACCGCGAGCAGCTGGAAGGCCCAGCCGAGGGTCTGGAAGCCGATCGCGATCGCCGCCGGCAGCGGCGCGCGCATCACGCCGAGCCCGTGGCGCGCCATCGTGATGACTCGGCGGGCGGCCCCCATGCCGTCGAGCCTGATCGTTCGGTGGTGGAGGCGCGCCGACGCGAACGCGAAGGCGAAGAGGGCGAGCCCGATTCCGACGATCGCGATCAGGCTCGCGACGGCCCAGTGCGGAATCTTCGCCGCGACCAGGACGTAGACGGTCAGCATCAGCACCGGCACGAGGTCGAAGACGCGGTGTGCGAAGACGGTGCCGACGAGCGTCGCCCATGCGCGCTCCTGCGGGAGCCGCCGCGTCAGGACGGCGACCCGCGCGAGCTCACCGATGCGGCCCGGCAGGATCGCGTTCGCGAACAGGCCGACGGAGAACGCGGAGAAGACGAGCAGCGAGCGAGGGTGGGGCGGAGGCATCGCCGTCCGGATCACCTGTTGCCACGCGAGCGCGCGCACGACGACCGAGAGCAGGTTGAAGCCGATCGCGACCGCGACCCAGTCCCACCGGACCGCCGTGAACGCGTCGCCGACGGCGCTCCAGTTCGGCCCGCGCCAGTAGAGGAGCGCACCCACTCCAGCGGCGACGGGGATGCCGATCGCGAGCCGGACGAGCTGGGACTGCGGCAGGCGCGGAGCCTTCACGCGGCGAGCCTCTCGTAGATCGACGCGAGGTGCGCGCCGATGTCGTCCCACGAGTAGCGCGCCCTGGCGAGCGCGCTGGCGGCGGCGCCGGCCCGGGCACGCGCCGGCTCGTCCTCGAGCAGCGCGACGAGCGCGTCCGCGAGGCCCTTGACGTCGCCGGGCGGGACGAGCCGACCCGTGTCGGGCTGCATCACCGCGCGGTAGCCGGGGATGTCGGAGGCGACGACGGGCGTCGCGCAGGCGAAGGCGCGGGTCAGCACCATGCCGAAGCTCTCTTGCCCGGTCGAGGGGGCGCAAAGCGCCTTGGCCGTGACGAGCTCGGCCGTCAGCTCGTCCTGCGGCAGGAAGCCGAGCACGTCGATGCTCTCGTCGGAGACGCGGTGGCGCGCGAGCAGCAGTCGGACCGCGAGCGGGTCGGCCCCGATCAGTCGGAGCCGTGCGCCCGTCCGCCGATGCACGTCGGGCCAGGCCTGGAGGAGGACCGGCATCCCCTTCCGGGGGTCGTGGCGGCCGACGAAGACGATGCGGTTGGCACGGTTCGAGGGGTCGGCCTCGGGCGGGATCAGGACCCCGTTCGGGATCACCTCGTAGTCGGCGGGCATCCATCTCGCCACCGAGTCGCGCGCCTGGTCGGAGACTGCGATCCGGTGATCGATTCGTTCCAGCAGGAAGCCCCACAGCGGCATCCCGAAGACATGCCAGCGCAGTTGGCCGGCGGCGTGGAACGTCGCGACGATCGGGCATTTCGCGAGCGCGAGCGTCGCGACGCAGATCGCCGGCGTCATCGGCTCGTGCAAGTGGAGAACGTCGAACCGTTCGCGCTCGAGAATGCGACGGATCCGGAACGGCGTGGAGGGGCTGAGGACGATGTTCGGCAGCGAGCCGTTCGCCGGCACGATCACCGACCGGCCGACCGGAATGACCTCGGGCGGCGGCGTGCCGTGCCGGCCGTGGCGCGGGTGCAGGGTGCGCGTGAAGGCGCCGGGCGGGTCGTTGCCGATGACGATCCTCGTCTCGATTCCACGCTTCTCGAGCGCCTCGGCCTGCAGCTCCGCGTGCTCGTTGACGGCCCCCCAGAAGGACCAGGAGAACGGCACGACGATGCCGACCTTCATCCGGTCGGAGTCTACGAGCGCGCTACGAAGGCGAGAGCCCTGCGCGCCGGCAGGGCTCTCGCGGTTTCCGTCTCACACGGTCGTCGCCTGCTGCTCGGCCTGCTCCTGCTTGAGCCGGCGGATCAGCTCCGCGACGTCGGCGACCTCCTGCTCGAGATCCTTCTGATGCTCCTCGAGCGCGCTCAGAAGCTCCTCCGACTTCGGGAAGCGGCGGCCGGAGCGGCCGCAGCCGCCGTGGCCATGGTGGTGCCTGCGGCGATGCATGTCACCTCCTCTCCTCGTCGTGACGTTCCAGGAACTGCGCGATCTCGTCCTGCGTCTGGCGCAGCGCGTCCGCCCACTTCCGGAGCACGCCCCGGCCGGCGTCGGTGAGGCTGTAGGTGCGCCTAGCCGGCCCGGGCAGGTCCCCGCGCCACTGCGACTCGACGATGCCGTCCTCCTCGAGCGCGCGCAGGAAGCGGTAGAGGTTGCCGACGTCGACCCGCTCCTCTCCGACGAGCTCGGGCAGCTCGTCGATCAGCTCGTAGCCGTGCCGCGGGCGCTCGGTCAGGAGCAGCAGGACCGCCGGCTCGATGAAGCGCTCGACGCGCGCGCGGACGGCCCAGTCGCCCGCTCCGGAGAGCCAGCGCGTGCGCGGGCCGCGGTGGACGCGTGGGTGTCGGCGGTGGTGCATCGCGGGCCATTATATGTAAAACGCATATGCGAAACACACTGATGACCGTGGGAGAGGATGGACGAGGTGTTCAAGCGCGCTCGCCGGCTCGAGGAGGTCGTCGGCTTCGGCATCGATCGAGTCGCGGCAGCGGCCGACCGCGTGACGCAGGCCAACCCGGCGTGGCCGGTGCTCCGGATGGAGAACCTCGACACCGACCTGCCGCTCCCACCGGAGGCGATCGCGGCGACAATCGAGAGCCTGGCGACGCCGCCGGCGAACAGCTGGCTGCCGTTCACCGGCGACTACGCCCTCCGCGGGGCGATCGCCGACTTCCTCTCCGAGCGGACCGGCCATCGCTACGACCCAGAGCGCGAGATCGTGATCACGAGCGGAGGCATGGAGGCGCTGCTCGACGTTCTCCTCGCGACCGTCGATGAGGGCGACGAGGTCGTGCTGACGGATCCGACGTACGCGGGTCTCGTCAACCGCGTGCGGCTCGCGGGAGCGTCGCCGCGCTTCGCACCGTTTCGCGCCGGAGGGGAATGGGTGCTCGACCTGGACGCGCTGGATGCAGCGGTCGGCCCGACGACGGCGGCCCTCGTGCTGATGAGCCCGTCGATGCCCTCAGGCGGCACGTTCACCGCCGCCGACTGGAGCGTGATCTGCGATATCTGCCGCAACCGCGACGTCGCGCTGCTCTACGACTCGGCCATGGAGCGGCTCCTCTTCGACGGCCGGGCGCTCGTGCACCCGCTACACCACGACGGGATGACGGAGCGCACGGTCGTCGTGGGCTCGCTCTCGAAGGAGCACCGGATGATCGGCTGGCGCGTCGGCTGGGCGGCAGGGCCGGCGGAGGTAATCGAGGACGTCGGGTGGGTGCACGTCTACAACACGACCACCCCGACCGGAATCGCCCGCGCAGCGGCGACCGCCGTCCTTCGCGGCGACCAGGGCCACGTGGCGGAGTGCGTCGCGGAGCTCGAGCGCCGGCGGGACACGATTCTCGGCGTGCTGCCGGGCTGGCCGTTCGTCAGCCCCGGCGGCGGCTGGTCGATGCTGGTGGACGTGAGATCGCGCGGGCTCGAGCCTCTCGAGGCGTCGAGGCTGCTGCTCGAGGAGATGTCGGTCGCGGCGACGCCGATGATCGGGTGGGGCGGCGAGGTCGCCGCCCGGCACGTGCGGCTCGTGTTCAGCGCCGAATCCGTCGAGAGCCTGCGCACGCTGGGCGAGCGTGCGGCAGGTACGCGGTTGGCGGCCGCCCTGGCCGGCTGACGAGTCGCCCGCGATCCGCTTCGTGCGGCGAGTCACGTCTAGCCTTTCGCCATGAGCCCCCAGCGGCGGATCGCGCTCGTCTCCGTGCTCGCGGCGGCGGTGCTCGTCGCGCTGAAGCTCGCAACAGGGCTCGTCACGCACAGCCTCGGCCTCGTCTCCGAGGCTGCGCACTCGGGGACGGACCTCGTCGCGGCGCTGCTGACGTTCTTCGCCGTCGGCGTTGCCGGCCGGCCCGCCGACACGGGTCATCCGTACGGGCACGGGAAGGCGGAGCACCTCGCGGCGCTCGCCGAAGCCGCGATTCTCGTCGGGGCGAGCCTCCTGATCGCGTGGCAGGCGATCGCGAGGCTCGTCGGGTCGACCAACACGACGGTCGACCCCGCCTGGTACGCGCTGCTCGTCGTGGGCATCGTGATCGTGCTTGACCTCGCTCGCGCCTCGATCTCGTGGCGCGCTGCCCGCGCGTACCGGAGCCCGGCGCTGCAGTCGAACGCGCTTCACTTCGCGAGCGACCTGGCCGGCTCGACGGCCGTGCTGATCGGACTCGTCGTCGCCCGCGCCGGGTACCGCGACGCCGACTCGGTCGCGGCGCTGTTCGTCGCGGTCCTCGTCCTGCTCGCGGCGTCGAGGCTGATGCGCAGGAACGTCGACGTGCTCATGGACCGGGCTCCCGCCGGCGCGTACGAGACGGCGAAGCTGGCGATCGCCGAGGACGTGCCCGGCGTGAGCCTGCGGCGGCTGAGGATGCGGCAGGCCGCCGGCCGGCACTTCGCCGACGTCGTGATCGGCGTCCCTCCCGGCGCGGCCGTAGCCCAGGGACACGCGGCAGCAGACGCGGTCGAGGAGGCAGTTCAGCGCGCGCTGCCCGAG
>Ga0070741_10011434_pt1 | contig 16398 bp, 14 predicted proteins | sample Coa_R1_4_FD_66440 | JGI IMG/M metagenome (GOLD analysis project Ga0070741, IMG submission 66440) | Surface soil microbial communities from Centralia Pennsylvania, which are recovering from an underground coalmine fire - Coalmine... | ecosystem: Environmental > Terrestrial > Soil > Unclassified ...
CCGGCGGCCCCGGCCGACGAGGAAAAGAGATCCGCATGAGCGACACCGATCGCGCACTCAAGGTCTGCAGCTGCAACGGCACCATGGCGCTCGACGCCAAGGCGCTCGCGCACGCGCTCAAGCGCGAGCAGCCGATCGAGATCCACACGGAGCTGTGCCGGCGCGAGGCCGCCGCCTTCGGCGAGGCGCTGAAGCACGACGCCTGCACGGTCGCGTGCACCCAGGAGGCGCCGCTCTTCTCCGAGATCGCGCAGGAGGCGCGCTCGGGCACCGAGCTCAAGTTCGTCAATATCCGCGAGCACGCCGGCTGGTCGGCGCAGGGCGCGAAGGCCACGCCGAAGATCGCCGCGCTGCTCGCGCTCGCGGAGCTGCCCGACCCGGAGCCGGTCCCGAGCGTCGAGTACCAGTCGGCCGGCGAGCTGCTCGTCGTGGGACCCGCCGCGGCCGCGCTGGCGTGGGCCGCGCGCCTCGCCGGGCAGCTCGACGTCGCGGTCCTCGTCACCGACGCGAGAGGCGCCGAGCTGCCCTCGGCGCGCGGCTACCCGGTCTGGTCGGGAAGCGTGACATCGCTGAAGGGCTGGCTCGGCGCCTTCGAGGTGGAATGGGAGCAGCGCAACCCGATCGACCTCGAGCTGTGCACCCGCTGCAACGCCTGCGTGCGCGCCTGCCCCGAGCAGGCGATCGATTTCTCCTACCAGGTCGACCTGGACAAGTGCAAGTCGCACCGCGCCTGCGTCGCCGCGTGCGGGCCGGTGGCCGCGATCGACTTCGAGCGGGCCGAGCGCGCGCGCAAGGAGCGCTTCGACCTCGTGCTCGATCTCTCCGACGAGCCGTGCCTGAAGCTCGCCGACCCGCCGCAGGGCTACCTCGCGCCGGGACGCGATCCGCTCGAGCAGGCGCTCGCCGCGGCGCAGCTGGCGCAGCTCGTCGGCGAGTTCGAGAAGCCGCGCTTCTTCGCGTACGACGAGAAGATCTGCGCGCACTCGCGCTCGGGCAAGCGGGGCTGCACGCAGTGCCTCGACGTGTGCTCGACCGGCGCCATCGCTCCGGCCGGCGACAAGATCCGCGTCGAGCCGCAGCTGTGCCTGGGCTGCGGCGGCTGCACCACCGTGTGCCCCTCGGGCGCGCTGACCTACGCCTATCCGCGCGCCGCCGACCTGGGCCTGCGGCTCAAGCGCCTGCTCTCGGTCTACGCCGCAGCGGGCGGCGTGGACGCGTGCGTGCTCCTGCACAACACCGAAGACAGCCGCGAGCTGATCGCGAAGCTCGGGCGGCGCGCCGCGGGCGCGAACGGCGGCGGGCGCGGTCTGCCCGCGCGCGTGATCCCGCTCGAGGTGCACCACGCCGCCTCGGTCGGCATCGACGTGTGGCTGGCGGCGATGAGCTACGGCGCGAGCCAGGTCGTCGTCCTCGCCACGCCGCACGAGTCCGAGGCGTACGGCGCGGCGGTGCAGAAGCAGATGGGCTACGCCCAGACGGTGGTCGATGCGCTCGGCTACGCGGGCCGGCATTTCCACTGGATCGCCGCGGACGACGAGACGCGCCTCGAGCAGGCGCTCTGGGCGCTCGAGCCCGCCGCGGCGCCTTCGAAGCCCGCGACGTTCAACGTGGCCGCGGAGAAGCGCGGCACCCTCGAGTTCGCGCTCGAGCACCTCGCGAAGCTCGCGCCGACGCCGGTCGAGCAGGTCGCGCTCGCGGCCGGCGCGCCGTGGGGGCGCGTCGACGTGAACACGAAGGCGTGCACGCTGTGCATGGCTTGCGTCGGCGCCTGCCCCGAGTCGGCGCTGCTCGACGGACGCGAGCGGCCGATGCTGAGCTTCCTCGAGCGCAACTGCGTGCAGTGCGGGCTGTGCGCGCAAACCTGCCCCGAGGACGCGATCGCGCTGGTCCCGCGCCTGCTGCTCACCGACCAGGCGAAGCGGCAGGTCGTGCTGAACGAGGCCGAGCCTTTCAACTGCGTGCGTTGCGGCAAGCCCTTCGGCACGCGCCAGATGATCGACAACATGCTCGGCAAGCTCACCGGGCACTCGATGTTCGCCGACGGCGGCGCGGCGCCCGGATCGAAACTGAGACGGCTGCAGATGTGCGCCGACTGCCGCGTCGTCGACATGATGGAAAACAAGGCGGAGACGACGATCCTCGATGGACCCAAGTCCTGACGGGGAAGGCGCCGCCGGGGAGGACCGGGCGCGCGCGGGCTATTACGCGCTGCTCGCGCGCCTGTACTACTCCGGGCCGGACGCCGCGCTGCTCGGCACGATCGCGGGCGCCGACGAGATCGCGCACGACCCGGGTTCGGGCCTCGCCGGCGCCTGGAACGCGCTCGTCGCCGCCGCCGGCGCGATGGATGCGGAGGCGGCCCGGCTCGAGCACGACGAGGTCTTCGTCGGCGTCGGCAAGGCCGACGTAACCCCTTACGCGAGCTACTATCTATCCGAGACGGGCCGGGAGAAGATCCTGGTGCGACTCAGGCAGCAGCTCGCCGAAATGGGGCTCGCCCGAGCCGGGAGCGCGCGCGAGCCCGAGGACCATTTCGCCGGCTTGTTCGAGGTGATGCGGCATCTGATCTCCGATTCGGACGATGCTGCATTGCAGAAGCAGAAGCGGTTTTTCGCCCAGTTCATCGCTCCTGCGTATGCCCCTTTTTGCACTGCAATATCCGAGTGCCCCAACGCGAATTTCTATAAGCACGTCGCGCGGTTCTCCCGGCATTTCCTGGATATTGAAAGCGAGTGCATAAAGGTGTTCTAATTAGGAAATCCGCGACATATTTCACAGATCGGTTTAACCGACACTCAAGTATTTTTCGCGGCACTCGGAGAAGGAGATCGGACATGAGCAGCACAAAATCCAAAACACTTTCCCGTAGAAACTTCCTTCTCGCAGTAGGCGCCGGCGGCGCCGCGACCGCGGCCGCCGTGGTGGCCGGCCAGTCGGCCAGGACCGCGAGCCCGTCACCCGCGCAGAACGGCGACAAGCGGCGCGGCAAGGGCTACGAAGAGACCGCGCACGTCCGCAGCTACTACCGCACCACCAAAGTTTGAATCGAGGAGCCGTGACCATGCTTCTGACCAGGAAATCCGCTGGGGATTCCGCTCGCCCCGCCAGCGCGCGTCTGTCGCGCAGCCTCAACGGCATGCTCGCGAAGACCATCGACCGCCGCGCGTTCCTGAAGCGCTCCGGGATCGCCGCGGGCGCGGGCGCCTTCGCGACGCAGCTGCCGTTCAACATGATCGGCAAGGCCGAAGCGCAGGTGAAGAGGGACGACTCCAAGGTCGAGGTGAAGCGCACCGTGTGCACGCACTGCTCGGTCGGCTGCGCCATCGACGCGGTCGTGCAGAACGGCGTGTGGGTGCGCCAGGAGCCGGTGTTCGACTCGCCGATCAACCTCGGCGCGCACTGCGCCAAGGGCGCGTCGGTGCGCGAGCACGGCATGACCGAGAATTCGCACCGCCTCAAGACGCCGATGAAGCTGGTGAACGGCAAGTACCAGAAGATCTCCTGGGACCAGGCGATCAACGAGATCGGCGACAGGATGCTCGCGATCCGCAAGGAGTCCGGGCCCGACGCCATGATGTTCATCGGCTCGTCCAAGCATTCGAACGAGCAGTCGTACCTGATGTGCAAGTGGGTGCGGCTCTGGGGCACGAACAACACCGACCACCAGGCGCGCATCTGCCACTCGACCACGGTCTCGGGCGTCGCGAACACCTGGGGCTACGGCGCGATGACGAACTCGTACAACGACATGCACAACTCGAAGGCCGCGTTGTACATCGGCTCGAACGCGGCCGAGGCGCACCCGGTGTCGATGCTGCATTCGCTGCACGCGAAGGAGACCGGCTGCAAGATCATGGTCGCGGATCCGCGCTTCACGCGTACGGCGGCGAAGGCCGACCAGTACATCCGCATCCGCTCGGGCACCGACATCCCGTTCCTCTTCGGCGTCCTCTACCACGTGTTCAAGAACGGCTGGGAGGACAAGAAGTACATCCACGACCGCGTCTACGGCATGGACAAGGTCCGCGAAGACGTCATGAAGAAGTGGCACCCGGCGGCGGTCGAGGAGGCCTGCGGCGTGCCCGAGGCCGAGGTCCACAAGGTCGCCGAGACCATGGCGAAGAACCGTCCGAGCACCATCGTCTGGTGCATGGGCCAGACCCAGCACTCGATCGGCAACGCCATGGTGCGCGCCTCATGCATCGTGCAGCTCGCGCTCGGCAACATCGGCGTCTCGGGCGGCGGGGCGAACATCTTCCGCGGCCACGACAACGTGCAGGGCGCGACCGACCTCGGGCCGAACCCGGACTCGCTGCCGGCCTACTACGGCCTCGCGCCCGGATCGTTCGCGCACTGGGCCAAGGTGTGGAACATCGATCTGAAGTGGCTGCAGAGCCAGTACGTCTCGGCCGCGCTGATGGCGAAACCCGGCATCACGGTGTCGCGCTGGATCGACGGCGTGCTGGAGAAGAACGAGAACATCGACCAGGATCCGAACATCCGCGGCGTGTTCTACTGGGGCCACGCCCCGAACAGCCAGACGCGGGGCCTCGAGATGCAGGCGGCGATGCACGCGCTCGACCTGCTGGTCGTGGTCGATCCGTACCCGTCGGCGACGGCGTCGATGGCCGCGATGCCGCTCGACGACCAGGGCCAGCAGATCCTGAAGAACGCGGGCAAGGAGGCGAAGAAGGACCGCGCGGTCTACCTGCTTCCGGCGTGCACGCAGTTCGAGACCGAGGGCTCGGTGACGGCGTCGAACCGCTCGCTGCAATGGCGCGAGAAGGTGATCGAGCCGCTGTTCGAGTCCAAGCCCGACCAGACGATCATGTACCTGTTCGCGAAGAAGCTCGGGTTCGCGGACCAGCTGGTCGGCAAGCTGAACGGCAAGCAGAACATCAAGCTGAAGGGGGACGAGCCCGACATCGCCGACATCACGCGCGAGTTCAACGCCGGCAGCTGGACCATCGGCTACACCGGCCAGTCGCCCGAGCGCCTGCAGGCGCACATGCGCAACATGCACGTGTTCGACGTGAAGACCCTGCGCGCGCGCGGCGGCAAGGACGCCAAGACCGGCTACGTGCTCGACGGCGACTACTTCGGGCTGCCGTGGCCGTGCTACGGGACGCCCGAGCTGAAGCACCCCGGCTCGCACACGCTGTACAACACGCACCTCCACATGATGGACGGCGGCGGCTGCTTCCGCGCGAACTTCGGCGTCGAGAAGGACGGCGTCAACCTGCTCGCCGAGGACGGCTCGTACTCGAAGGGCTCCGACATCACGACCGGCTACCCCGAGTTCGACCATGTCCTCATGAAGAAGCTGGGCTGGTGGGACGAGCTCACCGACGAGGAGAAGAAGCAGGCCGAGGGCAAGAACTGGAAGACCGACCTCTCGGGCGGCATCCAGCGCGTCACCATGAAGAACCACGGCGTGCACCCGTTCGGCAACGCCAAGGCGCGCGCGATCGTCTGGAACTTCCCCGACGGCATCCCGCAGCACCGCGAGCCGATCTACTCGCCGCGGGCCGACATGGTCGCGAAGTACCCGACGCACGACGACAAGAAGGCGTTCTGGCGCCTGCCGACGCTGTACAAGTCGCTGCAGGAGAAGAACAAGGACATCGGCAAGACCTTCCCGATCATCCTCACGAGCGGGCGGCTGGTCGAGTTCGAGGGCGGCGGCGAGGAGACGCGCTCCAACCCCTGGCTCGCCGAGCTGCAGCAGGAGAACTTCGTCGAGATCAACCCGAAGGCGGCGAACGACCGCGGCATCCGCAACGGCGAGTTCGTCTGGGTGAAGACGCCGACCGGCGCGCGCCTCAAGGTGCGCGCGATGGTCACCGAACGGGTCGGCCCGGACACGGCGTTCATCCCGTTCCACTTCTCCGGCTGGTGGCAGGGCAAGGACATGCTGCCGTTCTACCCGGACGGGGCGGCGCCGATCGTGCGCGGCGAGGCGGTCAACACCGCGACCACCTACGGCTACGACTCGGTGACGATGATGCAGGAGACCAAGACCACCGTGTGCCAGATCGAGCGGGCATAACGGGGCGATAAGGAGACCACCATGGCCAGAATGAAATTCCTCTGCGATGCCGAGCGCTGCATCGAGTGCAACGGCTGCGTGACCGCGTGCAAGCAGGAAAACGAGGTTCCCTGGGGCGTCAACCGCCGCCGCGTCGTCACCATCAACGACGGCGTGATCGGGGCCGAGAAATCGATCTCGGTCGCGTGCATGCACTGCTCGGACGCGCCGTGCATGGCGGTGTGTCCGGTCGACTGCTTCTACCGCACCGACGAGGGCGTGGTGCTGCACGACAAGGACCTGTGCATCGGCTGCGGCTACTGCTTCTACGCCTGCCCGTTCGGCGCGCCGCAGTTCCCGCAGGCGGGAGCCTTCGGGCTGCGCGGCAAGATGGACAAGTGCACGTTCTGCGCGGGCGGCCCGGAGAAGGACCTGTCGCGCGAGGAGTTCGTCAAGTACGGCTCGAACCGCCTCGCGCAGGGCAAGCTGCCGGCGTGCGCCGAGATGTGCTCGACCAAGGCGCTGCTCGGCGGCGACGGCGACGTGATCGCCGACATCTACCGCCAGCGCGTGCTGAAGCGCGGCAAGGGCTCGGAGGTCTGGGGTTGGGGCACCGCGTACGGCAGGCCCGACAATCCGCAGGCGCGGCCGGCGCCGGGGACGAAATCATGAGGCGCGTCCTGAGGGCCGCGGCCGCCCTTGCGGCCGTCTCTCTCGCCGCCGCCGGCCTCGCCGGCTGCGGCGAGCGCGAGCAGGTGGTCGTCTACAAGCAGGGCAAGTACCAGGGCAAGCCGGATACGAAGCCCTGGAGCAACGCGCCGGGCGCCGCCTTGTACACGCCGGAGAAATGGACGCAGGGCGATGAGAAGAGCTGGGAGAACTCGCTCAAGGCGCGCAACATGACCCAGAACGAATACACCCGAGCCGAGTAGAGCGCCTCGATGAAGCCTATTGCGCGGCAAGTCCTCTTCTTTTTCGTGGTCGTCCTGAATTTCGCGATGCTCGCGCCGGCGGGCATGGCGCAGCAGTCGACGCCGCCGCCCGAGCAGAACCCGGCGCAGGCGGAGATGCAGCGCCAGCAGGCGCAGCCCGGCAACAATGCTCCCGTCTGGCGCGAGATCCGCAAGGGCACCCCGCAGTACACGTCCATCCCGGGACGCGAGACCACGGTGCTCATCCAGACCTACGGCGAGACCTGGCGGCAGCTGAAGAACTTCTGGATCACGCCGGTCGCCGGCTGGTTCATCGCCGCCATCGTCGTGATCATCGGTCTGTTCTACGCGTGGCGCGGCAAGATCACCGTGCACGAGCCGCCCACCGGCCGCCTGATCGAGCGCTTCACGGTGTTCGAGCGGTACATGCACTGGACCGTCGCGATCACGTTCTCGATCCTCGCGATCAGCGGCCTGATCATGATGCTCGGAAAGTACGTGCTGCTGCCCGTCATCGGGTACACGCTGTTCGGGTGGCTCGCGCAGCTGTCGAAGCACCTCCACAACTTCACCGGGCCGCTGTTCTCGGTCAGCGTCCTCATCATGATCGTGATGTGGGCGCTGGACAACCTGCCGGGGAAGGGCGACCTGAGGTGGCTGATGAAGCTCGGCGGGATGATCTCCGGCGAGCATGTTCCCTCGTGGCGCTTCAACGCCGGCGAGAAGGTCTGGTTCTGGGTCGGCGTGGTGGTGCTGAGCGTGGTCGTCAGCGCCACCGGGTTCGTGCTCAATTTCCCGAACTTCGACCAGGTGCGCGCCGTGATGATCCAGGCGAACGTCGTGCACGCGGTCGCCGCGGGGCTGTTCATGGCGATCGCGCTGGGACACATCTACCTGGGAACGATCGGGCTCGCGGGCGCGTACGACGCGATGCGCCACGGCTACGTCGACGAGTCGTGGGCGAAGGAGCACCACGAGTATTGGTACAACGACATCAAGTCGGGCAAGGTCAAGCCCGGCACCGCGGTCGGCGTGCCGGCGGCGCCGCAGGCGCAACACTGAGGAGACTCACATGATCGGCATCCGTATTGCAGTGGTCGCGCTCGCGTTGGGCGCGGCGGGCGCGGCCTGGGCGAAGCTTCCGCCGCCGTCCCCGGAAGCGGCCGCGAAGGCGGCCGAGACCAAGCAAAAGGCCGACGAAGCCGCCAAGAAGGATGCCGCGGACCTCGCCAAGGCGCAGGACCGTACGGTCGCGAACTACAAGAAAAACAAGGCCGCGGGCGGCCAGAGGCGGTAGCCCTTTTCGCGGAGGGAAAAGGGGCGCTGCGGCGCCCTTTTCTTTTCCGGCCTGCAATTTGCCGCGCCGCCCGGGCGCAGCCCGGGGAACTTTTCCTGCGTTCCGACCTTTAATGAATTAACGTGGCAACAAGAACGCGCCCGGGTCTCCCCGCCGACGGCGCAGTTCTCCCGAACGATTTCGAAACGCGGATGGCGCACACATGGACGAGCTCAGGCCGGTCGACATTCTTCTCGTCGAGGACAATGCTGCGGACGCGGAGATGACCTTGCGCGCCCTGAGGAAGCGCAACCTCTCGAACCAGGTCCACTGGGTCAAGGACGGTCCGGAGGCGCTGGACTATCTCTTCTTCCGCGGCGCGTACGGCAAGCGGGCGTCGGGCAATCCGAAGATCGTGCTGCTCGATCTCAAGATGCCCAAGATGGACGGCATCGAGGTCCTGCGCAAGATCCGCGAGGACGATCGGACACGGGTGGTCCCGGTCGTCATGCTGACTTCGAGCGCGGAGGAGAACGACATCGTCCGCAGCTACGAGCTCGGGGTCAACAGCTACATCGTGAAGCCGGTCGAGTTCGACAAGTTCGTCGAGGAGGTTTCGAAGCTCGGCGTCTACTGGGCCATCATGAACCGGGTTCCGTCCTGAGCTCCAGCGCGCCGGCTTGATGGACGAACGCATCCGGGTGCTGCTGATCGAGGACGTCGCCGTCGACGCCGAGCTCGAGCTGCACGAGCTTAAGCGCTTCGGCCTGCGCTGCGAGGGGCGCTGCGTCGAGACGGAGCCCGACTTCCGGCGCGAGCTCGAGGACTTCCGACCGCACGTGATTCTTTCCGACTTCTCGATGCCGCACTTCGACGGCATGACGGCGCTAGACATCGCGCGTGAGCTGCACGCGGAGATCCCATTCATCTTCGTGTCCGGAACGATCGGCGAGGAGCACGCCATCCGCGCGCTGAAGAACGGCGCCACGGACTACGTGCTGAAGACCAACCTCGTGCGCCTTCCGCCCGCGGTCGAGCGCGCGCTGCAGGACGCGCGCGACCGCGCGGCGCGCCTCAGGGCGGAAGTGGATCTCGAGGAAACGCGTGCGCGGCTCCAGAGCGTCGTGTCCTCGCTGCGCGACGTGGTATGGTCCGTGGGCGTGCCTTCACGCGACGTCCTGTACATCAGTCCTTCGAGCTCGCTCGTCTACCAGCGGCCGCCCGAGCAGTTCTACGACCGGCGCGTCGTGTGGTCGGAGGTCATCCACGAGGACGACCGCGGCCGGGTCGCGGCCGAGTGGAGCAAGGCCCTGGACGGCGGCACGTTCGATTGCGAGTACCGCATCTACACTCCCGACGGCGCCGTGCGCTGGGTGCACAGCCGCGGCACGCCGGTGAAGGACGCGAGCGGCGCCGTCCGCCGCATCGACGGGATCGCACGCGACATCACCGAGCGCCACGAGCAGGCGTCGAAGATCGCGCACTTGAGCCGCATCCACGCGGTGCTGAGCGGCATCAACGCGGCCATGCTGCGGACCCGCGAGCGCCAGAGCCTGTTCAAGGAGGCGTGCCGGGTCGCGGTGCAGGCGGGCGACTTCAAGATGGCCTGGATCGGCGTGATCGATCCCGCGACGCTCGACGGCAGGCCGGTCGCCTGGGCGGGCGCCGACGACCCGTACATTTCCAAGGCGCGGCTCAACGCGCGCGCCGACGCGCCCGAAGGCGACCGGCCGGCGAGCCGGGCCGTGCGGACCGCGAGCCCGGTGATCTGCAACGACCTCGAAACCGAGCCGACGGTGGCGGCGCGCCGCGAGGAGATGCTCGCCCGCGGATACGGCTCGCTCGCCGCCTTCCCGATCCCGGTCGACGGGCGGCCGCACGCCGTGCTCGTGCTCTACGCCGGCGATCCCGGGTTCTTCGACGACGAGGAGGTGAGCCTGCTGAACGAGCTCGCGGCGGACATCTCGTTCGCGCTGGAGAATATCGGCAGGGAGGAGAAGCTCAACTATCTCGCCTACTACGATCCCCTGACCGGCCTCGCGAACCGCGACCTGTACCGCGAGCGGCTCGAGCAGAACCTGCGCGCGGCGAAGTCCGAGCGTCGCGCGCTCGCGGTGGTGATGTTCGATGTCGAGCGCTTCCGCTACATCAACGACACGCTGGGAAGGAACAACGCGGACAACGTCCTGCGGCAGCTCGCCCGGCGGCTCGCGGACGCGGTGCCCGACCGCAGCGATCTCGCGCGCATCAACGCCGATTCCTTCGCCGCGTCGTTCCGCGACGTCCGCGAGGCCGAGCTCGGCCGTTTCCTGCGCGACCGGGTGTTCCCGTCGCTGAGCCGGGCCTTCGCGGTCGACGGGGAGCCGCTGCGAATCTCGGTGCGCGCCGGGATCTCGCTCTATCCGAACGACGGCGCCGATCCCGAGGTCCTCCTGCGCAACGCCGAGGCCGCGCTGCAGGACGCGAAGACGCGCAACGAGCACTACTCCTTCTACGCCCCGGACATGAACTCGCGCGTCGCGGTGAACCTCGTGCTCGAGAACAAGCTGCGCTCGGCGCTCGAGCGGCGCGAGTTCGTGCTCTACTACCAGCCGAAGGTCGATCTCGACTCGGGCCGCGTGGTGGGGCTGGAAGCCCTGATCCGGTGGAACGACCGCGACCAGGGCCTGGTGCACCCGCTCACCTTCATCCCGCTCCTCGAGGAGACCGGCCTCATCCTCGAGGTCGGTGCCTGGGTGCTGCAGCAGGCGGCGACGGACTACCGCGCGCTGTCGGAGGCGGTGGCCGACTGTCCGCGGATCGCCGTGAACGTTTCGCCGCTGCAGCTGCGGCAGAACGACTTCGCGGCCGCGGTGGGCGCCGCGGTGCGCACCGACGGTCACGCGCTCGGCCTCGACATCGAGATCACCGAAAGCGTGGTCATGGACCACATCGAGAACAACATCGCCAAGCTCAAGGCGATCCGGGACATGGGGGTCGGCATCGCCATCGACGACTTCGGCACCGGCTATTCGTCGCTCGCGTACATCTCCAGGCTGCCGGTGAACACGCTCAAGATCGACCGCTCGTTCGTGCACACCATGGCGCGCAACGCCGAGGACCAGAGCATCGTCTCGAGCATCATCTCGCTCGCGCACTCGCTGCGCCTCAAGGTCGTGGCCGAGGGGGTGGAAACCCAGGAGCAGCGCGCGCTGCTGCGCTCGCTGGGATGCGACGAGATGCAGGGCTTCCTGCTCGCGCCCGCGGTCCCGATCGCGCGGGTCCGCGACCTGCTGCGCGCCGGCCGCAGCTAGCGCGCGGCTTCCAGCGCGCCGCCTTCGCGAGCAGATGGCGCGCGGGAAGGCGTCGGCGCCCATGCGGTCCGATGAAATATACTTTCGCGACCGACTTGCTGGCAACCTGAACACGCATGACCAAGACCCGCGTCGAGCTCCACTTGCGCGTCGTGAAGGGACGCCGGCGCGCCGTCGGCCCCGGGAAGATCGCGCTGCTCGAGGCGATCGCCGAGACCGGCTCGATCTCGGGAGCGGCGCGCAAGCTCGGCATGTCGTACCGGCGCGCGTGGGTGCTGGTCGACGACCTGAACCGGCAGCTCCCCCGGGCGGTGGTGGAGGCCGTCCCGGGAGGGCGGCACGGCGGCGGCACGACGCTCTCGCCGACCGGGCGCCGCCTCGTGGCGCTCTACCGCGGCATCGAGCGCAAGGCGTTGCGGCAGACGGCGGCCGAGACGCGCAGCCTCGTTTCGCTCCTTTCGAAATAAGGCGAGGGTCGGGCACGAGGCCGTTGGCGGATTTCGTTATATATGTCAGGATATAGCGATATCCGGCGGAGGAGCAGGGCGATGAGAAACGGGTGGCGGGCGGCGGCGCTTATCGCCCTGTTGTTCGCGGGGCCGGCGGCGGCCGAGAATCTGACGGTTTTCGCCGCGGCGAGCCTCAAGGACGCGCTGGACGCGAACGTCGAGGCGTACCGGAAGAAGACGGGCGACCGGATCGCGGTTTCCTACGCCGCGAGCTCGGCGCTCGCGAAGCAGATCGAGGCCGGCGCGCCGGCGGACCTGTTCATCTCCGCCGACCTCGACTGGATGGACTACCTCGACCAGCGCAGGCTCATCCGGCCCGATACGCGCCGTAATCTTCTCGGGAACCGCCTGGTGCTGATTGCGCCCGCGGGCAGCAGCGTGTCCGTGAGCATCGCTCCGGGGTTCGCGATCGCGAAGCTGCTCGGTCGGGGCCGTCTCGCGATGGCCGACCCGGATTCGGTTCCCGCGGGGAAATACGCCAAGGCCTCGCTTTCGGCGCTCGGCGTCTGGAAGGAGGTCGAATCGAAGGTGGCGGCCGCCGAGAACGTGCGCGCCGCACTGGTGCTCGTGTCGCGCGGCGAAGCGCCGCTCGGCATCGTCTACGCCACGGACGCGGCGGCCGAGCCGCGCGTCAAGGTCGTGGGGACGTTCCCCGAGGACACGCACCCGCCGATCGTCTATCCCGTCGCGGTGACGACGTCGGGCAAGGCCGCGGCGGGCGCATTCGAGGACTGGCTCGGCGGCGCCGAGGCGCGCCGGATCTTCGGGAAGTTCGGATTCTGATGGGCCTCACGCCGGAAGAGCAGGAGGTGCTGCTGCTCAGCCTGCGCGTCGCGTTCTGGAGCGTCGCCGCGACTCTGCCTTTCGCGGTGGCGGCGGCCTACGTTCTCGCGCGCGGCGAATTTCCCGGCAAGACGCTCTTCGACGCGTTCGTGCACCTGCCGCTCGTTCTGCCTCCGGTCGTGGTCGGATACTTCCTGCTCCTCCTCTTCGGCAAGCGCGGGCCGGTCGGCTCGCTGCTCGACGAGTGGCTCGGCGTCACGCTGGTCTTCCGCTGGACCGGCGCCGCGCTCGCCGCGGCCGTGATGGGCTTCCCGCTGATGGTGCGGGCGATCCGGTTGTCGTTCGAGACGATCGACCGCAGGCTGGAGGCCGCGGCGAGCACGCTCGGCGCGGGGCGCCTCGGCGTATTCGTTACCGTCACGCTGCCGCTCGCGCTCCCCGGCGTGCTCACCGGGATGCTGCTCTCGTTCGCGCGCGGGCTCGGCGAGTTCGGCGCCACGATCACCTTCGTCTCCAATATCCCGGGCGAGACGCGCACGCTGCCGCTCGCGATCTATACCTATACGCAGGTGCCGGCCGGCGACGGACCGGCGTTGCGGCTCAGCCTGATCGCCGTGGCGCTGTCGCTCGCGGCGCTGTTCGTTTCCGAGGTGATGGTGCGCCGGGCCACGCGCAGGATCATGGGCGATGACGCTGACCGTCGATATTGAGCGGCGCCTCGGCGCGTTCCGTCTCGACGCGGCGTTCGAGGCGGGGGCGGGCATCACGGCGCTCTTCGGGCGCTCGGGCGCGGGCAAGACTTCGCTCGTGAACGCGATCGCGGGCATCCTGCGGCCGGACCGCGGCCGCATCGTCATCGGCGGCGAGGCGGTCTTCGACGCCGAGGCCGGCATCGACGTGCCGACGCCGGCGCGGCGCATCGGCTACGTTTTCCAGGAAGGGCGCCTGTTCCCGCACCTCAGCGTCGCGCAGAACCTGCGCTACGCGGGCCTGTTCTCGCGCGGGGCGCCGGCGTCGCAGTTCGCGCACGTGGCCGAGCTGCTGGGACTGAAGGAGCTGCTCGAGCGCCGCCCGGGCAACCTGTCGGGCGGCGAGAAGCAGCGCGTCGCGATCGGACGCGCGCTGCTCTCGAGCCCGCGGCTGCTGCTGCTCGACGAGCCGCTCGCCTCGCTCGACGCGCACCGCAAGAACGAGGTCATGCAGTACATCGAGCTGCTGCGCGACGAGATACGCATTCCCGTGGTCTACGTCAGCCACTCGGCCGAGGAAGTGGTGCGGCTCGCGGACACGGTCGTGCTGCTCTCCGCGGGCGAGGTGAGCGCGGTGGGGGCCGCCGAGGACGTCATGGGCCGGCCCGACCTGCGCGCGGCGACTGGCGCGTTCGAGGGCGGTGCGGTGATCGAGGCGAAGGTGACCGCTCAGGACATGGACAGCGATCTCGCGACCCTCGCCTTCGACGGCGGGACGCTCACCGCCGCCAACGTCGACGCCCTGATCGGCGAGCCGGTGCGGGTGCGCATCCGCGCGCGCGACGTCTCCATCGCGCTCGAGCGCCCCAGGCGCATCAGCATCCAGAACGTGCTCGAAGGCACGATCGTCGAAGTGCGCGCGGGAGGGAACGGCGCCGTCGACGTCGCGATCGCGGTCGGCGCTACGACGCTGCGGTCGCGGGTCACGCAGCGGGCTTCGCAGCAGCTCGGGTTGGCGAAGGGTCTGCCGGTCTACGCGCTGGTGAAAGCCGTCTCGCTCTCGCGGGCGGCAGCGGGTTGATCGCCTATGCTCGCGATCGCGGCGAAGCCGGTCGCGAGCGGACGCTTCTCGCGCTCCATCTCGATTTGGGGCTTCAGCGGGCGCGGACGGGTTTCGCCTCGGGCCGAATGAAGGTGCGGGTGCCTACGGTCTTGCCCGCGAGCACGCTCTCGGCCGGCAGCAGGTCGCCGACGCCCGCCCAGTCGTAGCCCGCCAGGGACCCCGCGAGCGATTCGAAGTCCGCGCTCTTCAGCGTCTCGATCAGGAGCTTCACCGGTCGCGCCTGCACCGTCTCGTTGCGGCAGGCGAGGTAGTAGCGCTCCCGCAGGAGCGGAATGAAGCCGAGCTTGTACTGCGCGGCGGCGGCCTCGATGCCGAAGCCGGCGTCGCACATTCCCGAGGCGATGGTCGCCGCCACGGCGAGGTGCGTGAACTCGGCGCTGTCGTATCCCTCGATCGTCTCCGCGTCGATGCCCGCCTCGCGCAGCAGCTGGTCGAATTCGAGGCGGCTGCCCGAGCCGGGCTGGCGGTTGATCATGCGCACGCCGGGGCGCGTGAGATGGACGAGGGTCCGAATCCCCTTGGGATTGCCGCGGGCGACCATCAGCCCTTGCGTGCGCGTCGCGCACCGGACGAGCGAATGGTCGCGCGCCTTGAACGCGCGGCGGTGGAAGAAGTCCGTTTCGAGGCCGCCCTCGGGCAGATGGAACCCCGCGAGGTCGCAGCGTCCCTGCGCGAGCGCGTCGAGGCTCTCGAGGCTGCCGCGGTACTGCAGGTCGAGCTGGACCGAATGATTTTTCTGCAGCAGGGCGCGCAGATGACCGAGCGCCATGTCGTGGCTCGCGTACGCGACCAGGCTCGTGACCCCGCGCGAGAATTGCGCGCGCAGCTCCTCCTCGAGCTCGCGCTGCACGGTCTCGATGTGCCCCTCGAGCCGCGAGCGCGCGAGCTGCTCCGCCCAGATGAGCTTCTCGCCGAACTCCGTGAGCTTCGCGCCGCGTCCGCGCTCGAGCCGCACCAGGGGCTTGCCGACCGCCTTCTCCCACTTCCCGATGAGACCCCAGACGTGCCGGTAGGAGAACCCCAGCTCCTGCGCCGACTGCGCGACCGAGCCCGACTTGCGGACCGCCTCGAGAAGGCGGAACAGCATGGGGCTTCCCGACGCGGAGTCGCCGGTGCCGATCTTCCAGTTGGCTTCGAGCTGGATCCGGATCATCTGCAAAGATGCAATAGGTAATAAAATATAACAAATTCCTGCGTTAAGCGTGCGTCTCTATATCTAAGTGCATATATCCGAGAATATGTTCTGGGCCGCCTCGTATATGAATTGCCTGTACATATTTCAGCCACGAAGGGGCGGCACCTATCATGGTCCTCCCGCCCCGCCATGCTCGACGCCCTAGCCGCCGCCGCGAAACTCCTCGTTCAGCCGTCGCCCGAGCTGATCGAGGTCGTCGCTCTCAGCCTGCGCGTGAGCCTTTTCGCGGTGGCCCTCGCCGCGCTGCTCGGCATGCCGCTCGGCGCCGCGATCGCGGTGTGCCGCTTCCCCGGCCGGCGCACGGCGATCGTCCTGCTCAACGCCTTCATGGGGCTGCCGCCGGTGGTGGTCGGCCTCGCGATCTACCTGCTGCTCTCGCGCGCCGGCCCGCTGGGGCCGCTCGGGTTGCTGTTCACGCCGGCGGCGATGGTCATCGCGCAGACCGTCCTGATCGTGCCGATCATCGCGGCGCTGTCGCGCCAGGTCATCGAGGACGCATGGCGCGAATACCAGGAGCAGCTCAATTCGCTCGGCGCGGGCCGGCTGAGCGCGGCGCTGACGCTGCTCTGG
>Ga0070741_10011435_pt1 | contig 16397 bp, 13 predicted proteins | sample Coa_R1_4_FD_66440 | JGI IMG/M metagenome (GOLD analysis project Ga0070741, IMG submission 66440) | Surface soil microbial communities from Centralia Pennsylvania, which are recovering from an underground coalmine fire - Coalmine... | ecosystem: Environmental > Terrestrial > Soil > Unclassified ...
AGCCGCTCCGAAACGATCACGCGGCGGGTCGCATGCCGGCGCTGGTTGCAGACGTGGTCGCGCCAGTCGACGTACTGCTCGTCGAGCTCGGTGAGCAAGCGGAAGCGTCTCGCCGGCCAGAAGCCGCTCTTGAGATAGCGGACGGCGGCTTCGACCGAGCCCTTCTCGCGCGGCGTCGCCGGCGTGCACGCATGCGCGTGGAAGCCGAAGTGGCCACGCAAATGCAGAAAGCGTCGATTCCAAATCACGGTGTCGAGCTCGCGGCGGGCGACGACCGAGCGCAGGTTGTCGTAGACGCACTCGCGCGGCACACCGCCCAGCCACTCCAGCGCGCGTACATGCCCCTCGAGGAACGACTCAAGGGTCAGGTCAAGCGAGAAGAAGGCGGTCTGCGCGCCCGAGTACGGCAACGCAGCGATCAACGCGTACACGCGCCGCTCCCGCCCGGCGACGATCGGCCGCGTCGGCATCTCGGCCCAATCGAGCTGCAGCACCTGGCCAGGCCGGTAGCCGCTCCGCTGTGCCGGCCGCACCGGCCGCGGCCGCAGCCCGCGCAGCCGCTCCTGCACGAGCCGCAGCGACCCGGTGTAGCCGTAATCGGCACGGAGGATCTCGGTCAGTCGCGGCGCCTTGATCTGCGGCCACTCCGCCAGCAGCCGCCGCAGCACCGGCTCGAAAGGATCGAGCTGCGACCCCTGCGGCGCCCGCCGCTACCGCGGCGGCTCATCCGCCGCCGCGAGCCGTGCGACCGTCCGCCCGTTGATCCCAAGCCGCACGGAGATCTCCCGCTGAGACAGACCGTCCGCCGCCAACGCCCGCACCTGCGCCCACTCCAACGCGCTCCGCACCTCCACACCCCTCGCTCGACATCACCGACCGAGCGAGCCTCCAAAGCCGCCCGGACGGGATCAGTAACGCCGCGAGCGGTGCACTTTTCGATTACCGATTCCGGCGCAGTATCGGACTGCGCGCGTCAGAGACGCAGCCGCCCGGCTGGAGCGGATGAGGGCCGCGCTCGGTGACTGATCCAGGCGGACGGTGTTGCCACGGTGTTGCCACGGGGCCGTCGGAGCCGGTCGCCCCGCAGCCCTATGAGGCGAGAGCCCGCTCGGGAAGCGGGCTTTCGGAGGGGTGGCAGAGGGGACTCGAACCCCCGACCACCGGGACCACAACCCGGGGCTCTACCAGCTGAGCTACTGCCACCGTGCGCCGCTCATCGTAGCGGCGTGCGATCGAGGCTAGGCCTCGGCTGGGTCTCAGCGGATCACCCGGATCTCGACGCCCAGATCAAGGTCGAGCCAGGCGCGATCGGCGGTGAGCGCTGGCCGTCCGAGGCGGCGGGCGAGTCCGAGACAAGCCCGATCGCCGAGCGACAATCCGAGGCGCCGCGTCGAGCTCCAGAGCTCCGCTGCCTGTTCGGCATCGTCAACGGTGAACGGCACGATCTGGAGCCCGAGTGCTTCTGTGTCGGTTCGCAGATCGGAGACGTCGACATCGTGGGCGATCCAGCGCTGGCAAACCTCGGACCAGTTCACTGTCGAGATCGCAGCGTGCTCGAGCACCTCTTCGACCGCCTCTGCACCGGGTTCCGAATGAAGCAATGCGAGCACCGCCGAGGCGTCCAGGACGCAGGTGGCGCTCGCGTCTGTCATCCAGCGTGACGCTCTCGCTTTGCCTCTTCGCGACGCTCTGCGATGAGCTCGTCGACCATGCTGACGTCGACGGGGACGACGGCCAGGCGTGCTCGGACTCGAGCGAGAATCGCGTCGCGCCGTTCCAGTACGAGACGATCGTTGTCGGCTCTTGCGACGAGAACGTCGCCTGCCTCGATGCCGAGGCGACGCCGGAGCGGCGCAGGCACGACCAGTCTTCCCTGCGGGCCGACGGTCACGTCGATCGTTTGCGGCTTTGCCATTGCAGGCCAAGTATGCCACGGTGTGTCTGCTTCTGCCAGACACGCTTATTCATGACATGTCCGGCTCGAGGGCTGCGACAGCAGCCCTCGGTGATTCGAGCTCCGCCCATCGCCTCGGACGTACGAGGCCCCCCAAAGAGCTGCGCGCCTGGTCGCTTGTCCAGTGACGAGGTGAGGGTTAGGCTCGACCGCGTGACCGCGAAAGCGAGTGCTTCACCGGGATCGTTCGAACAGGCAGTCGAGGAGAGCCACCGGGCGCTCGACGAAATCGCGAGAGGGAACCTCGACGCCTTCATGGCCCTGTACACCGACCGGGAAGACGCGACTGTCGGAAACCCCTTCGGGCCTCCGGCGCGTGGCCGCGACGAGATCGAGCAGGCGGGTCAGCGAGCTGCTGCCAACTACCGGGACGGACGTGCAGTCGAGTTCGAGAACGTGCCACCTACGTATTTCGCGACCTCGGATACACGTTCGAGATCGAACGGTTCGAAACCAAGGTCGCCGGAGCCGACGATCTGACACCTGTCTCCCTCCGCGTCACCAGCATCTACCGCCGCGAAGGCCGCAGCTGGAAGCTCGTTCACCGCCACGCCGACCCGATCACAGCCGTCCGTCCGGCCGAGTCCGTCATCCCGACATAGCACTCGACGGCGGGCATCGAACCGCCGTTCCCGTTCCTCCGGCGCGAGGGCGCACCCCGTCCTGACTACGTCCTGACTTTCGTCCCGAGGCGTAACTCAGTACCGCACCACCAGTGCGCCCGGGAGGATTCGAACCCCCGACCAACGGCTTAGAAGGCCGCCGCTCTTCCGCTGAGCTACGGGCGCGCGCCGACGCGAACGGTAGCGCCGTCCGCGGTCAGCGGCGGACGCCGAAGTCCGTGGTGACGATCGTGACCGGCAAGTTGCGGAAGGCGCCGGGTGCGCGGCCGACGTGGATCGCCGCGACGCCGACCTCCCGCCAGCGGGCGGCCAGGATGTTCGCGCGGTGCCTGGGCGACCTCATCCAGAGCTGGAGCGCGCCCGACGCGCCGATCCGCGGCGACGACCAGAGCAGGTTCTCGCCGACCGACCAGTACGGGACGTCGTCGGGGTAGTAGCGCTCGATCCGCTTCCAGAAGGCGCTGCCGTCGGCGGAGCGGTGTTCGAAGTACCCGTCGGCGGCCATCTCCTGCGAGTGCTGCAGCGCCGCCTCGTCGAGCTCGGGGCTCGGCCGCACCGGCCTGAGCCCGTGCTGCGTGCGGATGAAGTTGATCTCCTCAAGCACGCGCGACTCGAGCGTCGAGAGCTGCGCGCCGCTCCGCGCGCTCGCCGGCGCCGGCGCGAGCAGGAACGCCGCACCGACCGCGGCGGCCGCGAGGGCGCCGAGGACGGCCAGGGCCTGTCCGGGCTTCGGCTGGACCACGAGCGAAGCTTCGGCGGCTCCTCAACGGCGGTCATCCTCCCTTCGGAGCATTTTCGTCCCCGAAAGGACCTAGACCTCCCCCGACTTTCGGGAGGGGCGGCGGCCGGAAAATCCCTGCAAAATCAGGCAGCCGGAACGGCAGGCCTGTGGGCGGCCGCGGCCCGCCGGTGCGCGAGCTGGTCCCGGATCACGACCTGCAGGCTGCCCGCCACCGGGATCGCGGCGAGCGCGCCGAGGATCCCGGCGAGCTCGGCCCCGACGAGCACCGACACGAGCACCGCGAGCGGCGAGAGCTGCACGGTTCGCCCGTAGATGACCGGCTGCAGGAAGTGGTTCTCGATCTGCTGGTAGGCGACGACGAACACGACGACGACGATCCCCGCCGGCACCGAGTGCAGGAACGCGACGAGCGCGACGATGATCCCGGCGACCGTGGCGCCGGCGAGCGGGATCAGGTCGAGCACGGCGACGAGCAGCCCGAGCGCGACCGCGTACGGGACCCCCATCACGAGCAGCACGATCGTGATCGACGCACCCGCGATCAGGCTGATCAGGATGTTCCCGGTCACGTAGCCGCCGACGGTCCGGTAGACGTCGTGGCCGACCCGCCGCCACCGCGGGCGCGAGCTCTCCGGGAGCAGCGAGAAGAAGCGCTCGACCCACCCTCGCCCCTCGAGCAGCATGAAGAAGGTCAGGAAGACGATCGTGATCGTCGCCGCGACCACCGAGATGACGCTCTTCGTGATCGACACGGCTGCGCCGGACAGGCCGAGCACCTTCGAGGCCCCGCCTGAGCGCACCTGCGCACGCACCTTCTCGACGATCTGGTAGCGGCGCTCGAGAAAGCCGAGCCGGCCCCGCCCGTGCGTCAGGTCGTGCACGTAGTTCGGCAGCGCCTGCACGAACCCGTTCACCTCGTCGACGAGCTTGGGCACGAACGTCCAGCCGACGGCGACGACCACGATCAGGACGAGCAGGTACGCGACGCCGATCGCCGGGCCGCGGCGAAGCCGGCCGCGCCGCTCGATCCACCCGACGAGCGGGTCGAGCGCGAGCGCCAGGAAGAGCGAGATCACGACCCACGACAGGACATGCCGCGCGATCCAGATCACCTCGAGGACGAGCGCCACCGCGATCACGAGCAGGAGCACCCGCAGCACCGTGCGGGGACGGAGGTCGACCGTGCGCTCGGGCGTCACGGGACCTGAGCTTCGCGAAGCGGCCGGACGTTGTTACCGTGCCGCCATGAGCCTCCGCTCCTCCCCGGTCGTCGAGCACGCAGCGCTGCCCGGGGGCGGCACCGTCGAGATCTGGGTCGGCGTGCCGGAGGACTCGTACATCGCGCTGTCCGAGCTGACCACGGTCGACCTGCAGCTCCGCGAGGGCCGATCGGTGGTCGCGAGCATGTCGACGATCCTCGACCCGGACGACGACTCGCCGGCGCGCGAGCTCGCACGCGAGGTCAAGGCGGCGCTCGAGAGCGGCGAGATCGGCCTGCACGCGCAGGCGCTCGAGCCGTTCGCAGACCGGCTGCGCTGACCCCGGACGCGGAAGAGCCGGCGGGTGACCGCCGGCTCTCGGAACGCGAACGCCTGCGGGTGGGGTCAGCTCATGCTGGGGGCGGGCAGGAGCTTGTCGGCGATCGTGCGGAGCGTGCCCTGGAGGTCGCGGATCGACTCCTCCTGCTCCCGGAGCTTCGCCTGGAGCTCCTCGGCGGCGGCTTCGGCCGCTGCGGCCTTCTCCTCCGCCTGCTCGGCCTTCGACTCGGCGTGCTCGCGGGCCGCGACCGCCTCCACGACGATCTCGCGGAGCGCGTCGAGCTGCTCCTCGACCGCGACGCCGAGCGCGAGCGCGGCCTCGTCGAACGCGGGCAGCGACGCGACGGCGGCCGCGGGCGGCAGCTCGTCGGCGGGCTCGTCCTCGGTCTCGCCGTCGGCCGCGGGCTCGTCGACGAGGACGAGCGCCGGCGGCTCGTAGACCTCCTCGGCCTCCCCGCTCTCCTCGTTCTCCTCGTTCTCGCCGACCGCCTCGCCGGCGGCCTGGCCGATCTCGACGGGACGGCTCGGCGTCGTCTTCGCGAGCAGGTCGCTCCGCAGGCCGACGTCGAGGGCGGTCTTCGGGATCACGACGCACTCGATGCGGTCGCCGAACCGCGAGCGCAGCGCGAACAGCCGCGCCTCGGTCGGCTCCGCCACGGCGATCACGAGGCTGCCGTCGTGGGCGATCTGCATCGGCAGCGCCTCGAGCGTCGTTGCATCCTCGCGGGACAGCTTGGCGAGGGCGTTCGGGTCGAACGAGATCGCCGAACGCTCGAGGCAGCGGAGGTTCCACTGCTCGGCCAGGACGTTCGCCAGATCTTCCTCGGAAACCCAGTTCATCCGCACCAGAACCTCACCGAGGCGTTCGCCGCTCTCGGTGCCGAGGCGCAGCGCCTCGTCGAGCTGATCGTTGTCGATCAGGCCCTTCTCGATCAACATCGTCCCGAGCGCAGTCCGGACCCCGGATTCCCGCTTGCGCTCTGCCGCAAAGCCCTTCTTCATGATTGCGCTCCCAGTCGAAATTGCCGGACGACTCCCTATTTCGGCAAAACCCGGCCGGAGCATTAGGGTCGATTCGAAGCGGGTGGCGGGAATCGAACCCGCGTAGCCAGCTTGGAAGGCTGGAGCTCTGCCACTGAGCTACACCCGCGCGGCGACTAGGTTAGCCGCCGTGCCGTTCGCGTCCACCAGCCCGTACCACTGGCAGGCGGACGTCGACACCACCGTGGTCATCCCGGCGCTGGCGCTGCTCTACCTCTATGCGGTGGGGCGGAGCGGGGCGCCGCGGCGGCGGATCGCGTGCTTCGCGGGCGGGCTGGCGCTCCTCGCCGCGAACTTCTGGACGCCGCTCCACCACCTCGGCCTCCACTACCTGCTGTGCGCGCACCTGCTCGGCAACGTGATCCTGGCCGAGTGGGCGCCGCTCCTCGTCGTGCTCGGCGTCTCGCGGCCGATGGCGGCGGAGCTCGCCCGGCTGCGGCCGTGGCGCACGCTCACCCGGCCGGCGGTCGCGCTGCCGCTCTGGCTCGCGGACTACTTCGCCTGGCACGTGCCCGCCGTCTACGACTACGCGCTCACACACCAGAGCTGGGCGGTGCACCTGGAGCACGCCTGCTACTTCGGCACCGGAATCCTCGTCTGGTGGCCGCTGCTGCACGACGTGCCGCGCCGCCTGCCGTCGGGCGCCCGCGCCGCCTACGCCTTCGCGGCGTTCGTGCTCGCGGCGCCGCTCGGCCTGCTGCTCGCGCTCCTGCCGAAGGCGATCTACCCGTACTACGTGCACGCACGGCCGCGCGTGTGGGGGCTCTCGCCGCTCGCCGACCAGGAGATCGCCGGCGTCACCATGGCGAGCGAGCAGGCGATCGTGCTCTTCGCCGTCTTCCTCTACTGGTTCCGGCGCTTTCTCGCCGAAGAAGCCTGAGCCGCTAGCTCCCCTTCAGGCAGCCGGTGATCGTCGAGACGTCGGTGTCGCTCGGATGCACGTGCCAGAGCATCACCGCGTTCCCCTGCTGGCGGAGCACGTCGGAGACCCCGACGTTCTTCGCCGCGAACCGGCGGTAGGCGTCGGCGATCGCGTCGGCCTTCGCCGCCGTCGGCCCGAACGACACCGTGACGAAGTTGTCGGGGAGCGTCGCCCGGAACGACCCTCCCTCCGCCGACCAGGCGACGAAGTCCACCGACTGCGACACGGCCTTCGCCCGGATGCCCTGCCCCGCAAGGCACTTCGCCGACGCGGCCCGGGTGTAGACCGTCGTCCCCGAGCCTCCACACGAGCAGGCGAAGACGACGAGCGCGAGCACGACCAGCCGTTTCACGGGGCATCAGTCTACGGGCCGGCCGGGCGGGAGCCCCCCGCTACAGTTCCCCGCCGTGTCCGCCGCCCGGGACCGCCTCGAGAGCTACGCACGCCTGGTCGTGCGCGTCGGCGTCAACCTGCAGCCGGGCCAGATCCTGGCCGTGAACGCGCTCGTCGAGCATGCCCCGCTCGTCCGCGCGGTCGCCCGCGAGGCCTACCGCGCCGGCGCCGACTACGTCGACGTGGTCTACACCGACCAGCACGTCCGGCGCGCACACGTCGAGTCGGCCGACCCCGCGTGGCTCGGCTACTCGCCGCCCTGGCTCGTCCGGCGGCTGCGGGAGCTCGGCGAGGCGGGCGGCGCCCTCGTCTCGATCACCGGCAACCCGGAGCCCGAGCTCCTGGCCGACCTCGACGGCGCGCGCGTCGGCGCCGCCCGGATGCACGAGCTCGCCGAGGCGTCGCTCGCGCTCACCGACGGCCTCTGCAACTGGACGATCGTCGGCTACCCCAACGAGGGCTGGGCGCGCACGGTGCTCGGGGAGCCGAACGTGGAGCGGCTGTGGGATGCGGTCGCCCGGACGGTGCGGCTCGACGAGCCCGATCCCGTCGCGGCGTGGCACGAGCACATCGCCCGCCTCCAGCAGCGGGCGGCCGCGCTCAACGAGCGCCGGTTCGACCGGCTCGTCTACCGCGGCCCCGGCACCGATCTCACCGTCGGGCTGCACGCGGACTCGGTCTGGCAGGCGGCGCTCGACGAGTCGCGCGGGATCCACCACGTCTCGAACATGCCGACCGAGGAGGTCTTCACGACCCCCGACGCGCGCCGCGTCGACGGCGTCGTGCGCGCAACCCTGCCGCTGCAGATCCAGGGCACGATCGTGCGCGGGCTCGAGGTGCGCTTCGAAGGCGGCCGCGCCGTCCACGTCAGCGCCGAGACGGGGCAGGACGTGATGCGCACCCACGTCGCAACCGACGACGGCGCAGGCCGACTCGGCGAGGTCGCGCTCGTCGACGGCCAGTCGGCGGTGGGCAGGACCGGGCTCGTCTACTACAACACCCTCTTCGACGAGAACGCCGCCTCGCACATCGCGCTCGGCGCGGCGATCGTCCAGGCCGTGCCCTGGGCCGCCGGCGCGGCCGCCGAGGAGCGAAACGCCCGCGGCGTCAACCACTCCTCGATCCACACCGACTTCATGATCGGCTCGGACGAGCTCGAGGTCGACGGCGTCACCGCCGACGGGGAGCCGGTGCCGATCCTGCGGAACGGCGACTGGCTCCTGGAGGCGAGGTCGGGACGGAGTAGCGCTCGGCTGACGGAGTAGCGTCCCGCTGGCGTACGAGGAAGGTGGTCTCCTGCGGCTGTCGTCGAGCGCGAGCCGTAGGCGGCGGACGCGTAGCGGCGGACGCGGGAGACACCGAAGCCGGGTCATACACCGCGAGCGGGGACGCTACTCGCGTCCGGGCGTTCGATGAGGAGAGGCCAGACGACCGAGGCGCCCTTTTCGGACGCCTCGGAAACCTTGCAGCAGTTGCTGCAACTGTCGTGATCGGGACGGGCGGATTCGAACCGCCGGCTTCCTGCTCCCAAAGCAGGCGCTCTACCAGGCTGAGCTACGTCCCGGCTCCCGCAGTGTAGGGGTCGCGCCAGAGACCTCCGGGGCGTTTGTGCCTCGCGGCACGATCTCGGCGCGGAGCGCGCGTTCGGCTCGAGGTCCGACGGACCCGTCCGATATGTTCCTCCGATGCTCAAGCGGATCCTCCTCCTCACGGGGGCGGCGCTGCTCCTCTCTCCTCTCTCCACCGCCGCCTCCTCGGCCTCCCGCGGCCAGGCAACGCTCCTGCAGGCGATCAACGCCGTCCGCGCCGCGTACGGCCTGAAGCCGGTGCGGATCGGGACGCGGCTCGAGGTCGCAGCGCAGGCGCACACGAGGGCGATGCTGGCGACGCAGGTGTTCGAGCACGGCGCGTTCGTGGCGCGCCTGCGCGACTTCCACGTCACCGCGCCGGCGATCGGCGAGAACCTCGCCTGGGGCACCGGCTCGGACGCGACGGCCGACGCGATCGTCTCGGCGTGGCTCGCGAGCGCGCCCCATCGCCGGAACCTGCTCGACCCGTCGTTCACCCTGATCGGCATCGGCGACCTCGCCGGCGTGTTCCAGGGGGCCGTCGACGCGCGGGTCGTGACGGTCGACTTCGCGGGACGCTAGCGGCTACTCGCGCTCGAGCAGCGCGCGCAGCTCGGTCAGCTTCTCGCGGCGGAGCGCCTCGCGCTCCCCGCGCGCCACCCGCTCGAGCACGTCGCGCACGAGCGGCGCCAGCTCGAGCGGGTTGAACGGCTTCGTGACGTAGTCGACGCCGCCGAGGTCGAGGCCGCGCGCCCGGTCGCGCAGCTCGGCCCGCGCGGTCAGGAAGACGATCGGGATCGCCGCGGTCCGCTCGTCGTCGAGCAGCTCCTCGGCGACCCGCCAGCCGTCGAGCCCGGGCATCATCACGTCCAGCAGCACCACGTCGGGCCGGTCCTCGCGCGCCCGCTCGAGGCCGCTGAGCCCGTCGGCCGCCTCGACGACCTCCATCCGCTCCGCCTCGAGGTTCACGCGGCACAGCAGGCGGATCGGCGCCTCGTCGTCGATCACCAGCACGCGTGCGGACATCGTCTCCATCTTCCCGTCGACCGCAGAACTCTCACACATTTCGCACCGGCGGCAACTCGAACCCGAACCGCGACCCGGATCCCTCTTCCGACTCCACCCACAGCCGCCCGCCCATCTCGCGCACGAGACCCTGCGCGATGAAGAGGCCGAGCCCCGTCCCCCGTCCGCCGCTCCCCTTGGCGAACTTGGCGAAGATCCGGTCGCGCTCGCCCGCCGGGATGCCGACGCCCTCGTCCGAGACCGCGACCTCGACGCCCTCCGGCGCGCGCCGCGCCGAGACGGTCACCGTGCCGCCGCCTGGCGAGTACTTGACGGCGTTCGAGACGAGCTGCTCCAGCACCTGGCGCAGCTTCTCGGGGTCCGCCTGCGCCTCGACGTCGTCGGCGTCGACGTCCACGACGATCGTGTGGTCGTCCGAGATCTCCGCCGCGCCGGTCGCCACCTCCTCGAGCACCGCCCCCACGTCGGTCGGCTCGAGCGCGACCGCAAGGTCGCCCGTGTCCAGGCGCGCCACGTCGAGCAGCGCGTCGACGATCGTCGTCAGCCGCTCCGACTCACGGGCGATGAACTCGAGGAACGTGCGCCGCTCGGGCTCCGCGAACGCGACGTCCTCGCGCAGCAGCGTGCGCGAGAAGCCGTAGATCGACGTCAGCGGCGCACGCAGCTCGGCCGACACGGTCGACACGAAGTCCGACTTCATCTGCTCGACCACGCGCTCGGCCGAGATGTCGCGGAACGCGAAGATCCGCCCCGCGACGGCGCCCGACGGGTCGCGCATCACCGCCTCCGACAGCGACAGCCAGACGTCCTCCTCGCCGCGCCGGATCGCGACGAGCCGGTTCGTGCCACCGCCCTCGGACTGGAGCTCCTGCTGGAGGACCTCCGCCGGCGTGCGCCCGCGGGCCTCGGCCGCCGGCACGCCGGTGATCTCCTCGGCCGCCCGGTTCCAGAGCACGACGCTTCCCTCCCGGTCGACGGCGACGATCCCGTCCGCGATGTTGGCCAAAATGGCAACGCTCTGCTCCCGCTCGACGGCGACGCGCTGGTAGAGCTCCGCGTTCGAGAGGACGACCGACGCGTTCGCCGCCAGCGCGACGAGCGCCTGGATCTCCTCCTCGCGCCACGAGCGCGGCTCGCGCGCGTACACCGCGAGCACCCCGTGCAGCGCGCCCTCGGGCGCGACGAGCGGCACGCCGAGGTAGGCGCGGAAGCCGAGGGCCAGGAGCGCATCCGACTCGACCAGGCTCGCGTCGGCCGCGACGTCGTCGTAGGCGACCGGCGTCCGCGAGTGCACGACGTCGGCCGCGACCCAGCCGGTCGCGGGCGAGCGGGCGCCGAGCGCCTCGCCGGCCTGCTCGCCGGCCGCAGCCGCGACGACGAGCTCGCCGTCGTCGAGCGAGGCGAACGCCGCCGCGTCGGCGCGCACGAGCGAGCGCGCCTCGCCGACGACGGCGTCGAGCACCGCGACCGGGTCGAGCTCGGTTGCGAGCCGGCTGCCAGTGCGCGCGAGCTGCTGGGAGAGCGAGCGCGCGGTGCGCTCGGCCTCGAAGAGCCGGCTGCGGTCGAGGGCGCCGCGCGCGGCGCTCGCCACCTGCTGCGCGAGCTCGAGATCGTCGCGCGTGAAGGCGCGGGGCTCGCGGAACAGCACGGTCACGAGGCTCGCCGGCTCGCCCGGCACCGGGATGCAGAGCAGCGACGCGAAGCCCGCGCTGCGCCAGCCGTCGGGGAACCGGTCGTCGTGCCGGAGATCGGCCGCCGCGAGGACGTGGGCGTCGGCGGACGCGTCGAGCAGCGCCTGCGGAGGCTCGAGCCGTCGCAGGCGCTCGTCGAGCTCGAAGCCGCCGACCGCCGCGAGGCGCCCCGACGACGATGCGAGCACCGCGGCGACGTCGCCGCCCAGCGCCTCGGCCGCGGCCTGGGCGGTCGTGTCGTAGGTCTCGTCGAGCGACAGCGGCTCGCCGAGCAGCGACGCGATCCGGTAGAAGCCGCGCTGGACGCGCGCCTGCCTCGTGCGGTCGGCGAACATCTCCGCGTTTCGCAACGCGAGCGAGGCGAGCGACGCGAACGCGTCGAGCAGCTCGACGTCCGCGCTGGAGAACGGGCGCTCCTCGCCGCGGCTGACGACGCCGAGCAGCCCGAGCGTCTCCCCCGCCCACGCCATCGGCGCGACGAGCGCCCGGGCGAAGCCGTCGTACGCCTCGTGCGGCACCGGCGGGCCGGGCTGCCCGCCGTCGCCCGAGAGCACCGGCCGCGACTCGGCGAGCGCCGCGCCCGCGACCCCGCGCTCCGGCGTGAACTCGAAGCCGACGAGCGACCCCTCCAGGCCGTACACGGCGGCGCAGCGCAGCACGCCGCGCTCGCGGTCGAGCAGGTAGCAGTCGGCCGCGTCGGCGTCGAGCAGCCGCGCCATCTCCTCGACCAGGCGCTTCAGCACGGCGTCGAGCTCGAGCTCGCTCGTCACGACCTGCGCGGCGTGCAGGAGCGCCGCCTGCTGAGCGAGGCGCTTGCGGTTCTCCTCGAGCAGCTCCGCCGTGCGCAGCGCCGAGCTGAGCTCGTGCGAGACCGTCTCGAGCACGAACTCCTCCCCTGCCGTCAGCGGCTCCTCGCGCTCGACCGTCACCACCGCGGCCCCGCGCTCGATCGTCACGTCGACGGCGTCGAGGCCGAGCAGCGCGAGCAGCTCCTCGCGCGCCACGCGAACGATCTCCGCCGGGTCGAGCTGCGCCCGGACGAGACGCACGATCTCGGCGATCCGCTCCTCGCGTCCGAGCGCGTCGGACAGCGCCTCCGCCGAGCGCAGCCGGCCGAGCGCGAGCGCCGCCTCCGACGCCACCCCCTGCAGGAGCGCGAGCTCGTCCGGCGTGAACGCCCGCCTCGCATCCGTCGACGCGAGCACGAGCACGCCGGTCACCTCGCCCTCGGCGACCATCGGCAGCCACGCCCCGCTCTCGGCGCCGACCATCGCCGCGAGCCGCGGGCTGACGAGCGCCGAGCTCGCGATGTCGAGCACCGTCACCGGCGCCGTGTCGAAGACGGCCCTCGCGATTCCCGACGGCTCGTGCCGCAGGTCGACGCGCACGCTCTCCCAGAAGGCGGCCCGCTCCCCGTGCAGCTCGGCGTAGACGCCCGTCGCGGTGTCGCATGCCTCGTCGACGAGCACGACGCCGGCGAAGCCGACGCCGGCGAGCTCGGCCACCCGGCGGACGACCGCACGGGCCGCGTCCACGGGCGTGCGCGCGTCGCCGAGCGCCGCCGAGATCTCCGCCAGCGCCGTCAGCTCGCGGTCGCGGAGCGAGACCTGCTCCTCCGCCGCACGCGACCGCCCGACCGCGCCGACGACGAACTCGCGGTCGCGGACGCGCGCGAGCAGCACGAGCGCGGGCGCGAGCAGCGCGATCGAGGCGGCCAGCCCCGCCCACACGTGGCCGCCCGCGGCGCGCCGCTCCGCGATCACGAGCGCCGCGTAGCTCCCCGACGCGATCGCGACGCCGGGGAACAGGCAGAAGACCGCCCAGTCGAACGCGTGCGCGCGGGCCCGCTCGCGCCACAGCACCGGCAGAACCGCACCCGTGAGGCCCGCGTACGCGGCCGCGAGCAGCAGCAGCGGCAGCCCGTTCAGGAGGACGGCTTGGGTCGCGGCGCTCACTCGGCCGGCAAATGCTACGCCCCTCCGTCGATATGCGTGCTGCTTTCAAAGATGGGTCTTTCGGCCTATTCCGCCTGCGCCGGCCGGGCGATAGCGTCCTCGCCACTGGGCGATGCGCACCGCGGCGCGCGTTCCTGGCCATATGCCGCGGTGAGCGATCACGGAAAGCCCGTTGCGACGACCCCCCGACGCAGCGGGCTTTGCCGTTTCCGGGCCGCCGGCCGGCCTCACCAGACCTTCACCGGGCGTTCACGAAGGCAGGGCTACCATGGCCCGCGGATGGTCCGGAAGCTCCTCCTCGCCTCGCCCCGCGGCTACTGCGCCGGGGTCGAGCGGGCGGTCGAGACGGTGGAGCAGGCGCTGCAGCTCTACGGCGCCCCGGTGTACGTCCGCAAGCAGATCGTCCACAACCTGCACGTCGTGCGCGACCTCGAGGAGCGGGGCGCGATCTTCGTCGACGAGGAGCAGGAGGTGCCGGAGGGCGAGACGATCGTCTTCTCGGCGCACGGGGTCGCGCCGTCGGTGCGCGCGAACGCCGGCGCCCGCGGGCTGCGCACGATCGATGCCACGTGCCCGCTCGTCACGAAGGTGCACGTCCAGGCGCGCCGCTACGCCGCCGACGGCTACACCGTCATCCTGGTCGGCCACGCCGGCCACGAGGAGGTCGTCGGCACGATGGGCGAGGCGCCCGACGCGATCGTGCTCGTCCAGTCCGCCGGGGAGGTCGGCCAGCTCGACTTCCCGGAGGGGACCCGCCTCGCCTACGTCACCCAGACGACGCTGTCCGTGGACGAGACGACCGAGGTGATCTCCGCGCTGCGCCGCCGCTTCCCGGACATCCACGCTCCGCGCAAGGAGGACATCTGCTACGCGACCTCCAACCGGCAGTGGGCGGTCAAGGAGATGCTCGGCGAGATCGACCTGCTGCTCGTGATCGGCTCGCACAACTCGTCCAACTCGAACCGGCTCGTCGAGGTCGCGCGCAGCGGCGGCGTCCCGTCGCACCTGATCGACGACGAGTCGGAGATCGACCAGGCGTGGCTCGACGGCGTCGAGGTGGTCGGCATCACGTCGGGCGCCTCCGCGCCCGAGAAGCTCGTGCGCCGCGTGTGCGCCTGGTTCTCGGCGCGGGGCGACGTCGACGTCGTCCAGCACCGGCTCGTCACCGAGGACGTCGAGTTCCGCCTGCCGGTCGAGCTCCGCCGCGAGCTCGAGCTCGCCGCCGCCGCCCAGCCGTAGGATCGCGGGCATGCCCGCGGCCGGCGGAGGACCGTTCCAGCCAGACCCGGTCCGCGCCGCCGAGCTCGTCGGCGCGCTGTCGCTCGCGACCGACCTCGGCACCGGGCAGCCGCTCGAGCACGCCCTGCGGACCGCGGTGCTCGCCGTCCGGCTCGGCGAGCTCGCGGAAGCCTCGGCCGACGAGCTCTCCGCGACGTACTACGTCGCGCTGCTCCACGCCTCGGGCTGCACCTCGAACGGGCACGAGGCGATCCAGGTCTACGACGACGACATCGCCCACCGGGCCGCGTTCTTCCTGATCGACTCGACGAACCCCGCCGAGGTGCTCGCGTTCTACCGGGCGAACATCGGCGCGGGCCGCCCTCCGGAGGTGCGCGCCGCGCTGATCGAGGACGCGATCGCGAACGCCGGGCCCAGAGCCCGCGAGGGCTTCGCGACCATGTGCGAGGTCGCGCAGCGGTTCGCCGGCTGGCTCGAGCTCGGGCCGGGCGTCCGGGCGTCGCTCGAGTTCGTGTTCGCGCGCTGGGACGGCCGCGGGTTCCCGGACGCCGCCGGCGACGCGCTCCCGCTGCCGATCCGCCTGCTGCACGTCGCCAGGGACATCTCGCTCTTCCTGACCGCGTCGGGCCGCGACGAGGCGCGGGCCGTGATCGAGCGCCGCCGCGGCGCCGCGTACGACCCGCGGCTCGCGACGCTCGCGCTCGACCACTTCGGTGAGCTGCTGGCCGACCTCGACGAGGCGCAGCTGTGGCACCAGGCGGTCGAGAGCGAGCCCCTCCCCCGGGTCTGGCTCGACGGCGAGCGCACCGCCGCCGCGTTCGGTGCGATCGCGGCGCTCGCGGATCTCAAGTCGCCCTGGTTCCGCGAGCACTCGACCGGGGTCGCCGAGCTGGCCGAGGCGGCCGCCTGGCGCGCCGGCCTCGAGCCCGGCGAGGTCGCGACCGTCCGCCGCGCCGCGCTCGCGCACGACCTCGGCCGCGTCGGCGTGTCGAACGCGATCTGGGAGAAGCCGGGGCCCCTCGGGTTCGGCGAGTGGGAACGCGTACGGCTGCATCCCCACTTCACCGAGCGCGCCTTCGCGCAGTCGCCGGCGCTCGCCCCGGTCGGGCGGCTCGCCGGCGCGCACCACGAACGGCTCGACGGCTCGGGCTACCACCGCGGCACCGGGGCGGCGCTCGGCCGGACGGCCCGCATCCTCGCCGCCGCCGACGCGTACACCGCCATGCGCGAGCCGCGCCCCCACCGGCCGGCGCTCGCCGAGGCCGCCGCGCAGGCGGAGCTGCTCCGCGAGGCCCGCGAGGGGCGGCTCGACGCGGAGGCCGTCGACCTGGTGCTCGGCGCGGCGGGGCACCGGCCCGAGCAGCGGGCCCGCGACCTGCCCGCCGGGATCACCGAGCGCGAGCTCGAGGTGCTGCGCATCCTCGTGCGCGGCGAGTCGAACCAGGCGATCGGCGACCGTCTCGGCATCTCGGCGAGGACGGTCGGCCACCACGTCCAGCACCTCTACCGCAAGGCCGGCGTCCGCAGCCGCGCCGCGGCGACCGTGTGGGCGTTCGAGCACGGCCTCGTCGTGCCGGCATAGGTCGTTCAGCCGATGCGCCGCGGCGGGCGCGGGCGCATGCTCGGCCGGTCAACGACCAGGGAGGGCGACATGCTTCTCGCAACAACGACGGTCGAGGATTACGACCGGTTCGTCGAGATCTAC
>Ga0070741_10011436_pt1 | contig 16395 bp, 17 predicted proteins | sample Coa_R1_4_FD_66440 | JGI IMG/M metagenome (GOLD analysis project Ga0070741, IMG submission 66440) | Surface soil microbial communities from Centralia Pennsylvania, which are recovering from an underground coalmine fire - Coalmine... | ecosystem: Environmental > Terrestrial > Soil > Unclassified ...
TCCGCCCCCTGGATGTCGGTGAGGATGACGTAGTCGTCGCCCTCCTTGACGAGGCCCATCGCGATGCCGGAGACCGGCTCCTTGATCGGCACGCCGGCGTCCATCAGGGCGAGCGTCGAGCCGCACACCGAGCCCATCGACGACGAGCCGTTCGACTCGAGCGTCTCGGAGACGAGGCGGATCGTGTACGGGAACTCGTCCGCAGGCGGGATGACCGCCTCGAGCGCACGCTGGGCGAGCGCGCCGTGGCCGATGTCGCGGCGCTTCGGCGAGCCCATCCGGCCCGTCTCGCCCACCGAGTAGGGCGGGAAGTTGTAGTGGTGCATGTACCTGCGCTCCTGCTCGAGCGACAGGTCGTCGATCCGCTGGCCCTCCTTGGCGGTGCCAAGGGTGAGCAGCGTCATGATCTGCGTCTGACCGCGGGTGAAGAGGCCCGAGCCGTGCGTGCGCGGCATGACCGACACCTGCACCTCGATCGGCCGGATCTCCGTCTCGGTGCGGCCGTCCGGCCGGCGCTTCTCGACGGCGATCTTCTGCCGCACGAGCGACTTGTAGATCGACTCGCACGCCTTGCGGACGTAGCTCTTCGTCAGCGCATCCTTCTCGCCCGGCACGTCGCCCGTCGGGAACGGGAGCTCGACCTCCGCGGCGATGCGGTCGTACAGCAGGGCGCGCTTCGCCGACTTCAGCTCCTTCGAGTCCTGCTCCGCCTCGGTGAGCGCACGCAGGTCGGCCTCGAACTGCTCGCGCACCGGGCCCTCGACGGCGGCCGAGCGCTGCTTCTCGAGGATCTGCGCGAGCGACATGCGCGTCTGCAGCTCCTTGAGCACGTCGGCTTCGCTCGAGCTCATGCTCGGCGAGCCGGCCTCGAGCGGGACGAGCTCGTCGACGAGGACGGCGCCCGCGGCGAGGCCCTGCTCGGAGATCCGCGTCCAGATCGTGTGGCCGTGCTGCGACTCGAGCCGCTCGGTGACGGCCGCGTCCAGCCACTTCGGCTTGCCCTTCTTGGCCCGGAGCTCCTCCTGCGCCGCACAGAGCTTCACGATCTCGCGGTGCGCGACGTCGAGCGCCTCGAGGATGACCGACTCGGGGACGCGGTTCGCGCCCGCCTCGACCATCGTCAGGCCGTCCTTCGTGCCGACGACGATCAGGTCGAGGTCGGAGCTGTGCTCCGTCTCCTCGAGCGTCGGGTTGACGACGAGCTGCCCGTCGATCAGCCCCATGCGGACCGCCCCGATCGGGCCGAGGAACGGCAGCGGCGAGATGGTCAGCGCGGCCGAGACCGCGTTGATCGCGAGGATGTCGTGCGGGATGACGAGGTCGGCCGAGAACACGGTGCCGACGCACTGCACCTCGTTGCGGTAGCCCTTCGGCCAGAGCGGACGCACCGGCCGGTCGATCATCCGCGCGGTCAGGATCGCCCGCTCGGTGGGGCGCCCCTCGCGCTTGAAGAAACCGCCGGGGATCTTCCCGGCGGCGTACATCCGCTCCTCGACGTCGACGGTGAGCGGGAAGAAGTCCGCGCCTTCGCGCGCTTCCGTGCGGCCCTGGGCCGTGCCGAGCACGACGGTCTGGCCGCTCGAGACGACGACGGCGCCGTCGGCCTGCTTGGCCAGCTTGCCCGTCTCGAAGGTGATTTCACGTCCGCCGATCTCGACGGACACGGAAACCGGCACCCCGGCGGGATGCTCGGCTTCGACGATGCTCATATCTCTCCTATTCCTCCACTCTGCGGTGAAGGGTGGAGATTGAGCCAGCGCCCCCGCCGGGCGCTCGCCCAAGCTCCACCCTTCGGGGTTTGACGGAGCTAGCGGCGCAGGCCGAGCTCCTTGATGAGGGCGCGGTAGCCCTCGAGGTTCGTGCGCTGCAGGTAGTTCAGGAAGCGGCGGCGGCGGCCGACGAGCTTGAGCAGTCCGCGGCGCGAGTAGTGGTCGTGCTTGTGCGTGCGGAGGTGCTCGGTGAGCTCGTTGATCCGCTGCGTCAGCATCGCCACCTGGACCTCGGTCGACCCGGTATCGCCCTCGTGCTTCCCGAACTTCTGGACATGACCGCGCTTCTCTTCCTTGGTGAGGGGCATCGTTCTCCTCTCGTGTTGACGTCGCCTGGGTCTCAGTCCGCCGCGAAGGAAGACGCGCACGGCCGGGGCCCGGTCGGCCAGTAGGGTAGCGGAATCCCCATGAATTCGGCATTCCGGGCCGTCTGCGAGGCCGCCGCCGAGCGGTGGCGGGTGCCGGCTCTCGTCGTCTCGACCGGTGAGGAGACGGTCGCCGTCGGCTGCGACCCCGGCACGCGCTTCAAGATCGCGTCGGTCACGAAGCCGCTGACGGCGGCGCTGGCGCTCCGGCTCCTCGACCTCGAGAGCGAGACCGGCGTGTGGCCGTCAGACGTCCGCATCCGGCATCTCCTGTCGCACACCTCGGGGTTCGACTGCGAGCTGCCCGACGGCGACAACGCCAAGTACGGCACGGGCGACGATGCGCTCGAGCGCTGCGTCGCCGACCTGCCCGGCGTCGTCCGCCTCGTCGGCGTCGAGGACGCGTGGTCCTACTGCAACGCCGGCTACTGGCTCGCCGGGCTCCTGGCCGCGCGCCGCGCCGGAACCACCTACGAGGAGGCGCTCGCCGCACACGTGCTCCGGCCAGCGGGCGTCGAGGCGACGGACTTCGGCGCCCCCGACCTGCCCGGCACCGGCAGGGCCGCCGCGGACGCGCCGTACCCCCGTTCGCGACGGCCGTCGGGCGGGCTCGTCTCGACCGTGCCTGACCTCGTCCGGATCGCGCACTGGCTGCTCGCGCAGGGCGCGCCGCAGCGCGTCGTGGTCGGGAAGCCGCCCGGCGGCGTGTACGGGCTCGGTCTGTCGGGCGAGCGCGTCGGCGGCGTCGAGGTGTGGGGCCACCGCGGCTCGCACGGCGGATTCGAGTCGTCGCTCCTCACGATCCCGTCGCACGGCGCCGTGTTCGCCGGGCTGACGAACGCGAGCAACGGCGGCCAGGCGCTGGCCGAGATCGAGGACGCGTGGCTCGAACAGGTGCTCGGCGCCCGGCGGCCCGTGCCGGCGTACCTCGACCCGGAGCCGGGCGAGCTCGACGGGCTCGCCGGCCGCTATGCGAACAGCGCCGACTCCTACGAGGTCGAGGCGAGAGACGGCGCCCTCGTCGTGCGCTCGGGCGGCGAGGAGCTGGTCGGCTTGAAGATCCGGCCGCGCACGTTCCAGGTCCCCTCGGGCGAGTATGTGAACGAGCGCTTCGACTTCCCGCTCGAGGGCTACCTGCGCTTCGGGTCGCTCGCGGCGCGCGTCGGGTGATCGCCGCCGTCGCAGCCGGCCATCCCGCGACCGCCGAGGCCGGCGCGGAGATCCTGCGGGACGGCGGCAGCGCGGCCGACGCGGCGGTCGCGGCGGCGCTCGTCACCTGCGTCGCCGAAACCGTGATGACGGGGCTGCTCGGCGGCGGCCACGCGATCCACTACGACGCGCGCAGCGGCGAGGTGCGCAACCTCGACTGCTTCGTCGCGGTGCCGTCGGGCAGCGGCGCGCCGATGCAGGAGCTCCGCGTGCCGTTCGGCGAGGAGCTCGTCCACTACGCGATCGGCGCCTCGTCGTGCGCGGTGCCGGGGCTGCCGGCGGGGCTCGACGCGCTCTGGCGGGCGCACGGCCGCCTGCCGTGGGCGCGGCTGGTCGAGCCGGCGCTGCGCGTCGCCCGCGAGGGCGTGGCGATGCCGCCCGCGCACGCCGCCTGCCTGGCGATGCTCGAGCCGGTGATGACGATGCGCGAGGGCGGTGCGATCTACGCACCGGGCGGCCGCCTCCTGCGCAGCGGCGACGAGCTGCGCCAGCCCGGCCTTGTGCACGCGCTCGAGCTCGTCCGGGACGAGGGAGCCGCGTCGGTCTACACCGGCACGATCGCGCGCGAGCTCGTCGCGCTCGTCGCCGAGCGCGACGGCGCGCTCACCGCGGCCGACCTGGCCGTCTATACGGCCGTGTGGGCCGAGCCGGCCGAGACGGCGCTCGCGGGCAGGCGCGTGCTCACGCGCGGCGGCCTGTCGGGCGTCCCGGAGCTGCTCGCGCGCTACGACCCGGCCGGCGGCGCCGACGCGTTCCTCGCCGCCCTCGAGGGGGCGGCGGGCCCGGAGACGCACACGACGAACCTGACGGTCGTCGACGGCGACGGGAACGCCTGCGTGCTCACGTCGAGCCTCGGGCTCGGCTCGGGTGACTTCCTGCCGGGTCTCGACCTGCACCTGAACAGCATGCTCGGCGAGACCGACCTCGTCCGCGGGCCGCTCGTGCCGGGCACGCGCATGGCGAGCATGATGGCGCCGACGCTCGCCTTCGCCGACGACGGCCTCGAGCTGGCGCTCGGCGCGGCGGGCGGCACCCGCCTGCGCACGGCGCTCGTCGGCGTGCTCGCCGGGATCCTGCACGAGGGGCTCGAGCCGCAGGCCGCGGTCGACCGGCCCCGGTTCCATCCGGCGGGCGAGGTCGTCAACGCCGAGCCGGGCGTCGACGAGAGCTGGCTCCGGCGGCTCGAGGCGGCGGGCCGGCAGGTGCGCCGCTGGGCGGAGCGCCACCACTACTTCGGCGGCGTGAGCGCGGTCGGCCGGACCGGCGCCGCCGCGGATCCGCGGCGCAGCGGCGCGTGGAGCGCGCCGTGACGCGCACGCAGCGGCGCCGGCGCCCCGCTCAGGGCCGGACGGCGGCGCGCGTCTGTTCGACGTCGCGGGCGATCTGCTCGACGAGCGCGGCCTCGCTCTCGAACGCCTGCTCGTCGCGCAGCCGCTCCCACAGCTCGACCACGAGCCGTCTGCCGTAGAGGTCGCCCGTCCAGTCGAGCAGGAACGCCTCGACGCGGCGCTCGTGGCCGCCGTAGTGCGGGTTGACGCCGATCGAGACCGCGGCGCGGCGGTCGCCGACGGCGCCGGCGTAGATGCCGTACGTCGGGACGAGCAGCCCCTCCGGGACGTCGAGGTTCGCGGTCGGGAAGCCGAGGCCGGCGCCGCGGTGGTCGCCGCCGACCACCGTCCCCTCCACCTCGAGCGGCCGTCCGAGCAGCGCCGCCGCGCCGGCGACGTCGCCGGCGGCGGCGAGCTCGCGGATCCGCGTCGAGGAGATCCCTTCGACGAGCGGGACCGCGCGGGCGTCGATGCCGAGCGAGCGGAGCAGCTCGAGGTCGCCGCCGCGCCGGTTGCCGAAGCGGAACCCCTCGCCGGCGACGACGACCTCGGCGCCGGTCTCGAGCAGGTACTCGCGCGCGAACGCCTCCGCGGGCAGCCCCGCCGTCGCCTCCGTGAACTCGACGACGAGCACCTCCTCGACGCCCGCGGCCGCGAACAGCTCCAGACGGCGCTCGAGCGTCGCGAGCAGCCCGGGGTCCCTGCCCAGCACCCGCCGCGGGTGCGGGTGGAAGGTGACCACCGTCGGGCGCGGCCCGGCGGCGAGCGCCGCGTCGAGCACGGCGCGGTGGCCGAGGTGCACGCCGTCGAAGGTTCCGATCGCGACCGCACGCGGGACGCGCGCGAGCTCGGCCGGCGACGCGGCGATCTTCACCGTTCGAGCACCGCCCGGCGCACGCCCTCCGGCACGCGGGCGAGCGCCGTCTCCGGCAGCCGCGCGAGGACGTCGTGGACGTCGAGCAGCCGCGCCTCGTCGACCGGCGCCGCCTCGTCGACCGAGAACGGGCCCACCTCGAGCCGGCGCAGGCTCGTGCAGTGCCCGCCGAGCGCGGCGGCGAGCGACCGCACGTACGTCCCGGAGCTGACGCGCAGGTCGAGCCGCACCGAGCCGGGCTCCTGCGCGAGCACGTCGAGCGCGTGCACCGTCGAGCGCCGGAGCGGCATCTCGACCTCCACCCCGCGCCGCGCGAGCCGGTAGGCGCGCTCGCCGCCGATCTTCACCGCGGCCGCCGCCGGCACGCGCAGCTCGACCTCGCCGCGCAGCCGCTCGAGCGCCGCGGCCAGGTCGCCGGCGTCCGGCGGCTCGTGCCGCTCGACGACATCGCCTTCCGGATCGCCCGTCGTGGTCGTGGCGGTCAGGTCGACGTCGGCGACGTAGCGCTTGTCGAGTCCTACGAGGCACGGGGCGAGCCGCGTCGCCGCGCCCGAGAGCAGCACGAGCAGGCCGGTCGCGAACGGGTCGAGCGTCCCGGCGTGGCCGGTGCGGGCGCGCGTCCGCCGCCGCAGCGCCGCGACGATCGCGAACGACGACGGCCCCGCCGGCTTGTCGACGAGAGCCACCCCGACGGGCGTGAGGGCGCGCGGGACCATGCGCGCGTCTAGACCCGGATCGCCTGTGCGAACTCGTGGTGGATGAAGTCGACGATCTCCGGGATCGGCTGCTCCGACGAGAAGCCCGCCGCCTGCGGGTGGCCGCCGCCGCCCTGCTTGCGGGCGATCGCCGACACGTCGATCTCGTCGTGGCTCGAGCGCAGCGAGATCCGCCGGCTCGGCCCGTCCTGGCGGGGCGGCTCGCGGATCAGCGCCACCATCTCGGAGCCTTCGACGGCGCGCAGGTAGTCGATGATCCCCTCGGAGTAGGGCTCCTCGGCGCCGACGTCGCCGAAATCCTCCTTGACGAGGTACGAGACGACGAGGCGGCCGCCCTCGAACAGCTGCGCGCGCTCGAGGGCGCGCGCGAGCAGCTTCAGCTTCGCGAACTGCACGCTCTCGTACACCTTCCGGAAGATCCCGTGCACGTCCGCGCCCTCCTCGACGAGCTCGGCGGCGAGGCGGAGGGCCTTCGGGGTCGTGTTCGAGTACTGGAAGCGGCCGGTGTCGGTGACGAGGCCGACGTAGAGCGCCTCCGCGATCTGCGGCGTCAGCTCGAGATGGAGCTCGTGCAGCACGTCGCGCACGATCTCGGCGGTCGACGAGGCGTCGGCGACGATCAGGTTGACGTCGCCGAAGCGCGTGTTGTCGTGATGGTGGTCGATGTTCACGACGAGCAGCGCCCCGGCGGTCGCCTCGTCGTCGGGTGCGATGCGGCGCGCGCTCGCGCAGTCGACGGCCACGAGCACGCGCTCGCCGAGATCGGCGGGGAGGGTGCGCTGCAGGCCGGACAGGTCGAGGAACGCGTACTCGGCCGGCAGCGGCCCGTCGCCCGACAGGTAGGGGACCGCGTCGCCGCCGAGCGCGCGCAGCGCGAGCGTCATCCCGTGCAGCGAGCCGAGGGCGTCGCCGTCCGGGTTCTCGTGCGTCACGACCACGAAACGGTCGTGCTCGCGCAGCGCTTCGACGACCGCCCTCAGCTCAGACATCCTCTGCCCCGTCCTCCGGCAGATCCGTGACGAGCTCGTCGATCAGCCTCGTCATGCGGACCCCTCGTTCGACCGAGTCATCGTAGGCGAACGTCAGCGTGGGCGTCCTCCGAAGGGACAGCTCACGGCCGAGCTTCGACTGCAGCACGCCGTGCGCCGACTCGAGCCCGGCGAGCGTGGCGCGGCGCTTGCGCGCGCCGCCGAGCACGGAGACGTACACGGTCGCCTCGCGCAGGTCGGGCGTCACGGCGACGGCGGTGACGGTGACGAGGCCGATTCGGGGATCGTTGAGCTCGGCCAGCCCCTCCGCGACGACCGAGCGAACGGACTCGTTGACGCGGCGCATGCGGTCGGACACGGCGCAGTAGGTTAGTCGTCGCCGGGAGCGACCAGCAGCCGCTCGAGCCGGGTGACCTGCCAGTCCTGGCCGCGCAGCCACCGCTCGGCGCCGTCGGCCAGCTCGTCGGCGTCGGAGGCGGAGCGCGCCGCGCACGCGACGGTCAGCGCCGCCCGCTGCCACAGGTCGTGGTGGTCGACCTCGGCGACCGACGCGCCGAAGCGGTTGCGGAGGTTGTCCTTCGCGGAGCGCACGAAGTGGCGCTTGCCCTTGAGGGACGCAGCCTCGGGGAAGTGCAGCTCGACGGTGACGATCGCGACGTAGCCGCTGCTACGACGCATCCGCCGTGGCGGGCTCGTCGAGCGACGTCCGCTCGACCTCGCGCGTCTCGAAGACCTCGAAGACGTCGCCCTCGCGCAGGTCGTTGAAGCCGTCGAGCAGGATGCCGCACTCGAAGCCCTCGGTCACCTCGCGCACGTCGTCCTTGAAGCGGCGCAGCTGGGCGACGGTCGTCTCGTGGATGCGCGTGCCGTCCCGGAAGATGCGCACGCTCGCGTTCCGCCGGACGAGGCCGTTCGTGACCATGCAGCCGGCGATCGTGCCGAGCCGCGAGACCTTGAACAGCGCCCGCACCTCGACCTCGCCGATGATCGACTCGGTCTCGACGGGGCTGAGCATGCCGACGAGCGCCTGCTCGATCTCCTCGGTCAGCTGGTAGATGACGCGGTAGAGGCGGATCTCGATGCCCTGCCGCTCGGCGGCCTGGCGCACCTCCGACGAGGGACGGACGTTGAAGCCGATCACCATCGCGCTCGAGGCGGCGGCCAGGTTGACGTCGTTCTCGGTGATGCCGCCGACGCCCGTGTGGATCACGTTCACGCGCACCTCGGGGTGCTGGATCTTGCCGAGCTCGGAGACGATCGCCTCGACGGAGCCCTGCACGTCGCCCTTGAGGACGATGTTGAGGTCCTGTACGGCGCCGGCCTGCAGCTGCGCGAACAGCTTGTCGAGGGAGACGCCGCCCGTGCGCTGCTTGGCCATCGCCTCGCGGCGGAGCCGCTCGGCGCGCTGCTGCGCGAGCTCGCGCGCGCGGCGCTCGTTCTCGACGACGCGCGCCAGCTCGCCGGCGGGCGGCGGACGGTCGAAGCCGAGGATCTCGACGGGCTCGCCGGGATGCGCTTCCTGGATGCGCTCGCCGCGGTAGTCGTAGAGCGCACGCACGCGGCCCCAGGCGTCCCCGGCGACGATCGCGTCGCCGACCCTGAGCGTGCCGCGGTGGACGAGCATCGTCGCCACCGGGCCGCGGCCGACGTCGAGGCGCGACTCGATGATCGGGCCCGACCCCGGCGCGGCGGGGTTCGCGCGCAGGTCGAGCTCGGCGTCGGCGACGAGCAGGATCCGCTCGAGCAGGTCGTCGAGGTTCTCGCCCTGCTTCGCCGACACGCGCGCCACCTGCACGTCGCCGCCCCACTCCTCCGGCTGAAGCCCTTCGTTCGCAAGCTCGCTGAGCACGCGGTCCGGGTTGGCGTCCGGCAGGTCGATCTTGTTGACGGCGACGACGATCGGCACCTCTGCGGCGCGGGCGTGCGAGATCGACTCCTTCGTCTGCGGCATGACGCCGTCGTCGGCTGCGACGACGAGGACGGCGATGTCCGTCACCTTCGCGCCGCGGGCGCGCATGGCGGTGAACGCCTCGTGGCCCGGCGTGTCGAGGAACGTGATGCGCCGGTCGCCGACCTCCGCCTGGTACGCGCCGATGTGCTGCGTGATGCCGCCGGCCTCCGTCGAGACGACGGACGTCTTGCGGATCGCGTCGAGCAGCGTGGTCTTGCCGTGGTCGACGTGGCCCATGATCGTCACGACCGGCGGGCGCGCGCGCAGCGACTCCTCCGGGTCGTCGAAGGTCTCGGGCGCGGGCTCGTCGTCCTCCGCGTGCTTGATCGTCACCTCGCGGCCGAGCTCGGCCGCGATCAGCTCGACCTCGTCGTCGGTGAGCGACTGGGTCGCGGTCTTCATCGTGCCGAGGCCCATCAGGAGCTTGATGATCTGCGGCATCGCGACGCCGAGCGCCTGCGAGAAGTCGCGCAGCGTGACGCCCGACTCGACGGTCGCGGGCCCGCTGGGCGCCGCGACCTCGCGCGGCTGCCGAGGCTGGCGCTCGCCGGACCGGTCGCCGGGCCGCTGCCGCTGGCCCTGGCCGGGCCGGCCGCCGCCCTGGTCGATGACGACGCGGCGCCGGCCCTTGGGCCCGCCGCCGCGCGGTCTGATCGGTCTATTCGGCTTGCCGTTCGCCATGTGACGCTCCAGTGTAGAGACGGGCGAGGCCCGGGTCGACGTGCACCGTGTGGCGGAGGATGCGGCTGAAGGCCCGCCGCGCCGACGCCCGCTCGAAGCACTGCAGGCGGCGGCACGTGTAGGCGCCCCGGCCGGGGCCGGCTCCCGGGACGAGCTCGCCCGCCTCCCGGTGGAAGCGCTGGAGCTCGTCCTGCGGCGCACGGCGGCCGCAGCCCGCGCAGGTGCGTGTCGGCCTGCTACTCGTCCGCCCCGGCCTCCTCGACGACGGGGACGCCGCCGAGCGGGTCGTCTTCGACGTGCCGCTGCAGCGCCTGCGCGGCGCCGGTTTCGAGCGTCGCGTCCTCGCCGGCCACGGGCGCGTCGCCGGGGCCCGCGGGCAGCGCTTCCGGCTCCGGGTTGCCGAACTCCGCGGCGTCCTCGGTGACCGATTCGGGCTCGGCGGTGTCGGAGAGCTCCTCGAGCTCGGGCTCCGGCTCCTGGACGACCGGGTTCGCCTCGTCGTCCGGCTCGTGCAGGGCGAGCTCCTGGTGCGCCGGCACGCCGCAGTACTTCGAGCCGGGAAGCGCCGCGTTGGGGCAGCGCTTGCCGTTCGAGAGGACCGCGGCGCAGCGGCCGGAGAAGTCCTCGCCCTCCTCGCCGTCGCCGCCGAAGGCCGCCTCGGCCTCCTGCTGGGCGAACTCGGTGTCGGAGACGATGTCGACCTTCCAGCCGGTGAGCCTCGCGGCGAGGCGGGCGTTCATGCCCTCCTTGCCGATCGCGAGCGCGAGCTGGTCGTCCGGGACGACCACCGTCGCCTCGCGCCCTTCGTCGTCGAGGTACACCTCGCGCACGCGGGCCGGCGACAGCGCCTTGGCGACGAAGCGCGCCGGCTCGTTGTTCCACGGGATGATGTCGATCTTCTCGCCGCGCAGCTCCGAGACGACCATGCGGACGCGCGAGCCGCGCGGCCCGACGCACGCGCCGACCGGGTCGACGCCCTGCGTGTGCGACTCGACCGCGATCTTCGACCGGTAGCCCGGCTCGCGCGCGACGCCGCGGATCTCGACGAGCCCGTCGGCGATCTCGGGAACCTCGAGCTCGAACAGCGTCTTGATCAGCTCGGGGTCGCGTCGCGACAGGATCACCTGCGGGCCTTTCGTGCCCGTCTTGACCTCGCGGATCACAGCCTTGATGCGTGAGCCCTGCTCGTAGCGCTCGCCGTCGACCTGCTCGTTGCCCGGCAGGAGCGCCTCGACCTTGCCGAGGTCGACCAGGATGTTCCTGCGGTCGCCGGTCTGCTGGACGATGCCGGTGACGACCTCGCCGACGCGGTCGATGTACTCGTCGTACATCATCTCGCGCTCGGCCTCGCGGATGCGCTGCAGGATCACCTGCTTCGCCGTCTGCGCGGCGATGCGTCCGAAGTTGCTCGGGGTGACGTCCTCGCGGCTGATCATGTGCGCAGGGACGTCGGACCAGTCGACCTCCAGGTCGTCGTCGGAGAGCAGGGTGTGGTTCTTCTCGCCCGTCTCCTCCTCGAGCCGCTCGAGCTCGTCGAGCGCACGCTCGCGCGCCTCGTCGAGCAGCCGCTCTTCGAGGTCGGCCGGCAGCTCGATCGCATACACGCGGAAGTCGCCGTGCTCGTCGAGCTCGACGGTGGCGTGGCGCGAGGCGCCCGGTGTCTTCTTGTAGGCCGCGAGCAGCGCGTCCTCGAGCGCGGCGACCAGCGTGCCGCTCTCGATTCCCTTCTCACGCTCGATCTCGCGAACCGCGTCAACGATCTCCTGGCTCATCGGGTCGTCCCTTCGTCGATCAGATTGGCCCGCACGATCTCGTCGTACGGTATGTCTGCCGGCCCGGTCCCTCCCTGGATCCGAACCGACCGTTCTCCGGCGAAGAGCACCTCGCCGCGCGCCTTGCCGGTCTCGGTCTTGATGCGCACCGTGCGCCCGACCACCCGTTCGAAGTGCGCCCGCGTCCGGAGCGGGCGGTCGAAGCCCGGCGAGGAGACGTCGATCGTGTACTCGTCGAGGTACGGCCGCAGGACGTCCGTCACGCGCTCGCAGAGCGCATGGTCGACACCCTGCGGGTGGTCGACGTACACGCAGAACCGCTCCTTGCCGTTCAGCTCGAGCGCGAGCACCTCCACCCCGGGAAGCGCGGACTCGACGGTCCGCGCGACGTCGCGCTGGAGCTTGCGTTCCTTCTCGTGCTGCGCAGTTGCCACTGCTCGAAAGACACCCCCAAAGACGAGAAATGGGCGCCGCGCGCCCATCTCGAACGAACCGAAATGTGGTGGCCGAAAAGGGTAGCAGCTACACGCGCGTTTCCGCGATCTTCGCGAGCCAGCGCAGCCGGGCCTCTTCGTGGGTGAGCGCCGGGTCGGGGTCGACCGCGTAGCCGAACCGCTTCACGAGCTTCCGGTACGGCGCGGCAAGCTCGACGGCGACGTCGGCCGGGAGGAGCTCGCGCCAGTGGCCGGGTCGGCCCTGCCAGAAGTGCGCGTTCCGGGCCTCGGCGGCGAGGCCGCCGAATGTGACCGCCGCCGCGGCCTCCTCGGGCGTCGCCGCCGGCTCGGCCTCGAGCGCCGCCGCGATCCGCGCGAGCTCCGCCGGCGCGTCGCCGACGAGATCCTCGTAGCGGAGGGCGGCGGCGGATCGCCGCCACCAGTCGGGCGTGACGTCGAGCAGCGCACGGGCGCGCGGGCCCGCGGCGTACACGCGGAACGCGTCGGAGAGCGGGTCGAGGCCGAGGATCGCGCGTTCGTCGCCGTGGACGCCGTCGAGCCAGCGCGCGGTCTCGGGCTCGTGCGGCGCGAACTGCAGGATCGACAGCAGGATGTCGAGCGGGTGGCGCGCGAGCACGACGACCCTGAACCCCGTCCGGTCGAGCTGCTTCGCGAAGGCGCGTGTGCGCGGCCAGTGGAGCTGCAGGACGCAGCGCTCGGGCAGCGCCTCCCATTCGACCTCGTCAGGCGTGTGCGCCGAGCGCTCCTCGAGGCGGAAGAGCACGACGAGCAGCCGCCGGAGCCACATGTTTCCCGAGCGCGGCGCGCTGACGACCGCGATCCGCAGCGCTTCCATCGCGCCAGCATACGAGGGCCGAATCGGCGGCCCTCCCCGAACGGGTGACCGTCACTCGATCGAGCCAAGCCGACAGGTCGGGCCCGGCCCGGACCCGCGGCTGGACCTTCGAGCCGCGGCGGCGAAGTCACCTTTCAGGGTGAGTCCCGGCCGGCGAGCGTCGCGCTTCATGCGACCGCGCATGGGTGCGCGTCTCGGCGAATAGGAGAGCGAACACGATGAAGCCAATCCTGCGGTCTCTGCTCCTCACGCTCGCGATCGGCGGCATCGCCGCGGTCGGCGCCTCGGCCTCGCGGGCCGACACCGCCGCACCGCCGGACAGCCAGCTGATCGACACGAGCCATCAGGTGTCGGACATCCAGAAGAAGATCGCCGACCTGAGGGCACGAGGCCAGTCGGCCAGGGCGGGCGCGCTCGCCGCCGCTGCGAACTGCGGCTACGGCGACTCCAGCCAGGTGTTCCTTCCCTGGGGCGACCTTGCCGACTACTCGCTCGCACCGCAGGGCGACCTCTCCACCACGAGCGAGTGGACGCTCAAGCACGCCGACGTCACGAGCGACGCGAACGCCCTCGGCTCGAACGCGCTCTCGCTCGGGGCAGGCGACTCGGAGGCGATCAGCCCCGCCATGTGCGTCAACCTGCTGAACCCGACGATCAGGCTGATGATGAAGGACGTCGGCGGCAACGGGAAGTCGGACGTCAAGGTCACCGTGCTCTACGAGGATCTCGACGGCCACGTCCAGCACCTGACGCTGGCGAGGCTCCGCGCGACCTCGGCGTGGAGCCCCACGATCACGATCCCGATCGCGGTCAACGTCCTCTCGACGGCCTCCGCCAGCGGCATGACGGCGGTCGCGTTCGACTTCAAGGTCGAAGGCCTGCAGAAGGGGGAGCGCCTCGAGCTCGCAGACCTTTACGTCGACCCCTACTGCAGCAGATAGCTCGTCGACGAGCGAGGCTGGGGCCTGGGCGGGGCCTCAGCCTCTGTCGACGGGCCCGCCGGCTGCGGCCGGCTCCAGGTCGACGACGACCGTCACCGGGCCGTCGTTGACGAGCTCGACGCGCATGCGCGCGCCGAACACGCCGGTCTCGACGGGGACGCCGAGCTCGCGCAGCGCCGCCGCGAAGCGCTCGTAGAGCGGCTCGGCCGCCTCGGGGCGCGCGGCGCGCGAGAACGAGGGCCGGTTCCCCTTCGCCGTGTCGGCGATCAGCGTGAACTGCGAGACGACGAGCGCCGAGCCGCCCGTGTCGAGCAGCGACCGGTCGAACCTGCCGTCGCCGTCCTCGAAGATCCGCAGCCGCGCGACCTTGCCGGCGAGCCGCTCGGCGGCGCGCGCGTCGTCGCCCTCGGCGACGCCGAGCAGGACGCACAGCCCCGCGCCGATGCTCCCGCCCGGCGCCGCGGCGGCCCGGGCGACGCGCTGGACGACGGCCCTCAACCGTCGAGGTCGCGGATCCGCGACGCGTACGTCTCCGAGCCCGGCTTCATCGAGCTTGCGAGCTTGTAGTGGCCGTTCGCCTCCGTCGTCTTCCCCTGGTGCTCGAGCGCCCGGCCGAGCGCGTAGTGGGCGTAGTCGTCGGTCGGGGCGAGGTCCTCGACGATCGCCCGGAACTCCTCCTCCGCCTCCTTCCAGCGGTGCAGCCGGAAGTAGGCGATGCCGAGCGCCTCGCGGATCGACGCCTTGCCCGGCTCGAGCCGCTTCGCCTTCTCGAGCGGAACGGTCGCCTGCGCGGCCATCCCCTTCCGCAGCCGCTTCTGCCCCTCGCGGAAGAACGTGTAGGCGTCGCCGTCGCTCACGCGAGCAGCCTTTCCACCTCGTCGAGGATCGAGGCCGCGACGAGCGCCTTCGACGCCTTCTCGACCGTGCGCTCGCCGTCGCGGGTGACGAGCACGACCTCGTTCTCCACCGCGTCGAAGCCGATGTCGTCGCGGCCGACGTCGTTGAACACGACGAGGTCGGCGTGCTTCGACTCGAGCATCCCGCGCTTGCGGGCGAGCCCCGCCTCGCCGTGATCGGCGCCGAACGCGACGAGCACCTGGCCGGGCCGCTTGCGCTCGCCGAGCGCGCGCGCGACGTCGCCGGTCGGCTCGAGCGCGACCGTCCATGCGGCGTCGTCCTTCGGGCGCTTGCCGGCGAGCGCCTCGGCCGGCCGGTAGTCGGCGACGGCGGCCGCGAGCAGCGCGACGTCGACGTCGAGCGCGAGCGCCGCTTCGAGCATGGACGCGGCGGTCGGCGTCTGGACGACGTCGACGCCGGCGGGCGCGGGGACGGCGAGGTTCGCCGCGAGCAGCACGACCTCGGCGCCGCGGCGGCGCGCCTCCTCGGCGAGCGCGACCCCCATCCGGCCGGAGGACCGGTTGCCGAGGAACCGCACGCTGTCGAGCGGCTCGCGCGTGCCGCCGGCGGTGACGAGGACGCGGCAGCCGGCGAGGCTCGGCGGTGCGAGCAGCTGCTGCGCGCGCGCGGCGATCTCGGCCGGCTCCGCGAGGCGCCCGACGCCCCACTCGCCTTCGGCCAGCTCGCCCTCGTCGGGCCCGACGAGCTCGACGCCGCGTGCGCGCAGGGCGTCGACGTTCGCGCGCGTCGCGGCGTGCGCCCACATCCGCGGGTTCATCGCCGGGGCGACCAGCACCGGCCCGCGGTGGGCGAGCGCGGCCTCGGTGAGGACGTTGTCGGCGATCCCGTGCGCGAGCTTCGCGAGGGTGTTCGCCGTGCACGGCGCGACGACGAGCAGGTCTGCGCGCACGAGATGCGGGTAGGCGTCCTCGCTCTTCGACCGGCGCGCGAGCGCGCGGAACGTCTCCTCGGCGACGAACCGCTGCGCCCCCGGCGTGACGAGCGGCACGACGTCGTGGCCGGCCTTCACGAGCAGCCGCACGAGCTCGCACGCCTTGTAGGCGGCGATCCCGCCGGTGACTCCAACGAGGATCCGGGCCATGCCCGGAATCGTGCCTACTTCTTCGAGGCCGAGGAGTACGCGTACCCGATCTTGCCCTCGGACGTTTCCTCGAGGGCCATGGTCAGGTAGTTCTTCGAGCGCGACTCGATCAGCGGCGGCGCGAACTCGTCGAACGTCCCCTCACCGAGCTGGTGGTGGTAGTTGTTGATCTGCCGCGCGCGCTTGGCGGCGACGATCACGAGCGCGTAGCGCGAGTCGACCTGGTTCATCAGTTCGTCGATGCGGGGATGGATCATGGCCGCGCCATGGTAGCGGCGCCGTTCAACTCCCGCGCGACAATCGCCGCGAGTGCGTCCGCGGCCCGCTCGCGGTCGTCGTTTTCGACGATCTCGTCGAAGTCGCCGGCCTCCGAGAGCTGGCGGCGGGCGGTGGCGATCCGCTCGTCGATCTGCCCGGAGCTCTCGGTCGCCCGCTCGCGCAGCCGCCGCTCCAGCTCCGGCACGGGCGCGGTGACGAAGATCGTGACCGCGTTCTCGACGCGCGCGCGGAC
>Ga0070741_10011437_pt1 | contig 16395 bp, 12 predicted proteins | sample Coa_R1_4_FD_66440 | JGI IMG/M metagenome (GOLD analysis project Ga0070741, IMG submission 66440) | Surface soil microbial communities from Centralia Pennsylvania, which are recovering from an underground coalmine fire - Coalmine... | ecosystem: Environmental > Terrestrial > Soil > Unclassified ...
CGATGATGAACTCGAAAGGTCTCGAAACATTCGTGGAATAAAAAGCTGCCAACTCGCTGAACATTTGGGACAACGTAATCAGTTGCTTTGCCTTCAGAGCACCTTTCACTTTCTCAAAGATCGACCATGCGATTGCACGCTGAGCCTCTTTGAGGCGGGTCTTCCGTCCAAGCCGCACCACGTCTCGATACGATTCCCATGTCGCAAGCTGCCATGCGTCCACAACCTGGTCCCACTCCGACTGGAGGAACTGCAAGGAGAAGCGATTTTCGGGAGTCTCTTCGGCGGCCTTCGAGATCATTTCCCGGAGAATCTCCAAATTCGCAAAACGTGCCCTGCCGACATTCGTTTCATACAGCCGCCTGCCAATTGCATTTAGTGAATAGACCTCGATCCGTTCCCCAAGTCGTGGCTGATTCCCGATCAGGTGGCGTAGCTTTGTTCCCAGAGCGTTTGACAGCGGCTCGGAGAAGGTCGTCAGCAGCACGCGAGAATCTGGATACTTTCGAGCGAGAAAAACGGCACGATGGACTGCCACAATTGTTTTCCCTGTTCCTGCCGATCCTGCAACACGCGCCGGGCCGTTAAAATCCTGTTCCACCAAGTCTCGCTGGGCAGGATGAAGAAAGACTGTCCATTTCTCCCACGGGTATTCCAGCGCCCGCTCCAGCTCCTCTGCGCTACCGATGAGACGGAAGCGTCTCTGGGCGTCTGGATGTTGGAAAGACTGCGCGGTCGGGCCCGCTAGTTCCAGCAGCGAAGGGGCCGCCGGTCCTTTGGATACCGTGCTGAGATCGAGGGCGGACATGATTTCAGCAGTAGGAAGTGTCAAGACGGGCTGTGGAATCGTTCCTGTTGCAAGCTCCAGCAGGGCTTCCGCAGCTTCTTTTGGAAGATGATCGGCGAGTTCCAGCAAGCTTTCCTCGGTTGCAGTGCGCACGTCAGGGAGCCATTCGGAAGGCACGCCGTATCCTAAAAGTTCTCCATCCGTGAACCTCGAAAACAACGGCGGTTTTCGCTCTGGCACAGCTTCGACGTATTTCGGGATTTTGATTTCCTCGACTCGCTCTCGAATCTCGACGAGTTGGGCCGCTCCAGTTTTTGGGTGAGTCTCCAGCTTCCGCCGTTCGGCCCATCGGTAGGAATCGTCGTGGTGCCCGGCGTAGCAGAGCAAGAGGCTGGTGCCCGTACGATGCACGATAATGCGGACATCTTTGCTGACCCGGACCGACCAGAAATTCGGATCTTTCGCCCGTTCCAGTTTGTGAAATTGCAAACTCGGATGGGCAGGATTTAGTTGGAGATCGAACGCAGTTGTCTTGACGGCTTTCTGCTCCTCGCCCGTCAATCGGGCGAGGCTGTCGGTGAACGTGTCTGCGATTCGGAATTCCATGTTTGTCGGTTCAATAGGGATAGGAATGCCGCTGCGATTCGTCCATCGGCCCTGCGTTCCACCTCTCCGAGGGGATAGATCGAAGGTGCTCAGTCGCTTCGTCGAGGCAATCATTTAGAAGAGCCCACCGAAGCTGTTCTGTAAGACGCTGGTGCTTATCGGCATTGGGCTCGCCGGACCCGCCAAGAATAAGACGAAATGGCGGTGCGTTCGGACCCGGAAGCCTTCTGGAGCAGAGGAACTCATAAAACTGACTCCGGTAGAGTCCAGCCGGGCTCGACCTTCCCTCGGATTTCAACGGGTCAAGGAAGCCCCGAATTCTGGCATCAAACTCGTTCATACCTTGAAGACCTTCATCACTTCATCGCCGAGATGATTGATGACCTTCACGGCGATGCGGCCCGACCTCGGCTTATCGAACGGGCGCGAAGTGTCGCTGTGCAGCGTCGCCCACGCCTCTTCGTTGATTTCCGCCTTGAGGGTGGTCTTCAGAGCTTTATAGGGATCGTTAGCGCCGAGGAAGTAGGCTTGGCGCACAAAGAAGCTCTCCTCGTTGTAGTCGGTGTCCACGAACCAGCAGGCGATTCCCTCGGCTCCGTCGCTGCGCACTTCGCCGGTAGTGGGGTGAAACACATCGACGCCGATGATCTTGACCTGAATCTGGCCGTCCTTCGCTTTCAGGATTTGAATATCGGGCTCGCCGAAGATGACGAACAGGTTTCCCTTGCCCGTGTTCTTCAGTTCATCGGACATGTGCAGGTCGGCGTTCATGCGTGCCTTTAGGACAGGGATTTTGCCCAGCTTGTTGAACTCGGAGGAATGGGCGTCATAGTTGAAAGCGCAGGTGATGAGCACATCGAACCCGGCATCTCCCGCCTCCCGAGCGGCAGCCACGAGATCCGGGCGGGAGACGGTACCGAATTCAGGCCCGATGAAGATTCCAGCACGCTTTTCGGTTCCGCCCTTGCCATTGCCCTCGGTGTACTTGCCTTCAGCACAGACAAAATAGCCGGGCCATGGCGTGATCGAGGAAAACGTGATCTTGTCTTCCTTGTGCGCTTGCTGAACCCCGGCGGTCTTTAGGTTCTCCAGAATCATTTCGACAAAATCAGCTTCATCGTCTTTGTCGCCGCTGAATGTGCCCGATTTTTGAAGTAATTCATCGTCCTCGCCTACTGGAAGCACGCGGTGGGGAGATAGGCTCTCGACGGTAAACGGTCCAGCAACCCGAACTTTTTTGTTGTCCTCGTAAGGCTTATCGTAGAGATATTCAAATTCGGCTTTGGCTGCAATCGAGGCGTCTATCGCTTTTTGGCGAGCAATTCTTTCCTTCCACCATTCCGCGTAGAGGTCTTTGGCCCGTTTCGACCACTTCTCGTCGGCCTCTCGCGGAATCTCCCACTCTTCCCATTTTGTGTTTAAGATGTGATTGAGTTCCTTCCGGAGTGGCTCCAGCCTGACCTGATATTCATCCCAGATCACGTCGATTTCCGAGTTGTTTGCGATGGACTTCAGCGTGACGTGGGGTACCCGCTCATAAACGAATCCTTGTCTAACATCGGAATGGGTGGGCATTTCCGAAGGGGCTTTTCCGGTTATTTCGGCTTCCTTAAGTTGCCCTTCGCGACTGTCAGACAGTAAGTAATATAGGTAACGTGCACCCATGATCCGAGCACGAGCCAATGCAAGCGCGACGCGAGAGGTATCTATCGTGATCCAGCGGCGTCCCCACTGTTCCGCAACGTAGGCCGTCGTGCCCGCGCCGCACGTGGGATCGAGCACTAGGTCGCCGGGGTCGCTGGCCATAAGAATGCAGCGCTGTATGACACGAGGGTTCGTCTCGACAACGTAGCGTTTTTCGGAGGCGTCAAAACCCCAACGAACATCTGTCCAGAGGTCGGAGATCGGTACGACGGGGAAATCCTCTAGAAACCGCACATATGAGATGCTCATCTCTCTTGCAATCAAGCGATCAGCTTTCGCCAACCGTTCGAATCCTTCTTTATTCGTTTTCCAACCACCCGGACCAGGCGAAAAATTCTTGCCGTTGTAAGAAAACGTGAAACGCGTCGTTTCTGAGCCAGACTGACTCGTTGTAGGTGATGGGCGAAACCTTGGAAGATGTGTCAGGTTGGCTTTCACGGCTTGTTTTTCTGTCAGGTATCGCCCGTACCCGATCCAGAAGTTCTTATATTCACCAGCGGAACTGTCGGGATCATTCGGGTCTTTCGCGGTGAAAAGCTGACGATATTTGAGCTTCTCGATGCTGCGCGCATACCAGAGGATGAAGTCGCAAGTTGTAGGAAGCGCCAGAGCAGTTTGTGAGCTTGTCTTCCAAACGATTATTGTTGCTATCTGGTTCTTCTCACCAAGAACTTCATCCAGAAGGGCGCGGACACGGTGAACGTTTTCGTTACCTATTTGCATGAAGACCGAACCTGACTCGCTCAGCAAGTCACGCGCAACCGTGAGTCGGTCACGAAGATAGGTCAAATAGGAATGAAGCCCGTCTCGCCAAGTGTCCCGAAACGCCTTCACCTGCTCCGGCTCTCGTGTAATGTGCTCGACATTCCCGTCCTTAACGTCGCGGGTTGTCGTTGACCATTGAAAGTTTGAATTGAACTTGATGCCATACGGTGGGTCGAGGTAAATGCACTGGACAGCCCCACGCAATCCCTCGCGCTCCGCGAGTGAAGCCATTACCTGAAGACTGTCACCTAGGATCATGCGGTTCGCCCAATGGGCGTCATGCTGATAGAACTCTGTCTTCGCAGTCTCACTCGGCAAGCCGTTGAAATTAGCGAAGAGATCGATCTGAGAATCTGAGGATTTTGCATTCGCCTCGGAGCGTCGCTCCAAGTCATCAATCAACACCTTGGGGTGAATTTTCTCTTGGATGTACAGCGGTGGTGCGGGCACAACCAAGTCCGACCAGTCCTGCTCGTCCTTTCCTCGCCAGACAAGCTGTGGATCGAGGTCGCGATTGCGTCGCTCGTATGCGGCACGAATCGGGCTCAATTCCTCTGTTCGCATCACTGACTGGTATTCGGCAGTGGGAATGTTTAGCCGCGACGCTTTCTTGTGAGTTAACGTTTCGACCTTCTTTTTCCCTTTTTCTTTGGAGACGGTTTTCGCCATGCTTGTCCTCAGACGGTCTGCACCACCGCGACGGATTCGATCATTCTGTTGAACTGCGCCTCGACCTTGGCCTTGAAGTCCGATTCGATCTGATAAACCTCGGTAAATTCAGCGAAGGCCCAGCGACCGTTTTTTCCTGAGTTGTTGACTCCGGGAACCCAATACGTCTCCATCGCAGATTTCTTTTCCTTGGCGTCTTCTCGTCGGTAGCCCTTGATTTCGACGATGAGATGGAGCGGATCGTCTTCGCCATGCCCATCGTCCACGAGCACGATGAAATCCGGTCGATATTTGCGATTCTCTGAACCGTAAAGGTAGGGCACTTCGAGTCCCAAATTGTGATTTTTTGCGTACGACTTCACTCGCGGATGTGATTCGGCAACGCGGCAGAATTCAGCTTCCCAATCACTATCGAGAATTACGTAGTTGATGTGACAGCGTCGGGCGTCGGTTTCCCACCGATCCTTTCTTGAGGTGTTGAATTTGACGTGCATCGTCGAGCCGATTGGGTTGTAAGCATCGGGAATGATTTTGATCTTTGCCGTATCCTTGTGTTTCAGTGTGATTGCGTTCGTGATCTTGTTGCAGGCCATGTCCGCAAGCTCTTGGTACATGAGCAGTCCCGGATAGGTTCCGCCTTTGCAGACGAGATATTTGTCGAGCCACTCCTTCGTGATCCGCTTGAGTTGACCGAACAGATGGAGCTTCGGCTCCTCGCCCGGATCGCGCCATTTCGTGTACAGCAGCCGCTTGGTCACCTGAAACACGAGCGAGGACTGCCGCATGTCGTCCAGATGGTCGAGGCTCAGATCTACACCTTCACCGATGATGCCGGAGTTCCGAGTGATGGACGGACCGACCAGATCGGGAGTCAATTCCAGTACTGAATCGGGTGTGAACTGCGCTTCGAGCCTTTCCTCAGGAAGCTCAACTCTATAGCCCTGCACTCTGGGGAAGGTGATCTCCAAATGGTCGCGCTCCGGGCGCATTGCTTTGACCTGAATCGTCTCCCGTGGCGGTTGCGGCGGGGCAACAACAGGCTTGGCAGTGAAATCGAACGGAACCCCAAGCACATCGGCATACTCGACGTTGAATCTCCCCTCGTTGGGGCCATCCTCGTTGATCTCGTAGGACTGGCGACGAAGTGCTCTGCCGATTACTTGTTCGCAAAGAAGCTGCGTGCCGAAAGCGCGGACACCCAGTACGTGCGTCACGGTGTTGGCGTCCCACCCCTCTGTGAGCATGGACACCGACACCACGCAGCGGATGGACTCGCCGAGCCGGCCCGGTTTGCCCACCGTGTTCATAACTTCCCGAAGCAAGTCCTCGTCCGTGAGCTTTTCTGCTTGCTGAACGTCTCCCGTGCGCTCAACGATTTCCCTGCGAAAGCGTTCGACCTCGTCTTTCGCCATAACCCTGAACTTTTCATCCAGCGCGTTACCCGCTTCGAGCTGCTCACTATCGATCAGAAGCGTTCGCGGGCGTGGGATTGGGTTTCCATGCTCGTCGTAGTTCCGAAACAGTTCCAGCCTGCCATTTTCGAGCGTGGTTGAGCCGTCTTCGTTCTCGCGTTGAAAACCGGAAATGTAGTCGTAAACGAGCTTGGAAGTGGACGTGTTGTTGCACACCACGATGAAACAGGGTGGGACTCGAATGCCTTGCTTCATCCAGAGATCATATGTCTTGACGTAATGCCCGTAGAGTGCTTCCAGCGCCGTCTGCAATTCGACAGGCAAGCTGAGCGGATCGAGCGATCCCGATTTGCCCCTGCCTTTCTTCGGCATCTTGGCACGGATGTGTTCCCAAAGGTTCCGAAAGACAGGCATCTCTTCGCCGGGAATGTTGTCGGCCACCGGAACTCGGGGGAGTTTTACGATGCCGCACTCGATGGCATCCATGAGCGAAAAATCGCTCATGGTCCAAGGAAAGAGGGTACCTTCGGCGTAGCCGGAACCGCGCAGGAAGAAGGGCGTAGCGGAGAGATCAATGCAGCGAGCAATTCCCAGTTTGCGATTTACCGCTTCCAGCCCAGAAATCCAGACCCTCGCTGCTTCGTTATTCTTTTCCGCTTCCTGTTTGTCGTCGCCCTTTAACTCGGTCTCGTCAGCCTCGCCTGGCTTTTCCCGATAACAGTGGTGGGCTTCATCGTTTAAGACCAATATGTTCTTTAAGCCCATAAGCTCGGGCATAACCCGCTGAATCATTTGCCCTTCGGTTTCGAGGGTATTCAGTTCCTCGCCGCGTCCTTGAAGGAGGGCACGCCCGCCTTTCGAAAGTTCCATTCGATCTCTCAGCTTAAAGGCATGGAAATTTGTGATGACGATCTTGGCCCGCTCCATCTCGCCGAGCATATCGCCCGGGACCAGCTCGCTGTTGACGTAGTAGTTGTCGGGATCGTTCGGCTGAAGGACGCGGAGCCGATCACGAATCGTGAGCCCCGGAGTCACGACGAGAAATCCACGTGTGAAGTTGGAGCTTCCCGGCCTGCGAATCGCATTGATGGTTTGCCATGCGATGATCATCGCCATCACTGTGGTTTTTCCAGCACCCGTGGCAAGTTTCAGCGCAAGTCGCGAAAGCTCGGGATTGGCATCGCGGTTTGCGTTCGTTAAGTGCTCCAGAAACCCTTTGCCAGTCTTCCCAAACTTCGGAGCCACCTCAGTTAGCCAAATCACAGTTTCAACTGCCTCAACTTGGCAAAAGAACGGGCGGACATTGTTGAACTTAAATTGCCGCCAATGCTGGAGAAGCGTTGCTGTCTCAGGGGTTACGAGCCAGTCGCTCGGATTCGATAGTCTGCGCCATTGGTCAACGTAAAAGCGGAGTTCGTTGATGATGGGCGTGGGGTCGTATTGCTGCTTTTCCGTGGACAGCCCCTTGCCTTCATCAAAGACAATGGTTTGTTGCTTTTGCTTTTGTTTTTTCGGCTTGGGGATCGGCGTGATGAACTCGGCCTTGCGGCGGCTTTCGATGATTCTTTGGGTTGGCTGTCCCTGAGGGTCGAGTTCCCAATGCCGATCGGGCGGATCATAAGGTGAGTTGAGAATCGGCCGCTCGTAAAAGGGATTATCCATGGGTCGTTTGCATCGGACAGCCCACATCATAAGTGACGACCTAACTACTTGTCACGCCCGGCCATAGTGCGAGAACATTTCCGGAAAACGAAGGGGTTGGTTCGTAAGCTGATAAGCAAGTACTGAAACGCGGTCACGAAGAAGGCGTCTACCAATCGGACCGGTGAGGCAAACTCGATGACGGCATCCATCATCAGTCTTGGAGCAAACCAAACACTCAAATGGGAAGTGCTTCCGGGCGATTACATAGTTTGGGTCGGGTGGCACAACGTCTTTTCTCCGAACCCTGAAATCACTATTCACGACTTTTGGGAGACGAGAGAAGGAGATCTGGTCTCCATCACAAGCAACATCGAAGACCTTCCAGCTTGGTTCGAACTCCATCCGACCGAAGTCGCGGGCTACAAAGCATGCTTGATGATGGAAAGGAAATTGAAGAGCGGTTGGCAGCCAGGGGATCGGGTCGATGGGCCCAATCTGTGGCGGGTTATGACCGGTGATCGAGTCCTGTGGGTCAGTGGTGTGGAAGCTGAAGGCAAAGATGATCCGAAGCACACTGTAGTTGTATTCAGGAACAACGCCTTGGTCTTTGGCGAACGTACTGTGCACCCGAACGATCTTGTTTGGTTTATGTCATTTGGTGCGCCGCTCGAGTCCCCACCGACTGAGAGGGTAGCGAGTTTGGTACGAGTAGGACTCGAAGAGATTAGAAAACTTGGATCGCCGAGAGAAATTGCCGACATCGGGTCGGGCTGGTGCATCGGTTCCTGAGTGAGTGCCATCCATTAACTTTTGGTTTGTGGCCGTAGGGTTGTGATTCCGCACGCCCGGCTGGCCGCACATGGCAGCCTTTCGTCTCCCTGATCTTGCTCGGTCAACAGACACTGACCAGATCAACACCGGACATACGCCGAAGCAGCGCGGCCTCGTAATGCCCAAACGCCTTGCGGATGTCCCTGTGATACAACGCGCATCGCGTCAAGTTCCCGCCTAGCTGCGCCACTAACAGGAGTCGGCAACATGGGTATGACGACGAAGATGTATCCTGACTAGTGTCCCGTCCCGGAAATACCTTCACAAAGTCTTTGTAGCTTGGCGAAGATCGAATCCGCAGTGGCCGTCCAGACAAAGGGGCTTGCGGTCGCGTTGGAGCTGCGCACAAAGGCGTCGATTTTCTGCACCAGTTCCTTGACGCTGCGGAAGGTGCCACGGCGAATGGCCTGCTGGGTGATGCGATTGAACCAGATCTCGACTTGGTTCAGCCAGGAGGCATAGGTCGGCGTGAAATGCACATGGAAACGTGGCCGCGCCGCCAGCCAGCTTCTTACCCGCGGATGTTTGTGTGTGGCGTAGTTGTCTACGATGATGTGCACATCCAGTCTGGCGGGCACGTTCTCCTCGATTTGCTGCAGGAAATCCAGATACTCCTGATGTCGGTGACGTCGTCGGCAGCGACCGATCACCGTGCCCTTGGCCGTGTCCAGGGCCAGAAACAACGTGGTGGTGCCATGCCGACGATAGTCGTGCGTCACTCCTTCCACGTACCCCAGTCCCATCGGCAACATCGGCTGGGTGCGTTCCAGCGCCTGAATCTGGCTCTTCTCATCCACGCACAAAACCACCGCATTTTCTGGCGGATGCAGATATAAACCCACGATGTCGCGCACCTTCTCGACGAAGAACGGATCCGTGGAGAGCTTGAAATGCCGCTGGCGATGCGGCTGCAAACCAAACGCCTGCCAGATGCGGTGCACTGTGGATTTCGACAACCGCGTCTGGCGAGCGATGCGCCGCAAACTCCAATGCGTGCCGTCCTCCGGCTGGCTCTGCAGCGTCTTGCGGATCAACCGGGCCACCTGCTCATCCCCAATGGGGCGCGGCCGCCCCGGCCGTAATTCATCGTGCAGTCCGGCCACGTCGCGCTCCAAAAATCGTCGCCGCCACTTGCCCACCGTGGCCTTGGTGGTCCTCAACTGACGGGCAATCTCCTGGTTGTTCATCCCCGCGGCACTCATCAGAATCATACGCGCCCGCACGACCAGTCCCGCTGGCAGCGAGCGCGAACTGAACAAGCTTTCCAGCTGCTCGCGCTGCTGCGCATTTAATACCAACACCGCTTTCGGTCGTCCCAATGCCATAGGCACCTCCATTCTGCATCGGAGATGCCTATTTTCAGAGCAATACTAATGCCACTTATTTATGGGACACTACACTAGCTTCTAGAATGCCTCTGTCTGCGCAGACAACGGGCGCTGAGCGACAATCTTGAGCAGCAAATCTTCTACCACTTTGAATTGCATCTAGTGTGGCAGCGGCTGCCCAAAAACCTGCCCGAAGAAATGGCTGTAAGTGCAAGACTTTTTACGGCACAAATTCTAAACTTTAGACTGCCCAAAAAGAACTGATAGCGGGCAAACAGGTTGAACAAGACGTATCGTTGGGAGAGGGCCGGGGACCTCAATCCAGAATGTCCTTCTTCATATACCAGGAACGGTAAACTCTGGGGATCTTGGCAGGAGGTCTGCGAGGAAGTGACAAGATCTGGAAAAACGCTCCCTAAAATCACGCTAGAAGCGGCGTTGAAAAACCCGAGAGCGAGGATTGCGTTCAAAATCTTGACCAGTCAGAGCGCCTCCCCGGCAAGAACGTTTGAGCTGGTCCAATTGGCTGTATATGGTCAATCTCTTCCCAGGTCGCAAGATATCTTCTATGTCGATGGAATGTCGAGAAGCCAAGTAGTCAATTTCCCGACGCTATTACTGGAAATTGCCCGACGGATTGAACATGTCAGAAATAATCCTCATCTTGAGCTCGAGCCTGCAGCAGATATCGCCATCGTGAATCTCCCATCGTTGCTGCGGCAATACGCGAATGAACTTGAGAGAAGAATTCAGTTTGGTCGGGAATTCATGAAGAGCAACCCTCGATACTTTGATATGGCTTCTGTCTTCAAATTGAAACTACTCAATTATGTCCGGAAGACCACGGGCTCTCCCCGATTCTCATTAGTAGCGGATTTATTGAATGGAGCTCTCGTCGCCGCTGGTATGGAAGTTGATGTTGATGCCTCGGCTCTCCGCAAGCTCTACATGCGCCAGCCAAACCCCAAGCTCCCTCCTATCTCCAAGAAGCCCGCAAAGACGTAGGCAGTACTGCTCCGAGGACTATCCCTATCTTCAAATTTCCGGGGATCGTCCGCGACATCCGAGTAGATGATGGCTGAACATGTGCCCATGAATTACTACGAGGATGTATTGATTACTGTTCGAGAGGCCGCCAAACGTCTCGGTATTAGAGAGGGCACGGTTCGCGCCTGGCTAGCTCAGCGGCGTCTCCCAAGAGTCCGATGCGGTCGCGCCGTTCGAATACCGGCGGCGGCCGTGGAGGACTTTATTAAGCGGCATACAGTATCAGCAAAGGAAACCCAATCGTGACTGCGCAGCTGGAGACGGTCCTAGCGCGATTGGAGGCAGTTCGTCTTGGCGCGGGTGGGTGGACAGCGCGATGCCCAGCGCACGACGATAGGCGCAATTCCCTTTCCATCTCATTGGGTAGCAGCGGGCATATCTTGCTTTATTGCTTTGTTGGTTGCCCTGTAACTGAAATCTTGAAAAAGGTAGGTCTCACAATATCTGACCTTTCCCCAAGCCAGGGATGCAGAGATGCGTCCGGCGATCAAAGCTGCAACGCTGCAACACTCACCCTTGCCGAATACGCAAGAGCCAAAAAGTTGCCTGTCGATTTCCTCCGAAGTCTCGACCTGTCCGACCTTCATTACCAAGGCCGGCCCGCAATTCGCATTCCTTACTTTGATGAAAGTAGGACCGAGGTTGCAGTGCGAATTCGGACAGCGTTGGATAAATCCGGGGATAGCGATAATCGATTTAGATGGGTGAGAGGAGCGAAACTTAGACTGTACGGTCTTTGGCGAAACAAAGGAACCGACTACATGGTGCTGTGCGAAGGCGAAAGTGATTGCCATACTCTTTGGTATCACGGCTTTCCGGCACTTGGCATACCAGGAGCTGCAAATTGGAGGGAGGGACGCGACGCGGCGCACTTGGATGGCATCGAGAAAATCTATGTTGTTATCGAGCCTGACCAGGGCGGAGTTGCTGTACAAAACTGGCTTGCCAATTCCAAGATTCGCGATCGGGCCTATTTGCTCAAATTGAACGGCTTCAAGGATCCGAGTGCTCTTCACCAGAACGATCCCGCGAGCTTTCCAATGCGCTTCAGACAGGCACTGGAAGCTGCTACCCCAGTTCCGAAGGTGTTTGCAGCACAGATAGAGACCGAAAAAGAGGAAGCGTGGGAGCTCTGCAAGGCTCATGCCGAGTCGGCTAATATTCTTGAACGTTTTGCGGGGATTCTGCGTAATCATGGCGTAGTTGGTGAAGAGCGGAATGCTAAACTCCTATACCTCGCCCTCATAACTCGGTTCCTTAAGCGCCCGGTTTCTGTAGCTGTCAAAGGGCCTTCGTCGGGTGGCAAGTCCTTCATCGTCGAACAAGTATTGAAATTCTTCCCGTCGCAAGCAGTGTACTGCCTGACGGCCATGAGCGAACGTGCGTTGGCCTATACGGAAGCCGACTTACGCAACAGATTCCTGGTGATATATGAGGCCGCGGGACTCGCTGGTGAGTTTGCATCCTATTTGATCCGCTCACTTCTTTCCGAAGGGCGGCTCGTATACGAACTGGTTGAGAAGACAGCGCAGGGTCTAAAACCGCGCCGAATCGAAAAAGAGGGTCCTACCGGCCTATTAGTTACCACGACGGCAGTAAGGCTCCACCCTGAGAACGAGACGCGCCTTCTTTCTCTGCAAGTGACGGATACGCAGGAGCAAACCAGGGCTGTCTTGCTAGCGATGGCCGCAGGGTCAAGCGAGTATGAAAATCTAGGTTCCTGGAAGGCTCTTCAGGTTTGGCTCCAACATGCTGAACACAGGGTACTTATTCCCTACGCTCAGGCGCTAGCTCAACTTACTGCGCCGGTTTCTGTGAGACTCCGGCGCGACTTCGGCGCTGTGCTCGCCCTGATCAAGGGGCACGCGATCCTGCACCAGTATTCACGGCTGCGCGATAAGAGCGGCCAAATTATTGCTACGCTCCAAGATTACGCGGCAGTCCGCGGACTCGTAGCGGACATCGTTTCCGAAGGTTTGGATGCAAGTGTCTCTCCGGTCGTGCGCGAAACAGTTCAGGCAGTAAGTGATTTGCATGATGAAGCGCCTGGGGAACCAGTTTCACTTGGCAGGCTAGCGGCTCGCTTAGGACTGGACAAGTCCGCAGCTTCGAGACGCGCAGCTGTCGCACGCCAGCGTGGATTCTTGAAGAATCTGGAAACCCGCAGGAGCTTTCCGGCCCAATTCGTGCTTGGTGATTCCCTGCCGCAAGAAGTCGACATCCTTCCAAGTGTGGAGGCGTTGCAGTGTTGCACGATGGAGCCTGAGGAAACTCAGCCCCACAGCCCCGGTCAGCCCCATGTTCAGACGGAACCTGAGAGGTGCGGCTCGAAAACAGAGCAGAAAATGAAGTCCACGGTCGAGAAGGAGATGGGTAAGCGCATGATCGAGGTCGAAGTATGAGCTCGGCGGAGCATGTGATCAAACGTATAAAGGCCGCAGGTGGTGAGCTAGCGATTCATGGTGAACGGATCCGCTGTCGGCTGCCGGAAGAAGCAAACCTTTTGCTAGAAGATTTGCGATCTAGAAAGGAGGAAGTCCTCCTTGTATTGCGTCGGCGCGTAGCAGCCCCAGTCATGCCTCCTGGTATTCGACTAGTCAGCTGGAACCTGAAAAATCCACCCGTCCTTATTGAGACGTCAGCTGTCGTGACCGATCCCGCTTTGTTTGCAAAGGCTACGCTTGAACAGTTGCGAGTTGCACTCGGCGACCCCAAGCGTTGGGTAGGCTGGAGCGTAGCTCAGTTGATTGAGAGGCTTGCCCAAGTAGGTGTGTCGGTGATGTTTGAGAAGGACGCTAACATTCGATGAATTATCAGCTGGTTTTTCTAAACTTCAAAGTGCGCGCGGGGAGGCCAACACACGTCCCCCGTCAATTTCTAAAGGTTTAGAAGCTGCTGAGATGGAGCAACAAGAAAAACTCGTGCTGCGCGCCAAACTCATCGCCTCGGGGATTCTCCGGTACCACAGTTCTAGAGTCTCAAGTGTGGAGGAATTGAACCGCTCAGTCGAAATCCTGTCTGAAGAGCTATCCCGTATTGAAGACCGGGATGTGGCTCTGAGTATTCGTGACACAGTGGAACGGGCTGGTTTGAAAGTGCCCGAGCCGAGTGCCGCGGTGCCCGCCGAACCCCAGATCGAACTGGAACCAATGGAAAGGATCGACGATGGAGAAGACGTACGGATCGAAGCCTCCGAACCTGTGCCTTTCCGATATGTGCGCCGGGCGAACAACCAGGTCTCGGAACAGTTCGAAATGGTGATTCGAGATCTTTTGAAACGGGGATGGACGAAATCAGCCATCGCAAGAGCGCTAAGGGTCAATCGACGCGTCGTAATTCGCGTTGCACGTGAGGTTCAAAGTGCACAGCAACCCCCAAAATTATCCGGATAAAAACGGTAGACAAGGGTTTACAAGTCAGATTAGCAGAAATCGGGTGAAAGAAGGTCATATCACATTGAATCGTCAGGGGCTAACGCTCTGAAACGCTGCGGGCAGTCGACCAAGGGCACCTGAAGAGGCCCGTGGGCCACGCACTTTCAGAGTGCACAGGAGGCGGCGAAAATGGGCCAAAGCGGTCCAAAACGGTCCACAGAGCAGTTTGCAGGGAACAGCGGTCGCGAGGAAAGTTTAGTTAAACCGCCAAAATCAACCTGAGGCTAAGACGAGAATGTCACCGGAACAACCAATTGAGGCGCAACATGGCAAGGGCATAGTTGCGAGCAACTCTCCAGCGCTCACTGCTGAACACCTGCTCTCTGTTGAAGAGGTGGCGGAACTGCTCCAAGTTCCAGTGTCCTGGGTGTACGACCGCACGCGACGTCGAAGCGTGGAGAGGATTCCTGGCTTTCGTCTTGGGAAATATTGGCGTTTCCGGTCAGAAGACGTGCTGGCATGGATTGAGCGGCAACGTGTCGGAGGACGGCCGAATGCTTGACGCGGGCGCTACAATTATCGCCGACGCAGCAAGAGGCGGACGAGTCAGCCGAAAGGAGAGTATGACTCGACCGCGGTATCAAGAAGGTTGTTTGTGGATTCGTGGTAAACGCAGAAAGATGTGGGTGCTCCGATGGAGGGAAGACGTGCTGCAACCGGACGGATCGGTGAAGAGAGTGCTCCGAGCCGAAACGCTAGGGCCCGTCAGTCAGATCACGCGGCAGCAAGCACGGAACGCCCTCCAGAATCGACTCGGTCCAGTAAATCTGAGCCAACGCAGGCCACAAGCCGCAATGACGCTCGAAGAATTCGTCCGGGCGGAATGGCGACCAAATGCCGCATTGGCACTTAAGAAGAGCACTGTGAAGTATTACGGTTTCCAACTCGACAGGCACATCATTCCTGCCTTCGGCACCTGTTCGCTTTGCGCAATTAGCCGAGTGCAGATTGAAGCCTTGCTGTCAAATCTGAGGCAGAAGGGACATGCAAGTGGCACGCTCCGCGGTGTTCGTGCAACAGTTTCCACAGTGTTGCAGGCCGCGGTTGACCGGGGCTATCTCGACCGGAACCCTGCGCATGGCATTCGCATCCGTACATCGGGATCCAGAGCTGAGCGCAGGTTCTACTCTCCTGCTCAAGTACAGCGGCTACTGCCAGAGTTAACGCAACCGTGTCGCACAGTCGTTCAACTTGCCGTGCTTACGGGGATGCGAATTGGCGAAATATTGGCTCTCCGGTGGAAACGACTAGACCTGCTTCGCGGCACGATCGAAGTCGCCGAAACGTACTCTGACGGCGAGTTCGGATCGCCGAAGACTCGGAGCAGCAACCGCGTAATCCCCATGAGCAGCTTCCTTTGTCAACTATTGAAAACCCATCGTTCGGGGAGCAAGAAGACTGCAGCAGACGACTTGGTGTTCTGCACACCAGTGGGAACGCCACTTAATCCGAAAAACCTCTACAATCGCGTGCTCGCACCGGCATGTGATCGGATCAAGCAGCCGCGGATCTCGTGGCATTCCTTCCGGCACACGCATGCCACGCTTCTCACCGAAGTGGGAGAATCGATCAAGACCGCGCAGGCCCTTTTGGGGCACTCGGATCTTGGAACGACGCTCAACACCTATTCACACGTAATACCGGACTCGCAACGTCGCGCTGTGGAGCGGGTCTCGGAAGTTTTGTTCTCAAATGTTCTCGAGTTGGACGACAGCGCGAACGGCGGGCAAATCAACTGATTGCAAAATCAGGACTTAGAAATTGGTTGGTGGGCCCGCCAGGATTCGAACCTGGGACCAACGGATTATGAGTCCGCTGCTCTAACCGCTGAGCTACGAGCCCGCACTTATGCCCATCTTACACTGAAACGGGAGAGCGGGACCCTAACCGCCGGTCTGGCCGCGCAGAAGGCGCAAGGCATCCTGCAAGGCGGAGCCGCTCTGGGCACGTTCGGCAGCGCCGTTCCCGGAAAGTTCCGCGGGCGCATCGCCTTCGCCGGGCGCAAGAAACAAATCCGCCTCCAGCCCGTGCTGGCGCGTGTAGAGATCGTAGTAGCGCCCGCCCAGCGCATAAAGCGATTCATGGTTTCCCCGCTCAATGACGCGTCCGCCTTCGACGACTAGGATCTGCTCGGCGCGGCGAATGGTCGAAAGCCGGTGCGCGATGAC
>Ga0070741_10011438_pt1 | contig 16394 bp, 13 predicted proteins | sample Coa_R1_4_FD_66440 | JGI IMG/M metagenome (GOLD analysis project Ga0070741, IMG submission 66440) | Surface soil microbial communities from Centralia Pennsylvania, which are recovering from an underground coalmine fire - Coalmine... | ecosystem: Environmental > Terrestrial > Soil > Unclassified ...
TCGACGTACGCGACGCGCCGCGACGGCGGCATCTACGAGGGCATCGAGGTGGCGCGGTTCCCGTGGGACCTCACGATGCACCCCGAGTCGTTCGAAAACGGCGCCCGTGCGAGCCTGGACATCGGCCCGTTCATGCTCGCGTTCCTGCCCGCGCTCGTCGTCGTGACGCGCCGGCGCCCGTTCGTGGCGACGGTCGCCGCGATCGGCGTCGCGTATGCGGCGACTATCGCCGTCGCCGCGTGGGCGCATCCCCGCTACGTGTTTCCCGGAGTCGTCCTCGCGCTCGCGGCCGCGGTCCCCGCGGCCTGGGCGTTCCTCGGCCGGCGGGTCGCGACCGCGGTGCTCGCGTTCACGATCGCCGGGAACGTCGCGGTGACGAGCCGCCTTCTCGTGCCGATGTGGCCCGATCAGCTGAGCGTCGCGACCGGACGGCTGGCGCCCGAGGCCTTCCTCCGGAAGTGGTCCTCGCGGTTCGCGTTCTGGGAGCGCGCGAACGCCGCCATGCCGCCCGACGCGCACGTGATGGTGCTCGAGAAGATCCCGCATCCGTACTACATCGAGCGGCCTTTCGTGCTCGCGAGCTACCTCGAGCAGGGCTTCATCGACTACCGCCGGCTCGACGATCCGGAGAAGCTCGCGGCGCGGGCCCACGAGCTCGGCATCACGCACGTCGCCGTCGACGTGACGGCCCTCACGGCGGGCGGCGACCCGTTCGAGGCCGCGATCGCGCGGCTCTGGAGCGGATTCGTCGCCCGGGAATGCGACGTCGTCCTGCGCGACGGCACGTACGCGCTCTACGCGCTCCGCGAGCCGACGGCGATCGCGGCCGCGGGCGGAGGGGTGCGTGGCTGATCTCAAGATCGGCCGCTTCGTCCGCGACTCCGCCGGCGTCTTCACGGCGAACATCGTCGCGACGGTCGTCGGCGTCGGGACGAGCGTCATCACCGCGCGCGTGCTCGGGCCGCACGACCGCGGTGTCTTCCAGCTCCTCACGCTGCTGCCGATGACGCTCACGAACTTCGTCAAGTTCGGCATCCCGCAGGCGAACGTCTACTTCATGCGCCGGCGCGGGGCGTCGGCGTCGGCGGTCGCGTCGCTGTCGCTCTGGCTCGGGCTCGCCCTCGGCGGGTTGCTCGCGCTCGGGTGCTGGGCCGTCCGCGGGTGGTTCGTCGACCACTTCCTGAAGGGCGCGCCGCCGGTCACGCTCTATCCGGTCCTCGTGCTGCTCCCGTTCGTCCTCGTGCAGTCGTTCCTGTCCGCGGTCCTCCAGGGGCAGGAGCGCTTCCGGGAGTACAACTTCCAGAACGTGGCGCCGGTGCTGTTCGGGCTCGTCGGCATGGCGATCGCGCTCCTCTGGCTCCGGACGGGCCTGATCGGGGCGGTCGTCACCTACAGCCTCGTCGTCGGCGGCGTCACGGTGTGGCTCTGCGTCCGGGTGCACCGGCAGGCGCGGCTCCGGCTCATGTGGGACCCGGCCCTCGCGCGCGGGATGATGACGTTCGGGAGCAAGTCGTATCTCCAGACCCTCGCGTCGACGCTCCACTTCCGGATCGACCAGTACATGATCGGCTTCCTCCTCGATCCGGTCCAGGTCGCGTACTACGGCATCGCGACGGCGCTCACGAACCTCCTGCTCCGCATCTCGGACGCGACCGGGACGGTCCTCTATCCGCGGCTCGCCGCGGCGGGCGAGCGCGACGCGCATCACCAGACCGCCGCCGTCTGCCGCCACACGCTGTTCATCACCGTCGTCGTCGCGTTCGGCTACGAGCTCTTCGGCGGCCTCGCGATCCGGCTCCTCTTCGGGAACCGCTACCTGCCGGCGATTCCGCCGATGCGGCTCATGCTGCCCGGGATCACGATGATCTCGCTGTACATGATCCTCACGCGGAACTTCACCAGCCGGAACCGGCAGCAGGTGAACATCGTCGCGGCGACGGCCGCGCTCGGGCTGAACGTCGGGCTCAACTGGATCCTCATCCCCCGCTTCGGCATCGAGGGCGCGGCGGTGTCGACGGCCATCTCGTACAGCACGGCGGCGTTGATCCTGCTCGTCGTGTTCGTCCGCGAGTCCGGAGCGACGGTCCGGGAGACGCTGGTCATCAGCGGGGCGGAGCTGGCCGGCTACGGCCGCCTCGTCGGCGAGGCGTTCCGGGGCCGCTTCCCGCAGCGCGCGCCGGCGGCCGCGGCGGAGCGGCCGCGCGCCGTGGCGCCGTGATCGCGGTTTGCCCGCGCATCGCGGGTCCGTTAGTTCTCGGCGCGCTTCCGTCATGACGTTCTCGAAGCTGCTCGTCGTCGGGCTCGACTCCGCCGCGCCCGCGCTCATGTTCGACCGCTACCGCGCCGAGCTGCCGACGCTCTCGGCGTTGATCGCCCGCGGCGCGCACGGACGCATGCGGTCGACGAACCCGCCGATCACGGTCCCGGCGTGGACGGCGATGATGTCGAGCCGCGACCCGGGCGAGCTCGGCGTGTACGGCTTCCGGAACCGGAAGGACCACTCCTACGACGGCTACCAGTTCGCGAACTCGTCGCTGGTGAAGGTCCCCCGCCTGTGGGACCGGCTCGGCGACGCCGGGCTCCACTGCATGGTCCTCGGCGTCCCGCAGACCTACCCCCCGTCGCGCATCAACGGCGAGATGGTGACCTGCTTCCTCACGCCGTCGACCCAGAGCGCGTACACGTACCCGCCGGAGCTGAAGGCCGAGGTCGAGCGGATCACGGACGGCTACGTCCTCGACGTCGACGACTTCCGGACGGCGGACAAGGAGAGGCTTCTCCAGCGCGTCTATGCGAAGACGCGGAAGCACTTCGCGCTCGCGAAGCATCTCGTCGCCAGCCGGCCGTGGGACTTCTGCATGCTGGTCGAGATGGGCGTCGACCGGATCCACCACGGCTTCTGGAGCTTCATGGACCCGGCCCACCACAAGTACGAGGCCGGGAACCCGTACGAGTCCGCGATCCGCGACTACCTCCGCTGGCTCGACGGCGAGCTCGCGGCGCTCCTCGACCTCTGCCCGCGCGATACGCTCGTCCTCGTCGTCTCGGACCACGGCGCGAAGAAGATGGACGGCGGGATCTGCTTCAACGAGTGGCTGATGCGCGAGGGATACCTCCGCCTGTCCGACGCGCCGAAGAAGCCGACGCCGATCGGGAAGGTGCCGATCGACTGGGCGCACACGCAGGCCTGGGGCGACGGCGGATACTACGGCCGTCTCTTCATGAACGTCCGCGGGCGGGAGCCCTCGGGGACGATCGATCCCAAGGACTACGAGCGGGTACGGTCCGACCTGATCGCGGGGATCGAGTCGATCGCCGACCCCGACGGCCGCAACATCGGCTCCCGCGCGTACCGGCCGGAGGACATCTACCGCCGTGTCGAGGGCGTCGCGCCTGATCTCCTCGTCTACTTCGGCGACCTCGACTGGCGCTCGGTCGGCGCCGTCGGCATGGGCGGCATCCACACGTTCGAGAACGACACCGGGCCCGACGAGGCGAATCACGACTGGCACGGCGTCTTCGTGCTGTCGACGGCCGGCGCGCCGGCGCCGCTCGCGGGCGCGCTACCCGACGTGTCGATCTACGACGTCGCGCCGACGCTGCTGCGCCTCCTCGGCCAGCCCGTCCCCGACGGCCTCGCGGGCCGGCCCCTCGTCTGAGACGCGCATGCGGACCGTCGCCGTCGACATCCTGACCGGCTTCCTCGGCGCCGGAAAGACGACGCTCCTCCGCCACGTGCTGACGCACGGGCTCCAGGGGAAGCCCGTCGCCGTCGTCATGAACGAGATCGGCGAGATCGGGATCGACGGGAAGGTCGTCACCGGCCTCGCGAACGTCGAGAAGATGGTCGAGCTCTCGAGCGGCTGCATCTGCTGCTCGATCGACGACTACAAGTTCGACCTCGCGATCCAGGAAATCGTCGAGACGGCGAAGCCGCACCTCATCGTGATCGAGTCGACCGGGCTCGCCGACCCCGAGCCGCTCGCCTACCGGGTGAAGAGCTCGGGCCTCGGGCTCGACGCGGTGATCACGCTCGTGGACGCGGCGAACGTCGAACGCCAGCTGAAGGAGACCCAGGTCGCGCGCGCGCAGATCGAAGGCGCGGACTTCCTCGTGGTGAACAAGGTCGACCTCGTGGGGGAGGGCGCCCTCGAGCGCATCGAGAAGCGGCTCGCGCGTCTCAACCCGCGGGCGGAGCGCTTCCGGACGGTGCGCGGCGCGATCGAGAGCGACGTCCTCTTCGCGACCGGCGTCGCGGCGTATCGCGAGCGCGCTCGGGGGTCGTCGGATCACCTCGACGCGGACGGCATCTCGAGCTTCGTCTATCGGTCCCGCCGGCCGCTCCGGCAGGAGCCGTTCGAGCGGCTGCTCCGGCGGCTGCCGTCGGACGTCGTGCGGGCGAAGGGGATCGTCCGGTTCGCCGGGCGCGACTGGCACTGCCTCTTCAACGTGACCTGCGGCCGCCACGAGCTCACCTGGATCAAGCTCGAGGGGAGCGCCGCCCCGGCGGAGAACCAGGGCGTCTTCATCGGCCGCGCCCTCGACCGTCACCGGCCCGAGATCGAAGCCGCGCTCGCCGCGTGCGAGGCGGAGGACGAGAGGAGAGCCGAGCATGGCTGACCGCCACCCGCAGCCGAGTCCCGCGGAGAACGAGGAGCCGAAGCCTCCGACGGCGACGGACACCGCGTACACCGAGGAAGAGGAGGCCGAGGTCCACAAGCGTCTCGAGGACCTCGGCTACGTCGAGTAGGGTCGCCCGGCGTCCGCCGCGCGGCGACGTTCGCGCGCGCCTCGCACGTCCCGCCCATCTCCCCACACCACCGGCCGCTTTCGAGGAGGAAGTAGAGATGCAGAGCCTGATCGACAAGATCCGCCGCAAGGAGGCCCGCTGCGGCATCATCGGCCTCGGCTACGTCGGGCTCCCGCTCGCGCTCGAGTTCGCGCGAGCGGGGCTTCGCGTGACCGGAATCGACGTGGACCAGCGGAAGGTCGACTCGATCCGTGCCGGCCGCTCGTACATCGTCGACACGAGCGACGAGGAGATCGCCGCGCAGGTCCGCTCGGGCCGCTTCGACGCCACGACGGACTTCGGCGTGATCGCCGAGCTCGACACGATCAACATCTGCGTGCCGACACCGCTGCGGAAGACGAAGGACCCGGACCTCACGTACGTCGTGTCCGCGGTGACCGAAATCAAGAAGCACCTCCACCGCGGGCAGCTCGTGATCCTCGAGAGCACGACCTACCCCGGCACGACCGAGGAGGTCGTCCAGCCCGCGCTCGAGGCGGGCGGCCTCCAGGTGGGGAGGGACTTCGCCCTCGCGTTCTCGCCCGAACGGATCGATCCGGGAAACCCGCACTTCAATACCCGCAACATCCCGAAGGTCGTCGGCGGTGTGACGCCGCGGTGCACCGAGGTGGCGAAGACCCTCTACGAGCAGTGCGTCGAGCGGGTCGTGCCGGTGTCGTCCACCCGCGTCGCGGAGATGGTGAAGCTCCTCGAGAACACCTTCCGGAGCGTCAACATCGGGCTCGTCAACGAGATCGCGCTCATGTGCAACGCGCTCGGCATAGATGCCTGGGAGGTCATCGACGCCGCGAAGACGAAGCCCTTCGGGTTCATGGCCTTCTACCCGGGCCCGGGACTGGGGGGGCACTGCATCCCGATCGATCCCTTCTACCTGTCCTGGAAGGCCAAGATGAACGGCTTCGAGCCCCGGTTCATCGAGCTCGCGGGCCACGTGAACGAGAGCATGCCGCGGTTCGTCGTCGAGAAGGTCACCGACGCCCTCAACCGGCACCGGAAGAGCATCCGGGGCTCGCACATCCACTGCCTCGGGGTGGCGTACAAGAAAGGGGTCAACGACCTCCGCGAGTCGCCCGCCCTGAACGTCATGAAGATCCTGAAGGACAAGGGCGCGGTCCTGTCCTACAGCGATCCCTACATCCCTGCCATCCGGGAGGAGGGCCTGGAGCTCGACTCCCTGCCGCTCCAGAACGGCTTCATGGCATCGGTCGACTGCGTCGTGATCCTCACGGACCACGCCGAGTTTGATTACGACTATGTACTTCGCTCGGCCCCTCTCATCGTGGACACCCGGAACGCCTTGCAGGGGTGCAAGGGTGACCACATCGTCCGCCTCTGACGGAAGAAATTTTACTTGCACGCAGCTGGTTTCTCTTTCGGACGCACGTCCCTTGCGGTAGAGTTCGCGCGCTCCGAAGCGAAGGAGGCTCTTCGATGGGACCGAACGTGATCGACCTGCGCAGATTGGCTTGGGGTCTGGCGCTCCTCGGGACGCTCGGCGGCGTCGCGGCCGCCGCCGGCAATCCGCCCCTGCGGCGTGATCTCCCCGCGTACTTCATCTTCGCGAACCGCACCGCGCGCCTGAAGAACATCACGCTGTCGGACGCCTGCAACATCGGCGTCAACTGCCAGCGGCCGAACACGAGCAGCGAGTGCGGGAAGCTGATCTTCGAGAACCCGACCCTCGCGCCGGGCTCGCAGGCCGCGGGCGACGGGACGTTCTTCTCGGTCCCGAACGGCTCCGTCTGGCAGCTTTTCCGCAACAACTTCAACGACCCGCTGAATGGGACGACGATCGGCCTGCCGGGAATGCAGCCGGACGGCAGCGACGCCCTCTCGCCGCTCCCGATCCTCGCCAACGTCGACGGCGACGCGAATCCGAGCTGCGGCCCGGGCTGCGTCGTCGACGTGGGAGACCTCGAGGCGGCGTGCGGCTTCCCGGATCCGTTCCCGACCTGCGATGCGAGCAAGCCGATCATCGTGCCGGCGAACGCCGACTGCTCGGGCGTGCCGGATGCGAACCCGGGGAACGGGCGCTGCGATCTCGCGCCGGGCAAGTACGGCGACCTGGTCGTGCAGCAGTTCGGAAAGCTCACCTTCCTCGGCGGCGTGTACGACCTCTGCTCCGTGCAGGTCGGACGCAACACCTCGACGATCGCCGCCGCGCCGTCCACCATCCACATCCCGCCGCCGGGCACGCTCGCGATCGGCAACGAGAGCAGCTTCGGTCAGAAGTGCGGCGACTTCACGGTGCAGGTGAAGGGCACGCAGGCGACGACCTTCGGCCGCAACGGCAACATCGCGATGAACCTCTGCGCGCCGTCGACGATCGTGAACCTCGGACACAACAACGTGCTCACCGGCCAGTTCGTCGGCGACACGGTGAATGCGAACTCCGACAACGACGGTCACTGCTGCCAGAGCGGCAACTGCACATGCGTCGACGAGTTCCGCCCCTCGTCGATCACCGTCGGCGGCACGCTCACGCTCACGAGCTCCTGCGACCTCACGAAGGCGACGGAGGTCCGGATCTGCGACGTGCCGGCGATCATCACGTCGCAGTCGGCGGGCGAGATCAAGGTGACGGTGCCGGCGGTCGGTCCGACGCCGGCGACCTGCTCCGTCAAGATCATCAGCTCGGTCGGCGTCTACACCGCCGCCGCCACGCTGACCGTCAACTAGGTGCAACAGTGCAATCGCTCATGAGATCGTCAAGGAGGCGCCCGATGGGCTTTGGCGGGAGCAAGCAGCACATTCGAACCGTGGCGGCCGTCGCCGCGCTCGCGACGCTCGGGATGTGGCCCGTCGCGGGCGGAGCCGCGCCGTTGCGTCGCGACCTCGGCTCCTACTTCATCTTTGCGTCGAAGTTCGCGCACGTGAAGAACCTGTCGATCGACAACGCCTGCAACGTCGGCGTGAACTGCGCCGCGCCGAACTCGAGCTCCAAGTGCGGCGAGCTCATCTTCGACGACGTCACTTTCGCCGACGGCTCGCAGGCGGTGGGCGACCGGACCTTCTGCACGAAGTCCGGGGTGGTCCTCTTCGACCTGTTCCGGAACAGCGGTGGGCCCTGCAACAACATCACCCTGAACGACCCGCCGATCCAGCCCTTCAACCCGACGCCGATCATCGCCGGCACCTGTGCGCCGGGCTGCCTGCCCGACGTCGCCAAGCTGAAGCAGCTCTGCGGCTTCCCGGACCCGTTCCCGGCCTGCGCGCTCGGCGCCGACGTGCGTGCCAAGGAGGGGGAGGACTGCATCGGCGCGCCCGACACCGTGCCGAACAACGGTCACTGCGACCTCGCGCCGGGACAGTACGGCGACGTCAAGGTGCAGCGGTCGGCGCAGATGAACCTGGTCGCGGGCGAGTACGACGTCTGCTCCTTCAAGGTCGCCCGCAACGCGACCGTCCTCGCGAGCGGCACGACGATCGCCATCGCGGCGCCCGGCTCGTTCCGGGTGGGTGGGCAGAGCAAGGTGGGCCTCAAGTGCGGGGACCTGACCGTGTTCCAGGACGGCACCTCCCGCGTGACCCTCGGCCGGGGCGTGAACATCGCCGCGAAGGTGTGTGCGCCGGGCGCGGCGGTGAAGCTCGGGCACGGCAACAACCTGATCGGGCAGTTCGTCGGCGACACGGTCACCGCGAACCGCGACAACCACGGCCAGTGCTGCGGGGGCAGGTGCACGTGCATCGACGCCTTCACGCCGACGACCGCGCACGTGGGTGACGTGATCAGCCTGACCGGCGCCTGCGACCTGAGCGTCGCCACCGGCGTCAAGATCTGCGGCATCGCGGCGGCGCCGCCGTTCGTCAGCAAGACGGCCGGCGAGATCAAGGTGACGGTGCCGGTCGGTGCGAGCGGCGCCTGCACGATCGAGGTCGACAGCCCGCAGGGCAGCTTCGTCCCGAACCAGAAGTTGACCGTCAACTGACGTCCGTCGCCCGACGGACGATCGCCCGATCCGGGGGGGGACGCGGCGCCGGCCGCGCCCCCGGTTCGTCTGGCGCCTTGCGCCCGCGCCGCGGGCGCGCGATAACGTCGCGGCGCACGGAGCCGACGCCGTGAACCTGAAGCGCGCGATCCTTCTCGAATACCGGCGCGTCCACGACGCGTCGCCCGACCGCCCGTATCTGCAGGCGCGGGATGGACTCCCGGGACGGCTCGGAGTCGATTGGGAGACGCTCGCGCCGCACGTGAAGGAACTCGAGCAGGGCCGCTTCCTCCATTGGAAGGCGCAGGACCTGTACAAGCTCTCGCCGCGCGGGCTCCGCGTGACGAGCGATCCGGCGGAGCTCGATCTCGAGTTCCCGGAGACGTAGGGGCCGGGGCCGCAACGCGGGTGGGGGCGGACGCATGAGAACGCGCGCACTCGGCGCCGGGATCGCCGGGGGCCTGCTGGCCGGCGCGGCGGTCGGGCTGGGGGAGGCGCTCGCCGCCTGGCTCCATGCCCACGGCGCGGGCGAGCTGCCGCCCATCGCGTGGGCGCTCGTCGCCTACGGCGCGATCGGCGCCCTCGGCGGGCTCGGCGCGGGGATCGTCGCGGCGGTCCTCGGGACCGACGGCTTCGGCCTCGCGCTCGCGGGCGTCGCGGGGACGCTCGGCGTCGTCGTCGCGCGCTTCCGCATCGTGCGCGACGTCTTTCTCGAGCAGGCGCCGCGGGGTGCGCTCGCGCTGGCCGTCCAGCTCGCGGCGCTCGCCGCGGTCGTCGCCGCGGCGGCGCTCGTCTGGCGCGGGCTCCGCGGTGCCGACGCCCGGCGGCGGCCGCTCACCCGCCCGCTCGTCGCGGCGCTCGTCGTCGTGGTGCTGGCGGCGCTCTCTGCCGGGGCCGTGCGGCTCCGGGCTCCGGCCGCTGCGCCGGCTGCCCGGGCGACGGCCGCCGCCCGCGCGGGGGCGCCGAACGTCGTCCTCGTCGTCGTCGACACGCTCCGGGCGGACCATCTCTCCTGCTACGGATACGAGAAGATCGCGACGCCGCACGTCGACGCCCTCGCCGCAGACGGCGTGCGCTACGCGAACGCCTTCGCACAGGCGTCGTGGACGCGGCCGTCCTTCGCGACGATCCTGAGCGGCCTCTACCCGTCATCGCACGGCGCCGTGCACAAGGGCGACGGCCTGCCCGACCGCGTCGACACGCTGGCGGAGATGCTCCAGCGCGCTGGCTATCACACGGTCGGCTTCGCGAACAACGCGAACATCTCCCCGGCGTTCAACTTCCAGCAGGGCTTCGACGTCTACCGCTACCTGGCGCCCGATTTCTTCTTCGGCGCCGACGAGCCCGCGTCGCAGCTCACGGCGTACAACGGGCTCCGGCTCGTGCGCGAGCGGTTCTTCGCGCGGTACGTCGACGTGCACCACTACTACCAGCCGGCCGAGACCGTCACCGCCGAGGTGCAGCGCTGGCTCGCGAGCCCGGACGCCGGGCGCCGCCCGTTCTTCCTCTTCGTCCACTACATGGATCCGCACGACCCGTACTTCGTCCACCCGTTCGACGGCGAAGGCTACGCGCGCGTCGCGAACCCGAATCCGCCGGCCGACCTGGCGGAGAGGCTCTCGCGTCTCTACGACGGCGAGATCGCCTACATGGACACGCACCTGGGCGCGCTGCTCGACGAGCTCAGGAGGCGCGGGCTCTACGACGAGACGCTCGTCGTGTTCACCGGGGACCACGGCGAGGAGCTCCACGAGCACGGCGGCTGGTGGCACGGGACGACGCTCTACGAGGAGCAGATCCACGTGCCGCTCATCGTGAAGCCGGCGGCGGGCGCGGGCGTGAAGGGCGGTCGGGTGGTCGAGGAACTGGCGACGAGCCTCGACGTGACGCCGACGATCCTCGCCGCCGCGGGCGCCGACCGGCCCCCGATCCTCCAGGGGCACCCGTTGCCGCTCGACGGCGAGGCGCCTCCGCTCCGGGACACGGTGTTCGCGGAGGAGGACCTCGAGGGCAACGTGCTCCAGGCGGTCCGCACGAAGCTCTGGAAGTTCATCACCGCGAACCCCGACAATCCGCGCGGCCTGCCGGCGGAGCAGCTCTTCGACCTCCCGAGCGACCCGGGCGAGCAGCGCGACGTGCTGGGGGCCCGCCCCGAGCAGGCGGAGATCATGCGGGCGGCGAGCGGCCGCGCCCAGCTCGAGGCGCGGGCACACGCGGGAGCGAGCCAGCAGGGGCAGATGGACGCCGCGACCGTAGAGCGGCTCAAGAGCCTCGGCTACCTTCACTAGCGGCGTGGCGCACGAGCTCCTCGTCATCGGGCTCGACGGCGCGACCCTCGACCTCGTCCGGCCGTGGGCGGCCGCCGGCCGCCTCCCCGCGCTCGCCGCGCTCATGCGGCGCGGGGCGTGGGGGGTGCTGCGCTCGACCGTCCCGGCGGCGACGTTTCCCGCGTGGACGTCGCTCGTGACCGGGCTCAACCCCGGGCGGCACGGCATTCTCGACTTCACCGAGCGCGTGCCGGGGACCTACCGCGTCCGGTTCGTGAACGGGAGCGCGCGCCGGGTCCCGGCGCTCTGGAACCGTCTCGGCGACGCCGGACGCCGCGTGGCCGTCGTGACCGTGCCTGCGACGTATCCGCCGGAGCCGGTGAACGGCGTCATGGTGAGCGGCTTCGACACGCCGCTCACGACCGCGATCGACGGCTCGTTCGTCTTCCCCCGCGCCCTCTGGCCGGAGATCGAGCGTCGCGTCGGCCGCCTCCCGTTCGCCGACTTCCCGGAGGTGACGATCGGGGAGGGCTGGCACGCCCGCGCACGCGAGCGGCTCCGCGACGGCATCGCGCGGCGGGCCGCGCTCGTGCGTGCGCTCGTCGCGCGGGAGCGGGTCGAGGCGTGCATGGTCGTCTTCGGGGAGTCGGACACCGCCGCGCACCACTTCTGGCGCTTCCACGACCCGCGCTCCCCGCGTCACGCCGCCGTTCCGGAGCTCGCCGGCACGCTCGCCGAGATCTACGAGGCGCTCGACGCGGCCGTCGGGACGCTCGTCGCCGCGATGCCGGGCGCCACGGTGGCCGTCGTCTCGGACCACGGGTCGGGCGGCGCGAGCGACCGCGTCGTGCACCCGAACCGGCGGCTCGCCGATGCCGGTCTCCTCACGTTCCGCGCGGGCGGAGGGGCGGGCCGCCTCGCCGGCTGGATGAAGGCGGCGGCGCTCCGCGCGGTCCCGACGCGGGCGCAGGCGGCGCTGCTCCGGCACGTGCCGCGGACGGCCGGGCGGCTCGAAGGGCTCGACCGGTTCGGCGGCATCGACTGGGCGCGGACCGTCGCGTACTCGGAGGAGCTCGACTACCACCCGAGCGTGTGGCTGAACGTCCGCGGGCGGGAGCCGGAGGGGATCGTCGACCCGGCCGCGTACGCGGCGACGCGCGAGCGGGTGGCCGAGGCGCTTCGCGCCTGGCGCGACGAGGCGGGGCGACCCGTCGTCGCCCGCGTCCACCGCCGCGAGGACGTGTACGCGGGCCCGCATGCGGCGCGCGCCCCGGACCTGCTGCTCGAGCTCGCCCTCGTCGACGGCTACAGCCCGTCGTGCCTGCGAAGCGGGGGCCCCGGCCCGGCGATCCGCCGTCTCCCCCCCGCCGAGCACGGCGGGGGGAAGGGACGCGGCATGAACGGCGCGCATCGGCCCGACGGGCTCTTCATCCTCGCCGGTCCCGAGGTGCGCCCCGCCGGGCAGCTGCCCGCCGCGGCGATCGTCGACGTGCTGCCGACGCTGCTCGCGCTCGCCGGTCTCGACGTGCCGCACGGGCTCGACGGGCGGCCGATCGCCGGCGCGCTCCGCCGCCCGCCGCGCTTCGCGCCCGACCGCGCGGCACCGCTCGCGCGCCCCCGGGTGCATCTCGACGCCGGGGAGACGCGGGAGATGGCGGCCCGCCTCGCCGCGCTCGGCTACCTCGAGCCCGACGCCTGATGCGTATCGCCCTCGTCCTCGCCGGCCCGTTCCCAGCGCTCCGCGGCTCCCAGGTGCTCGTCGAGCAGCTGGCGACGGGGCTCGGCGCGCGCGGGCACGCCGTCCGGCTCGTCACCTACGGCGCGGGCGGCGACGACCTGCCCGGGCCGCAGCTCGCGCGCGTCGGGCGCGACCTCCGGCTCGTCGCACGGCTCTGGCGCGTCGTTCGGCGCGAGGCCATCGACGTGATCCACGCGCACAACTACGAGGCGGCGCTCGCGGGCCTCGTCGTGTCGCGAACGACCGGCCGGCCGCTCGTCTACCACGGGCACAACGCGATGGCCGACGAGCTGCCGACCTATTTCCGGGGCGCCGCCGCCCGCCGGCTCGCGCGGGTCGTCGGTCGCACGCTGGACGCGCACGTCCCGCGCCGCGCCGACTTCTGCATCGCGGTGAGCCCCGAGCTCCACGACATCCTCCGGCGCCGCGGCGTCGCGGCCGCCGGGGTCGCGTGCATCTCGCCCGCCGGCACGCCGCGCGAGCTCGGCCCGCGGCCCGCGCCGGCGCCCGGCGACGGGTTCGTCTGCTACGCGGGCAACCTCGACGGCTACCAGAACCTCGACTTCCTGCGCCGCAGCTTCGCGCACGTGCGCGCCGCTGTCCCGCGCGCACGCCTCGTCTTCGTGACGCACCCGGGGGCGCGCCCGCGCCCCGAGCCGGCCGAAGGGATGGAGGTCGTCGAGGCGCGGTCGTACGAGGAGGTGCGGGCGCGGCTCGCCGCGGCCGACGTCGCCGTCTGCCCGCGCGCCGAGCCGTCCGGCTTCCCGATGAAGCTCCTCAACTACATGGCGGCCGGGAAGGCGATCGTGGCCTGCGCGGGCTCCGCGAAGGGCCTGCGCGACGGCGAGACCGCGCGCGTCGTCCCGGACGGGGACGAACGGGCGTTTGCCGCGGCCGTGGTCGAGCTCCTGACCGACGCGACCGTTCGCGACCGGCTGGGGGCCGCGGCGCGGCGGGCCGTCGAGGACCCGCGGGCGTGGGAGCGGGTCCTGGACCGCATCGAGCAGATCTACCGTACGGTGCTGGCGGCGCGCGGCGCGGCCTCGGTCGGAGGCGGCGCGCCGGTGCTCGCCGGCACGGAGTGAGGGCAATGACGAGGCGTCCGCGTATCGCGATCACCATGGGAGATGCCGCCGGCATCGGGCCGGAGATCACGGTCAAGTCGCTCGCCGATCCGGCAGCCGCGCGCTGGTGCATCCCGGTCGTCCTCGGCGACGCGCGCGTCATGGAACGCGCGATGGACGCGACCGGCGTCCGGCTGCCGATCCGCCGGCTCCACAGCGTCGCCGAAGCCGCGGGCATGCCGGGCACGATCGAGATCGTCGACTACGAGAACGTCGACATGCGGCAGCATCGTTGGGGCGAGGTGAACCCGGGCTTCGGCGAGGCCGCCGTGCACTACACGAAGGAGGCCGGACGCCTCGCGCTCGCGCACGAGATCGACGGGCTCGTCTCCGCGCCGCTCAACAAGGAGGCGATGCACGCCGCGGGCTACCGGTACGAGGGGCAGACCGAGATCCTGGGCGAGCTCACGGGCACGAAGCCCGCGATGGTCCTGCTGCTCGGCCCCATGCGCCTCATGCTGTTCACGAACCACATGGCGCTGCGCGCGGTGTGCGACTACATCCGGAAGGACCGGATCCTGGACCGGCTGGTGCTCGCCGATGCCGCGCTGCGCGACATGGGGATCGCGAGCCCGCGGCTCGCCGTCGCGGGGCTCAACCCGCATGCGGGCGAGGGTGGCGTCTTCGGCCGCGAGGAGGTGGACGAGATCGTGCCAGCGATCGCGGCGGCGCGGGAGCGCGGCATCGACGCCGCGGGGCCGTTCCCGGGCGACACGGTATTCCTCAAGTCCCGCGACGGCGTCTGGGACCTGACGCTCGCGCTCTACCACGACCAGGGGCTCATGGCCGTGAAGCTGCTCGGCTTCGGCACCGTCGTGACGCTCCTCGTCGGGCTCCCGCTCGTCCGCACCTCGACGGGGCACGGGACGGCCTTCGACATCGCCGGGAGGAACGTCGCCGACCACAAGAACCTGCTCGAGGCGCTGCGCGTCGCCGCCGAGGTCGCGGCCGCGCGGATGGGGGCCGCGGAGCCCGGGCTCGCGGCGCGCCACGGGGGGGCGGTGTGATGGGCGGAGACCGCGTCGACGTCCCGCGCCGGACGCGCGTCATCGACGTGTCCGTCCCGAACCGGCCCGGCATGCACGTCTATCCGGGCGACCCGGTGCCCGCGATCGCCGCCGAGCGCCGGATCGACCGCGGGGACGTGTGCAACCTCTCGCTGCTCACCATGGGGAGCCACACGGGGACGCACGTCGATGCCCCGTATCATTTCCTGGCCGACGGGCCCCGCCTCGGGGACGTGCCGTTCGACCGCATGATCGGCGAGACCGTCGTCGCCGACCTCCGGGGCCGGGCGGCGGTCGATGCCGCCGCGCTCGGGGGCGTGCCGCTCCGGGCGGGCGACATCCTCCTCTGCCGGACGGACAACTCGTGGCGGTGGGAGTCGCCGGAGTTCCGGCGCGACTTCACCTACCTCACGGAGGACGCGGCGGCGCTCCTCGTCGCGCGCGGCGTGCGCGCGGTCGGCATGGACTACCTCTCGATCGAGCGGTTCGGAAGCGCGGACTTCCCCGTCCACCGGACGCTCCTCGGCGCCGGGGTGTTCGTCATCGAGGGGCTCGACCTCCGCGCCGTCGAGCCGGGGCGCTACACCCTCGTCTGCCTGCCGCTCAAGTTTCCCGATCTCGACGGCGCACCCGCGCGCGCCGTCCTCCTCGCCTGATCCGAACGGAAAGAGCCCAGCGCCATGGACGCCGTACGTGTCCTCGCCGACGACCTGACCGGGGCGTGCGACATCGGGGGCGAGCTGCTCCCGTGGCCGGGCGGCATCGCCGTCCAGCCCGCACTCGACGCGAGCACCGCCGACGTCCGCCCCGGGACGCTCTGCGTCCGCAACACGCAGAGCCGCACCCTGCCGCCCGGCGAAGCGCGCCGGCGCGTCGGTGCGGCGCTCGCCGACGTCGGACCGGGCTGGGCCGGGCTCGTCCTCAAGAAGATCGACACCGGGCTCCGCGGGCAGCTCGGCGCCGAGATCGACGCGGCGATGGACGCCCTCGGCATCGACGAGGCCTTCGTCCTCCCCGCGATCCCCGAGATCGGCCGCACCACGCAGCAGGGCCGCCAGATGATCGGCGGCGTCGCCGTGCACCAGACGGCGTTCGCCCGCGACCCGCAGAACCCGATCCGCGACGCGAGCGTCCCGGCGGCGATCGAGACGACGAGCCGCCGGCGCGCGGCCGTCCTCGGGCTCGGCGCCGTCCGCGGCGGTCTGGCGGCCGCGATCGATGAGGCGCGGTCCGCCGGCGCCTCGGTGCTCGTCTGCGACGCCGAGACGGACGCGGACCTCGAGCGGGCGGTGCGCGCGCTCCTCCTCCGTGCCCGGCCGCTGCTCCTCGTCGGCTCGACGGGCCTCGCCCGGGCGCTCCGGCGCGTCCTCGGTACCGAGCAGGCGGGCCGCGTCCGGCCCGTCGCTGGGCCGCTCCCGGCGTCGGGCAGCGGCGTCCTCGTCGTCGCGGGGAGCGCGCATCCGACGACGCGGACGCAGATCGACCGGGCCGCCGCGCGCGGCCTGGTCGAGCCTTTCGC
>Ga0070741_10011439_pt1 | contig 16394 bp, 6 predicted proteins | sample Coa_R1_4_FD_66440 | JGI IMG/M metagenome (GOLD analysis project Ga0070741, IMG submission 66440) | Surface soil microbial communities from Centralia Pennsylvania, which are recovering from an underground coalmine fire - Coalmine... | ecosystem: Environmental > Terrestrial > Soil > Unclassified ...
AGCACAACCACATCTGCAATGCGTCCGGGGGCAAGCATTCCGCGGGTTTCAGTGATGCCGAGCAGTCGCGCAGGATTGAGCGTGACCAGGCGCACCGAATTCTGTAGCGTCAGAGATGCATAGAGCATCACGTTGCGTACTGCGCGATCCAGCGTAAGGACACTGCCGGCAAGCTTGCCCTCCAGTTCACAGCGGCTGCCTTTGACTTCCACCACAAACTCTCCAAGCTTATATTTGCCGGCAGGCATATCTGTAGCGCTGATAGCGTCCGTTATCAGGATGGCGCGTTCGGTTCCTTTGGCAGACAAGAAGAGCTTGACCATGCTGGGTGCCACGTGCACGCCATCTGCGATCAAGTCAGCGGTTACGCTATCATCACTCAGCACAGCGCCCAGGATTCCCGGTTCACGATGGTCAAGGGGTCGCATGGCGTTGAATGTATGCGTTGCGTGGCGAGCACCGGCTTGAATTCCGGCATTCGCCTCCGCAAAAGTTGCGTTGGAGTGGCCCACGCTTGAGCGAATGCCGAGTTGCGATGCCTCCGCAATCGTCTCCAAACTTCCCTCTAATTCCGGTGCAATCGTCAATATGCGGATGGCTCCGCCTGAAGCTTCATGAAATTGCCGCAGCAGCTCCGGCGAAGGACGCAGCAAATTCTTCGGCGGATGAACTCCACGTTTTGCGTGGCTGATGAAGGGGCCTTCCAGATGAATGCCCAGCAAGCACGACTTGGCTTCATTGGATTTCGTATGCGCAGCGGCCCCAAGGTGCTCCAGCGATTTTAGTGTTGCAGGCAGTGGTGCGGTCACGGTAGTGGCCAGATAACTGGTTACGCCATGTTTCAACATGCCGCGCTCAATGGCGGCAAGAGCAGATCCATCAATCTCCATCACATCATGACCGCTGCCGCCGTGAATGTGGATATCAATGAAGCCGGGAGCAAGGATTGCATTTGGAAAATCGTAATGACGCGCATTCTCCGGTAATGGAAGCTGTGAGCGTGGACCAACTGCGGCAATCCGGCCGTCTTCCACCACGAGTACCGGCTGTTCCACCACTTCAATTGGGGTAAGAAGGCTGGATGCTGTGATTGCGATTTTCATGAGCGATGCGTCAGCATTTCGTCAAAAAGTATACCCAAGACCATGTGCCGGACCAGCGGGCCGCCTTCGGTATCCAGGTTCCACAATGGGATTATATTGATTTTGCTGAACTTTACTAAATCGATTGAATTTAGTTATTGAATCGGTTCGTTAACTGTATTATGGTGCATCCGATGCGATGCGGATGGACTTCGCCGCCGGAACTTCCTTCCCGTGGAAGTCATTCACCTCCTGCCCCTCTTGAATGTGAGGGCGGCTTCAAAAATCAAAACCGGCTCTACTGCCGGCATCGGCTTTGATCCGCAAGGAGATCATCGCAATGAAGAGGAAGTTGTCAGAGATTTACTTCACCCATGTGCAGCGGAATTATCCAGCCGATTTCCAGTTCTCGCAAACGTTTGAAGCATTCAGGTAGAGGAGAACGCAGCGATGTAACTAACCATCTCTGCCTGAACCGCGGAGACGGGTGTTTAAAACATTCGTCTCCGTTTTTTCCTGGCAAGCAAAAATGGTTCGTCTTTGATATCTTGAACTTTCCTTATGCTGAAATTTTTGATTGCAATGATTTGCGCCTGTTTAAGCGCTGTGCCCGCGAATGCGCAACACGATTTCGCCAAGGCCGAACCAGTTCATCTTTCCGCCGAAGGGAAGCGATGGGTGGAGCGAACACTCAAGCATCTCTCGTTGGAAGAAAAAGTCGGACAAATGCTGAATGTCCGTTATTTCACTGACTTTCAGAATTTTGATTCATCCACCTACCAGCAGTTCCGCGAGCAGATGCAGAAATATCATCTTGGATCAGTAACGCTCACGGTGCACACAGACGGGCCAGTTCTGCTCAAGAACGGTCCTCTGGAAGTGGCGGTCGTCGCAAACCAGCTACAAAAGGATTCCAAATTGCCATTGCTAATTGCCGCCGACTTTGAACGCGGGCTGGAGTCGCGCGTCAGCGGCACATTGGCATTTCCAGATGCCATGGCGTTTGGAGCGGTAGGTGATCCTGCGCGGGCGGAGCGATACGGTGCCATCGTCGCGGAAGAAGCCCGCGCCGTTGGCATCCAATGGAACTTTTTTCCAGTCGCCGATGTGAACAGCAATCCAGATAATCCAATCATCAACACGCGCTCCTTTGGGGAAGATCCTGTGATGGTGGGCAAGATGGTTTCGGCCTATATCAAGGGAGCGACTGAACGCGGATTGTTGACAACGGCAAAACATTTTCCCGGCCACGGGGACACCAGCACAGATTCCCACCTGGGCGTGACCAGAGTGGAAGGGAACCTACAGCACCTGCAAACCATTGAACTCCCACCATTCCGCGAAGCTATTTCTGCTGGGGTACCAGCGGTGATGGTGGCGCATTTGGCGGTTCCAGCGCTGGAGAGCGCCCCGAACAAAGTCGCCACAATTTCATCTCGGGTGGTAACAGATGTGTTACGGCAGCAACTGGGCTTTCAAGGCGTGGTTGTGACCGATGCTCTCGAAATGCGTGGACTGACGAGCATTTATCCACCCGGACCGGTAAGCCCCACAGCACGCGCGGCGGTGGACGCAGTGAAAGCCGGTGATGACGTTATCTTATGGCCAACTGATCTTGATGGAGCATTCCAGGGGATTATCGCCGCAGTGAAGCGCGGTGAAATCCCGGAATTGCGTATTGATGATTCCGTGCGCAAGATCCTGGAGATGAAGGCTTCTGTAGGCTTGCAGCGCGCGCGATTGGTTGATCTGGATCAGCTTTCCCACCTTTTAGACAAATCGGAAAACGTGGAGTTCGCCCAAAAGGTTGCTGAAGATGCAATTACGCTGGTCCGAGATAATCGTCAGGTACTGCCCTTGCTTCTCTTGCCGCTTCCACCGACGGAGAGTGAAACATTCCAGGCACAGGTAAAACCGAGCGTTCAGGTGGTTTCAGTAATTATCACAGATACTATTCATGGCAACTGGGGACGAGCGTTTGAGAAAGCGCTCAAGCAGCGGCGGGCTGACGCTACAGTTTTCTACGTAGATAAGACCATAGCCAACGTTATGAGCAGTGAGATTCTGCAAGCCGTGAAGGACGCCGGCAAGGTAATAGTGGCAGCTTACATTGTCCCTACACCAGCCAAGCAGGTGATGGTCAACGGGCAGATGGTGAACAGCATTGGCCTGGAGGAAGCAACCGGGGAGTTGTTAAGAAATATTTTGGAACAAGCCGGCCACAAGACTGTTGTGGTTGCAATGGGCAATCCCTACGTGGCGCAAAGCTTTCCCAACATTGAAAACTATCTTTGCACGTACTCAAATTCAACCAGCTCTGAGATTGGCGTGGTGAAGGTGCTGTTCGGACAAATTGCGCCTGCCGGGCATTTGCCGGTGACTTTGCCGGGGATCGCGCAACGCGGCTTTGCTCTTCAGCGCGCAGCATCGCCTACAGGTGCAAAATAACCGCCAAATATTTAAGGGATGGCGCGCGTAGAATCCCGGATTACCAACTCCGCCGCAAGCTTGCGATGAATAGCGCCCAGCGTACGGTTCTCTGCGGCGGCCGTAATTGCATCGTTCACAATCGTGACAGCGGCTGTGCCCATGGCTTCCATCGGCTGGCGTACCGTGGTAAGAGCAGGAACAAAGAGTTGCGATGGATTGATGTCGTCAAACCCCACAACTGAGCAGTTGCCAGGAACTTTTATGCCGGCGCGAGCCAAAGCCCGCAGTGCGCCGAAGGCAGTCATGTCGTCATAGGCCATCAGAGCAGTGAATTGTCGTTCACGCTTGAGCAACTCTTCAGTCATGCGGAAGCCATCATCCACACCTACGTTAGGATTGCGCTGGTCAGGCAAGTCCACAATCAGGCGCGGGTCTAGTTCCAGGCCGGTGTCTTTGGCGAATCGCTGCACTCCGCGCCAGCGCGCCTTGCTGCTGGAAAGGGCTTTGGGTCCGCGAACAAAAGCAATTTTGCGATGGCCTAGTCCATAAAGGTGCGAGACGGCGGAATAAGCGCCGGCTTCATCATCCACAATCACAGAGCTGGTGGCATCTGATTCCAGTTCGCGCCCAATAATCACAGTCGGTATCTTGCCCCGTTCAATATCCGCCAATAAATTGATGTCAAGGTAAAGCCAGTTGGCCAGAACAATCAGGCCTTCAATCCTGCGCTCCAGCAGCATTTCAAGATAACGTTCAAAACGGCCGCGCTCATTATGGGCGTCGGCAAGAATCGGCAAGTAGGAGGCCTGATAGAGGCAGTTTTCAATGCCACGGAGAATCGGCGTACAGTACGGATCGGTAATATCAAAAACCATTACGCCCACGGTGTGGTTGCGCTTGCTGCGCAGCGATTTGGCAAAGACATTAGGTCGATAGCCCAGGTTCTTTGCCGCCTTTTGAATGCGTGCCTTAGTCTGTGGGGGAATATAGCGAGCAAGCGGGGCATTATTGAGCACAATGGAAACCGTGCTTGCGGAAAAACCGCTTGTTTTGGCAACGTCACGGATCGTTACTGTGGTTTTATTCGGATTACGTTGCGCCATGAGTCACCTAATCTGGAGAAGGCCAAGCAAACCTGAGCTGGTGCTTACTGGATATTCTCGCACCTTTTTCAATAAAAGCGTTCAATAAATTATTGGCCTAAATTGCCAGTTGTTTTATTGAAACGTTTCGCTATAATAAGGCGTTGACCGGCTTGCGTTCCCGTGCTCTGGCCGCGGGAGGTGAAAAGTGGATAACTTTACCATTGGAGTGGACCTGGGCGGGACCAACCTGCGCATTGCCGCGGTAGATGATAAAGGCAAAATCCTGGATTCACTGGACACACTCACACACGTCAGCCAGGGGCGCGAAGCAGTGGTTTCAAGGCTGACTGACGCTGTGCAATTTATCTCCCATAAATTTTCTAACACGCACAAATTTTTGGGTATTGGCGTGGGCTGGCCTGGAATTATCGATCTGCAAAAAGGCACGCTTCACTCCGCTGCCAACTTCCCCGGTTGGAATGGTTATCCCGCTCGTGAAGACCTTGAAGCCCGGCTTGGCGTGACAGTGATCCTGGAAAACGATGCCAATTGCGCGGCGCTGGGCGAAAAGTGGCTTGGCGCAGGACGAGAAGTGAATGATCTTTGCATGATTACTCTTGGTACCGGGGTAGGCGGCGGATTTGTGGTAAACGGCAAGCCCTGGCACGGAGTGATGGGCATGGCCGGCGAGCTAGGACACATGACCGTGATACCAGAAGGCAATGCTTGCCCTTGCGGCAATCATGGTTGCCTGGAACAGTATGCATCGGCAGGAGCTATTCATCGCATGGCCAGCGAAGCTGCTGATCGCGGCTCTCCTTGCCTGACCGAGGCTCGCGCAAAAGATCCAGAATTGAGTGCACGATCCGTGCATGCCTGTGCCAGCGCAGGCGATCCCGCAGCGATTGAGATTTTTAGCGCTGCCGGCAAAGCGCTTGGCATTGCACTGGCAAACTTGATCAACGCTTTCAATCTTCCCATGTACATTATTGGCGGCGGGGTGGCAAAGGCCTGGGACCAGTTTTCTCCCGCCATGTTCCATGAGCTTCATGAACGGTCGATTGTCTTCCGGGCAGGTGAGCAGGAAAAACGCAGTCACCGTTCTACAGAAGTAACTCCCGCACTGCTGCAGGACCGGGCAGGCATTCTGGGTGCTGCACGTTTGCCCATGATTATGTGTGGGACGAAATGCAGAAATTCAATGGCAGGCTAAACTGCTGACGTCGTACGTGCATAAGCCCGGGTTTTCAGACGGCTAGAAACTTCTTTCGCCGCACCGGCTTATAGTTGTTCCCATTTTGGGACGGTTCGTTCTTGGCAAACAAATTTTCCTATTAAGCAGTGTAAATTTCTTTTTAACATGATCTTGACAATCCATAATGACTCTGCGAGAATCCCCGCCGGTGTTTATGAAAACGTTTCAATAAACACTAAGGCTTGTTTAATAAGCCGCACTCGATCAGGAAAGGCGAGTGCCTGGAACGTGTAGGCCGTACAGCCCGCACCCCATGGAGGTTGAATGCTGCGTTCTCAAGTTTTAGAAGGAAGTCTCCACTCCTCCTGCTGCCGTATTACAGCAGACGATGGGCGAAAAAACATTCACAGGGCACTCGTAACGGGTGCCTTTTTATTTTGCCTGCTTTCACTCCTTTTCTTGTCTTCCGGCAAGCTCAATGCGCAGGCAGTCACCGGCGCCATCGTAGGCACGGTGGTTGATCCCAGCGGCGCTGCGTTGAGCGGCGCAAAGGTCACGGCCCACGATCTGGACCGTGGCACAACCCTGGAAACAACCACGAATGACTCAGGCACTTTCAATCTCCCTCACGTACCCATAGGCCGGTATGAAGTAAAAGCCGAGGTCAAAGGCTTTCAGACCGCGGCCAATCCGCCATTCAGCATCGTGTTGAATCAGACTGTTCGCGTCAGCTTCCAGATGAAAGTCGGCGAGGTTTCGCAGACTGTGGAAGTAAGCGCCAGCGCACCGCTGCTCCAGACTGACACCACTTTGCTTGGCAATATCTTAGACAATCGGGCAACCACGGAGATTCCGCTCGCAACGCGAAACGTGAATCAGCTAACCCTGATTGCCGCCCCTGGTGTGGTAACGCCAAACCTGTTTGGATTTCAGGCCGCGCAGAACACGTTCGGCACCGGACGTCCGTACGTGAACGGCGCCCGCGAGCAAGAAAACAACTTCATTCTGGATGGAATGGACAACAACCAGCCGGACAACAATGATGTGGGCTTTGTTCCCGCGCCGGACTCGGTGCAGGAATTTAATCTCATCACCGGCAATGCGCCCGCGGATTTCGGTAACTATCTGGGAGGCGTTGTTAACGTCTCGCTTAAGTCAGGCACAAACAAATTCCACGGCTCTGCCTATGAATTTGCGCGCCGCGGTGGATGGAATGCCAATAGCTGGTTAAACAATGCCAATGGCATTGATCGCCCTGGATTACATTGGGATGATTTTGGCGGCACGGTTGGTGGGCCAATTGTCTCTGACAAGCTGTTCTTCTTTGCCGACTTTACAGCTTCGCGTTATTCCCAGCCTGCAACAACAACGCAGTTGCAGACCATCTCGCTGGCGGAAAGAACCGGCGATTTCTCAGCAATCTGCACTGCCGGCTTCACAGGAGGAATTTGCAACAACCCTGCGCAGCAGCTTTTTAATCCATTTTCCAGCGCGAATCCAGCAACGCGTACACCGTTCGCCAACAATCAGATCCCTACTGGGATATTCAACGCAGCAGCTAATGCGATCATTACTTCACCGCTCTATCCCTCCACTCAACTTGCCAATGACGTGCAGAATTTCAAAACCAATTCCTATCAGGGCGATCTGAAAATTGATTTTGTGCCTTCCAATGAAGATCACATCATGGGACGCTATTCACAGCAGAGCGTAGTCAATAATCAGTCAAACGGGATTGGGTTGCTAGGCGACTTTGTGCGCGATTTCCCGTTGACCAACGCCGTAGCTGATTGGACCAGAACGTTCTCGCCCTCGCTGGTAAACGATGCCCGTGCGGGTTTCTCATATTTCCCGGTCACTGAATCGGTGCAGAACTCCACTGGACAGAACCTGCCCGCTACATTCGGGATTGCCGGCGTTGCAGTTAACTTCCTGCCTCTGCTTACCTTCACCGGATCAGGAATACAGCCTGGACCGATTGGTAACGCCGATCTGGCAGAGTCATTCCACGATACGACCATACAACTTGAAGATTCTGTCACGTGGACGCATGGAAACCATGTGATCCATACGGGCGGGCAGGTATTCCGCTACATAATGAATGACCTCTATCCCGGCAACGCAGGGTTGGCTGGTCAGTTCTTCTTTAACGGGCAGTTTACGGGCAATAACGCAAATTCCGGCGGGGATCCTGTAGCCGACTTTCTGCTCGGCCTGCCTCAGCAGGTTTTGCAAGGCAATGGTGGCGGCGGAAACAAGTATTTGCGTAATACACTCTGGGGAATATTTGTTCAGGACAACTGGCGCGCAAAAAGGAACCTGACTTTAAATCTTGGATTGCGCTACGAGTTGACAACGGCCCGCAATACGAACAATGGCCAGGACGTAAATTTTGATCTGGTCACGGGCACACCGCAGGTCGGCTTTGGATACAACACATACAAGGGAATTACAAACTTCCAGCCGCGGCTGGGATTCGCCTGGCAACCCGACTTCCTTAAGAACACGGTGGTTCGCGGCGCCTATGGAATCTCCGGCTTTATGGAAGCGAACGGTATAAACAACCTGCCATATCAGAATCCGCCATTTGTTGAGGCGCACACGGCAACCTTCCCTTCGGCCCAGGCGCTTCCTGGCAGCACGCTTGATCAGGGCTTCAGCAACTTCCCTGCTTCTGCATGCACGGTAGCCGCGCTGCAGGCTCTTTCTCCTGCCTGCCTCGCCAGCAACACACTGCATCTTACAAACCCGAACCTGCGTCCGGCAGTGGACCAGCAGTGGAACTTCAGCATCCAGCGGCAATTCGGCAAGAGCACCTCGCTGCAGGTGGGCTATGTGGGCAACAAGATTGACCACATGTCTGATATTTTTATCTTCAACCAATTGCTTTTTAATCCTAATGGGCCTCCGTCGCCGGGACCGTTTGCTCAATCTTTGATTAATTGCTGCGGCGCAGGCAATTCACCCACTATCCGCTTCAATGATTCCAGCGGAATCCAGCGCTACAACGCTTTGCAGATCACTGCCATGCAGCGCGCATGGCATGGCCTTGATTTTCAAGCCAATTACACCTGGTCTAAGTGCCTCTCCAACGGTCTAGGCTATTTTGGGCAGTTTGGCGATGAGGAACAGCTTCCTGGAGCCGTTAGCCAGACCAACAGCTCATTCTTCTTCCAGAACAACTACAACGCTCTGGGTGATTACGGGCGCTGCATCGCTGACGTTGCCAGCCTCTTCAATGGCTATGTGACATATGATCTGCCGTTCGGCAAGGGACGCTTGTTCGGCGGTAATGCTAATCAGATTGTTGAAGCGCTCCTGGGTGGCTGGACAGTTGGCTCTGGCTTCACCCTGCACTCGGGGTTCGCCATCAATCCTTCTGCCGGACAAGACACCTCCCACACCAACAGCCCCGGCGTCGTTCGCCCGGATTGCGTGGCCGGCGTCTCACAATCAGGCAGTGGAGATGTGGTTACGATTGGGGGCCAGACAGGAATCCAATTCCTGAATCCCGCCGCGGTCAGCTTGCCGGCTTCAGGATCCTTTGGGACCTGCGGCGAAGGCTCTTTCCGCGGGCCATCGCTCAAGACCGTGGATCTCAACGTCTCCAAACATTTCGCAGTAACAGAAAATTCGGCATTATTGCTGCGTGCGGAATTTATCAACCTCACCAACACGCCGATCTTCGGCGCACCAAACGCAACCCTTGGCCCTACCTTTGGATTTATCAGCTCTGCAAACCCGGGGCGGCAGATCCAATTGGCAGTGAAGTACAACTTCTAGCGGAAGCTCGTCAACTGCGGTTCTCGCGCATGGGCAGGGCTCTCAAGTGAGTTCTGCCCGGACCGCAGCTGCAAACGCCCCGCATCAGAATGTTCAGCTTCTGGCGACATAAATTCGTCAGAGCGGCGATGCGGAGCTATTACACCACGGGGTAAGTAGCTCCGCATTATGCCGTATGCACTCGATTTCATTGCACTCTGCCGGACATCTCTCAAAGACAGGATGACAATCGCTTTTTGCACCAGACTTCAGACAGATGTCCGCTTAAAACAAACTGGCTCAAACTGATTCATTTCACGTAAAGCAAACATTTTTATTCACAGAAACAAGTAACGTGAAATATGACTATGAGCAACGGAAAAAACGGCTTCGCGCATTACATGATCAAGGAAATCTACGATCAGCCAGAAGCTGTGCGCACTGTGATTGAAGACAACCTCGGTGGCGATGGAAGCATTTCATTGCCGCAGTTGGGATTTTCTTCAGAACTGTTGCGAAACATCAGCAAGATCACCATTGCCGCCAGCGGCTCCAGCAGGCACGCGGGAATTGTGGGCGAGTTTATGCTGGAGAGAATGGTTGGCTTGGATGTGGAAGTGGACTTCGCCAGCCAGTATTGCTATCGCGATCCTGTTGTTGCCTCCCATGAATTGACTATTTTCCCGTCACAATCCGGCACTACCATCGATACCATTACAGCGCTTCAGGTGGCGCGCAAAAAAGGTGCATGCTCATTGGCGATTTGCAACGTGCCGGAGACACCGCTCACACAGCTTGCAGACGCTACCTTGCTGACTCATGCCGGAGAAGAGGTGGCCATCGCTGCCACCAAAAGCTTTACCACGCAGCTTACGGCGTTGTTTCTTTTCTCCGCGCATCTGGCCCGGGAACGATCAACAATCAATGAAGCAACCGATGCTGCCCTGCAAACGCTGCCTCTGCTGCCGACGCTCATTGAAAAAGCCTTGGAAACCGACAAACGTTGCCAGGAGTTCGCGCAACGGTTATATGACTATAAAGACTTCATCTATATGGGGCGCGACATTGACTATCCAATTGCTCTGGAAGGCGCGCTCAAGCTCAAAGAGGTCTCCTATATTCATGCGGAAGGATATCCGACCGGCGAATTGAAGCACGGCCCGACTGCCCTGGTGAATGAACACCTGCCGATTGTAGTGCTGGCGGCACGAGACCCCAATGATGCCGACTCAGTGATGCGCTACGGCAAGACCCTGACCAGTATCCGTGAATTTGTTGAGCGTGGCATTCCTGTGCTCGCAATCGTAAGCGAGAGCGATACAGAGTTGGAAAAAATTACGCCTTCTATCCTGCGCGTGCCAGAAGCCCCGGTGCTTCTGCAGCCGATGGTTGAAGTGATACCACTCCAGTTTCTTGCCTATCACATAGCAGTCCTTTGCGGACGCAACGTTGACCGTCCCCGCCATCTTTCAAAGTCTGTGATGAGCGAGTGATTTAGCGATCGACAAAGGGTGTTCAGCGATCTAAAAAATACTTTTCCACAAGACCTAATACGTTTTTAAGGCGACCATCCGCCACTTCTCCTGGCGCCGAATCTCAGTAATTCCGCCTTTAGGCCCAAATATTGCAGAAATTGTTCAGATTTTAGGAACCTTTTTCGCTGGAACAAGTATATATCTCTCAAACGGCTATACAGCCCACAGGTAAGTGCCTTCATGGAGAATTGAATGCAGTTTCTGGAACACATTCGTTATGCGTTGCGGCAGTTCAGAAAAGCTCCCGGATTTACGATAACTGCTGTTTTAACGCTGTCGCTCGGTATTGGCGCGACCACCGCGATTTTTACGCTGGTACATGCAGTGCTGCTGAAGTCGCTTCCGGTCACCAAACCAGAAGAGCTTATACGAATCGGCAATGAGGAAAATTGCTGCGTCAACGGCGGCCTGCAGGACAATTGGTCCCTTTTCTCCTTTGAACAATACAAACAATTCAAAGAGCAGACCCCAGGATTTGAGGAACTAGCCGCGTTTCAAGCTGGCGGCAGCCTGGTGGGAGCACGCCGGGCCGGCAGCAATAAACCGGCAGAGTCGTTTCGCAGTGAGTTTGTCTCCGGAAATTACTTCTCGACCTTCGGAATCCCGGCCTACGCCGGCCGCATGTTGTCCCCTCTGGACGACAACAAAGGCTCCTCGCCCGTAGCGGTGATGAGTTTCCGCACCTGGCAGGAAAAATTTGGGGGAGACCGCTCGGTGATTGGCGCGGGATTTGTCATGAATTCGCAGCCGGTAACGGTGGTAGGCATTGCGCCGCCTGGGTTCTTTGGCGACCGGGTACAGAGCAATCCGCCTTCGTTTTGGATTCCTCTGGCCGTTGAGCCGGTGATTGAACCTGTCAACTCGCTGCTGGATGACCCTGCATTGGATTGGCTGGACCTAATTGGACGCATCAGGCCGGGCGCAGACACCAAAAGCATGGAAGCCAAGATGCAGGTGACACTGCGGCAATTCCTGTTAAGCCCAGAGAGCAAAGTTGAAGACCGCTTTCATTCTCTGATCGCCAAACAAACGTTGCACTTCTCGCCCGGAGGAGGCGGTCTGCAGAGGATGCGGGATGAGTATCAGGACGGGCTGCACCTGCTGATGTGGATTTCCGCTTTTGTGCTGCTGATCGCCTGCGCGAACCTGGCAAACCTGATGCTGGTGCGGGCCACCACGCGCAAACAGCAGATTTCTATCCGCGCCGCTTTAGGCGCTCCGCGGCCAACGCTGGTGCAGCAGGCTCTGACAGAGAGTGTTGTGCTGGCGATGATGGGCGGCATTGCAGGAGTGGCAATCGCCTATGGCGGCACTCGCATGATCTTGAGCCTGGCTTTTGGACATGAGTATGTACCGATCCATGCTTCTCCATCACTGCCGGTCCTGGCCTTTGCTTTTGTAGTCTCATTCCTTACCGGCATCCTGTTTGGCATGGCGCCCGCATGGATGACGGCCAGCACCAATCCCGCCGAGGTATTGCGCGGAGTTGGACGCACCGCGGGAAACACTGGCAGCTATGGGCAAAAGGCTCTGGTCGTAGTGCAGGCAGCGCTATCACTCGTGTTGTTATGTGCAGCGGGGCTGCTCTCGCGCAGCTTGAACAATATGCAGCATCGGAACTTCGGCTTTGAAACGGCAAATCGGTACATCCTGCATATTGATCCGCAGATGGCAGGATACTCACCAGATAAGCTGGAGCCACTCTACAGGCAACTGCATAATAGTTTAAGCGCTATTCCGGGCATTCAGCAGGTCAGCTTTTCTCTTTATAGTCCCATGGAAGGGGATAATTGGGGCGAAGGCGTGTATATCGAGGGCGAACCGCCGCCAGCGCCAGGAACGCGCGATCACAACGCATCATGGTTGCGGGCAAGTCCAGGCTATTTTGATGCCATCGGCACCAAGGTTCTGGAAGGCCGCGCCATCAATGAACAGGACACGCCGGCAACGCGCACCGTCGCGATGGTAAATCGCTTTTTCGAGCAGAAGTATTTTAAAGATGGACATGCGATTGGAAAGCATTTTAGTGACGATCTGAAACATCCGGGCGCATTTGAGATTGTGGGTGTGACAGAAGACACGAATTATTGGGGTGCTAACAGCAAAATGCGCCCCATGTATTTTCTGGCCCAGGGACAGAGCGCGCACAATCCTGACCCGCGCTATCAGCAATTTGAAGATCGCTCCAAATACCTGAACGCCATTGAAATACTGACGCATGGTGAAATCTCAGGCCTCGAGGTGCAACTGCGCCGGGCGCTGGCGCAGATCAATCCCGACCTGGCAATCGTCGATTTCCAAAGTTTTGCCGAGCAGGTGAAAGGAAATTTCACGCAACCGGCCATGATCGCAAAGCTGACCTCGTTCTTTGGCATTCTGGCGTTGATTTTGGCTTCGATTGGCCTTTACGGGGTCACATCATATTCCGTGGAACGGCGTACCAGCGAGATCGGGATTCGCATGGCCCTGGGCGCCAACCGGATGAACATGCTGGGAATGGTTTTGCGCAGCGCATTTGTTCAGGTTGGCATTGGTCTGGCCATTGGCATTCCGGTCACGATTTTTGGTGGCCGCGTTATGGCCAGCCAGCTATACGGCGTGAAACCGTATGATCCTCTGGTTCTGTCGATTACTGCTTGCGTGCTTGCGTCTGCGGCATTCATTGCCGCGGTGATTCCGGCGCGGAGAGCAGCCAACACAGAACCTATGCAAGCATTGCGAACGGAGTGAGCAAGCAAGGAGCAAAAAAGAAGTTCTCGAGTTGTGAGAAATTTATTTTTGTCTCAGCTCAACGTAAGTTCGCCAAGCTTGGCTGCTTTACCAACAACGGCGGCGATAAAGCCAGTACAGATTGCATAGGTATAAGTTTTTAGCCTCCGGCTTTTTGTGCGCGGGCACGCTTCGGTGCAGGAAGAGGAACGCCGGCGTGAGCAAGAACAGCCGCCCAGCAGCCAATGGCGCTGCAAACAGTTGTCCAGTATCCGTACTTCTTATAGATGTTTGCGCCTTCAGTCCTCTTTTCCTGAATGGTACCCTTGCCACTGATCTGCGGATCAGAAGCATTGCGAATTACCAGGTAGGGAGGAGCAGATGCTTCCAAATCCTCTGCTACCAGTCCCAGAACAGCATCTCCCATCTCTACGGCAGAGCCTTTGTCCTGGAGGTTAAAGAAATTCGTATTGTCATCAAAAGCAAAGAAATCTGTTGTGACAACTACGTCGGGCTCGCCGAGAGGCGCCGTGTTCTCAAAAATTTCAGGCTTGCGCTTTGCCGGCGGCAATTGCTCAGCATTGATGCCCAGCAGATTTTGATTGGCGAAGGCAAAGTACTTGGCGTCCATCTGGAACTTGCTGCGGAAAAGCTCATGCGCCCAAGGCTTTTTGGCGAAAGATTTAGTGCAGTCAAAACGGACTTGATTGGTCACAATCACGTCGCCTAATTCCACCTTGCTGCCAATTCCGCCGGCTGTCCCGGTGGTAATCACCAGCTTTGGCTTGACCTCAGCGATGAGTTGCTTCCACAGGTCCTTGATTGGAAGATCTGGGCCGTCCTGGCTCATATGAAGTTCGCTCTTGAAGCAAAGTACGCTGGAGTCCCCAATTTTCATCGGGAAGAAACTGCCCAGCTTGTGGCTCTTGGAAGCAGGCGCCCCGTTGCGAATCTTCTTGGCGTACTTTTGCTCGAATTCATGGCTATAGTCAAACCAGGCCGAGCGGCTGGGATGACCGGGTGTGAGAACGTCAGCCAGAGCGCGGGCTTCATCCACTGTCCAGGTAACCACAAGATAGTCGTAATGGCCCAACGCCGCATCGGCCCTGGGTTTGGTATGCGGAGGCTGCGGCTCGGGAGCTAGAGAAGCAGGCCATGGAATCGGATGGAGGACCTTGCGCGCGCCAAACCCAAGCCCGGCTTCTTCTTCGGCTGCTGAATCATACTCGATGATTTCCTGCGCAAGCGGATCAGCCTGGAACGCAGGTTTCTCAATTTTCTGGAGCGAGAGAGCGCGCATTTTGTCGTTCTTCAGGAAGGTGAAATCGCGTTGCGGCTTACGCCAATAGGGATCCTGCGCAAAGCTGGCATCAAGGGCCTGGTTCACCAGCTTATTGATTGTCTGGTAACTGGCAGTATCGCTGTAGGCTGCCAGGGTTGCGCCTGCAAGTGTGTGCGCATCATCGCCCACATTGGCGATGCTCTTGCCGTTTTGGAGCAAAGTAGCAACTCGTGATGCCGTTGATTCGTCAGTGTCATCCCAAGTCTCGAGTTCCTGGATGGAATGGCCACCGAGAGCTTCCAACTTCACTGTGGCGATGTAAGCGCCTACCCGGGCCGCTGCATCGCTCATATCATCAATTGAGAAGGTGTCATTAAACATCACCGGGCCGGCCAATTGCTGGGGAACGGCGCCTTCAATACGCACGTTCTGCACGCCGGGTGCAAGCAGATGCATCAGGGCTTTAAGATCAGAACTGTACCGTTTTTTGCTGTCTGTTGAGAGTGAGATGAGGCTTTGCACCGCCCCGACAATCAGGGGCAGCCGTAGCACGTCTGTAGGGTGAGGATCGAGAGAGCCTGAGCTTGGGTCGGCGCCGGAGTCGCTGCGCAAGAGAGGCGTGTCAGTACGGACTGCTTCCGCATTGAGCGCGGCAAAAAACACAGCCAAGTTTAATCCGAAACTTGGTCCGATATTCAAAACACCGTAAATATCAGAGGCAGCCTCATCCATCCAATAATCCCAGAGCAGCCCCATCTTGCTGCCAAAAGCATCATGGCCGAACAACTGATGCACCCCAGAACGCAGTTCCGGTAAAAGCTCATTATCGGCATGGAGCACGTCATGCCCGCCGGTCTCATGCGCAAGGGCCGCCCACAAGACAGGATGATCGCGGTAGGTGGCGGGAAGACTGACTACACCCACATTTGATCCGATGAAATGGCTCACATCGTCACATGGCAGCGTAAATGGGCCCTGGTCGCCTTCATGCTGGAAAACAGCCAGAGGCGGTATGGTTTCACGCAGCGGAAAGTTGGCCCGCGTCCGGCGATCATTGGACAGAAACGACCGGTAGAGATCAGAAATGACAGCTAAAAAACGCTGCAAGTTGGGGCGATGCTTGGCATCATCATGCTGGTATACCGCGCCGGCGAGCGTCTCTACAAAAGAAGCGCTGTCTGCATCGGCTTTTGCCTGCTGGACCAGCTTCGGCAGGTGCGGTTCCAGCGCTTTCAGATATGTATTGCGATAGAGAAGCGGCAAAAAGCCGCCAGCACCCTTCACGGCCTTGGTTTTATCGGCGGGAGGTGTAGG